>Ga0082212_10009012_pt1 | contig 12915 bp, 11 predicted proteins | sample TergutNt197P3_FD_71548 | JGI IMG/M metagenome (GOLD analysis project Ga0082212, IMG submission 71548) | Neocapritermes taracua P3 segment gut microbial communities from Petit-Saut dam, French Guiana - Nt197 P3 | ecosystem: Host-associated > Arthropoda: Insects > Digestive system > Gut ... | reverse complement strand
AATGAATTGCTTTCGCTTACGCCGTTTCATTATGACAAAAAAGACAAGGTACTATACGGAGGATCCAAGACGGAGGCCGGGCGGAATCGCTACACGCCCATACACCCGAAAATTCAAAAGTATGTGGACGACTGGATGGCCAAAGGCGGCAGCCACATTATCTGCACTGCCAGTAATGGCCGCCTGAACGCAAATTACTATCGCGAAAAGTGTTATTATCCGGCATTGGCAGCCGCAGGCGTGCGCAGGCTTACGCCTCATGCCTGCCGGCATACCTTTGCCACTTTATCAAACAAATTTGGGCTGAACAAGTTGGCATTAAAAAAAATAATCGGCCACTGCGATATTGCCATGACCGAAAAGTATACACATCCGGATATAGAGTTTTTACGGCAGGAGATAAATAAAATACACTGAATTCCGTGCGTTTTATTCACCTCCTGCGTTGCCCTACCGTTGCTCTACCGCATAATAGCAAGAGCATAAAGAATAGCATAAAGAATAGCCGCCCATAAAATAAATTTTAGTATTGATTTTTTTGAAGAAAAGGCGCATGCTACTAGTAGGAATGTTGGAATTTCCTACTAATGGATTGGAGATGATACCATGCTCACAGAGTTACGCGCAAAGTCTCAAATTACCGTTCCCAAAGAGCTTGTTGACAAGTTGGGCCTTGCCGAGGGCGATAAATTGGAGGTTTACGAAAAAGACGGGCTAATTTGTATTATGCCTGTTGTGGTGTATCCAAAAAAATATCTTAATGAGCTTCGTGATGAAATAGATGCGACAAAAATAAAAATAGCCTCCGGGGAACAGCCTGTTTTTGATAACGTAGACGCGCTGTTTGCAAAGTTAGAGGAGAACTGATGGCTTATCAATTTACCTTCACACCCCGCTTTCAGAAGCATTACAAAACACTGACCGCGCAGGCAAAAAATCAACTTATGGTGAAACTGGCATTGCTGGCCAAAGACCCGTCGCACCCGTCCCTGCGGACAAAACGCATAAAAGGGACGGATTGAGCGAGGATGCAGCATATTGTCAAATTAAAACCCCAGTTAAAATTGGTCAGTTGAGGCGTCACCACACTGTAATTATGTTGTTTCTGTTGCAAAACATAGGAATGTTTAGTATAATTTAATAGAACAGGGTTGTATTTAGCATAAAAAAATGTTGTATTATTATGTAATGTAGGTGATATAATGTATTTTACAGGATATCATGGCACTTCGCAAGAGGTTGGAAATAAAATAGTAAGAGATGGATTTTTTGTCCCTTCAACCGGAAAGAAAGAATGGCTTGGGTCAGACATCTATTTTTATGAAAAATATTCAGATTCCTTGAGTTGGGCAGTTGAACGATATCATCAAGACAATGCAGTTTTGCATGTAGTCATTTCTGTTGAAGATGATGAATATATTGATCTTGATTCGATAGAGGGAAACAAGTTTTATAAAAGAATAATAAATATTATAGAAAAAACACCAAAAGAGCCTAACGACTTTCAAATTAGCGATGCAGAAGAAAACCAATGTGCAGTAGCAAATTACATTTGGTCGAATTTTGAAGAGAAAAAGATATTATTCGCCAGCTTTCCTACTAAGCCATCTGCAATTAAACTGGTAAAAGACTATAGAACAACAAGAAGAGAATTTTGTTTAGGAATAATGATATGATTAAAGACATACAGCTTATTGAATTAAAGGGGTGAGATAAATGGTAACGCTAGACGATATAGCTAAAAGATTTGAAGAGGACTTGCTCAATGTACCTGAGGAGGAGAGAATTGACTACCTCAGACAACTTGGCTTTTCTATTACCCCAGCTAAGGTCAAGCAACGCGCTAATGTAAAAGTCGGGCAAAAAAATGTTGCTGCTGTTGCCGCTAAGGCCAAACGGTCGGTTAGAAGTTCAAAAATAAGAACAGGCGTAGTCGGTCGCGCACAAGCTAAATGAATTACTCTGCAGGGTATCTGTGTGTGTCGCCACTATGGTCTGCTTCGCAGACCATAGTGTGTAGTATGAAATTGATTTTTTTGTTTTTTATTGATGTTGTGCAGGGGTAAGTTACTCTTGGTATGTTAAGAGTTTAGCATATAGCATCACCAGTCCCAAGACTGTTGCTACTATAAAAATAAATTTTTTAAAAAAAATTTGCATATGGCGAAAGAAAACCTTGGCTGGGTTTGTATATATAGCAAGAGATATTCTCGGTCAAGGGTTTTTTATACCCTGCCGGGGGGTCTCGGGGTAGAGCAAAAGTCCACTGCCCACCCCACCAGCAACTTGCTGTAGTATGGCGTAAGCCGCGGGCTAGCGCGGGGAGCGTCGAAAAATTATAAGGAGGAATGAGAATGAAAAAGTTTCTTGTTGTACTTCTGGCCTGCGCGATGATTTTCGGATTTGCGTCCACCGCCTTTGCGGCTGACGAGCAAATCAAGGAATTCAACGACATAGCAGACCAGCCCCAAGCCGCCAAAACCGCTATTATGAAGCTGGCGGTACTGGGTGTGTTGGAAGGTAATGAAGGTATCGGTGGCCCGTTCCGCCCCGGCGAAAACCTGACTCGTGCCGAGTTCGCCAAGATAGTGTGCTATCTGACGGACAGTGTAAAGCAGGCGAGCTCTCTGGAGAGCTTAGGATCTAAGTTCTCTGATGTTGCTTCCGGTCAATGGTTCACCGGCTATGTAAACTCAGCCGCTGCTTCCGGTTTATTTGTTGGCGACCCCGGCGGTACTTTCCGCCCCAACGCTAACATTACCATGAACGAAGTGGTGACCGTTGCTATGCGTTGCGTTGGTTACACAGATATGGTTAGCCAAAAACGCGTTGCCGGCAACGTAAGCTGGCCCATCAGCTATGTCACCAAAGCCAATGCCGTTGGCATACTGGACGACGTGACCTTTAGTGGTCCCACTGCCGCCACCCGTGCGGATATGGCTATAATCTGCAGTGAAGTGCTGAGCCTGAATTTGGTTGAGTACATTGCAAGCGATATAGCTTATAGCTTGGCACTTTCCGATGACAAATGTGATGCGGATGGTTTCAGCGAAATTCAGTATCGTTCCAATGAAACCGACCTTGGAGCTCGCTATGAAAGCATTTTAAGCAGAGCCTTTAAATGCGAACAAAAGCGGGTAGTATTCGATGTTGCCAAAAGCACTAACTTTACTACCATCACTAAAGATGAGTTAGCCGCCTGGCATTTTGTTGACTTCAAGGATGGCGAACTTGGCTTTGCCATGAACATTGGCGATTTAGAAGTAGCCAGCCTGTACTACATCAACAAAGATTTCACCATGTTTGAGTTGGCTGGTATGCAGGCCGACGTTATCATCAACGACGACGATGAAGTGATATTTGTAGGCGTACGCACCAGCTATGCTTACGCGGATGAAGTCTATGATGATGCTGGCCGCATTATAGCAGATGGCAAGAGCTACCGTACTGCAAGTATGCCTACTAAATGGGATGCAAACGGTAACGCTACCGCTTGGGTTGCCGATGCAAAACTGGCGCTCACCAGTGCCCTACCTACTAAGAGCGGCGATGCCTTACCCGCTAAGCTTTATATCAATAAGGACGGCCAGGTTTACGCGGTAAAGAACTATGACGGCTTTAATGATAGGTTTGCTATCTTTGATGAAATCAAGGAAAACGTATTAGAGTACAAGACTGGTAGTCTTGCAGAAAAGCTTAACGTGGTCAAAGATGATTATGTTATCATTAAAGATAACCAGTTCATCGAAGCCGAAGACCTGGAAGAATTTGAAATTCTTTACTACCTGGGCAAAGCCAGTGGCGCTAAGATTTATATGGCTATAGGCTATCAGGAAGGCAAGTTCGATTTCTGGGATAAAACCAAAGAGACGTTACGCGTTGAAAGCAAAGCCCTCAAAGGTGTCGGCGAGTTTAAGTTCAGCCCAGATGGTGGCGATAGCTGGCAGGGCGGTCCTATCAGTGGTCTGAAAGACATTGAGGAATCCACCTATGGCGATGCCATATTCGCCAAAGGCTATCTGTGGACCAAGTTGAGCTATTTGGCTGCCAACACCGCCAGCACCAAAATAATAGGCGTGGTGACCAAGATAGAGCCGGCGTCAGTACATATTTCAGGCAGCACCTTTGGTGCTCAATATCAGAAAGTGACCATTTACACAACAGAGGGCAAGTCGGAAACCTTTGACTTCCATAAGGATTTCAAAAATATCTATAACACATATGTAGCTTTGGCTGGTACTTTCCCGGCAGGAGCAATTGCTGCAAATACGGGTGGCTATGTACACCCAGCATGGACTCTTGGCGCCGATGCCACAAAGGCCTGGGAAGCCGTAGCTGGATCGACGTCTACTACGCCTCCTGGTCCCAATAAGGGCGAGGATTTTGAAGGTTTCAATGAAGGCGACATAGTGCAGTTGATACTGGATAAAAGCGATAACGTTAAGAAGATTGCCAACTATGCCGCATTTGAGAATGACACACCGCCTGCGGTAAAAATTAAGGCGCAGACCACGAATGAGCGTGTCGTCATTACTGGCGGTAATACTACAACCGAAGGTAATTTCGGCCTGCCTAAGGATGCGGTAATATTCTGCGTGACCCCAGACTACCCGGACTTCGATGACGTTAAGCTCGTGAGCGTAGCCAGCGTACTGGCCGGCGATTTAGATGTTGATAAGGCCGTGGCCTTCGATGTGAAGAGCAGCGGCGCAATCAACGTGCTGTACTATATCGGCGATACCAGCAGCGTTATGGCGGGTGTAGTTACCAGGATAGGTGAGGATAACGGTAACGATGTTTACAGGATGAACGGTGAATGGGAACCGGGCGACGGCACTGCTCTTACCCATAGACCAGCATTAGTTAACTACACGCTCGTAGGCGGCGAAATTAAGATTGGTAAGTACTGGGCTTGGGACGGCGGAAAGGACGCAACCCTTGTCCCCAACGCTGCTGCTATACCCATTGATACTGGCAGCGATTATTCCATAGTCATGGGTGACTGCAAGTACAATAGCGGCACAACCAAGAACTTGAAGATTAATAGTGGCTATAGCCTCATCTTCAACAGCGACACCTATATCTTCGACCTCCAGACAGGCGATGAGGCTGGCGATGTAGACCTGGATGATTTGAATGATAGCACAGTTATAGCTGTCTATAACAAGGACTATGTGTTGGTTACTGTTGTGCTGGTTGAGACGGGCGGCGCTATACCTTTCGCCACCCCACCCACTAATATTGTGCTTGCTGGTGATGCAGGGAATACCGGGGTTGTAACACCCTTCGCATTTGCTGCAGCAACTCTTACTGATACGGCTGACATAACCGGCGCTGTAGTTGGTGATCTCTTGAAGCTGACCGTGACCACCGTTGCTGGCACAACCGCTACAATTACCGTAGATGGTGCTGCCTACCCCGCTGCTGGTTACGCAATAACTGCGGCTGATATTACTGCTGGTGCTGTAACAATTAAAGTAACAATTACCGAAGCTAGCCATAGAAACTTAGTCTACACATATGATGTAGACGTGCTGTAGACGTGCTTCCGTAATGTTCCACTTCATTCTCCCCTAACGGAAGAATGCCCCAAGCACCACCAACAGCCCCCCTTCGCATGAAGGGGGGCTGTTTTGCGGGGTGAACTCAGGGTAGATGCACAATATCCGGCTTTACGAATTCATATATCGTTTCAGTTCTTGATAGAAATTTTCTCGGGTACCCACTAAAATGACGACGATAAATTGCCTGTCTTTCTCAAATATCCGATACGCTATCTCATAGTTCATCTTGCTGTAATAGACGTTACGGCAATAAATACCTGCAAGATCGCCCTTTTTTGCTTCACCTGCACTATATGGGTCATCGGAAATTTTTATAAGTGCTTCTCGAAAAGCCGCGATAAGCCCCTCTTCTCTCAGTTTCTTGAAATATTTTTCGGCTGGCTGCTTATATCGGAGTTCATACACAGGCTATTCCCCCGATCTGAAAAGCTCTTCCATCGGTATATGTCCTTCACCGCTTTGGGCAAAGGCATCCGTTTCTTCAAGCAGTTTCAGAACAGCTGGCCGGACAGCTTTGGAATACTCCTTGAATTTTTTAAGGAGTTCTTGTCCCGAATACCCCTGTGAGATCAAGTCGGCCAATATCTGTTCTGAAAACTCGCTCCCGCCCGTATCGCGCAGAGGGCGGATAAAGAGCCCGTCTTCCTGCAGATAACACTCGGCCTCGTTGTCAAAACCAAGCGTTTCAAAATATTTCTGCGGTATTGTAAGCTGGCGTTTCACTGAAACGCTGATAATTTTACGTTCCATTGCGGTTCCACTCCTGATCACATTCTGCTGCATAGTATCGTCTCTTTTAGTATATGTACCAGTTAAGATTGTTATACCTATTTCTTTGTTTTCTTGTTATTAGCATAACACTAAAAAGGTGCTTTGTCAATAATACTCGAAGGCCGTAGAACATGTGAATATGACCCAAGCAACACCAACAGCCCCCCTTCGTAATGAGGGGGGCTGTTTTGCGGGTGAACCACAGATGGAGAAGAGCTTAAGCACAATGGCCAGGCTTGGCATACGGCAAGCTATAGGAGCTAACGCCGGGATATTTTTGCCGTTGATATTAGGTGCCAGCTATGATATACCCCAAGTTTGCCACTTGATTGTTATAAAAAATATACTAAAAGTACAGGGAAATACCAACCATTCTGGTATTTCCCTGTGTGTATACGTTTTTTGCGCCTTAATAATTATGTACCTACAGCATAAGACTACTTGAAAATTTCAATGCCAGTTTTCATCTGTTTCAGCTCGGCTCTCCTAAAAAGCTTGGTAGGTATGCGAATATCAAACGCATCTAAGATAATCCTTAAGTCCGGGTCGTCAATATTCATGAATCTATAATAATCAGAAGGCAACAGATCTACCTGCCATTTATTAAGTGCCCTTTGCATACGCTCCCCGCTTAAACCCATAGTCCAGGAGACTTTTTTTTGTGCGGCGCTTGGCACTAGCCCAGAATCAGCTATCCTAATCTGGATGATCCTCAAAACAACAAGAGCGATCATGCAAATTAGTAGGTGGGCACGGATATGTTCCGGGTCGCTAACATATAGGGGCCTGGTGCCCAGATCGCCTTTCATCAAGCGGAACTGGTTCTCTATCTGGCTCAACCCGTGGTATTTATCGATTACTTCCTTGGGATCCATGGTCAACTCGGACGTAACTATCTGATAGTAGCCAAAGCTCCTTTTGTATGCGGCTATTTTATTTTTATCAATTAAAGCCTTCCATTGAGAAGATTGGATTATTTCACCAGTCTTTTCATTTACCATGTTTTTGCTCAAAAACCTGCGCAGGCTTTTTGCTTGGGTGGCGGTAACACGGAAACTTGACGGGGATTCCATCAATTTGTCCAAAAACTCCAGAAAAGTTTTATTTTCCGCAATGCTCCTGTCAGCGAATTTTCTGCTCCAATAAACAACGACCTTTTCAGCTATCTCCCTTTGATTCCCATCCCCGTCTTTTATCATCCTCCTAGCAATCCTGCTTTTATATTTGAAATCAGGATTCTCTTTGATATAACCATCATCCAAATATGCCCAATCTCTTTCAGGGGCGGTACTCTTAAGAAGGCTTTTGGCAAGTATATAACCATTACCAGAATCCAGTATGTGAGCTATGTTGTGATAGTTACATACGCCGCGATCCCCGATTAGGATAAAACGCGACAAATCGAGGTTGTCGATGTTTTTTTCAAGGGCTTTTTTTAATGTTTGGTGGTCGAGCGTATTGCCTGGGAACGACTCAATTGCGATTGGAATACCCGCATCGTCCATGAACAACCCCATTTGCACGATCGGCTGCTTCCTTTCTTCTTTGCAAACCCCCATTTTCCGCATTCCTTTTTTTAAAACTGTGCCATCCTCGGCTATCTCATCTTCATCAGGCTCTTCAATTTCATAGTAAAAGTTTGTTACGTCGTAAAAAATAACTTCCGGGTTGCGGGCGGCTTTTTTCACAAGGTTCGTATTAATCCTGCGGATTAACTTGTCGTGGTTGTTGGCGATGAAGGTCAGCGTGTCGTAAATGTTGTCAGGGTTATGACCGACGTCAAGTATGGGGCTATAGTATTCATTATTTTGCCTTGTTGTTGCCAGCTTTGAGGCTGGGTTAAGTATCCTGCCGAATATCATGAGCTTGGCAAAACCGTATACATCGTACTGGATTTTTGTGAATCCCTTGTATGTCGAGAAAAAGAACTGCAAGCCAAGCTCCTCCATAACCCGTTCAATGAGCATGTGCGAAAACAGCTTCGGATGCCCTACGCATGCTGTGTCGCCTTCTTGAAAATTGAAACTGTATTTTTCAAATGGTGCGCTCTTGGTGCAATATGGCTCTAAATCAGCAATAATAGGTTGCCCGGCGCTAAATGATTTCCTCAGCCTTTTAATAAAATCTGGCTTGCCATCGTCGAACCTATCTACAGGACCGATATTAAGAATAAATTCCTTGCGGGAGATTTTTTTTCCTGAAGCATTCTCCTTGCGAACCGACTTGGCAAGGCGCAAATAAGGTTTGCCGTTGTTGTCACAGACATCAATGAACATGGAATACCCCCTCCTCAAAGCGATACATACGACTAATGCGACTATATAAATATTATAACATAAGCCAATAAAAAAAGCAAGGGTTTTCCTTGCTAAAACCATATATTTATTATTTTTTTATCTGCTTTTCCTAACAATTAACTGGCAAACTCAGGGGGGTTTAAGGTGGAATAGGACAGTATCTGTGATCAATGTGATACCGTATATGATACCGTATATGGTATCACTTTTGTTACGATCAATGATCGTGCCTGGTAGGACGATTTTTCTTGAAAAACAATATATTTATGCTAAAATAGATATAGTACTAAAAAGCGAAACGAGTGAGTGTAGGCAATGGCGCTAAACCAAGAGATCGTTAGCATCACAGAAGCTATCAAAAAGGCGTGCTCAAATCAGGAGTTGGCTTGCTTTATCCCTTCCCCAAATTAAGGCGGCATATCCGGGGGCAACTAAAGGCACTTCTTTTTTATGAATTAAGTCCTGATATTTTGACGTATCTTCTAATTTGCACCACTCAATATTGTCTGCTTCCCAACTTTTTCTATAGCTAATTTCATTTTGATATACCTCATCTTTGAGTATTAGTAAGCAGGTTATTTCAGGGCGCATCCGCAAGATATCGAAAGCTACTCCGGTAATAACTAATTCGACTTTATCAAATTTATTTTCCAGTATATCAATTATCAATTGCTCCATAACACGTGCTTTCGCTAATATATATTCAAGTACTTCATAAGGAGACAGTATAAGTTTAGGAGACAGTTTAAGTTTTGAATCATGTTCACTAGGTATACTATTTAGCTCCTCCCTATCCAGCGCTTCTTTTAATTTTTCGTCTATAGTTTGGCCAAGGGTAGGTTTCTTTTCCTTCATTTCTTGTAGTATCATATTAAGAGACTTATTTGGCACTACATGCAAATCTGTTCCGCCCAGAAGTTCTTCTAGAATACCGTCAATTATTTGGGTTGGCTCGTTAAATTCTTCCTCTATTTCTTTAAGTATTTCTTTAAGTATTTCATAGAGAGACTGTTTCGGCGCTTTTTTGTCTTGCTTTTTTAGCTTTTTACGCAGTTCTTTTTCGTGTCGCACTTCTCGTAGAATGTCTTTTATTAATTGCTCATCAACGTTGTTTTCTTGCATTACTTGATAAAGAGGTTTATCTGGTGATTCAGCGAGTTTTTCTTTTATGCGGTTAATATGCTGAATATACTTTGTTGCCTTCGCTCGTTTCTCTTCAATTACGGTATAAAGAGCCTTATCGCGTACGTTCCGTAGTTCGTCTTCATCCAGCAGTTCTTCCATAAACTCACGCAATACTTGCAGCCGAGGATCCATATCGCTTACTAGAACTCTGTCTGTTGTATCGTATTGCCAGTTGCATGGCTGGTAGGCGCCAGCCGGAACAACAATGCGGTCATATCCACCGGCAGCTTTTGAACTAGAATTATCTGTAATGGGGTATTTCCATTCTCCTTCCAATTTAGCCACAGTCAAGGTAGAGACTCCTAAGCCGGCATGGTGGTTTTTAAAATCACCATGCACTACCTCACTTAATAAGCCTGTCCAGAGCTCTAGTGCATCTTTAAACTCTTGACATTTGCTAATGGCCTCCACAGCTATCGTGCCATAAAAGAACTCATCAGGAAAAAAACGAATTAAGTTGAAAAAGCATATATCTGCAGTGCCAATTATTTTAAAATAGGAACTTCTCTTTACTTTTAATGTGTTGTTTTCAATTGAATCCAAAATATAGGTGTCACCATCGAATAGTTCCACGCCCTTCTGGTCAGATTTCCATAGTAAATATTCAAAATAGCGCTTATACGTAAAATAACGCTTATCCTCCGAAAAAAACCGATGGTAATCCTCGCACGGTTCGAGCGACAAATTTTCTGCATCTGTTTCTATCAAACTAATTAATGGCAGTTTAGAATCATTATACGGTGAGTGGTCATCTTTTTCTAACTTTCCGTATATTTCTGGGTGTATTTCCGGAAGGTATTTATTCATCAAAAACGGTAGGACATTTTTATAGAAGGCTTGTGTTCTGTAAGCTCTACCCTTGTCTTCATCCTGACTAACTTCTAAGAAGTCTGCCTTGATTTTGCTTGGTACAATCAAGTTCTCAAAGCCAGTACCTTCACATAAATATTTAATTTTTTCAAATTCATCTTGAATACCAGTAGTAACTTCCTTAATATAGTTAACCAGTTTCTCAAATTTTTCTTTGTTTTGAAAACATTCCTTATAGTATTCTTTCTCGACCATTAACTTAACACAACGATCATCTAATTTGAGTATATCAAAACATTTTAGTCTCTCCCAATGCTCACCAGATTCCTCCTTACGATTTTTACTGCCCGCATTTTTGTCACGCATATTATTAATGCCTTCTTTGCATGATTGCGGATATCGAGCCTTAGTTACATCTAATGCATCTGCCAATCGCAAAATACCGGCTAAAATCTTTGCCCTTTCGACGTCATTAATCAATGGCCTGTAGCTGGTCTTACTACTAAATATATCATCATCACCATGCGAATGAATTAGATATTGTATTGTACGAATACATCTATCTTGATTATCCCTAAAATGATTTTGCACAACATTACTCGAAAAAATTCTGTCAATTACAATCTTACCCTCATTATTGCAAAAATCTTCAAACATCTTAGCAGAGGTTTGAGCATGCTCTTTTCTATCTTCGTTACCTGCCATTACATTTGGCATTGAATAGTCATGGAACAACACTGCCACATCAAGCAAAAATAACTCTTCAAGGGATAAAGATTCTTCTATAGGCCTTTCGATTAATATGTCACTAATAATCTGATAGATATTATAGCAGTGGTGTGAAAAATCATGTTTTGTATAAGATGTTTCAATTTCCACTTGCTCTCCATCCAACCTTATTTGTGCATATTTAGCGATATCCTCCCAATGAGTTCTTAAATCGGGGCCTAATTTACTAATACAATCAAATTTGTTAAAATCTGGTATTGTCTTAATATATGGTGTCATTAAATATTCTCCCCCTTTTTATAGCCGAGGTAAAACCAAAACCTATGATTTTGAGTTTTATCTACGTGCGATAGCTAAGACTTGTCATGGGCAATAACCAGCCAATGCCTCTTTTTTTATCTGTCGTTGTTTTCAGCCTCGTTTTTATGCCAGAAACGTGGTTAACTCCTATATTGCTGCTACTTATCATCATTATTACTCCAGAACCAAATACAGATAGACATTTGTTTTATAGGTTTTTTTGTCGCAAAAGAAAGTATTTTAAACAATTTTAGTAATCTCAAAATATTCTAACACAATAAAAAGCCTGCTGCAAGTAAAGATTTTCGACAAATTATTGTAAATTTCGACATAATAAAAGAGACTTTGCCAAGAGAATTCGAGGAGAGAGCAAACTGTTGAACAGGTTTGCCAGAGGTTTTTCTTGACAAATATATATTTTAGTATTAAAATATATATAAATAATAATATAAATAATGATCATGGAAAGGAGTAGCATGCACATGATTGTTATAAAGACAGCTGATTTAACACAGAATTTCAAAAATATAGCCAAAATCATTGTTGGGGGAGAAAAAGTGCTTATATCAAGGCCTAAAAATGAAAATCTGGTTATATTGACAGAAAAGGAATACAACGAAATGGAAAGACTGCTTCAAGGCGGGGCCCGGTGGCAGAAGGTTGCGGCGATAAAAAAATTTATAGCTGATGTTGCGGCTATCAAGGATGAAGATGACGTATTGACTGATACGGATTGGCAGGAACTTGCAAATATTCGTTCGCAGACTGATTAGCTGAACGTATAGAAGGGTTAAGCCTTGTAAACTGGAAGAAATAGAAGAAAAAGCGGTCGGGTTCCGCAAGGTTGGTGAAAATGGGGTCTATTTTAATGGATAAACTAAGCGCGCTGAAACAGTATTATGGACACACTTCTTTCCGCCAGGGGCAGGAGGAGCTTATTGACGCACTTCTAAGTGGGCAGGACGTTTTAGGCATTATGCCCACAGGCGCGGGCAAGTCGCTCTGTTTCCAGTTTCCCGCCATGTTGCTTAACGGCCCCACACTGGTGATATATCCCATTCTTTCATTAATGGCAGATCAGGAAAGGCGGCTTAGGGAAAAGGGCTTTGCGCCTGTATTGCTGCGTGGCGGCCAAAGTGCGGGGGAACGTGAAAGTGTTTGGCAGAACCTCCGCTCTGGTAAAAGCCGTTTTATTATCGCCAATCCGGAAGTCCTTCTGACCCCGGCAGTAATGGAAAAACTGCCAACGCTGGGACTTA
>Ga0082212_10009011_pt1 | contig 12915 bp, 10 predicted proteins | sample TergutNt197P3_FD_71548 | JGI IMG/M metagenome (GOLD analysis project Ga0082212, IMG submission 71548) | Neocapritermes taracua P3 segment gut microbial communities from Petit-Saut dam, French Guiana - Nt197 P3 | ecosystem: Host-associated > Arthropoda: Insects > Digestive system > Gut ... | reverse complement strand
GCCTTTCAGGTTTCGGAAGCAAGATGGAAACCCTTAAGGAAATGCTTGACAACGGAGAAGACAGGGCATTGTTCCTCATCGACGAAATCGCAAGCGGGACGAACCCGCAAGAAGGCTTTGCCTTGACAAAAGGGCTGATAGCTTATTTAATGCACAAGCCGTACATAAGCCTCTTCACGACCCATTTTGACGTAGGCGCAGAAAGCGGCGAGGTTGTAAACCTGCAGGTGGCCGGGCTGGCTGGAGCCGATTTCGGCAAGCTCGACAAGGAGCTGCGCTATGCAAACAGGCGAGAGAGGATAAACATAATCTCAAAATACATGGACTACAGGCTGCACAGGGCAGCAGATGGCAGGGAGGTTCCGAGGGATGCGCTGAACATCGCTAAAATGCTCGGGATCAACGAAGAAATAATTGAATACGCAAGGAGGGCGATTAATTGAAAAATCGAGTTACATGTGTGTTTCTAATGGTTGCCGTGCTGCTTGCCCCAGTGGCGCTCACTGCCAAACCAACTGCATGGGCAGAAGCTGAAACAATAGCAATCGAGCTTGACGGGCGAGTGCTGACACTTGACCAGCCGCCGATAATAGAAAACGAGCGGACGCTGATACCGATCAGGACAGTAGCGGAAAGCATTGGTGCGGATGTCGAATGGGACCCTGATGCGAAGACTGCCACATTAGACAGAGCCGGAACGTCGGTGACACTGACTATCGGCTCAAACAGAGCGGAAGTGAATGGCGCCAGCGTGAGCTTGGATGCTGCCCCTGTAATCGTTAACGGGCGAACGCTGCTGCCGGTGCGTTTTGTTGCCGAGACATTTTCGCAAAACGTGGAATGGGACAAGCAAAACAGGGTTGTAAGGATTTCAGAAGACATGGCATTTGCCAAAAACAGCAACCTCAACGCGTGGCTGCTCGGCGTGGGTGCGATAATCGGAAAAAGAAACAACCAAAACCTGTACCAGCTTGGAATGGCGGTAAGGACACCCAGCAATGTTCAAACTCAGCGGCAATCGCTGCAAAGCAGCTGGGGCGTATCCGACAGGGACGATCTGATTGACACAATAGCAAGCATGACATACTTTGGGCACAGCGCCATGTTCAACAACGATGTTGAGCTGTTCAAATCATTGTCTAAGGCTGAACAGAACAGGGTCATAAACAACGCAGAAGGCGTTGACAAATACATGTGGCCATACGTAATGGCACTGGACAAGAAATGGGGCGACAAGAGCATTTACGCATGGGACTGGTTCCGCATGGGGCATTTGTGCAGATGGGGGTACCTTGCCGGGTACATCACTGCAGAAGAAGCTTACGAACTCTTTGAGCCGGTAGCGAAACTATTGCGAGAGGCTTTCAGTTCATGGGACGAAGCGACGGAAAACTATCTGGACGGGTACGCATATTGGGCACGGATTGACGTCAGCGGCGGCCCAAATGAGTTTCTAAGGAGGCAAGCCGCGTACGAAGAGCTTAAAGAAGCCGAGAAGAGAGACCCTCGCGGATTGCTGTTCGACCCTTCTGTATGGACTGAACCGGTTAGAGGCATTGAAAACAGATGAGGAAGTGGTTTACGATGCATGCAAAAAAGAAATCTTCAATGCTCTTTGCCGTGCTGCCTGCCATTAGCTTGCTGCTGGCAGGGACAGGCAGCGCTTTTGCTGTGACAGTTGGCGGCTGCGAGACCATCGTGGCAGGAAACAAGTACAGCCTTGCCATAGACGACGACGGCAGCCTGTGGGCTTGGGGGAACAACGAATATGGACAGCTTGGTGTTGGATCAAGCGATTGGGAGAGCAGGAAACTGGCCCCGGTTAAAATTATGGACGGTGTTGCAACTGTTTCTGGAAGAGAATCGCACAGCTTGGCGGTCAAGACAGACGGCAGCCTGTGGACCTGGGGAGACAATACCAGTGGACAGCTCGGCGACGGCACAGCTTTCAGCAGTTATGCGCCGGTGAAAATCATGGACGGCGTTGTGGCTGTTTCAGCAGGTGGTGCGCACAGCTTGGCGATCAAAGCTGACGGCAGCCTGTGGGCTTGGGGGAACAATTCCAGCGGACAGCTCGGCGACGGAACCAGCGGTGTTGCAAACAGCAAACTGACGCCGGTGAAAATCATGGATGGCGCAGCGGCTGTTTCGGCGGGATATCTACACAATCTTGCCATCAAGACCGATGGAAGCCTGTGGGCCTGGGGCAACAACGAGTACGGGCAGATTGGAGACGGTTCAGGCAGCGGTTCCCAAAACAACAAATCTGCGCCTGTCCAAATCATGGCCGGGGCCGTTTCAATTGCGGCAGGCTACGGGCATAGCCTTGCCGCCACAGAGAAGGGATACTTCTATGTTTGGGGAAATGCTGATTTTGGCCAGCTCCACTTGATAAGGCTGAACGAAACCGAACCCGCCTTCAATCAAGGGCCTGTGATTGCGGCAGCCAATGGCTATGTTGCATATAATTTAATCAAGCCGCAACTCAACACTACCGTGGGCTACATTGCCGACATATCGGCGGGGTACGACCACACCCTTGCTGCCTTGAAAAACGGCAACCTTCAGGTATGGGGATGGAACATGCATGGACAGGTTGGCAACGGCAAAACAAACGAAAAGATTCATGAAGGGTTTTCGCGAATGTCCGACAGTGCAAAAATTATGGACGACGTAAAATTGCCTGATGGCGCACAATTGGATATTCGAGTGTACCTGAATGGGGAAAGGCTGTCTTTCGACGTGCCGCCAATCATTGAAAACGGACGCACCCTTGTGCCGCTAAGAGCCATATTCGAGGCTCTGGGCGCGGAAGTCGACTGGGACCAGTCAACAAAGACGATTACTGCAACAAAAGGCGAAATCACGATAACAATGCAGATCGACAATCCGGTCATGACAAAAAATGGAGTACCCACTACGCTTGACGCCCCGCCAAAAATTATAGACAACAGAACTCTTGTGCCTGTCCGGGCTGTAGCAGAAAGCTTTGACGCTACGGTTGACTGGCATAATGATAAAAAATACGTAATAATCAAAAAGGAGGAAATGGATGAAGAGTAAATTGAACCTAAATCCGAACACCATCGCCGAGGCGAGGGCCTGCGCTGCCAATATTGCACAGAACATGCAGGACTTCATTGAAAAGCATACGACGGTGAGCACAGAAAGAACGGTTGTCAGGCTGCTGGGCGTAGACGGCGTCGACGATGTGGAGACCCCGCTGCCAAACGTCTTGGTTGACCAAGTAAAAGACGCCGGCGGGCTGCCAAAAGGCATGGCTTACTGGATTGGCAACGCAATGATCCAGACTGGGATGTCCCCACAGGAAATCGCTGAGAAAGCAGCCTTGGGTGACTTGGAAATCACCAAGCTCCCTCTGGCAGACGCAAAAGATGCCGAAGAGAAAATCAAGCCCGTCGTATCAGAGTCCCTTGCAAGGATCAGGCAGCAAACTGAAAAACGGAACGAGTACCTTCGGACAATCGGAGAAGGGCGAAGACCGTACATCTACGTGATCGTAGCAACAGGGAACATTTACGAAGACGTGGTGCAAGCTCAAGCAGCCGCAAGGCAGGGGGCGGACATAATCGCTGTCATCAGGACTACGGCGCAGAGCCTGCTCGACTACGTCCCCTACGGACCGACCACAGAAGGTTTTGGCGGGACCTACGCTACGCAGGAAAACTTCAAGATCATGAGGAAAGCCCTCGATGAAGTCGGGGAAGAAGTGGGCAGGTACATAAGGCTCTGCAACTATTCGTCTGGGATGTGCATGCCTGAAATCGCTGCAATGGGTGCCATCGAAAGGCTCGACGTCATGCTGAACGACGCGCTGTACGGCATATTGTTCAGGGACATCAACATGCAGCGGACGCTTATCGACCAGTTCTTCTCACGGGTGATAATAGGGTACTGCGGGATTATCTTCAATTCAGGCGAGGACAACTACCTAACGACTGCCGATGCCTATGAAGAAGCCCACACAGTGCTTGCGTCACAGTTCATAAACGAGCAGTTTGCGGTTTTAGCCAATATATGCGAAGGGCAGATGGGCCTCGGACACGCTTTCGAGATGGATCCTGACATAGAGAACGGCTTCCTTTACGAGCTCGCGCAGGCTATCATGGCAAAGGAGATTTTCCCGAACGCATCTCTGAAGTACATGCCCCCGACAAAGTTCATGACCGGCAACATCTTCAAAGGGAACGTACAAGATGCGCTGTTCAACTTGATCGCTGTCTGGTCTGGCCAGTCGCTGCAGCTTCTTGGCATGCTCACGGAAGCGATCCATACGCCCCACATGCACGATCGCTACCTTGCCATCGAAAACGCCTCTTACATTTTCAACAACGCTAGGGATCTCGGCGAAGAGGTGGAATTCAAGGCAGACGGCATCATCCAGCAGAGGGCTCAGAAAGTCCTCGCGGACGCAGCTGAGCTGCTTAAGACTATCGAAAAGGAAGGGCTTTTTTACACCATCGAGCAGGGCAAATTCGGCGGGGTAAAGAGAGCCCGTGACGGAGGCAAAGGCCTAGCCGGCGTTTGCGCAAAAGCCGAAGGCTACTTCAACCCGTTTATATCTATGATGCTTGGAGGTGAAAAGTGATGGCGGCTGTAAGCACGGAAATCAGCAAGGTCGACCTGACCAAGGTGAAGCCTTACGGCGACACCATGAACGACGGAATGGTCGAAACAGCTTTCACGCTGCCTGTCCCCTACGGAGAGGAAGCGAGCGAGGCGGCAAAGCAGCTTGTGAAGAAAATGGGGCTGGACGAGCCCGCTGTGGTATACTCCCACGACATGGGCGGCGGGTACACTTTCTTCGTGGTGTACGGGAAATGCCAGCACACTGTTGACTTTACAGGCATCAAGGTTACAAAGGTCGATGTGGACGTGATGGACAGGCTAGAATGCCAGAAGTTCATCGAGGAGAACATCAAAAGGGACGTCGTTATCGTGGGCGCAAGCACCGGAACCGACGCGCATACCGTAGGCATCGACGCAATCATGAACATGAAGGGTTTTCACGGCCACTACGGGCTTGAGAGGTACAAGGGCATCGAAGCCGTAAACATGGGCAGCCAAGTCCCCAACGAAGTCATAATAGCAAAGGCGGTGGAGTTGAAAGCGGACGCAATCCTAGTGTCTCAGACCGTGACGCAAAAGGACGTGCACATAGCGAACCTCACGAACATGGTTGAGCTGCTTGAGGCAGAAGGGCTCAGGGACAAGGTCATCCTAGTCTGCGGCGGTCCTAGGATATCCCATGAACTGGCTCAGGAGCTAGGGTATGACGCTGGGTTCGGGCCTCACAACTATGCGGAGGATGTGGCGTCGTTTGTCCTCACCGAAATTGTAAAAAGAGCATTAACGTAAAATATCCTGAAAGGAGACAATGTATTGAAAAACAAATTGATGACAGCTGACGAAGCCGTTTCGAGGATAGGAGACGGCGCAACCATCATGATCGGCGGCTTTATGGCCTGCGGGACGCCGGAAATCTTAGTGGACGCCCTTGTGAAAAAAGGCAGCCGCAACCTCACGATAATATGCAACGACGCAGGCGTTCCAGGGAGGGGCACCGGAAAACTTCTGTCCAACGGGCAGATAAAAACCCTGATAGCGTCCCATGTGGGCCTCAACCCAGAGGTAGCGCACAGGATGAACACAGACGTTGCCGAGGACAAGCTGGAATGCATCCTCGTGCCTCAAGGAACCCTTGCCGAAAGGATAAGGTCCGGCGGCGCAGGGCTCGGCGGTTTCCTTACCCCGACCGGCGTAGGGACGATAGTTGCCGAGGGGAAAGACGTAATAGAGATCGACGGCAGGAAATACCTTCTCGAAAAGCCGCTTAAAGCTGATTTTGCGTTCATTCGCGGCTCTGTTACAGACAAATTCGGCAACACGACGTACAACGGCACGACCAGAACTTTCAACCCGATGATGGCAGCGGCAGCCGAATATGTGATAGTCGGGGCGTGCGAAGTGGTTGAAATCGGAGAAATAGACCCGAACAACGTGGTTACCTCGGGGATATTCGTAGACGCGATAGTAGGAGGTGAAAAACCTTGGCAGATATAAAAGAAAGAATAGCGAAAAGAGTTGCAATGGAGCTGCACGACGGTGACGTGGTGAACCTCGGCATTGGGCTCCCTACGATGGTAGCCAATTTTCTCCCTGAAGGGGTGGAGATAATACTCCAGTCAGAGAACGGGATCATGGGCATGGGGCCCGCACCAAGCCCCGGGAACGAGGACGTTGACATAGTCAACGCCGGTGCGCAGTACGTGACTGTGAACCCGGGCGCAATGTTCTTTGACAGCGCAACGTCCTTTGGCATCATCCGAGGGGCTCATGTGGACGCCACAATACTGGGCGCCCTTGAAGTGGACGAGAAGGGCAACCTTTCGAACTGGATAGTACCGGGCAAGATGGTGCCGGGGATGGGCGGAGCAATGGACCTTGTCATAGGTGCCAAAAAAGTCATCATTGCCATGCAGCATACGCAGAAGGGCAAGCACAAGATCCTGAAGGAATGTACGCTTCCATACACTGCCTTGGGTGTGGTCGATCTGATAATCACTGAGATGGGCGTCATGGAAATAACGAGCGAAGGCGTCCTGTTGACCGAGCTGCACCCTGACTTCACGGTTGATGACGTTGCCGCAGCGACAGGCTGCAAGCTACTCGTCAGCCCTGATTTGAAAGAAATGGCATAAAGATAGATGCGCAGCAGTGGGATATTGATGCCTGTGAGCTCCTTGCCGTCTAAGTACGGCATTGGGACCCTCGGCAAAGAAGCATACAATTTCGTCGATTTTTTAAAGATCTGCAGACAGAAATATTGGCAGATCCTCCCGATCGGGCCCACCGGTTTCGGAGACAGCCCATACCAGAGCTTTTCCGCACATGCGGGCAACCCCTATTGGATCGACCTTGAGATGCTCGCTAGCGAAGGCTTGATTTCTGCTGCTGAAATAAAAAAGACGGGGTTTGTTGAAAACCCCGATCTTGTCGACTACGGGGATCTCTATGAAAAGAGGTTCCGCTTGCTTGGTAAAGCCGCTATGAGGATAGATCCGCAAGACAACGGCTTCGCCTCCTTTTGCGCAGCAAGTGCAGAATGGCTCAATGGCTATTCACTGTTCATGTCGATAAAAGAGGAGCATGGCATGGTGTCCTTCCACCGATGGCCTGACAAGTACCGCATCTACCACGAAAAAGACATGCTTGAGGCTAAGAGGCGCCTTGAAGCCAGAGTACATTTCTGGAGTGCGCTGCAGTACTTGTTTTACAGCCAATGGGAAAGATTCAAGGCATATGCAAATACGAACGGGGTCGAAATCATCGGCGACATCCCGATATACGTTTCCCCTGATTCTTCAGACCTTTGGATGAATTACAGACTCTTTCAGGTGGACAAAAAACGCGAACTGATCAGCGTGGCGGGGTGCCCGCCTGACTACTTCGACGAATTCGGGCAGCTTTGGGGCAATCCTCTCTACAATTGGAGCTACCACAAAAAGCAGGGTTACGATTGGTGGATAAAACGCCTAAAACACGCCGGCGAAATCTTTGATGCAGTGAGGATCGACCATTTCAGAGGTTTTGCGGGATACTATTCAATACCTGCCGGGAGCAAAAATGCGGTACATGGCGAATGGAAAAAAGGCCCTGGCAAAGATTTCGTGTCTGCCGTCAAGGAAAAGGCTCCAGAGATTGCGATAATCGCAGAGGACTTGGGGTTTTTGACGCCTGACGTTCGAAAGCTCTTGAAATTCAGCGGGTTTCCTGGCATGAAGGTCCTCCAGTTCGCTTTTGACAGCTCGGAGGACAACGAGTACCTGCCCCACATGTACCCCGAAAACAGCGTTGCTTACACTGGGACCCATGACAACCCGACTACTTCAAGCTGGGCATCAGACGCATCTGCTGACGTACTGGAGTTCGTGAGAAAATACCTTAGGGCCGGCCGAAACTTGAATCTGGCGAATGCACTTGTAAAAGCTGCGATGCACAGTAAAAGCGATGTCTGCATCATCCCAATCCAAGACTGGCTCCTGCAAGGAGGCGAGGCGCGGATAAATACGCCAGGAACGACGGAAGGCAACTGGCGGTTCCGTGTAAGAAAAAGAAAGCTGTCTGTGCCGCTCGCTGAAAAAATACTTCGGGTTACCGAGGACAGCGGTAGGGCGTACCCAAAATAAAGTTAGTTTAATAAAGTAAAATGATATGAAAGGGGAGGCGATTTTAGCCGATATGGAGAACAAAGCAGCTGTATATAAGATTTTAGCCCTCAACCCCGGTTCCACTTCTACAAAACTGGCATTGTTTGCAAACGAGCAACAGCTTGCGGAAAAGACGGTGCGCTACGACAACCGGGATCTTGACCGCTATGCAAGCCTAACGGAACAAAAACCGTTGCGGCTTTCATGCCTTGCGGAATTCTTGCAGGAAAACAACGTTGACATGTCTGACCTCTCTGCAGTGGTGGGGCGCGGAGGCTTGGTACGGCCATTGGAAGCCGGAACCTACACAGTCAACGACAAGATGCTGGCAGACTTGGATGCAGGGGTGTCTGGCATCCACGCCTGCTCCCTCGGAGGCATCATGGCTGAGGAAATAGGCCGGCTGCACGGCATACCCTCGTATGTGGTGGACCCCGAGGTAGTGGACGAGCTCGAACCTGTGGCTAGAGTGAGCGGCCTGCCTAGTATAAACAGAACCAGTGCGTTCCATGCCTTGAACACCAAGTCCGTGGTGCGCCTCTGTGCCAAGGACTTTGGCATACGCTATGAAGATGCACGCTTCGTGGTGGCTCATTTGGGTGGTGGCGTCACTGTAGCCGCCCACCGCTATGGCAGGGTCATTGACGTCAACAACGGCATAACCGGAGAAGGCCCCTTTTCGCCGGAACGCAGCGGCAGCCTGCCCCTGACCTCCGTCATTGAGATGTGCTATTCCGGACAGCACAGCAAACAGGAAATGCTGGACATTGCTACCAAAAATGGCGGCATGAAGACTTATCTGGGCACCCACGACCTAGTCAAGGCAGAAAAGATGATCAGCCAAGGAGATGAGAAAGCCGCACTGATCGTTGACGCCATGGCGTATCAGATAGCAAAGGAAATCGGCGCAATGACAGCAGTGCTGGAAGGCCGAGTAGATGCAATCATCCTAACAGGAGGCCTTGCCTATTCTACCCGTTTCGTTGGTGCAATAAAACAACGCGTGGATCAATTTGCCCCAGTCTGCACCTATCCCGGCGAAAACGAAATGGCGGCTCTTGCTGCCGGTGCGCTGCGAGTGCTTCGGGGCGAGGAAGACGCAAAAACCTATGCGCCGGACTGAAGAGCCTAGCTTGCTTTGCTTGGCAGCTTATAATTAGCGCAGGTGCTTTTCAATTAAATCAATAAACGTGTCAAGATATTCGCGGTTTGGGAAAAAAACTCTCGATGAGCTGGCGTTGCCGCCTCCCTTGCCGTTGTAGATTGACGCGTTTTCTTTTACCAGCTTCCCGCAGTTGTATTCTTTTCCGTTTGAAAAAAGAAGGAGCGTGTTGTCTTTCGGTGAAATCAACATGATGAGCTTGTCCATCCCCTCCATGCCGGAAAACGGCCTGCCCAAGCGGAGAAGGTCATCTGTCTTGAAAGCAGGGAATTCCCTGACGAGTATCTTGGCACTGTCTCCTGCCTTGACGGCCTCTTCTATTTCGGCTGCCTTCTCCGCAATGCATTCCTGCTTTAATGCGTCGAGTTCTTCTTTAACTGCGCGAGCTTTTTCGTCCCGCAAATTGATTTTTTCGATAAGGTCGTTTGTGCTGGCAGAGTACTTGAAGTTGAGGCTGGTGATTACGTCGTTTTTAAGGCCGTAGTCAGCCAGAGCCCGCATGCCCGCTTCGAAATACACTCTGAACATGCCCTTGTAGTGCTCGACTTTAAACACTTTGACAAGCCCAACCTGTCCTGCCGTATTGGGGTGCGTACCGCAGCATGCCACGCAGTCTGCCGGGTTTTCTGTGTCCCCTACGCAGACTATCGAAATGTCCTCGTCCACGGCAACTGCTTTCCGCAGCGGAAGGCTTGACGTTTCAGTTGAACTGCTGAAATACCTCGTCGTGACCGGAGCGTTCGACCATATGATCTCGTTTGCGCGTTTTTCTGCGCACGTTGCCATTTCCCATGTGATTTCTTTTATGTCCGGTTTTTCTTCCAAGTTAATGTCTATGGTCAAATAGTCGTCGCCCATGTGAAACCCTCTGTTCACGCCGCCGTATTCGCTGAAAAAGATGCCTGACAGGATGTGTTCTCCGCAGTGGCGCTGCATGTTCTCAAACCTTCTGCCCCAGTTGATAGTGCATTTCACCTTGTCCCCGATGGCAAGGGGGCACTCCCCGGCAACGTGGAAAACCAACCCGTCTTCCTCATAGGCGTCCAATATCTCGCAGGTTGAGCCGCTTTCCAGCGATGCTATGAAGCCGGTGTCGCAGGGCTGCCCGCCCGATGCAGGGAAAAACACGGTCTGGTCTAGAATTATCCCAAAGCCGCCCTTGACGTCTTTGATACCCGTGACTGTCGCGAGGGTTTCTTTTAAATATACGTCTTGTTTGTAGAGTTTTGTCGTTTGCATGGTGCCTCCTCCGCTGTTTTCAGATGCTAGTAAAAATTTGCACTTGATGCCTGTTATTCGGCAAATACATCCTTAAGGTCTATCCTGCACCCTTCCAATACTTGAACGGGTGCCGTATCTGTATCGGAATACATGGATACTACATACCTTCCTTTTTCAAGTATGCACGCTTGCACTGACTTGGTTTCAGTATCTACAATCCAGTATTCTTTAATGCCTGCTTCAAGGTATTTGTTGAATTTTACCAATCTGTCACGGCTTGCCGTTGATGGCGACAGTATCTCTACCACCATGTCAGGAGTGCCGTTGCAGCCTTTTTTGTCCAATTTCGACTTGTCGCAGACTATCACAATGTCAGGTTGAACTACTGTATCCTCTGCATCCCCGGCAGCGTTCAGCCGAACGTCAAAAGGTGCAGCATATACCTTGCAGGGCTTGCCCTCAAGAAAGCTCCTGATTTGCCAAATCATTTCGACAAGAACTTCCTGATGTTGCCGCGACGGTGCAGGGGACATCATGTATGCCACGCCGTCAATCAGCTCATACCTCTTATCGTCGTCCCATCCGGCGTAGTCTGCATAGGTGTACCTTTTTTCTTTTTGCAATGGATCCATGGTGTGCCTCCTTGAATTGTTTTGCTGCTGGAACTATCTTACCATATTTTTTGGAGCATGTATAGCAAAAAGAGCTGCGTGAAGCAGCTCTTTGAATAACACCTAGTGTTGGCTTTGCCTTTACCTGCCGTCTGACCACCATATTGCATGCAGCGTCAAATCGCCGGTTAAAGTTATTGTCTGCCCTGGCAGGTATATGAGACCGCTGCCGTTAGATTGGGTGTTCCAGTAACTGAGGTTGAACCAAGGCCTGCTCACGTTTGCAGCTTCGGGGCCCAAAATCCTGTACTGGCTGCCGACAACCAAATTGGTGTCGGTGCTGCCGCCTGTGCCACCGATGCCCGGCAGGTAAGATACCGTGCAGAGCGCTACATTGGGCTTCCACTGGGCGTAAAGCGTGATGTCGTCGTTGACAAGGATAGTCTGGCCGTTCTGGTAGGCAATGCCTGTTCCGTCCGGTTTAGTGTTCCACCCATTGAATGTGTAGCCGTCCCTGAAGTAGCCTTGGCCTGTTACCACATGGATGCTGCCTTTTGGCACTGTCACTGTATTTATGGTGCCTACACCGCCGTTGGGGTTGTAAGTGACCTTTGCCGTTTGGGGTTTTTGATCCGGGAGTGCCTTGAAAGCGACTGCATTAATCTGCGTCTCTTCGCCGGTTGCGCCGGTGAATCCCCAGTAGACATCGGTTCCGCCAAACTGCTTAACAGTGCTTGCAACCGTGTAGCTGTATGATTTGCCGTCGAAGCTGTAGTCAAGCCTGCCGCCTGCACCAGAGGGCGTCCAAGAGATGTTGAACGCGTACCACTTGTTCGAATGGGTGAACTTGGCTAGGTTGCCGTGGTTGGCCGGCAGGATTTTCGCCGCCGGGGTAACGACTGCGATGTGCGGGCCGTAACCTGATGTGTCTGTCACGCACTCATCGTTCGTTGCTGGGTTTATCGTGTTAATCTTGGTGTCCAGCTCAATCGAAAGGGCGTTCTTGACCCAGACCCTGCCGTATACGCCAAGAGCCTCACCCATGGTGCCTCCGGGCTGCGAAAACGCATTTAATCCGCGAGGGTCTTTTTGCAGCGTGAACGTTATGCCGTCGGCCATCGTCGGCGCTTTGTTTGTGCTGCTGTGGTACATGTACACGTAGGACTCCAGCGAAAACGGTTTGGTCAGGTCGAGCTTCTCGTAAGCCCATGCTGCGCCTACTTGATATATCCTGTCTTCATTCAGCAGAATGACGTTGGAGTAATATGGGTCGTAGGCAGAGTTCTTTAGGTTGTTGAACTTGCCGGCGACGCTGGGGCCTTGGGGCGGCGCCACGCGGTAGCCGGCGTTGCCCGTGCCGGAGTCCGAGCCAATATAAAGCTTCAGCTCCCCAATGTTGAAGACGTCAGGCATTCCGGCGTTGCCGATTATACGGAAATACCTGTACGCCTTGTCTGCGTTTAGCCCGTCGGCGACGGTCCTGAAAGACATCCCGTAGGGGTAGCCGTAGGCTCTGACTTGATCGACGACAAACAGGGTGGTGTAGTTCACGCCGTCGTCGGAGCCTTGGAAGTACGCCCCTTCAAGGCGGTTTGTGGAATATCCTTCCCGTCCGATATATGCGATCGACGTGACCCTCTGCGGCACCTTGAACTCGACTCCTGCGTACCCTAGCTTTGCGCCGTCAAAA
>Ga0082212_10009010_pt1 | contig 12917 bp, 6 predicted proteins | sample TergutNt197P3_FD_71548 | JGI IMG/M metagenome (GOLD analysis project Ga0082212, IMG submission 71548) | Neocapritermes taracua P3 segment gut microbial communities from Petit-Saut dam, French Guiana - Nt197 P3 | ecosystem: Host-associated > Arthropoda: Insects > Digestive system > Gut ... | reverse complement strand
GGCAGCAGTAATGGGATGGCGCCCTGTTGAAGCTGCGGAGTATGTAAGACGGAGGTGGCTCTTCGTTAATAAAGGCCGGCGCATAGTTGTGCGTACAGAGTGGGCGTGAAAGCGCCAAGCCGGGTGGCACCGCAGGAGTTTCGTACTCTTGTCCCTGCAAGATATTTGTAGAGGCAGGAGTTTTTTTATGCCTGCCAAAGCTTTTGACAATAATGTCAGGAAAGGAGCAGATCAAAGATGCAAAAGAAAACAGTACCTTACAAGACCTATCTCACAGAAGAGGAGATCCCGAAAGCATGGTACAACATCCGCGCGGACATGAAGACAGACCACAGGCCGATACTGAACCCGGGGACCCTGAAGCCGATGGCTGCGGAAGAGCTTGAGCCGGTCTTTTGCTCCGAGCTTGTGAAGCAGGAGCTCAACGACAAGGACAGATACATAGAGATACCGGCGCCGATAAGGGATTTCTATAAAATGTACAGGCCGTCCCCGCTTGTCCGCGCATACTGCCTAGAGGAGGCGCTCGGTACGCCCGCGAAGATCTATTACAAGTATGAAGGCGGGAACACATCGGGGAGCCACAAGCTCAACTCCGCAATTGCGCAGGCGTACTACGCCAAGGAGCAGGGCCTTCGCGGCGTGACGACGGAGACCGGTGCGGGTCAGTGGGGTACCGCGCTTGCGATGGCCTGCGGCTATTTCGGCCTTGACCTCAAGGTGTTTATGGTCAAAGTGTCGTCGGAGCAGAAACCTTACCGGAAAGCGGTCATGGAGACGTATGGCGCCTCTGTCACGCCGTCGCCGTCGGCCACAACCCAGGTGGGGCGCAAGATCCTGGAGATGGATCCGAATACCGGGGGTAGCCTGGGCTGCGCCATATCGGAGGCCGTCGAAGCGGCAGTCACTACAGAAGGGTACAGGTATGTCCTTGGCAGCGTGCTCAACCAGGTGCTGCTCCACCAGTCGATCATAGGGCTGGAGGCGGTCAAGGCTTTCGACAAAATCGGCGGTCGGCCGGATATAATAATCGGCTGCGCCGGGGGCGGATCCAACCTTGGCGGCCTGATGGCGCCGTTTATGATGGAGAAGTTGCAAGGGAAAAGCGCGCCGCACTTCATAGCGGTCGAGCCTGCGTCATGCCCTTCGATGACGCGCGGCAAGTTTGCCTACGACTTCTGCGATACCGGCATGGTGACGCCGCTTGCGAAGATGTATACGCTCGGCGCGACATTCATACCCTCCTCGGACCACGCGGGCGGCCTGCGGTTCCACGGTATGAGCCCGATACTGTCGCAGCTTTACCACGACGGGTTTATAGACGAGGCGAGGGCGGTGGGGCAGCTTGCAGTTTTCAAGGCTGCTACGCTATTCTCGCGCGTGGAAGGCACCCTGCCTGCGCCCGAGTCGTCGCACGCGATATGCGTCGCCATTGACGAGGCGCTCAAGTGCAAAGAAACAGGCGAAGAGAAGACGATACTCTTCGGCCTGTCGGGTACCGGGTATTTTGACCTAGGCGCGTATATGCAGTATAACGCAGGGGAGATGCACGACTATATCCCAACCGACGAGGAACTGGAACCCGGGCTGTCGGCAATCCCGAAAGTCGACTAGGCGGGGGCCCGCGCTAGATATCGATCCCCAGGCTTGTCATAAGTTTCTCGAGCGATGGCATGTCAGGCATCAGCAGCACGCTGGCGCGGGTTTTCCTTCCCTCGATCTCCAGTTCGTTCTGGATGAGCAGCAGGGTATCGCTCATTTTCGCAAAGTAGATGGACGGTACGCTCATGATGGAACCGAGCATGTCCAGAGCCGCCTCCGGCGGGGAAATGTCTACCGCAAGGCCCGTCATATCCGCTATCGCCGTCACAAACGACGCGGACATGATGTTTGACACCTCATTGACGACGGAGTAACCCATCTCGTCGATTTCCTCGTGGCTCTTTATGTCGGTGGACATAAGCATATTTACAAGGTCGCAGACGACCTCTATGGGCATAAGGAACATCATCATTCCGTTGATCTGGTCCTTGAGCATCAGAAGCGTCCCTACCATTATGGCTTCCGCCCCGCCAAGGACGTCAAGGGCCTCATTGAAGCCTTTGATCCCAATGTCGGGTATCGCGATATTGACCGAAGTGCCGAGCATACGCGACAGCGACGAAGCAGCGTTGCCGGAGCCGATGTTGGCAATCTCCCTCAATACGTCGATATGCATTTCGTTAATGTCGCTAAAGGATTGAATACTCATTTTAATGTCCATCCTTTCCCTACGGGGCTTATTCTACCACATATTACCGCCCCATGTATATAGCCCTTAGTATAAACACGACAGATTTGTCAGGGAGCAGCCTTTTCAGGAGCGCAATCAGCTTGTAGCCGGCGCCTACGATCGTCCGCGCGGGGGGTGCCCGTCTCAAGCTGAGCTTCCAGATGGCGCGGGCGGCCTTAAAAGGCGAATGGCCGTTTTGCTCGTCATGTTCCATTTGCTTCACTGCCCGCAAGCATATATCATGATATGGCGATGTATCATCGATCGCATACACACGGGCATTGGTGAACCCTGTTTTCGTATCGCCCGGCATAAGCAGGCAGACTTTGACGCCCTTATCCCGCATCTCCATGCGGAGTGTGGACGAGTACAGGTCAAGCGCGGCTTTTGAAGCGCAGTAATGCGACTGGAACGGGATGGGGAACATCCCTGCAATTGAGCCGATAATGACGCACAACCCGCCGCCCCGCATCCGCAGGTGCGGGAGGAAACGGCTGTTGACCCGCAGCACTCCGGTGAAGTTGGTCTCCATCAGCCAGTTTACCTCATCGGCGGGGAAGTCCTCCCCGGCGCAGGCAATCCCAACGCCCGCGCAGTGTACGACGATGCCAATATCCGATTCCGCAAGGATCTCGCCGGCAACCTTGTCGACGATGCTTTCATCCCTTACATCCATCGTGACCGGGCGTATCTCCCCACCCCCCGGGTAGCTGACAATCCCTTTGGCGGGGTTTCGCGAGGCCGCGTAGACGGTGTACCCATTACCCGCAAACAGCTCCGCCGTTTCACGGCCTATGCCTGACGAACCGCCTGTCAGGAACACATTCTTTCCGTAACGATATTTCATAGTTCATACATAATGCTCAAGCCCGGGCAAAAACGTCTTTGAATATCGCGACAGCTTTATCAAGTTGCTCTTTAGTATGCGTCGCGGTACAGCTTGTCCTGAGCAGGCACTCGCCTTCCTTTACGGCCGGGGCTATAACAGGGTTACAGTATACCCCGGCCATCATAAGCATATTGTGGATTTTGAAAGTTCTCTCAGTCTCATAAGTCATGACAGGTACGATCGCAGTTTCGGAGTCCCCGATCGCGATACCGGCCTCGCGGAGCTTCATCCGCAGGTAGTTGCCGTTCTCCCTGAGTTTTTCGGGGCGGTCGGGTTCAGACTGCATGATGCGCAGCGCCTCGAGCGCGGCGCCGCAGTTGGCGGGCGGTATAGACGCGCTGAAGATAAACGGGCGGGAATGGTGCTTTATATAGTGCGTTACGTACTCTTCCGCCGCGATATACCCGCCCAGGCTGGCAAGCGACTTCGAGAACGTCCCCATGATGATGTCCACCTCGGCCTCCAGGCCGTAGTAGTTAGCCGTACCCCTGCCATTCTTGCCAATCATCCCTAGGCCATGCGCGTCGTCGACCATCACGCGGGCGCCATACTCCCTTGCAAGTTCGACGATTTCCGGCAAACGAGCTATATCGCCTTCCATTGAGAACACCCCGTCCGTGACGATGAGCTTGCCGGTCTCCCCGGGCGTGCGCGATAGTTTATCCCTGAGCTCATCGACGTCGTTATGGGAGTATTTGACGGTTTTTGCAAAACTCAACCGGCACGCGTCCACTATGCTCGCGTGGTTGCCCCTGTCGGAGAAGATCACGTCGCGGGGGCCCGCGACTGCGGATATTATTCCAAGGTTGGCCTGGAACCCCGTGCTGAATGTCAGGGACGATTCTTTATTAAGAAAAGCTGCGAGCTCGCGCTCAAGCTGGTTGTGCAGGACAAGCGTCCCGTTGAGGAACCTTGAGCCGGAGCAGCCGGTGCCATACTTTCTGACGGCTTCTATCGCGGCGTTTATCACCCTCGGGTCGCTTGTCAACCCCATATAGTTGTTCGAGCCGAGCATGATTGTTTCGCGGCCTTCGATGGTTACGACGCAATCCTGATATGTGGACAGCTCATGAAAATACGGGTAGACGCCCGACTTGATCGCTTCACGCGCGGTTGTGTATTTTTCGCATTTTTCAAAAAAATCCAACCGGTAACACTACCTTTCCAACGGGTATATTACTATACCACTAAAACACATTCAAGTCAAATAATCAAACGGCAAGAGTGACATTGACAGTAAATTGTTGTTGCGTGTACCGGCGCTTTTTATTATACTGGTGGTCTGGAAAGCCTAAACTTGCGCATAGCGCTGAGTGGTAACAAATTGCACTCAAATGTGCGGATTGGCCGGGGGAGATGGATGAAGGGCGAAAAAGCCCCGGGAGTGAGGGAGTTGCTCCTTAAGCATGATATCAGGCTGAGCAAATCCAGGGGGCAATGCTTCCTCGTGGATAAAAATATCCCGGAAAAAATTGTCAGGTTGTCCGGGCTGGACGATACATGCGGCGTGCTCGAGGTGGGGCCCGGGGTCGGAGCGCTCACTGAGGAACTCTGCAAGAAGGCGCGGCGCGTCCTGGCTATAGAACTCGACAAGCGTTTGTTGCCGATCCTCGGGGACTCGCTCGAGGGGTTTTCAAATGTCGAGATTATGCAGGGCGACGTCATGAAGATGGATATCCCGGGGGTGGCCCGCAGTAAAATGCCGGGCTTGGACCTGCACGTATGCTCGAACCTCCCATACAATATAACAACGCCCTTGCTGACGGCCCTGATGGCGCCGGGGGTATTCAAGTCCTTCGTCGTTATGCTGCAACGGGAAGTTGCTCAGCGTATCTGCGCGGAGCCCGGAGCTCCGGAGTACGGCGCGTTTACGTTATTTGCGTGTTATCACAACCTGCAGCGCAAAATCCTGTTTGATGTGCCGCCCGGGTGCTTCATACCGCGCCCCAATGTTGTATCGTCCGTTGTCTTTATGGAGGCGCGCCCGGAAAGGCTGCTGGGGCCGGGGGATGAAAAAGACTTATTCAAGGTCGTCCGCGCGGCGTTTTCCCAGCGCAGGAAGATACTTGTCAACGCGTTGCACGCAGGTTATGGGGAGTTCCTTGGCAAAGATTGTATAGCGGGTATAGTAGCAAAATGCGGATTGGACGGGAACGCGCGCGGGGAAGAGCTCGGGCTGGAGGATTTCATCGCGTTGTCGGCAGCTATCAATAACGAGTTGCGCGTAACAGCTAATGGGTAGCCGGGAATAGTAACAGTTGCGCAGCCGGTAGGTTATCCGTTGGCTGGGAGGGTGGCATTTGGAACCGAGTATCACTGCAATAATCATCATAGTCGTTATGATGGTCCTATATGTGACGGAGTTACTCCCGATAGCGGCGACTTCGTTGCTGGCTTGCCTTGCTTTTGCGGTAGCGGGGATCATCGATTTCAGGGATGTGTTCTCGGGTTTCGGAAACGACATGGTCTTTCTTGTGGCGGGCATGATGGTAGTCGGCGACGCGCTTTTCGAGACAGGGGTAGCCGGATTGATTGGAAAACGTATAGTATCGCTGACCGGGTCGAACGAAAGGGCGTTTATTGCCGCGTTGATCGTCGTCATCATCCCCTTGTCAATGTTCCTCAGCAACACGGCAACTGTAGCGACGATGCTGCCTATTGCGGCGTCCGCGATAGCGGTATCGGGGGGGAAGCTCACAAAGAAAAACACATACATGACGATAGGCATGGTCTCTGTGGCGGGCGGGGGGCTGACCCTTGTGGGGTCCACCCCGCAGCTCATCGCCCAGGGCATCCTCAAGGAGGGCGGGTACGGGTCGATTGGCTTTTTTGAGTTCGCTATCGTGGGCGGGCCAATCCTTGCGCTTATGGTAGTATTCGTCTTGACCATTGGCTATAGGATGATGAAAAGGGTTTTTGACTTCCCGGAACAGGCAGATCCGGTTCCTGACGCTGGGAAAGCTGAGGCAAAGAAACCGGAAGTAGAGGGCGCCGGTCCGCGCAAATATTCGCGTTTGACGGTTTTGAGGATGTGCATATCCGTTGCAGTACTGGTTTTCTGCGTAGTAGGGTTCATTGCGGGGCTGTGGACGACCGGGGTTGTCGCCATGGCAGGCGCCGTTATATGCATTATCACAGGGTGTATATCGCAGGAGAATGTCTTCAAAAAGCTGAACTGGACGGCCGTCGTTGTCCTGGGCTGCTCGTTTGGGGTCGCGGCCGGGCTGGAGCAGAGCGGGGCGGGGAGGATGATAGCGCACGGTATGCTGGGGCTCCTGGGCGACAACCTGACGCCATGGCTGTTGTGCGCCGTCCTTGCGTTTGTCGCGTGTATCCTCTCAAATTTCATGTCAAGCACAGCTACAGCGGCGCTTCTTGTACCCATAGCAGCCCTGGTTGCCGCGGAGCTTGGCTACAATGTAAAAGCGGTTGCGATAGCGATTGCCGTCGCAATCAATATTGGATACACGACACCAATCTCAACGCCGCCGATGACCATGACTTTGTCAGCGGGGTACAGGTTCAAGGATTATGTAAAGGTGGGCGGTTTGATGAATTTATTGGCGTACTTGTCCGCAATTGCGTTGTTCCCGTTGATTCTCTGAATGTTTTTAAAATGCCTGTAATTGATTCAAGTTTGATACATAGTTGGAATATAATGCGCGCATGACGATACAAGTTGACAAATCTTGTTGATACTTTGGTCTAAACTCCAATAGTTGTATGGATTAATAGATTAACTGTGATTACAACTTCTGTAAAAGATAGTCATATATAAAAGGAATGAAATGAGAAGTATTATGTCAATTATTGATTTTTTATGGTAAAAGTAATAAAGTTAGTATATCATAACGGAGCGATGTTTATCATTATTGCGAGGATTATCCTAAGTCTGTAAAAACTTTATAGTAATAGTTGCTGAGAACACGTTCGATGCAAGAAAACAGAATGGGAGGACGATGTAATGCTAATCAGGAAAACCATAACACGAACGATAACGACGCTGCTGCTGGCAGTAAGCATGCTGATTGGCGTCTTCCCCGCATTTGCGGCCGAGCCCGGGTTCGAAGCCGGGAGGGGGCGCGGGCTGCTCGAGGACCCAAACGTGGGCAAGTACTTCGCGCTGTACAGGGAAGGCACGAACGATTACTTCGGCTGGGCCACCCACGGCACGGGCGGGGGGTTCGTGCAGACGAAGCCGTACGTGCCGTCAAGCAGCGGCGGGGACGTCATAATAGAGTTCAACCAGGAGCAGTCGCAGGAGATAAGCATAGAGTTCTGCGACGAGAACGGTGTGAGGCTCGGGTACATAATAACGAGGCGCTTCCTCGGCCAGTGGGGCGACCTGCTGGACGGGGTGGCCGGCGAGGACAGCGACGTGGACACATCGGTCGACGGATTGCAGTACGAGCAGCACAAGGACATATGCAACCAGGTGTTTTGGGACGGGACGTACTACTTCGACCCGGCCTCCCCCACCTCCGTGCCCGAGGACATGTACCCCACCATGGATATCGGCGATTCGATTGGGACGTGGGTGTACCCCGGCAGGTACTTAGGGGTGGACACTGACGGCGACGGCATAGCCGACGCCAAGGTACTGGATGGCGCCGTATGCAATTTCAAACTCGCGTTCCAGCCGACGGACCAGAACTTCGCGGGATACCGCCTGCTGATGGACATCCGGGTACAGTACGCGGACGAGGCGTTCCTCGAAGAGGTCCAGCTCGCTGTTAACATCTACAACAACAACCTGTACGCGAATGCCTGTTACGGGGGTACTGACCCGGTAGACCTGACGACGGGCAACTTCACGTGGGAGTACACGGACATAGCCGTGTACGGCTCGAAGCCGCTCGGGTTCGGCCGCAGGTACAACGCGCAGGGCGGCGCGGACGGCGAGCTCGGTTTCGGGTGGCGGCACAGCTACCTCATAACGCTGGAGAGGGAGACGCTGTTCACCACCGTGACGATGGCGGACGGGTACAGGATAACGTTCAACAACCTGTCTGACGGCAGCTTCGTCGCGCCCCACAACGTCGACATGGCACTGCGCGCCTACGGGCAGGGCTACATCATGACGTACCGGGACATGACGGCCTACTATTTCGACGGCGGCGGATACCTGACTTCCATCACCGACCTCAACGGAGACTCGACGGCGATAGCGCGGAACGGTTCGCAGATAACGTCGATCTCCAACGATAGCGGGACGCTGACGTTCAGCTATTCAGGTGGCAGGATAATCGGCGTCACAGACCAGACGGGGCGTTGCGTCAGCTACAGCTATGATGGCAACGGCGACCTCGTTTCATTCCTCAACGCGGACGGGGACACGATCGACTACACATACCAGGACCACCGGCTGAGGTACATATCGGACTTCAACGGCAACACGTACCTTGCGAACACCTACGACGATATCGGCAGGGTGGTTGAGCAGTACATGGCGGGGCAGGGCGCGACATGCATCTCGTACGACTTCCAGGGCAGGGCGACGACGGTAACCGGCCCCGATGGCGCCACCTCTGTCTACCACTACAATGCCGGCCAGGATATCACCCTGGTCGAGGATACCGCAGGCGCCGTGTCATATAGCTACGAGGGCGGGCGCATGGTGTGCCGCACGGACCGCCTCGGGAACAGCACACATTACGCGTATGACCCTGCGGGGAACATCACCTCCGTATCCTACCCCGATGGCACATCAGAACACTACGAGTACAATTCCCTCAACCTGGTTACGAAGGCGACGGCGAGGGACGGGTCCGTCCAGCGGTTCGGCTACGACACGCGCGGGAACATGATCTCCCACACCGACGCGCGGGGGAACACTTCAGCATTCACATTTGACTCAAATAACAACATGCTCACGGGCGCGGACGCCATGGGCAACGTGACGGCTTTCACATACGACTCCAGGGGGAACGCCCTGACGCGTACAGACCCGCTGGGCAATACCACAAGCTTCGCGTATGACACCCAGGGGCGGCTAATTCTGCAAACAAACCCTGACGGCGGCACGGTGGAGTATGAATACACTACTGCAGGGAAGCTGGTCAAGATAACCGACCCGGATGGCAACGAGCATGACTACTCCGTCACCGGCAACGGCTTCAACGACGGCAGCACAGACCCGATGGGCTTTTCGACTTCAACGGTTTACAACGAGCAGAACAAGCCGGTAAGCGTAACCGATGCAGAAGGTAACATAACGACCTACGGGTACGACAGCGTGGGCCAGCTCATCACGGTGACCGACGCCCTTGGCAACTCCATCAGCTACGGCTACGACCTCGCGGGGCGCATGACCTCATATACAGACGCCATGGGAAACACGTGGGACTACAGCTACGACGCCGAAGGCCGCATGACAGCGACTTCAGACCCGCTGAACAACCAGACTTCATCCGTGTTTGACGGCATGGGGCACGTCACATCCGGTACGAACGCCCGCAATGCTACGACCTCGTACCAGTATGATGCGGCGGGGCGCACGACAAGGGTGACCGACGCGCTCGGGAATTACTCGCGCAGCGTCTACGACCCCAACGGCAACCTCATCGAGCAGTACGACAGAAACGGTAACAAATGGGAGTACAGCTTTGACGCGGACAACAGGCTGGCCGAAGCGCGGGACCCGCTCGGGTTCATTACGGTATACGTTTACGACGCAAACGGCCACTGCACAAGGACGGTCTCAGCGCTGGGCGCGCAGCCGCAGTCGTCCTACGACAGTATGGGCAGGCTCGTGGGCTCCACCGACGCCGAAGGCAACGAAACCGTTTACGAATACGACATCCTCGGCAGGCTCGCCAAAGTCACGTTTGCAGACGGCACGTTCACGGAGAACGGGTACAACGCCAATGGATGGCTCACATCCTCCACCGCGCCGGACGGAGGCGTGACCGCATACACCTACAACAACAACGGCCAGATACTGACTATCACGGATGCATTGGGCGGCGTAATGTCATACGTTTACGATGCGCTCGGCAGGGCGGTGTCCGTTACCGACGCCTTGGGCGGCACAACGAGCTACGCGTTTGATGCAAACGGCAACATGCTGACGGTCACTGACGCTTTGGGAGGGGTTACAAGCTACACCTATGATGCCCTGAACCGGGTCACATCCACGACCGATGCGCTTGGGAACGTCTCCGCTGTAGTGTACGACGCCAATGGCAACGTGGCGTCCATCACGAACGCCGATGGGGGCGTCATCAGCTACAGCTATGACCTCCTCGACCGCCTGACCTCATACACAGACACTGAGGGATACACTTTCAGCATCACATACGATGCGAACGGGAACACTCTTACATCCACTGACGGCAACGGCAACACCGGTTCCAGAACCTACGACGCGCTGAACCGCGCCGTGAGCGGCACAGACGCGGCGGGAGGCGTGTCCTCGGTAACCTATGACGCAGACGGGCGGATCGTCAGCGCAACAAACCCGGAAGGGGCAGTTACAAATTATTCCTACGACCTCAACGGCAATGTAGTTCTGGTCACGGATGCCCTTGGGAATAGGACCGCCTTGGTTTACGACAGCATGAACCGCGTCTCCACGATGACGGACGCCCGGGGCGCCATCACCTCGTACACCTATACGGCAGCGGGCCAGATCGAAACTGTGACCGACGCATTGGGCGGGGTGCGCAGCTTCGGGTACGACCTGCTCGGCAGGCTGGTGTCCGAGACGAACGAGCTCGGCAACCCGACGACCTACACCTTTGACGCACTCGGCAGGGTGCTGACAGTCACGAACCCGCTCGGGGACACCGACAGTTTTGCATACGATGCCCTCGGCAGGATAACCTCCGTCACTGACAAAAACGGGAATCAAACGAGATACAATTATGATGCAAACGGGAATATAATTGAGACGATAGACGCATTAAACCACAGCAGCTATTTCGAATACGACGAGATGAACAGGCTCGTGAAGGTGGAGCTTTACCGCATAGACACGCTGCACAACGTCAACGAGCAGCAGGTGACGCTTTACCAGTACGACCACCGCGGGCTGGTGACGAGGGAGATCAACGCCGCCGGGAATGAAACAATCTACGTCTACGACGGGAACGGCAACATGGTGCAGAAGACCGACGCCGACGGCTACGTCACCGAATATGGCTATGACCCGCGCGACCTCGTGGACGCGATAAACTACAGCAATGAAAAAGAGGTGTTGTTCACTTACAACGCTAACGGCGAACTGGTCGCCATGCAGGACTGGAACGGGACGACGAACTTCGCCCTCGATGTCCTGGGGCGCATCACATCGGTCAACGACCACAACAACCAGACCGTCAGCTATACCTACGATTCCGTCGGCAACCAGACCAGCATCACATACCCTGACAGCACTGTAGTGAACTACACCTATGACCTGCTCGGCAGGCTCACGAACGTAAACGACGCTGAGAACCAGAATACGGTTTACGCTTATGACGCCGCAAGCAGGCTCATATCACAGGCCTACCCGAACGGCTGGAATGAAACATATACCTACGATAATGCGAACCAGCTCTTGACGCAGACAGCGACTGACCCGACGAACACCCCGAGCAAAACCATAACGCACGCCTACGCCTATGACCAGAACGGGAACATAACAAACGAGGCACGCAGCGGGGCCGGCGGCCAGGAAAAGTTCGACCTGACGCACACCTACGACGCGCTCAACCGGCTCACCGGGACCACGGGGCTCTGGGGTTACAAGGCCCACGCGTACACCTACGACAGCCTCGGGAACCTCACCCACGAACTCATCCACAACAAGGGGACCGAATACTGGTACAACGAACTCAACCAGCAGGTGCAGAAAGTGGTGGACGGCAAGGACACGTACTATTACTACTACGACAACCGGGGCAACCAGGTGCAGGGCGCCCACGCCAGGAAACCAAACATGGTGGCCATCATCGAGGAGTACGTGTACGACGGGACGAACCGCATGGTAGCCGGCATCAACAGCATCGGCGAGGTGAGCGAGTACGCCTACAACGGCCTTGGCCACCTCACCGGGCAGGTGATGACGGTGAAGAGGAACGCCTACGGCTACACAAACGTGGGCAGCATCGCGGGGCTGGGCTCGTTCGGGGACTTCATTACTGCGCATTCAAACGCCATTGAGGCGGTAATAACAAACACATTGGAAACAATCGACCCAATGGGGACATACGACATAATAGTGACCTTACCGGGGCAGGGCGGCAAACCCGGCGGAGGCGGGGGCGGTGGTTCCATCCCTCTGGAACCGCTATTCGTCATCGGGGACCAGCCGCTTGTGCTGGCGCTGGACCCGGACGTCGGGCTCGAAGAGGGCGTGGCCATATACCGCCTGCCACAGAACTTGGTGGCGATGCAGGGGAACGGCAGCGGGGTAATCAACCAGACGTCCGTGGTAGAAAAAGAGTTCGTGCTGGACTATACATCGCCGCTCGCTAATGCTATCATGGAATACGAGGGCGGAGACTCCGACCATACCTACCGCTTCACCTACGGATTGCAGAAGAGCAGCGTCGTGATCTACGGGATACCGCACGGCGTCGGCAGCACTGCGCAGACCTTCGCGTACCCGTCCGGTGCCGAGCGCGTGATCAAGCTGCACTACCACCACGACCGCCTCGGCAGCGCGGCGTACCTGTCTGACAACGTCGCGGGCGGGGTCGCGAGCTTCGCCGGCTATCTTTATTATGAACAATACCGGCCCGCAGGTTACTTTTCTTTTTTGGTTTATATTTC
>Ga0082212_10009009_pt1 | contig 12919 bp, 11 predicted proteins | sample TergutNt197P3_FD_71548 | JGI IMG/M metagenome (GOLD analysis project Ga0082212, IMG submission 71548) | Neocapritermes taracua P3 segment gut microbial communities from Petit-Saut dam, French Guiana - Nt197 P3 | ecosystem: Host-associated > Arthropoda: Insects > Digestive system > Gut ... | reverse complement strand
AACAAATATTTATTATACCCGTATCGTTCAGCCATTCTATACAACCTCTATAATCCTTGAACCGTGCGCCTTTCGCGATTTTTGAAATCTGAAATTTTTTATTTTCTTTCCCGAGCTGCGGCGGGATTTGGTTAAACACATTAAGAACTCTCGTCTGATCCATACCCTCCGCGTATTTGCGGATATCTTCCTTGTAATCAATAATCAGCTGGCGTTGAATATCCAATGAGCCTTCAAACGTTTTCTTCTCGATATACTCACGCACAACAGCGGGCATACCTCCAAGTACGGAAAAATCAAGGAACAACGATTCGCAAACCGTCGACATGACTTCGTTTACAGGAGTCATGTTTATCATATGCTCCAGAATTCTATTCACAAACTCGCTATCATAACCTTTTGCCCACAGGAATTCTTCAAAGTCAAGCGAGCGCATCTCGTAATCTGTTTTATATCCTACGCTGTTACTTTCAATTGTTTTATAGTTCACCCCAAGCATGGAGCCGCTGCATATAACGTCAAACCTTCCGTCGGTATGAAAGAATTTCAAAGCTGTAGAAATTTCCGGGAAGTCCTGAAGCTCATCAAAAATAATAAGTGTTTCGTGGGCGGTAAAAATCTTGGACGGGTCAATAAGGGAAATATTTTTAATAATATCGTCAGTTTTATATCCGTCTGCCGTTATCATTTTGTATTTAGGTTCTTCTATGAAATTGATATAAATCATGTTATTGGGGTAATTTTGCGCTCCGAATCGGCAAATTGATTCAGTTTTCCCGACCTGCCGCGGCCCTTTGACAATAAGCGGTTTTCTGCCCGGATTGCTTTTCCAATCCGTTAGATGAGTATCTATTTTTCGGGTTAAGTATTTCATTTAGGCGTCTCATTGTTCATAATATTATCACCATAACCCGAATTTGCCTAAAAAACAATGCTGTTCTACAAAAACATGAGCGAATAATTCATATATTTCACTATTTTTACAGCGATAAAACGCATGTATTCGCAAATAACTGAGGAAAAAGCACTGGGCTTTTCATTTTAAGCTTTCATCATTATTTCCCCAAATTTCCCCAAAATGGTTGAAAATAATATACTGTGGTATACACTGTTTTGGTAGGTTGGTGGAGGTCTATGAGTAGTCATTATACCGAAACAAACAGAAAAAAAGGATTCACAATGGTCGAGCTCATCGTGGTTATGGCCATTATCGGCATAGCCGCGGGCATTGCCGTCCCAAGCCTTTCAAATACCGTCGAACGAATGAGGATAAGGGATATTATACATTCGGCGCAAATCGTGGAGGACGCCACAATGGAGCTGGTTGGCTTGCAGTACGCCAATTCGGACACAGGCAACCCGCTGCTTATGAGCTGGCCGGGCAGCCCTTCGGAACAATCCAATGCCGCCGCTCAGTATGTCTATGTTCAGAAAGGCGTGACATATAGTTCCGGCGGCGCGGGAGAGTGCTTCAGGCTTGCGCCCGCCAATCTCGCGGCAAGCGGTACAGCCCGCGCGAGCGATGGGCTTTCCGAACTCTACAAGAGAACGATGAACGATCTGCCCGCAGTGGGCTGGAAGAACGGATATGAGCAAAATCTGACCTGCTCGATATACTTTCTTTTGTCCGGTTCCAATATCAACACAGACGCGAGCGCTATCGATTCGGGCAAGTACGTCAGGTACGATTTCGCGTATTCCGAGTACTTCATGACCGATAACGGAACCGACTATGCCGTCTACCACGGTATACGTTTCCACGGAAACGGCGCGGCGAAAGGAGACGCGGCGACGGGCAGCCCGAGCCGGGACGCCGGGGCGTGGCATATATATGAAATCACCGGAGGCCAAATGAAATATTTTGGAAGCTCAAAATGATTTCAAAAACAATTATTTCTGTAATAAGGATTGTGATTTTTCTCGATTTTAGATAGAATTGAGGACATCTCGCCTTGGTACAAGGAAAGGGGAAAATGCCGATTTTCAAGTACAATGCAATAGCGTTGGATGGCAGGCAACAGACTGGCAAGGCCGAGGCCGCGAATTACAGCCAACTCGCGGCGTTATTGCGCGGCGAAAACCTTTTCCTGATCAGCACGACAACGATCGAGTCGACGGTCACTTATCAAAAACTAAAAACCAATGAGCTGGCTGACTTCTGCAGACAGCTCGGAGCGATGCTTTCTTCCGGTATCACCCTTATCCGCGCAATGATGATATTGTCGCAGCGCGACAACAAACCGTATATCAAGAAAATATACGACGCCGTCATCGATGACCTTCAGCGCGGTTCCACGCTTTCGGAAGCGATGGCGAAGTGCGGGCGCGCCTTTCCCGAGCTGCTGATCAATATGATCAGGGCCGGCGAACAGACCGGCCGTCTCGATGAAAGCTGCAACAAGATGGCGGTACAGTTCGACAAAGACTATCGCCTCAACCAGAAGATAAAAAGCGCGACGATGTACCCGATTATCCTGGTTATTCTCATAGTTGTGGTAGTCCTCGTGGTTTTCACCTTCGTGCTCCCGCAGTTTATGGAAATGTTCGAGGGTATGGAATTGCCCTTGCCGACAAGAATAGTAATGGGGATCAGCGGATTTTTGACTGAATACGGTTTGATCGTACTGGCAATCGTTGCCGTTTTGGTCGTTTCTTTGATGGCTTTGTTCAAAAACCCGGGGCCGAAGAGGGCGCTTGACAAGGCTATGCTGGGCCTGCCGAAAATCGGCAAGCTGCTTCAGACTATCTATACGGCAAGGTTTGCCCGTACGCTGGCGTCGCTCTATGTCAGCGGCATACCGATGATCCAGGCGCTTATGGTAGCGCGGGCAACGATCGGCAATAAGTATATTGAATCGGAATTCACCAAAGTGACGGAAGCCCTCGGAAACGGCCGTTCACTGTCGCAGTCGATCTCCATGGTCGACGGATTTGAAGGTAAACTCAAGTCCACGATACTGATCGGGGAGGAAAGCGGCAGGCTCGAACAAATGCTTGAATCCGTCGCTGACCAGTTCGATTATGACAGCGAGATGGCCAGCGCTCGTATGGTGGCGCTTATCGAGCCGCTCCTGATAGTCGTTATGGCGGGAATCGTAGGGCTTGTGGTCGTTTCGGTAATGATGCCGATTTTTCAAATGTACGGCACGATCGGAGGGGGTGTATAGATGTACGTTACTGTATTCTGTTCGCCTACCCATCTGAAGGTAGTCATAGGGACCGGTGATTCCCGCGCCATCAAGGTCGACGATTTCGGAATGTTTTCCCTTCCCGAAGGGGCTATGATCAATGGCATTATCACAGACGAAGAGACGATGATCAGGTTTCTCTCGGATATCGGCAAAAGCATGGGGGTTTTCAGAAAGGAAACCCTGCTCGTTATCGATACCAATAGCATCCGGTCGAAAGTCATGGATCTACCCGTTGTTTCGGAGCAAAAAATCCTGGAGTTCGTAACACAGGAACTCGCTTCTTTTTCCGGCGAAGAGACAAACGACGTTTTTGACTACGCGGTGCTGAACGGCCGGTTGCCGGACGGCGGGGCAAGAGTCCTTGGGGTCGCTGTGGACCGGAGCGTACTTCAGGTATACCGCAATACATTGACATCCGCCGGGTTCAACCTGAAAAGCGTCAATATAGGGGTCAACGCGCTGATCAAACTTGTAAACATCGTACCTGAGCTGAGCGCGGGCGCGTCCATCCTTGCCGTCATGGACGACCGCAATATGTCGCTTTCGCTGTTTGAAAGAGGTGAGTATAAGATCACGCACAAATACAGGATATACAGCGCGGAAGACACTCCCGACTGGCGCCAGGAAATCGGCGGCAATATCTCGTCGATGATTCAATTTCACAAGGGGCAGCGCCCTGAAGAAGATATTTCCGCGGTATTTTTCGCGGGCCTTTCCGCCGCGAGGACCGGCGCCCTGACGGGGCCGCTATCATACCTCGGCATTGAAGTCGGCATGCTCGATCTCTCGCCGCGTATCAAATATACCGGCAAGGCCGCGAAGAGCGGCATAGAATTTGTACCCGGCCAAAACCTGCTCAACCTTGGGACATTACTAAAGAAATAGGAATGGTTACGAGATGGGTAAAACGCTGAAATATAAAGATATCAACCTGCTTGCGGCGCAGGCCCGCAAACTAAAGACGGTCAAAGAGAAAAAGGCCACAACTATCCGGCTGCCTATTCTTATACTTATCCTCGTACTGCTTCTTCTCGGGCTCGGCTATCGTGATCTCTACAAGACAACCGGCGATCTCGAACAAAAGAAGAAATCGATAGAACTATACCTGAACGACCCCGCGACACAGGCTGAGTACGATGAGTCTTTCCGTATGCAGAGTAAAGCTCAGCTTATGGTTGAGCAAAAGGAGGAAGTCGAGCAGGTATTGCTTAATCTTTCAAGTTATCCGGATATATACGGCAGCGATTTCCATCTCATATATGAGTATGCCGGCGACCGCGTGGCGGTAACCGGCGTTACTTATAGCCGCCAGACCGGTATTCTAGCGTTCAACGCCGAATGTGACACCGTGACAGGCGTGCCGATATTTGTGACGCAGCTCAGAATGAGCGCGATCTTTGACGATATCAAGTATGAAGGCTATACCGAAAAGGTGGTAACAACGACATATCAAGGGGAGACTACGAAAGAATGGGTTCCGCTGCTTGGCCCCGATGAATTGCCGCAATTCGATATCAACGGCAATGAGATGGGCAGCTGGCAGGAAAACTCAACGACATACTCGAAGACTAAGAAAACATATGTATTCGCGATAACCGCGCTCGTAAGGGCGCCCGGGGGAGGCGTACCCGGTCCCGGGGAAGGCGTCCGCCCCGGCGGCCCCGACTACGGCGGCGGCAGCGAAGACTACAACACAAGCGGGCTCAATAGCGGCGGCAGCGGCAGCGCCACGAAATAGTTATCACTACCGGGGCAGAAGGAGAGAATCATTGGCTTTTGAAAACGGCAACGCGAGATTTATCAAGGAAGATAAAAAAGCGCCGTCTTTGACACTCAAACCAAGAGAAGTCAATATGCTGTTCGCGCTCGCTATTGTCGGCATTGCCGCTCTTGTTATCTATTTCATTCTACTCCCCATGTTCACTAATATTTCTGTATTGGAAGATGATATAGACGCTATGGAAGCGCAGAGGGGCGAGTATGTCCTGCAGATAGCGAAAACCCGGGAATTCAAGGACACATATGAAAAAGCGCTCAGTGAGTATTCAGAGTACAGCTCATATTTTTACGGCCCCATGATCCCGGAAATGATAGATGAGCGTATCACCAGTATGATGATATCCCACGGGATGACGCCGGCGACGCTGACCATGACCACTCTCGAGGTAGAAGAGGTCCCTCATTACAAAGCCGAAGAGCTGAGGGCCAACCCTGTCCCCGAGATTCCGGAAGAAGGCGCGGATATCGCTGAAAATCCGAAAGGCGGCTCTTCAGAAACAGGAAACCCCATGGACCAGGGCGACGCGGCCGAGGCAGCGGCCGGGACGGCGGCGGAAAACAAGGGCGGGGGCAAAAGCGGCAGTTATGTATTTGTTTATACCGTAGAGGCCAGCGCGTACGGTGATCGCGACGAACTATATACTTTCCTGGCGCAGGTGGGCCCGATGACGGCCATGGAAGTGACCGCTTTTTCATTCGAGGACGCCACTAAAGTCAAGTCTACGACAGCGGGCGAAAAAGACATCGTGGTTCCCGGCACCATCAATATGGAAATTAAGTTATATGTATTCGTTGAGGGCGTGACAGCGGCAGGCCAGGCCGGTAATTGATAGAGCGTAATTGCCGCTTTTTTGCTTGCCGGCCGAATTTTGGGGTAAGTATTACCGGTGGAGGTAGAGAGCTTTGTCTCATTTAAAGTTATTGATACCGGCAATTAAAAATCGATTCAGGGGCAAGACCGGATCAACGCTCGTCTGGGCGCTGATCGTGGTGCTCGTTATTTCATTTGTCCTTATAGCGGGACTCGGCATGGCGCAAAGGCAGCACAACGTGGAAATCACCCGGCATTTTGACAATCAGGCGTATTTTTCAGCGATGTCCATAACCCGCTCCATAGTGGACGGATTGACAGGCACGATGAATTCATATTCTTATATCGAAGGCTCCGATTCCGCCGAACGAGGCGACGAAAACGAAGATGGCCGCCTGGATATCATCAACTGGATCCTCAGCCAAAATCCAAATGAGTTTGTTCCACTGACGATCAACAGCGCGACCTTCGCGGACACCTTGGGCGAGGTGACGCTTTTCGCGAAACATGACGACAATGACAATATTTATTTCAAGAGCGTCGTTACTTTTAACGGGGAAACAGACTCGGTGGTCGGGATGCTCACAAGGGACTCTTCCATCGCGATCACAGAGGGGACAGTGGTCGACCCGAAAGTAAAGGTGCCGGAGCCGCCTGAACTTACAGCCCCGGAAAATCTGACATTGCTGAACACGGGAAATGTAACAGGCCAGACCGGTGAGTATATTACAACAACCAGGACGGCGCAGCTGGGCGGTACGATGAAGACCCTGGTCGCCGAGGGTACGTCAAATTTCACCTTCTCGGGGACTGTCGAAACGCTTGTGATAAAAGCGAACGCGGTGATAACGATAGGGAACCCCGCGAATATCGGCCGGCTTATCATAGAGGATGGCGGCAGGACAAATTTCGCGAGCAACTCCAAGCTATATGCCGCGCCGGGGTTTGAATATGTTGAATGTTATGTCTTACCGGGCGGCTCCTTTATAAACTCGGCAAACGGTAACAACCAGGCCAATGTCTTTGTGTACGCGTACGCGTCGGAAGACCCCGCGAAGATCGCGAAGATTCAGCTCGGCAAGATGCAGCTGGTTGGGATCACCATCCAGGCAACTTCCGATGAATTTGGAGGATATAGCCCGATCATAGACCTTTCGAATGATGTGACGTTCACTCAAGCCGGAGTCATTCACCTGCCCTATGGGTTCAAGATCGGCAATACGGTTTTCACATATCAGAACTGGTCGGCCCTTCCCGCCACAATCAAAAGCAATGTCTGCAACAAAGGGGCGACACAGCCGTTTTGTGAACATTTTTTCGCTGTCAATGAACCGAATATCATAACGCACTATGACACCTGGGAGTCCGGCGGGTTCATAAGAGGCTGACCGGAGGCAGACTGATGAAGATGTTTACAAGGATAAAAAAACTCGGCAAAACGATACGGGACAGTGGTAAAAATGGCATGACCCTGGTCGAAACAATCGTCGCTTTCGCGATAATAGGTATCATTCTCGTTGTCGCGATAATGGGGTTCAACACGATTGCCAGCGTCAGCACCAGGGCGCAGGATATCAATAAGGCGAATCAGGATATCGAAACGCTGATAGTACAAGGCGAGGTGTATGATTCTGATGAAGCGACCTTGCGCATATCGGCTATCGACCCCGTGAGCGGAGAGACGATTGCGCTTGAGATACCGGGAACGATTCAGACTTATGAACAGGATGGCGGCAGGCTCAGGGTTTTCCAAAACGATTGACCCCTGGCGGCGAATGGCGGCATGAAACGATTTTTACTGGTTTTGAATACAAATAAAAAGCGCGGAAAACGGGGCGGCTTTACATTGGTCGAGGTGATCGTCACAATGGTCATCGCTATTATCATCATCAGCGTATCATCCTCGTTCATCATTACGGGGACGAATATTTTCTCAAGGTCGGTGCGGAATGACACGCAGCTGAGAATGACCGAGAGCGTGCTGGATTTCGTTTCGGGACAGCTGCTGTTCGCGAGCGCGATCTCAGAGGAAGAGGCGCTTGACACAGACGGCGCGGCCATACGTTTTACTGATCCTGCCGGCCTTTCGGGCGATCCCGGAAAAGGGCAGCTCTTTTTCCGGCGCTCCGGGGACGACGGCGAAATGGTCAATATATTTGGCGCCGGCTTCTATAACGATTATTCGGTCTCAATGGAATGTGAGATAACGGAAGCTTCCGAAGACGAAAGGGCTTTTTTTGAATTGAAAGTAAGCCTTTATGACAATAAAAACCCGGAAAAAGAGCTTCTCACACGGACGGCAACAAAGACGCTCCTCAATTATCGGGGAGATTCAAAGACACTCGGCGGCAGCGACGATTATATCCTGATAGGTTATCCGTCGTCTTTGCAAGGCTCCGGAGTCGCCAGAGAGGACGCCTACCGCGTGGCTATGTCTGTAATAACCGTTTTGGATGAGTATGGCAAGAGTATGAATGAAGCCTCGATGGGCAGTTTTTATAACAATGGAAACGGCGCCACCGGCGTTCTGGATACAGTCATGTTTAATAAAATCGCGGAAAAGGCGGGACTCGCGCCGGGCTCGGTCGGTTTTGCCGAAACAGCCGGAAATTGGTATATTAATGTCAGGAGCTACGATGTTATCATACATTTCACAAACGCGGTAGATCCCGGACCAGGCATGCCGGGCGAACAAAAGCTATGGGCCACAACAACCGCCGGTTCGTCTTCCGTGATTTGGTTGTGTGTGTTGGTCGGCGACAACGATTATTACCGAATCAAATTGAAAGGCTGAACGGAAGGTGATATATGGCTGATATAAGACAAATAAGGATCGGCGACCTGCTTAAAGAATACGGTTTTATCAATGATGAACAGATAGATAAGGCGCTTGCCTATCAGAAGCAAAACGATATACGTCTTGGGCAGGCGGTCATCGAGCTCGGGTATGTGACGGAAAAAGAAGTGCTGGAAGCGCTCGCGCACAAACTTTCGCTGCAGCGGATCGACCTCGCGGTCGCGCCTGTTGATACAGAGGTGGTCGGAAAACTTCCGCGGTCTATGGCGGAAAAATACTGCGCTTTGGCCGCGGGAGAGGACAATGGCACGGTATTCCTGGTGATGAACGACCCCCTCGATCTATACGGGATCGAGGATATCGAGCGCACCCTGCAGATGCCTGTGCAACTGAGCATCGCGGAAAAAGACACTATTCAAAGCGCCATAAGCCACTATTATTCAGAGGTCGAGGCGCGCAACGCGGTAAGCAATGTCGATGTGCCTTTGACCGCTTTTCCTGAAATCGAAGAGATCAATACGATAGAGCTCGGGGACGATACTACCCCTGTGGTCAATCTTCTCAACAGCCTTATGCTCAGGGCATATAACAACGGCGCGTCAGACATGCATATTGAACCTTTCGACACGCAGAGCAAGGTGCGTATGCGCGTGGACGGCTCGCTCGTCGATTACGCGGAGATACCGAAAAACATCCATCCCGCCATGATCGTGCGTCTGAAGATAATGAGCAATCTCGATATAGCGGAGAAACGCCTGCCGCAGGACGGACACTTCAGGATAAATATGAGCGGCGCCGATTTGAATGTGCGTATATCGGTCATCCCCACTGTCCACGGCGAGAAGGCAGTGCTGCGTTTCCTCACCACGAGCAGCATGATCGACAACGCGAACCATTTCGGGATGGTCGAAGAGGATTACAAAAAATTCCTGGATATTCTCGCCAGCCCTAACGGGATTATTTACATAACAGGCCCGACCGGATCGGGGAAAACGACGACAATGTATATGGCGCTCGACAAATTCAAAAGGAAACAGATCAATATCTCCTCTATAGAGGACCCCGTCGAACGCAATATCGAAGGCATCAATCAAGTGCAGGTCAATGTCATGGCAGGGCTTTCGTTTGAGGCGGGGCTTCGCTCGCTGCTCAGGCAGGACCCGGACATAATAATGGTAGGGGAAACGAGGGACACGGAAACCGCGTCAATATCGGTTTCGGCGGCTATTACCGGCCATCTTGTCCTCTCGACGCTTCATACCAACGACGCGCTTTCCAGCATCGTCCGGCTCCAGGATATGGGCGTCCCTCCATATCTGGTCGGCAACTCTCTCGTCGGGCTTATAGCGCAGCGCCTTATCCGCAAGATTTGCCCGCAATGTATGGAAGAGTATGAAGCGAGCGATCTTGAGCTATTGACCCTGCGGGATACGCGCCAAAATGTAAAAACCCTCAGGCGCGGCAGAGGCTGCCATGTCTGCAATAATACGGGATACAAAGGCCGTACGGCAATCCATGAAATAGTGCCCGTGACCAAACAAATGCAGCGCATGATCGCGGAAGAAGTCTCGATGGCGCTTATTTACGAGTACGCGAGAAAAGAGCTTGGGATGACAACGCTGCGGGACAGCGCGAAACAACTGACCGTGCAGGGCATTACCAGCATGGAAGAATTCTTAAAAATCGGGGAAACTGTAGACTAAAAGGGGGAGAACATGGATTACTCGACTAAACCGATTACTATCGAAGCGCTATTGCGGTTCGCGCGGGAAAACGATGTGTCAGACCTTCATATCACTTCCCGCCAGCCCCCCACATTTCGAAGGCTCGGCGAACTGAATATCGGGCCTTTCAAGGGCGCGAAAGAAGACTATCGCGCCGCAATTCTGTCGATGCTCAGCGAACCGCAGAAAGAGGCTTTGCAGGCCGGCGAGGACCTCGACTTCAGCTTCGAGGGCGGGGATGGCCTCAGATACAGGGCCAATGTCTTTCACCAGCAAAGTGAGCTTGCAGCCGCGGTCCGCATACTCCGCGACGACATCCCTTCGCTCGAAGACCTGCGTTTGCCTGAAGCGATAAAGGCGCTCGCGGAACAGCCGCGCGGGATCGTCCTCGTGACCGGGCCGACCGGTTCCGGAAAATCAACTACGCTCGCGGCAATGATCGACTATGTCAATGTCAACCGGCGGGCGCATATCATCACGATCGAAGACCCTATCGAATATGTGCATATGAATAAAAACTCTCTGGTACACCAGAGGGAGCTTCACAGGGACGTCAAGTCATTTGCCTACGCCCTCAGGTCCGCGATGCGCGAGGACCCGGACGTTATTCTGGTCGGAGAGATGCGCGACTACGAAACGATTTCGGCGGCGGTCACAGCGGCTGAAACAGGGCACCTGGTGTTTTCTACTCTGCATACGACCGGGGCGGCGCAAACGCTCGACCGAATAGTAGACGTCTACCCCTCGCATAGCCAGGGCATGATACGTTCGCAGCTGTCCGGGGTATTGCGCGGGGTCATCACTCAAACGCTTGTACCTCTGGCTGACAAAAGCGGGCGTACGGTCGCCACGGAAATCCTGATCGGGACCGACGCTGTATTGAATCTGATACGCGAGGGCAAATATCATCAGCTCGGTTCGACCATGCAGTCGGGCGCGGCGGCGGGTATGCATACTCTGGCGGGCGATCTCGTGAACCTTGTGAGGCAGGGCCGTATAACAAAAGAAACGGCTGAGAAGGCCGTCAACAACAAAGCGGAGCTCGCCCAGTATCTGGGAAGCGGGTACTAGCGGGTACTAGGCGGCGGATATTAGTGCCGGTTGCGCCTTCTTTTCTTTGTTACGCGTACGCATATTTGCGCCAAATATTGATCCGGATCAAGAACGCTGACCTCATCCAGCAGATAGAGACTGTAAACCGGCCCATCGAAATCGAGGCTGTGATTCTCGGTGTATTCAGCCATCTTTTCGGGTATATCATTCGTTTTGCCGTAATAACCGCGCGTATACGCGATCAAGTACCGCCCCTCTTCTTTTTTAACCGAACCGCGGGGATCCGTTGAATAAAAATGATTGGGCATAGATGGCCTCAGTTTAAAAGTATCCATGTCGTTGAACATCGCGCCGACCGGATAGCTCAAATTGATACTCTTGCTCCGGGAATATTTATAAAACATTAAAAAATCATCGAAAAAATTTGTAGTCTCTTCGAATTGGGTTTCAGGCCCGATAAAGATCGGTTTCTCCGGCATATACCGCTCTGTTACGATGTTTTCGTCAACGGCAAGCGCTTCTTTTATCATCCACCTGTAAGCATGGGCAATCGCGTAAGATTCTTGAAGCCTGTGCATTTCCGAGTCGAATTTTTCTTCCTGCTTTTCCAGATGTTCCAATATGGTTTCCGGCGTCCTGTTGCGCTGTAAGTCTCCGATTTCCTTTAGCTTTGTCCTCAGGCCGCATAGAACACTGACCATATTAAAAGCGGTGATTTGAAAAGGCGAATAATATCTATAGCCGCTTTCCCCGTACTTAGTCGGGCGGAACAACCCGATATCGTCGTAGTACCTGAGAACGGATTGTTTTACCCCGACACATTGCGCGAATTCTTTAATTGTCATCAAATCCGATTTTTTCATTTACGCAAATTGTAAAGTATGCAGTAACTTGAAAGTCAACCCTCATTTATAAAAATATTTTATTCACGCGGAGAGGCGATGTATTTCACTCATTAAAAAACCGCTGTTTTCAGCGGTTTTTTAAGACAATGGAAACCGGTGATAATATCAATCCTTGTTTTCCAGCGCGATCTTTTCAAATTCATCTTTGGTATTGCGGAAAACGTCTATAAGGCTCGGATCAAATTGTATTCCCGACTCATCCTCAATAATTTTACACGCTTCTTCATGTGAAAACGCCTTCTTGTACGGCCGTTCCGAAATCAACGCGTCGTACACATCGGCGATAGCCATCAGCCGTCCTTCAAGCGGAATGGTATCACCTTTCAGCCCCACCGGGTATCCGGTACCGTCCCATTTTTCGTGGTGAGTCCCCGCTATTAACAGCGCATAATTCAGGAATTCGTGCTCATGCGCGTTTTCCATGATTTTTTCTATGGCGGCTACTCCCACATCAACATGGGTTTTCATAATTTCAAACTCTTCGGAGGTGAGCTTTGCGGGTTTATTCAGAATTAGATCGGTAATGGCGATTTTTCCCACATCGTGCAGCTGCGCCGAAGGTAAAAGGAAATCTATGTTCCATGAGGAGGATACATCCTTATACACCTCCATGCGGATTAGTTCCTGTATCAGGGCTTTCATGTAGAGCTGGGTGCGTG
>Ga0082212_10009008_pt1 | contig 12920 bp, 9 predicted proteins | sample TergutNt197P3_FD_71548 | JGI IMG/M metagenome (GOLD analysis project Ga0082212, IMG submission 71548) | Neocapritermes taracua P3 segment gut microbial communities from Petit-Saut dam, French Guiana - Nt197 P3 | ecosystem: Host-associated > Arthropoda: Insects > Digestive system > Gut ... | reverse complement strand
CAAAGTAGATGTCTTAGAAAATGAGGAAGGCCCGGCTCTCGGCGGAGCAATACTGGCTGCCGTCGCATGTGGGGAATATCCCGATGTGGTTGCTGCCAGTGAAAAGATTGTCAGGGTCAAAGCGACAATCAATCCCGATCCGGATTTAGTTGCAAAGTATGAGGCGCGTTATCAGCAGTTTAAAAGTATCTATCCGGCACTAAAACCTGTTTTTGAGGTTTTGAAATAACTATTAGGTTCATGAGCACTCTCATTGAGTGCTCTCGGAAACTCTTTGTATGCAAATTTGTGAGATGATTTTTTGTCAGATGTGCACAAATTTATGAGGCGTACGCGGGCGTACGTTGATTAAATTTGTGTGCGTCTGGCGGAAAATCAGCCGCAAATATGCGTGCAAGGGAGTTTCCGAGAGTGCTCTGTATATCTTAGTATATGAAAATGATTCCGTTTTGCGCTTCTTTTTATGTGCATATTGTTGCTGTTCACGGCTTGGCCGTGAATAGTAACGAGAATTGCTTTAGCCGATTAAAAACATCCTCGACAGCTGCGCTGCTCCTTCAAAATCACTGTCAAAAAATAAGCGGTCACGGATTTTTCCAAGTAAATCAGCGGTTTCTTTATTCCATTGCTTTTCCTGTAAGCGGTCAAGGGTAGCATATGCCAATCCGTCATCGTATTCTTCACAAGCTGATTCAATCAATTTTAGCTGCGCTGCCAAGTAAGCCGTGTCCTCAATCATGTCGACATCAGTATACTCTGTCGGCTCCAACGAAGTTATCCGCTTAATCAGCATGTTGAGCGTCTTGATAAAATGCCCAATATTTGCCGAGATAAAAGCCATATCATCTTTTAATCCAGCTTCTTCCAAGGAAGAAGCTGTCTTGGATGCATCGTATTCAGCCACATTCGCTAACGCGGATTTCATGGCGTGAGCAGTTGTGGTGAAGAGTTTTATATCACCATTCTTAAGTGCTTCTTTTAAGGTGATGACTGCTTTTTTTGCATCGCGGCAGAATATTTCCAACAGTTTAGGGCTTACGGTTTGCGTTGTTACTTCTGACGGTAACTGCTCTACACTTTTTGCTTCGATAGGGTGCTTGTCGCGTACAAATGTATTCAAGACTGCGTTTAACTGCCGCATATCAATCGGTTTTGATATAAAGCCGTCAAAGCCGTGCTTTCTGAACATTTCATCATTCCCGGTCAGGGCATTCGCCGTAAGGGCGACAATTACGCCTTTATATCCATTTGAGCGCAATCTTTGCGTTGTTTCGATTCCGTCCATTTTCGGCATCATATGGTCCATAAAAATAATATCGTATGTTTGCCCTTGGGCAATCTTATCTAACGTTGCTAAACCGCTGCTGGCCGTCTCGACCGTCAGCTTATATGGCGCTAGTAAACCTTCCGCAACATAAAGATTCGTCTCCACATCGTCAACCACCAATATTTTCCCATAAGGCATAAGCGAGCGGTTGATAAACTGCTGGCTGGCCGGATGCTTTTCAACTGTATATGTAAAGTTATTCAATTTTTCGGCAAGTTCAAAACCGATTTCTTCACATTCCACAAATCCTTGTTTGACTTCCACGAAAAAGACGCTTCCTTTTCCATATTCGCTTTCAGCTTGGATCGTGCCGCCCATCATCTTCACAAGCCGTTGAGTAATACTTAAGCCAAGTCCGGTTCCTTCCACGGAACGATTAAATTCGGTGTTGAAGCGTAGATATTCTGTAAATAATTTTTCCTGGTCATCATATGTCATGCCCTGCCCTGTATCTTCAACAACAAAATACAATCTCATATCGCCGTCTTTTTCAGCATGGCTGACAGATAGTTTCACATATCCTTCTTCGGTGTATTTGATGCCATTGGAGAGAAGGTTATTTAGTATTTGTTTCAGCCGGATTTCGTCACCGATTAGCCTTGAGGGCAAATGTTCGTCAACATGAAGTTTGAATTTAATTTGCTTTGACCCTATCCGCACGATATTTAACTGGACTGTGTCATGGACAAGGCTTGGCACATCGTACTCAACCGGGTTGATCGTAAGCTTTCCGGTTTCATTGTGGGTTAATGTACAGCGCGAAGCTGACAGATTAAAAGAGAAGATAGCCGCTTCTAATGCTGATAATCCGGAAGTAGTGGGTTTAAGTTTATGACCTTTTTAAAAAGGTGTTTTTCAAGGTACAATTAGGCTTATCACGATTGTTTGGAATCAATAGCGATTAAATAAATTTTCTTAAATTGAAATGCCCTCAAAAATGAGGGCGTCGGCTTGGACTTTGTGTGTAGGTTGATTTCATTCATTTTCATGCTCCTTTCCGAATAGGTTCACAGTCATTCGTGTGCCGCAAACGCTTGTGCTGCCTGTGTTTTTATAGTGGTGTATGATTTACACCCTTTATACTGTAGCACTCCGGCCCCTTTACCCATACGCAGTTTTTCTTGAATATCAATAAGTAAATTCGGGGCGTTTCGCGTTCCGCTGTCGCCGCCGGATGAGATGATTTTCACTTTTGAAAGACGCTCACTAATCGCCGTTTCTGTATAATTTTCGCCAAGAGTGTCAAGACGAAATGGCTTCTTCCAACCGGGAGCGATGAGCGACGGCTGTTTTCGTTTTGTGCTGACCACACATCCGCGTTCACTTAGTTTTGTGAGGAAATCCTCGAACGTTGCTGAGGCGGGTACAACTTCATCAATAATCCTCCGTAAATCATCTTTTTGCGTAGGTTTTTTATTATCACCGAGCCAGTCACCATATGATTCTTTTGACGGAGCGGGATTCATTATAATTGACAATCCGTGTTCAGCACAAAGCAAATCGGAAATGTGCCGGATTGCCCTGGCCGAGTAATTGAAATCCCGAAACTTTTTCTTACAATCAAGGGAAGTGGAATTAAAGATTATATGATTGTGGACATGCGTACTGTCTTGTCAAGGGGGCTGTAAACACTTTTTGCTCCGATTCGAGAAAAATTTACAAAGTTTTTCTTTTTTGCCTTGCAATATTCGCTCGAACGTGTTACAATGGATAATGTCAAACATCCTCGAATTGGTAAACGGAGGAATGATATGGATTTAGATTGGATTTCACCGTTACAAGCATCAGAAGCGTGGGGAATAACCGAACGCCAAGTGCAATCGCTGTGCAAAAGCGGAAAAATTAAAGGTGTTGTTAAGTGGGGGCGTTCATGGCTTATCCCCAAAGACGTACCAAGACCGCTTGATGGCAGGACGAAAATCGCAAAACAGCAAAAGAAACAACCTTAATACTCAATTCTGGAGGGAAGCACGATGGCAGACAAAACTTTCAAAGGCAAAATAACGGCAAAAGGCACAGAGATAGCTGTTCTGTCACAGGGCACTCCAGACGACTTTATCAGCCTTACAGATATAGCCAAATATAAAAATCCAGAAGAACCCAATGTGGTTGTCGCTAACTGGTTGCGTAATCGCAACACGATAGAATACCTCGGCATTTGGGAGCAGTTAAACAACGCCAACTTTAACCCCCTCGAATTCGAGGGGTATTTGAATGTTGCAGGCGCAAACGCCTTCACGTTATCTCCGACAAAATGGATTCAGACCACGAACGCAATAGGGCTTATAGTCCGTAATGGGCGCGGCGGCGGTACATACGCTCATAAAGACATCGCGTTCAAGTTTGCGGCTTGGATTTCCGCAGAGTTTGAATTATACATAATTAAAGACTATCAGCGACTTAAAGCCGATGAAAACAGCCGTATATCTCTTGACTGGAACGTTAAGCGGATTCTCGCCAAAGTCAATTACCGTATTCACACAGACGCAATCCGCGATAATCTTATCCCGCCGGAACTCACACCGCGTCAGCGTTCGTTTGTTTATGCGGACGAAGCGGATTTGCTAAACACCGCACTGTTCGGAATGACCGCCGCAGAATGGCGAAAGGCTAATTCGGACAAAGACGGCAATATGCGCGACCACGCCACCATCGAACAATTACTCGTGCTTGCGAACCTCGAAAACGTCAACGCTTTGTACATCAACAATGGTATGCCGCAATCCGAGAGAATTGTTGAGTTAAATCATATCGCCCGTTCACAAATGGCGGCGTTGTTATCGAACAACAACGTTAAAAGGTTGAAAGCATTGGAATCGGATAAAGAGAAAAAATAGATGCCGTTCACGTAGTTTTATACATTAACATGAAAGAGGTGCATATAGTGGTCAAGATTATGGAAGATATTGCAAGTCTTACCGAAGGTACGAGTTTCAACAGCTATAAGTATAGTTTTGGTTCAATACGCACCCCTGAACCAAGCTATGACGAAAACCCCGATGGATACCGTATTGTATGGGACAAAAACGGTGAAACCCATCCAAGCGGGAAGCCTGTAAATTTACATGAATATGCTTCTCAATTAACAAAATTGTCCTCCGAGATAGGCTCTGAACCATATATAAGGTTTTTCTTGGACGGTTCGCGTCATGTATATCATGTCGATGATATTTCATATGGTTCTCGTGTTTTCCCTGTTGTAGCCGGACAAGTCGGCGTAGCTTGCTGTCGGCGCGATGCAAGGCGTATGAGCGTAGAACAACCCACTATTATTAAACGTGTTATTTCTTTACCAGACTTAGGTTTCAAAGATGAATGGTCACGAGAAGCGCGGATTAACTATGTCCGCGATAAAATAAACGAGAACGAAAGACTTCAAACATTGAGCGAGCGATTGGGTTTTGCCTTGCGATTCGATGATATTTTGACATACAGCACTGATGAACGTCAAAAAGGTGATTTCAAAAACCGTGGCATCGCATCGGTGCAGGATTATATGATTGATGCCGAAAAAGGGCTTGTTGATACGCTTGCCGGAACAGGAAAGTTGAAAAATAACGCTTATCTGCTAAAAGATGGTTCGATTGAGTATGTTCCTATGAGAACCGGAAAATACGCTGACATAAAAGCGTTTTTAGATAGTTATCGTTGGGTCATCGGCGTGTCAAAATCATTCAACCCCGAATTGTGTAAGGTGAGTGCTGGGCGCGGAAAAACAAAACCAAATGCGGAAGCTATTATCAAATTGCCTCAATATGCTCGAACACCAGTTGCCCGTGTCAGCGTTGACCGAATACCGGATATTGAGTTCGCCGTATGGTATGTTCGGTTGCGAAGTTTACAACAAACGAGAACCCCCTACGACGGAGTCATCAAAGTTGAAAAAATCCTTGTGACAGACACTGAAAAAACGGAAGGCATCAAAACAGAAGATGTTGATAATATTTCCGCTACGCTTATAAACGAGAGGGTTCCGACGTGCTATGGTTCTGATTTGCGGTACGCAAATCATCTTTATCCGGTGTATTTGACAGAATCCTATGTAAAAAGCACATATATGAGCAATGAAATGTTCTTGAATTTGTTTTAGGAGGAAAATTATGGACAAGCAACCTATCGGGCGCGTCATTGCCACTGAAAAGAAACCAACAAGCGTGGATTCTTTTGCATTTTGGACGGATTCAAGGCTCATTTTGAACCCGTTTGATATTGTGAAAGTCGAACACGTTGACCCTAAAAGCAGAACGGGGTTTTCTTATTCGTATGGAGTTATTGAGGACATTTCACATATTACAGATGCCGCCAGTTTTTTGACGAATTATATATCCAGTGATTTTGGGGATGTAAACGCCGTTTCTCCAACGCTTCGTATTGGGATGAATTACGTCGATGCAAAGGTTGTGTGCAACAACAAGGGAGTCTATATACCCCTTCAAAGCGATGCCAAAGTCTATTTGGCAGACCGTGACGAAATTGAATATGCTTTGGGCTTGCAAAACAAACATTGTAGCCTACCATGCGGATATTTGGAAATGTACGAAAACACTGGCGAAAAAACCCGTGTAACCTTACCTGTGAAATTTGACCCGCGCTTTGTTATCGGTCCCGAAGGCGCACATCTTAACATTTCGGGCATATCAGGTTTGGCGGCGAAAACATCATATGCCATGTTCTTATTAAAAGCCATTCGGGACAGTTATATAACCCGCGAAAATACAGAAAGCGATAGTGTGGCGTTCTTGTTGTTTAACGTCAAAGGCAAAGACTTAATGGGGATTCATCTTCCGAACGAATTTGACGAGCCGAATAAAACACCGGAAGAAAACGCAAATGAAAAAGCCGAAACACTTACCCGATATGAGGAAATGGGCTTATCACCAGAACCTTTCAAGCAAGTTAAATACTTTATGCCGAACGGTGCAGAAGGCAAAAAGGCACAATACACGCATTTGCTTACTGAGGAACTTCAAGAGTATGTTGACGAGGGCATAGCCTCGCAGTTTGCTTTTACATATAAAGATGACAAAGAAGATTTAGACCTTTTCTTTGCCAATGTGGACGACACCAATCAAACGATTGATGCCATCCAAGAATATATCATTGCAGGACAAGGCGGATTCAACCTTGTTAATAATTGGAAAGGTTTTCTCGAATGTGTCGGTAAACACTGCGACCCAAAAGAATCTCCTGACACGAAAAAGGAAATCCCTGTTGTTTCATGGAGAAAATTCCGTCGTATTATTACTCAGCATATTAAAGGTTCGCCGTTATTCCAAAGCGATACACGGGGCAATACAATACGCTTAGAAGATGCTCTCATGGAAATTAAACCCAATGATGTGTACGTTGTGGATATAGCGAATCTTTCGGAAATCATGCAGGCATTCGTGTTTGGCGATGTGGTACGCATTGTAAGCAAACTGAAACAGGGCGAATATAGCGAAAGAGGGTTTGTACCGCCTAAGAAAATAATCATCTTCGTTGATGAGTTAAATAAATACGCATCCACCGATGTTCCGAAAAATTCGCCTATCTTGCGCCAAATTCTCGATGTGACAGAGCGCGGACGGCAACTTGGCGTTGTGCTTTTCGCCGCCGAACAATTTAGGAGTGCAATACATGACCGTGTTAAAGGCAACTGTTCTACCCATGCCTATGGAAGAACGAATTCTATCGAAACAGGTAAAGCGGATTATAAAGTCGTGCCGTCAACATACAAAAACATTCTAACCCGGTTGGAGCAGGGCGAATATCTCTTGCAAAATCCTATCTTCCGTTCGATGTTGAAGATAAAATTCCCGAAGCCAATTTACAAGCAATTTAAGTGAGGAGTGCAATAATATGGCGGTATTTGGAAAGAACATATTAGAAAACCTTACAACCGGAATGTACCCAAATTCACGGGTAATGTTTCGTGAATATGTGCAGAACGCTTGTGATGCTATTGATGCCGCCGTAAAGTCTGGCACTCTCTCGTCACGCAGTGAAGCGCGGATTGATGTGACTATCGACCCGCGCAAAAGAGACATTGTAGTAACCGACAATGGCAGCGGAGTACCCAAAGATGACTTTATACGAGTGTTGACCGACATAGCCAACTCTGACAAATCTCGCGACTCGGAAAAGGGATTTCGCGGGATTGGACGATTGTGCGGTCTTGCTTATTGCACCGAATTAAAATTTGTTTCGTCTGCCAAAGGCGAAGAAAGTGCGAGTATCCTTATGTGGGATGCCGTGAAAATGCGTCGAATGCTTGAAGACAAGAAAAAATGGAGCGCAGACGAAGTGTTGACGGAAACCGTTAAATCGGACAATATGCCGGAAGATGCGGATAAGCATTATTTTACCGTTTATTTACTTGGGATTAAAGAAGAAGATAACGAATCTATGGATACGGAGTTTATTCGTGATTATTTATCTTTCGAGGCTCCCGTACCATACACAAGCTCTTTTATGTTCGGCGATAAAATCTACAAACACGCGGAGTCGCAGGGATTAACCATCGACGAATATCCTATTTATGTAGAAGGCGAGCAAATATTCAAAAATTACAACAGTATCATCTACGCCGCCGGAAAACGACATGATTCTGTACGCGACATTGAGTTCAAAGAGTTTTATGATAAAAACGAGCATTTAATAGCGTGGATGTGGTTTGGCATATCTTCTTTGAACGGACAGATTAAACCGGAAAATGTACAGCGCGGGTTACGACTCCGCAAAGGCAATATACAAATCGGTTCTGCGCAAGCACTCCGTGAGCAAGGATTATTTCCAGACGGGCGAGCTAACGAATATTTCATCGGTGAAGTGTTTGCAATACATCCCGACCTTATACCCAATGCCCGCCGCGATTACTTTAACGGTAATCCAATGCGTGTAAAATTTGAAAACTTGCTTAAAGACTTCTTCAAATATTTGTGGAAGCTCTGCAATGTCGCCAGTGACGACAGGAGCGATTATAAGGCTATAAAAGCCTATCATGTCGCCGTTGAAACATATCGCGAAAAAGAATCGAGCGGATTTTCCGGCACGGTAGACAGGGAAACATTGGAAGATGACTTGGAGAAGAAAAAGAAAGCGGCTGAAAAAGCGCAGCGGCGTTTAGAAAAAACCTCTGTTCTTGAAAAACCGCCTGCGGATTATGCGGATAGATTAACGAATACAGTAAAACTAATTGTGCGAAACACGGAGTCCGATATTGAACCACAAACCCCTCTCCCTTCGTTGCCACAGGAAACTTTTCAAAATGGCGACGATGACTCACCACGCAAACCTCGTCCCAAATATTTGACCGAAGACTTAGCGCAATATGACAAGCGGACGAGAAAAGTTGTTGCACATATATACGACCTAATAAACCAACACGCGCCGGATATTGCGGGGGACTTGATTTCCAAGATACACATATCATTAAAATCTAAGAGGGAATGAATCGAATATGCCGAGAGAAGTGCTACTCATAGAGCCTAACTATAAAAATAAATACCCACCGATGGGCTTAATGAAGATAGCGACTTATTATAAACGTATCGGGGATAATGTAAGATTTTTCAAAGGCGACCTCCGGGATTTCGCCGCCGAATTGCTTTGCGAGGATTTGATTCGCATTCTTACGGCGATAGAACCGAATACGGATTGGCGTGTTTTCATTCCACACTTGACCCGATATATTCGATACGGTAAAAATGTAGATATTCCCGAAGAAGCGGCATTTGAAAATATATTTGTGATAGAAACGGTTAAGGAGTATCGCAACAAATATAAAATGCAAGATTACTTTTTAACACCGCGGTTTGATGTGGTGGGAATAACTACGCTTTTTACTTTCCACTGGAAGGAAACAATAGAAACCATTAATTTCGCCAAGCGACTTTGTAAGGATGTTTCCTGTGTTTTTGTCGGCGGTGTCGCGGCAACTATCGTTCCTGATTATATCGAAAGCGAAACAGGTATCAGACCGATAACCGGGATATTGAATCAACCGGGAGCATTGGATACAAACAACGAAATTATAATCGACACATTACCTCTCGATTATTCGATTCTACATGAAGTTGATTACAAATACCCTGCGTCCGATGCGTATTTCGCATATATGACTCGTGGATGCGTTAATAATTGTGAATTTTGTGCCGTTTCTACGCTTGAGCCGGAGTATTGCGGATATATTTCACTCAAGCGGCAGCTTGATGATACCTGCAAACGATTTGGCGAACAACAACATTTACTTTTGTTGGATAACAATGTCCTTGCTTCTGAATCTTTTGACAAAATAATTGATGAAATAAAGGCTTGCGGTTTTGTGCGTGGAGCAACGTATTTGCCACCAAATCCATATGTAATCGCTATTGATAATCTGCGAAACGGCATAAATGACCGTGCATATATTCGCGTTTGTGTAAATTTATATCGTGAATTGATAGCTAAATGCAATAATCGTAACATTTGCCGTGATGAGAAAATCCGTGATGAAGTATATAAACGTATCGTTGACATGAAATGTACTTTGGATTATACCGCTACCAAAGAGGCCATTTTCGCGTTGGACGATTTTATTGCTCCGATTTATGCCAAGTATGCTTATCGCCCCGTAAAAAGGCAGCGTTATGTGGACTTTAACCAAGGTGTAGATGCTCGGCTTATCACACTAAAAAGCATGAAAAAACTTGCTGAAATAAATATCCGTCCTTTACGCATTGCGTTTGACCATTGGAATATGCGTAAAAAGTATGAAGAATCAGTACGAGCAGCGGCGGCGGCAGGAATTACAAATCTTTCAAATTATATGCTGTATAACTATAAGGACAAACCTATTGACTTATACCGCCGTATGAAACTGACGATTGAACTCTGCGAAGAACTCGGTGTTGCAATATATTCATTTCCAATGAAATACCATCCAATCAAAGACCCCGATTATTTCCGCAATAGAGAATATATCGGCAAACATTGGAATCGAAAATATATTCGCGCCATACAAGCTGTATTGACTGCTACTCACGGGAAAATAGGCAGGGGGAAACAATTTTTTGAAGCGGCATTCGGGTGTAACGAAGCGCAATTCGACGAAATACTCAATATGCCAGAAGCACTGATAATACGACGCTTTGAACACGATTCTGCAATGCGTGAACGGTATCCCGACTATGTGCGCGGAGATTATTCTAATACTACCACAGATGAATGGCGGCGCGAATATAACGCATTGAATGATGAACAGCGCAAGATAGCACTTAAAATTATCAGGAAAAACATATTTAATAACGATATTATCGGAGTTGATGACGAAGTTGTCCGTTCTGTATTGCGGTATTATCAAATGCAAAGGGAAAAATGATTTTGATTTTCGGATGTTTTTTAGGATATAGAATAACATTGTATACCCCAATTATAGGTAACAAAAATTACCTGCGGAGAAAGGAATAACCCTTTCCCCGCAGGTATATTTACGCCGCCACAACTCAGAGTACAATAAATCAAGTATGCCCCGAATTATTGTACTCTGACCGAGCCGAACAGCCCGAAGCGCTTGAAAATACGACATTTCTGCCGTTTCGGGAATTTATTGTTCCCTAACTATTTTCTGTACTCTGACCCGGCAGACGCGAAAACCACCGCTGTTCCGACTGGAAGCTCTCAACTCCCAAATCTTTCTTCGCCGCTTTGAATGTGTTGACATGACATCCCGTAATTTTACACACCTCCTTTTCAAGCTCCGCAGACGGCACAGGTTCGCCGCCGTCAAGCAAGCGCAGGATTTCGGACTTCACGCCGTCCTTTTTCTCCGCCGGTCTGCCCCGTTGACGCTTGGATTTATTGTATAAATCCTCCGCCGTCAAATCCGTGTCCACGCCAATCCAGCGGAACCCATCGCGGAGTTCAAACAAGAGCGCGGGCGGGTCAAATTCAGCGTAATTGTTTTTCGACTGGCACAACGCACGGGTCGGCGACGGCTTGCCGTCATGCTCTTTCAGCCGCCCAAGCGTCCACAGCGTCCGATATATCCCGGCAATCGCGTAACTACCGATAGCATAACTCGTACTGTCGCCGCCGTTACCAGTCGCCGCGTGTTTTGAAACGTGCATAATCACCACGACGGCGGTATTGTACTTTCGCGCCAGTGTTTGAAGCGGTTGTAACGCCGTTGTAATCGCCGTCATGTCGCTCGCGCTCGCCTTGCCGCAAAAATGTTGGAGCGTGTCGATTACACACAATGTCGGCGCGGTTTGCTCGAAAAGCTGTTCCAGTTCTGGCGAGCCGATTTGCGGCAGATTGCCGTCCGGCGCGAACGCGACTTTTGAGAGGTCAGCGCCGCGTGAAACAAGCCGTTCTTTTATCCGTTCGGGCGCGTCGTCGCCGGGTAAGTACAGCACATTCCCGCAGGGCAGTTCGGCACAGTCGTTTTCGTCAACCACGCCCTGTACGATACCGCCAACACTCGTCTGCGCGGCGATTTCACACATGAGCCATGTCTTGCCATCACCCGGCATCCCCTGTATGCCGTTCAGCTCCCCGCGAACAAAGACGTTGGGGTAAAACCAGTCAAGCGGTTTATCGGGAACGCTTACCGCCCAAACCGGGGAAATTATGTTGTTTTCCATCACCGTGAAACCTCCTGATTTTTATTCTGATGTATGTTCTCGCGGATAAACGCAAGTAACCTCTGCGGCGCGGAACGGATTGCTTTGATGAAGTCCTTGACCTCAGCCCACAACCGGTCGTAATTTGCTTTCCATGTGTCGCGGTCACGGGCGATAACTCTGACATCTGATTCCAACGATGTTATCTGACTTTTCAAGTCGCGGATGCTCCCTTCAAGCGCAGCGATTTTCTCTTTGTATTCATCCGCCCGCTTATCAATGCCGACGCCTTTTTTCGCAAGAGATTTCAGCTTTTTCAACTCGTCAGCCGTTACGACGAAGCCGTTACCGATTGTCTGCGGTTTACCCATCGCGTCCACCTCTTTAATGGTCGCTTTCGCCTTTTCCTTAACGGTGATTTCCGCATCCAATTTATCAAGCCGCGCTTCTTTCTTTTCTACCTGCGCGGAAACAACGGCGAGCTTCTTTTGCTCCTGCTGACGTTTGTATTCATCGACTTCCAAATGCTCACGAGTAGAACCACGCTCCCCACGCTCAACGTCATACCCAGCCGCTCTCATGTGTTCGTTATATCGGTCTTGGAGCAATGAATAGGAATTAACATTTATCATCTTGCCGTCACGCTCAACAGGAACTCTTATCGGCCATTTTTTACTGTGGCTGACTTGCGGGATAACTTCTTTAACCTTGCCCGCGAGTGATTTATCTTTTGTGCGTTTCGACCACAGAATTTCCTTTTGCACGACGGGTACATACACGACATGAAGATGATAATGATACACGTCATATCCAAGCTGTTCGGACAGAGCGGAATGTCTTTCGTCGGCATGAAGGACTGCGGATAAAATGTACTCCGTGCCGCCAATTTCTTTGATGGCAAGCTCGAACGCTTCCTGATAAAATTTCACGGCGAAATCATATCCGCCATTTTGCTCAAAATAATCGGTATTCACATCGAATACCAACTCGGCGAATACTTTTGCATCCGA
>Ga0082212_10009007_pt1 | contig 12920 bp, 21 predicted proteins | sample TergutNt197P3_FD_71548 | JGI IMG/M metagenome (GOLD analysis project Ga0082212, IMG submission 71548) | Neocapritermes taracua P3 segment gut microbial communities from Petit-Saut dam, French Guiana - Nt197 P3 | ecosystem: Host-associated > Arthropoda: Insects > Digestive system > Gut ... | reverse complement strand
GCCTTTAAAAGTAACTACGCAATTTCCTTTTTCATCATAACCATAATCCTCAACATAGGCAGTCTTATTTTCACCCTTCAAAAATATCCTGAACTCCTTATCATGCCCTCCGATGGCAGTGGCACTGACATCTTTTTTCATTCCCTCAATTTCAGCCCTCGCCGTCATTCTAGACTTTATGCGCTTAAAGAATCTGAAAAATAAAAGATATGTAGAAATAACAATTACTATGAGAGGGGCAATAATTCCCGGAAGGATATAGTCTAAAACCATTTGCCACCAAATCGATGCTTTTTTTTCAACAAAATCCGGTTTGATATGGACACGGATAAATTCTGTTTTTTCATAGGCATTTCCATCAAAAAAGACAGTATCATCTGGAAATGATAATATCTTATTAATTGAAATCAGTTCTCTGTAAGCCGGTTGTAATTTGCTGAATGTAATGTAAATATTATAGATGCATATTACAATGATTATGACAAGTATTATTTTCCACAATTTTTTCATTTGAATTTCCTATAATCAACCCATTATACCTTCCAACGATATCCACAGCTTTGGCAAATTGCCTGGGTACTGGTTTTCGATTTTGTTTTGCTGTTGGTGACAAGAGGGATAATAATTACTAACCCACAAGTACAAATTGCGAGTAAAATCCAAAAACACCAGCCTATACACCCTCTATTCTTTGTCTTTGTTTCAGTAACAGCTTGAGCTTGTACATTATCGCTTTTACATTTTGGACATATCATAACAAATTCTCTTTTCTTTCTTTAGTTTTTTATATCAACCCATTTTGCCGGAATGGATAATCATCGTCTCAAGCCTTTTTCTCTTCTTTAGGATAATCAATCCTAATCTTCATACTGTTCCGATATCGCAACAAACTTCAGTATATAATTTCCTCGTAATAATAAGTATCAGCATAAAGCTCACTGTTAGCAATTATGATATCATTGTACATAAGATTATAGTCAGTATATAAATAAACATCTCTATTCATTTCATTAATCCATCCTAGATCAGTTTCTCCTGTGCCTTTTTTAACTAATCTTGGAAAGCGCGCTGGCATATATATAGTAGTTCCTTCCGGTTTATATGAATCAGTAACTATGACTTCATACACGAGATAAACAAAATTATGGTTTCCATACTCCATTTCTGGTTTTTTATGTAATAAAAATGCGCCGACAAGATTAATGCTTTTGAGTTCCGAGGTTTTTCTAATATCCGAAGTATCAAACACATGAATATCAGCATTTGGATGAATATGATTTACATACCTAGTATCAAGCTTGTACCAATTCATCTTATTTTCAATTTCATTCCGTGCCAATTCATCCATTTTGGTTAAAGCATTCTCATCAATATCATAATAATTTGTTATGTATTCATCAGCATCTTCCACAATATATTGTTTTTCATTGGCGGTGAAAAAATAACCGCTTCTTTCGGCATGGGCATCTGTCAAATGTGCGGTTATGGTAATAGTGTCTCCGTTACTCAATCCTTTGTCAATATCAGCAGAGTATCTAACATTCATAAGCAAATCTTCTTTAGAATTATTTGTTATTTCTAACCCGGCTTCAGGAGCGGTGCCCCAATAAGTTACACTGATATCTTTAAACAGATCAATTTCTTGTAAGCCATTTGCCTTGCTTATTGCTGCTTGATCTTTTGAATCATAATTAACATCATTTTGCGTATATTCATTTCTGGTGGTAGTTGAGTTGGTTTCTTTTGCATTGTTGCAACCTGTTAATAAAATTATTGACAATATTGATAAAATGGTAATTCTAATTGCTTTCATATGATTTTTTCTCCTTTTCACGCTGAACAAATATTTTCTATTTATGTAAGTAAACGCCTTACTTATTTCTCTTTATCCCACCCACATATCATCTTAAGCTCTTTTTTCTTTTGTATCCCCGAAAGCTGATGATGATTCCCCTTCCGCTAAATAACGGTCAATATCAGCGAGGTTCCGCATTGAAATAAATGCTTGTTCTTTTCCTTCATCATTTAGCAATTCATAGAATCTTATGATGCTGGACAATCGCTCATCCTGTGAAGAAGAGAAATTTTCTTTTGATGCTTGCTCTTTGCGACCCATTGGGACATCGTAACCCATCAGCCATGCCTCATTAACATTTAACACTTGACCAAGTAAATATAGTGTGTTTTGACGTGGCTCTACCTTGCCGTTCACATACTGACTTAATGAATTACTCCCTAGCTTTATATCAAGTTTTTTGCAATATGGTTTAGACATATTAAGAATATCAATTTGCTTAATATTTCTTTCGCTCATAACCTGTTTTAGCCGGTTGGCGGTACTATATTTTTTCATATTATTTTATCTCCAATAATTGGATAGTATCATAACTTGAACAAAAGTTCAAGCAAATTATGCAAAAATTCAAAAATATTGAATTTTGCTATTGACAACCAAATAAGGAAAGTGATATATTATAAAAAACTCAAAGAAATTGAGCGGAGGGTTTTATATGAAGTACAATTATAATAGATTAAACGGAAGAATAATTGAGAAGTTTGGGAAAAATAAAAATTTCGCCATAGCAATGGCTGTTTCCGAACGTACGCTTTCATTAAAAATGAACGCCAAAATAGATTTTAAGCAATCAGAAATAATAAAGGCTTGTACATTATTAGAAGTACCAGTAATAGATATTCCTGCATATTTTTTTGATCAAAAAACTCAATTAAATTGAGCTTTAGCATGAATTAAATTCATGTAAAATGTAAAATGAAAAAATTAGCCGATAGGAGCAATCATGGATAAAGCCAACATCAATTTTAAAATAACAGATGCAGATATGGCAAGGGCAGAAAAGACTGGCAAGTGTTAAACGAGGTTATCCCTATGATAAAACTTAAAAAGAATGAATGCCTCATATATGTAGGAGAAACTGCACTTCGTGCCCCCGATGGCACACTACTTCCATCTGTTCCACAATATATGATTGTAAATATCAATGAAGCCGATTCAAGTGCCGTTGTAAAACTAGAAAAAAACGAGCGGCTTATATTGATAGGAACAACGTTTAATGAAAAAAAATATGCGGAGGAGCGGTTTGCTGCCCTCAAAGCAGGGCGGGAATGCCCACCCCGGGAGGCTGGCATAAATCTTTATATAAAAGAGGATATAGGAAATATAAATCACAAAATTGGCATGTCAAATACAGAAGAAAAAGCCGCTGCTTCACTGGCGGATGATTTGCTATCAATATTTGCTATGCAGATGCGAAAGATTGAAGCATTAGAAAAGCAGGGCAAATGAGCGACAAAGATTGGTTTAATGAACAGATAAGTGAATGTAGACAATATAGCGTATCAGACATATTTTGTTGTGAATGGGCGCCGTACTACTGGCAGGCGGTAAAAATCCGCTATCCCGAATACTGTGGAGATCTAGGCGAACCACCAGATGATTTACCCAAAAAGAAAAGCTTGTGATTTCAGTTTGACGACCAGTCACAAGCTTTTCTACCATAAGCACACCCAATATGCGCTGTTTTCATATTTAGATAATAGCGCATATTGAGGAATGTGTCAATGTATGAATATAAACTATTTACTGAACATGTATGTGCCGCTTGTGGGAAAGACTTTTATGTCCCATACAAAAGCGGTGGCGGCCGCCCCGGGTGGGTTTATAAATTCCGCAAAGGCAATCATCTTTATTATCTGTGCACCAATAAATGTTTTAATGAGTATGCAAAAAACCAAAATCAAAAATCAAGGAAGGTATTGGCAAAATGACTGGAATATCACACCGCCTAGGCGGCATCTGTGCGGGTCTTGGAGCAATATCATTATTGCAGGCAACTGATATTAAATCCCAGGGGATTATATTGGGGGCTGCCGTGATCGGCAGCCTGTTACCGGATATTGACACTGCGCAAAGCACAATCAGTTATAAAATACCGGCAGTGCGTGCCGTGGTAGGGGTTATGCAAGGACTTGTGCGTGCAATGGCAGGCTTGCTGCCTAGAAAGCAAAGGGACTACATAAGAAGCACCATAGGCCACCGGGGCATCACGCATTCCCTGCTGTTTTCATTAATTTTTCCGGCACTTATCATCGCTGTTGGTTACAACCTACACACATCACATGCCATCATGGCGGCTTTGGGCATGATGGCAGGAATCCTCAGCCATATCCTCCTGGACATATTTTCGAATGGATCCCCACTTTTCCTTCCTTTTTCAAAAAAAAGAGTGACTGGTGCCCGGATCAAGACCGGCGGCATCATCGAGCGGATATTCCAAGCAGGGCTTGTGGTTTTAACGACAATTATTGCTAAATATACTTTCATGTAAAAATCTTAGAGGTGATATATGGATAAATTAGATATTGTAAATATTATTTTGACCATTTTAGTAGGCATAATGACTATTGCGGCACTAGTTGTAATACTTGTAATATTGCGCTCATTCATTTTTGGATGAGGAATCAAGGAGGTGGAAAAGGATGCTGGCACATATGGGCAAAGGCTTTTCAATTTATGAAGAAGATGAAGTAAATTACATGTCAAAAAGCCAAAAATGGATATCAAGATTCATTTTCCAGAATTTGTTGCCAATCGCTTCCTCGTCATCTTTGCTTGATGAGGGCAGTGTAAGCTTAACTTTGAAAAATGGATTTTCTGCGGTACTTATTGTAAATATTTTTGGTGATATTATTGAAAAAAATACAGGTGAAGTAATAGCAGTATCTGATCTGCCACGTGACCTTGACTTAATATTATCAGATTTCACCCTTGAACCCAAAGAATGGAGGAACTCATATGTGTAAAATAATTGCAATTGCAAATCAGAAAGGCGGGGTCGGAAAAACCACCAGCACCCTGAACCTTGGCGTGGGATTGGTCAGGAAAGGATATAGGGTTCTCCTGATTGATGCTGATCCGCAAGGAAGCCTTACTATTGGCTGTGGTTTTGAGCCAGATGAAATTGATATGACATTAAATGAAATTATGCGAAACATCATTGATAATTATGGCGTGGAAGATCACGATGGTTTAATCCGGCATGATGAAGGATTTGACCTTATGCCTGGAAACATTAAACTGGCAGATTTAGAGATGTCGCTTGCCATGTCAAAGTCTACGCTTAGAGAATACGTGCTAAAAGGATATATAAATATTGTGCGTGAAAACTATGATTATATCCTTATTGACTGCGCGCGGTCGCTTGGGATGTTAGTAGTAAATGCGCTGACCGGTGCTGATAGTGTAATCATCCCAATGATTCCGTGCAAATCTTCGGTTGATGGCGTGCAACAATTGTTCAGGACAATAGCCCTGCTGAGGCAAGGTTTCAATCCCAACCTTAAAATCGAAGGCATTTTATTTACAATGTATGAGAGCCGGACGAATTTCACGCGGGAGTTCATAAAGCTTGTCACGGAAACATACAAAAATAATCTCAATTTTTTCCAGACATTTATTCCCAGCAGTATAGATGTAAGGAATGCGACCGCTGAATGTGAGAGCGTAATTAAGTATAAATCATGGGGTAAAGTCTCTAAGGGTTATTTGCAATTGGCAGATGAAATTACACTTGAAAATATTGCTTAAGTGAGGTCAACATGGCAACAGTAAGTTCTGTTAATGGAATAAAATTGAAACCACTTGATGATCTCAATCACCCTGTGATTGAATCAGGAAATGGCAATGATAAGATCATAGTGATTGATAATTTTGAAACGAGTGTCGAGAAAATCAATAACTTGGTTTTGTCCGCATTAGCCAATTTTAATGCAATCGGATATTACTTGAAGTTAATTTGTAATGATAAGCTTTATGAGCAATATGGTTATGAAAGCATATGGGATGCCGCGGATCAAGAATTTGGCTTCAGTAAATCAACGGCCAGCCGTTACATGCAGATGAATACCGCCTACTCCGAAAACGGCAACAGCCCATTACTTGCCCCGGAATTTAAAAAGTTTTCAAAAAGCCAGCTACAGGAAATGCTGTCTCTTCCGGATAACCTTCGTGATGAAATAACGCCAGATATGACCGTTATGGATATCAGGGATTTTAGGAAACCAACTGATGAAGAAATAACTAAATTTTGGGAAAATAAAAATGAACTGCATAACATTGAGCGAGACAATCTAAAAGATTATTTAAAAGAGCATTTTTCCCATAGTGGGTGTCATAGCGATGGTCTTAATTATCAAGGAAGCCCAAGAGGTATACAATTTGCAGGCTGCATAGAAATCACATGGAAAAAACTTGTTGAAAGAATCAATCAGCTATTACCACAACCAGAAACTTGTTCAATTGAACCAGCCGAAGAATTTTATCCTAATGCTAATCCTTCTGAAAGTGTTGCGACATCGCAACAGTCTGATGTGTTGCCCGGTCAAACGGAGGTTACGGATTTTTTTGACAAAAATGCTGATTTTACTGGCTTTGAACCTAAAGAAGATTCCAATCCCCACTCCGATGAAGATCATGCAGATGAAGATTGCTACTTTGATCAAGATGATTATAGGGCAGATTTTTTTGACGTACCCGGACAAGAGAAAGGCGAGGAATGCGATGATAATCATGATGACAATATCACATTGGAATTATCGCCTGAAGAAATACGTGGTCTAAGAGATTTCATCGAGCAAAATAAACTTATCCTTGAAGGAAAAGGGGACGAGTGGAAAAGTAAGGATTCCAGCATGTACTATAAAAGGCTCATGCCTGTCAGGGCTTGTGAATATATGCTGAATCACGGAGAGAAATAAAAATTGGTGGAAACAGATAAATGCCTTAATTGTGGCAAAAAACTTACGAATGAAGAGAAGCATTATTACGAGTATCGATGTGAAATCTGTGAACGAGAAAATCATGACAGAATTGTGGCATGGCGAAATGGAGCAGATGACGAAATGCTTGATTTCATGTTTGGTGGTCTTCACAAAGAATATATAACGTTCGAGGATTAGCATGGAAATTTTTTCTTTATACATAAATAGACCTGATATCCTATCGTTTCTTATGTTTTTTGCAGTTGTAATTATAATGACCATTGCTGTGATCATAATTACGATATCAACTAGTAAAAAGAGTAAGCAGGATAAGCATTGATATTTTGGAGGTGACAAATTGAAATTATTAGATAACATCCAAGACAACCTTTGTAACTTGCACATCGAAAAACACAAAGATCTGACCAGCTATATGTTTATATTTTGCTTCTTGGCTAGCATTTATATTTTATGCCGCCTTATATATAAGCTAATAAAAGGAACTTGCAAAACAAGCAGGAATTAGCAACAAGGAGAAAAACCATGAGTAGGGACAAAAATAACATGGATTGCTGGAATAACACTGTTCATTCAGTGGGCATATATGGCGAGGACAGGCACTTACATACAAAGGGATCAGTTTATTAATTTATTAAACTTGGTAACTATTGGAGTTGGTTTGTTAGCTTTTTTATTTGATATACTACTAGCTCTATTAGGAGGATTTTTCTTGTTGCTGATACTAATTTTTGAAAATATAGAGCGATTCATAGATCGAATCGCAGCACCGCCGGAAGGAGAAAAAATAATGGCAATCAAAAAAGGAGACCGAGTGTATATTGGTGGAAGCAGGGAGGAAAGCATTTACAAAAATTGTGTATTTGATGTCCTTTCAGATCCTTGGAATGTTTGCGACCAAGACGTTGTAAAAATGAAATGTTAAGAAACTGGTAAGTATTTTAGCAGCTACTCGATAGAATTTTTGCGATTATATCAGGAATAGTATGTATACGGTAAATGACTTCTTTTGCGGATGTGGCGGTTTAGGTTTAGGTTTTCAAAAAGCAGGCTTTCACATAGCCGGTGCTTGGGACTTTGACAAATATGCAGTTGAAAGTTATAGGGCCAATGTCGGCGGCCATGTAAAACAGGCTGATATCATGGAAATGAAAATCGATGTAATACCGGCCGCTGATGTATGGGCGCTTGGGTTTCCCTGCCAAGACCTTAGCATTGCCGGCAAACAATCAGGAATTATCATTGAATGTAAATCATGCGGGGAAAGTTGGAAGGTTGAATACGGAACCTACACAAGCGAAAACAGATGCCCTATTTGCAATAACAATGAACACAAGGCGGCCAGCCGCAGCGGTATGTTTTTTGAAATCATGCGTCTGCTCGATGAAGCTGGGAACAGCGAAAAGCGACCCCGCATCATTATGGCTGAAAACGTCAAGAGACTGCAACCGTTGATTCCTATGCTTATTGCGGAATATGCCAAGCGCGGTTATAAGGTTTACTACAAGCTATTCAATTCAAAATATTGGAATGTGCCACAAAACCGGGAGCGGTACTTTGTGGTCGGAGTGGATGAGGGCATAAAAAGCGAATACGTCTTTCCAATAGAAAAACGCGATTACATACCAAGGCTTTCATCCATATTAGAAGCCCATGTAGATGAGAAATATTATATTTCTGATGATAAAGCCAGGCCTCTCATAAATGAAGCATTACAGAAACTAAAAAGTTTAGGGGAATGCCATGCCGTACTTACACCTGACCGGGTTAACAAGCGGCAGAATGGTCGTCGGTCAAAGGGTGATGAAGAGGACATGTTTACCCTTGTCACACAAGAAATCCACGGTATCATCTGTAAAGAAACCGGCCTTGTGGATCCCAATGGGATCAGCAGAGCCGTTAGGGTGGGAGGGGGCAGCGATTTAAGTAAAAAGCATAATCATAAGCATGTTCTACTAAAACCAAATGACGATTTTAATAAAAATACCGGCAGTAGGATGAAAATTATACGGCTTGCCTATTTAGAAGGACGTGAGCAAAGAGATATCGTGCATTCTGCGGCTGGGATAGCAGGGAGCTTGATGGCTACTGATCATAAAGATCCTAAACTAATCTTTGAAATTTCCGGGGGGGGGGCATGGAAACAGCAGCACATAAAGATTTTTGATTATAGTTGCTATAGGGTACGTAAGCTGACACCGAAAGAATATGGTCGGCTGCAAGGATTCGATATGGATAAATGGAAGCAGGTAGTAAGCGATACCCAAGCCTATAAGCAATTTGGAAATGCCGTAACCGTGACCGTTGCGAGGACATTGGGGACAAGCATCATGAGCTTTTTGGATAATGTTGATGGCTAGGAAGGAAGGTAAGGAAAACGGATGAAAGATTACAGGTTAAGATATTTATGGCTTTTAATGACTGGCAAAAGAGACAAACTTATTGACGATTTCTGTACGATGAGAGAGATGAAGAAGAGGTATACAAAACTAAAGCCGTATATTTGGACATCACTTTTTCACGATACAAATGCACACCTTTTCCATAAAGCGTATCTATTTTGTGATATGCATAAAATGGAAGAGATTTTAGAAGAGATTGCAGGAATTGCTGAAGAATCAGAGTTATATGCACAGGAACCAATTGTAGAAGTTAAAAAGATTGGCGGCGGTTATTACATTATATGGGTTGATATTAATCGCCTGCCATTTCGTGTTCAACAAATTTATGAGGGATGGAAGCCTTTCATTGTTGACCGCCACCGCTCCACGGGTAAGCAGGATATGTTCGGTCGCGAAGTCTTTGAAGGGGATATTATTGAAAGCCAATTAAATGGCAAGGTTATGATAATAAATTATGGTATGTACCAGGCATATTGCCCCGAAGATAAATGCTTCATGGATGGCGTTGGGTTTTATGCTTCCGGCAAGAATCTGCCGGACATGCCCATCGGCCCATTGGAAAGATATGCAAAAGTGATTGGCAATATCGTAGATAATCCCAATTTAATTAATTGGTAATGAAAAGCTGTGATTAAAACCGTTGCGATATCGCAACAGTTATGGAACTTGGAGGTATCAAATGGCAGACATTCAAACCGTCTCGATGGCAATAATCCGCAAGTCGGTGATTGACAATTTAATCAAGCAAAATGTAAGTAACCCGGCACTTAAACTATTGCTTCATATAGCAAGCAATCAAGACAGCAGCGGTAACATCGTAGGCATTCATAACAAGGATATCTGTGATGCGACAGGGCTATGCATTCAAAGCTTCTATAATGCCCTATATGAGCTTAGATTCAAGCAAATAATTGAATATGCACAAGATCATCGTGGAATCTATGAGTTTACAATCCTTAATAATAGCATGAGCCAGAAGGGAGAAATATTATGATTGGATCTATGAAATACGGGATGCCGACGTCTCTATCAGCACTTGCTAACGTTTTTTTAGTATTCATAGCAATATTTATAACCTGTCTATTTATTGTAGCATATAAAATCGAAATCAAAAACTTTTTTAAGTATGGTTGGAGGGAAATGAGAATGAAAATATACAAAAGTGAGAGCGGCTTAATAGAGGTTGTCAAAAAACTTGAGGATGCCCGAAAATTGATTGACGTGGAAATGGATGAAATAGCTGTTGATATTTTTCTAAGACAGAGAAAAGGCAAAATAAGCGATGAGGAGATCAAATATATCGAATCTTGTATTGAGGAATTGAAAAAAGAATCTGAATCGATGACAGAGAAAATAGACAAAATTAAAGCAATGTAGATATGTAAGTCGTACTTAAAATAATCAACCAAACAAAGAAAGGATTACCATCATGAAAAGAAAATTATTATTGACACTGACGTTATTGGCCTTGATATTCACCCAAATCGCATGTGATTTTGAAAGCGTTGAAAGCGGTACAAAGCAAGATACCACTGCCACCAAAAAAGTAGCCGCTGATTTGCAGCTCAATCAGCCATCACCGACTGATATCGATTACTCCATTCCAAGATGGCTTTTAACCAGGCGGGCTTACTTTGTCAACGGCCAACGGGAAAAAGCAAGGACTTTGCCATGCCCGATCGCAGACATACCCCTCGGGCATGTCGTACTGTTGACTGAATCGGGAGCCGTGGTTGGGAAATTCATTGTGGAGGGCATGGTTATCAGCCTGCATACATATTTGACGCCGGATTCTGATTATTATGAGATAACTAGTGGCAGTAGTACTTATAAAAACAAATGGCTGGCTGATATTGATGGTACCTATGGGGAAAATGATGATGGCATATTCTTCTTTACTCCCGATGGCCTCTATATGGAATGGAACGGCCTTTACCTATATACCGACATGCCAATCATGGTTGACCACCCCATTGTCAAAACGGAATCCTTGGTACATGATTTTCCTCATGAAGAATCAATTTCTGAACCTGAACTTGATAGTATTGATGCTGAAGCAGATGAAAACAAGCTATTTGATGATGACGAAGAGTGAAGAAAGAAAGAGCAGGTGAAAACATGTCTAAAATAGGAATCGCAATTGTATCAATCTTGATCATAGTAATGATTGCCGTACCTCTTACACCCGGCGGCCGGGCATTCTTAAATAATTGGGGATTCACCCTTAATAAAGTTGACGAAGCCACTAGCTATCAAATCATTAAGAAAGTCGAAGATACAGCCCGCGCAATGATTTCCAGTTATGAAGCGGACAGGCTTACATGAACAATATAGGGATTCTAATGAAAAAGAAAAGCAAGGATGGGCTGAACAGGCAAAAATGAGGGCTAATAAAACAGCTTCAACATATAATAACTATTTGCTCGAAAATAGTTTCGTATGGAAGGAAAATATTCCGGATAATATTTACATGGCCCTTGATTATATTGAATAAATCATACCATGGAGGAAAATGATGAAATTGAAGGAACCAATTCCTTCTGAATTGAAAGAAGAAAAAGAGGAATTAAAACAATTGTGGGTTACGGTATTATCCGCATATGCAACACTTGCGGTTTACTTATTTATAGAATACGGTGCTGATGGTGTAAAATCCATCGCCATAGTTCTTTTTATCCCTATATATTTTACTATTATAACTATCGTTAAAATAGCACCATTTTATCTAGTAATGAAGTTCTTTCTTTGGCTGTGCTGCATTTGTATAAGGATGGATGATTTGAAATTAGCAACTAGCAGGGCTTGGAACAAAAATTTGTTTAGAAGGAAATAAGGGCAGCAATGCAGAAACTCTTTAGGCCGGTGCTCGATAAAATGATTGAGCAGCAAGTAAACAATACACAGCTCGCAGTATTGTTACATATAGGCAAGTACCAAGATGACTATGGTGTTGTCGTAGGCGTTCATAATAAGGACGTTTGCGATGCAACCGGTATTTGCACCCAAAGCTTCTATAATGCCCTAGATGGGCTTAAAAGCAAGCAAATAATCGCTGTTTCAAGCAGCCATCATGGCGATTGGGATATTAAAATCATTGGTAATGAAGATAAATATGCAATTGCTAAAAAAAGAGGCATTACTCTTGATAAAAAACCATCATATATAAGCCTTCATCATCAAATATTTGAGGATGAAAAGTTCAAATTAATAAAGGCAACGAAGAAAAACCCTAAATTCAAACCGATGAAAGTAAATGCAAGGCTCCTTGCCATGCTGCTGTTATTTTATGTCGGCTCTAATGAAAAAATCAAAAAAAATAAGCAATCTATAACTTCCTTCTGGTCAAAAGGCCCGCTTAAAGGATGCTATTCGATCCACAACAAAAGATTCTTTGATGATTACTGTAAGCTGCTTAAAATTGAAAAAACAACCCTTCAAAAGTATAAGACGGAGCTTAAGGAATTTTTCTACTTTAAACTCCGGGGAGGGATATATTACATAATAAGCAAAGATAATGTTTTTACAGATAATGAAGATACACGTCCACCTTGGTCAACAGATGACGAATTGCTGATCAGGAACTTAGCACATGTTGCACTGCGCCGGAAGCCGCTGCTCAAAAGAAAGAATCCGTTGATCACGCCGATTGAAATTGCTGAAAACATAAAAGATTTTTTAAGGGATCAATTGCGTAAGCCGAACATCGTAAAATGCTTCCTAAGC
>Ga0082212_10009006_pt1 | contig 12921 bp, 10 predicted proteins | sample TergutNt197P3_FD_71548 | JGI IMG/M metagenome (GOLD analysis project Ga0082212, IMG submission 71548) | Neocapritermes taracua P3 segment gut microbial communities from Petit-Saut dam, French Guiana - Nt197 P3 | ecosystem: Host-associated > Arthropoda: Insects > Digestive system > Gut ... | reverse complement strand
ATCAATGGGACGTCCGTTGCCGAGCGAGGAGCCGTGGTTGGGCCAGCTCGGACCTTCGGGCTGAAGATAGATACCTGCCAGATCGGCAGCAATGAAAGCCGCTTCGGGCGGGCAATACGAGTGAAAACGGAAATGATTCAGTCCGTAGGCTTTGCAGATACGATATACCCGTTCCCACGAAGCCACGTCCATCGGCGCGTAGCCGGTGTGCGGGAAGCAGCAGTTTTCCACCGTGCCGCGAAGCATGGTTTGATGTCCGTTCACATAAAAATATTTACCTTTGATGGTAAATTCGCGCATTCCGAACTGTACCTCGCGATGGTCGGTTTCTTTGCCGTTGGTCAAAACCGCTTTCAACCGGTACAGGGCAGGCGAAAACTCGTCCCACGTCAGCATTCCGTCGCCCATGGGCAAATCGACTTCAACGACCGTCGTCGCGGCGCTAACCGTAAACGGAACAGTGATAGCGGGAACGGCATGCTCTCTGTCGCTGTTGAAACTCGCAGCCGACAATGTAATCGTTCCTTTTTGAGCGCCTTTCAGCGAATTGCCCACAGTTATTTTCACGCGGGCTTTCTTTCCGGATAAGTCAGGATATATCTGTATATCGTCCAACCAAACGGGCGTGCTGGCGCTGATGTACATATTGCCCACAATGCCGTTCCAGTTGCCCTGCGTTTGGTCGGTAATGCTGTGCGAGTCCTTCCCCACGTTGATTTCCTTAGTGGTGTTGTCAACGGCGATGGTTATGGTATTTTTGCCGGTGCGCAGCCAGGTTGTGATGTCGTATTCGTGCGGCACGCAATGGCTCATAAAAGTACCCGCCCTGCTGTTGTTGATCCAAACCTCTGTTTCCACGTGCGGACGCTCCAAATGCAGCACCATACGTTTGCCTTTCCACGAGGCGGGAATTTCCACATCGCGCTGATACCACGCCCAGCCGATATAATGTTTGTCGGGCGTGAGACAGAACGGTATCTTCAGGTTGTCGGGCGTGCGAAATTTCGCCAGTCGCGGGGTGAAATAGAATGAACTGTCGTAGATGCTTCCTTCCCATTGGGTTTTCAGCGTGACATCGTCGCCTTTGAGGTTTTCGGGCATGGAGCCGGGCAGTTGAATACGGTCGGCAAGCGTTTGGCGATACCATGTCTGCGAGTGTCCCACTGCATTCCGGTCAATGGCAAAACGCCATGTACCGGACAAATCAATTTTCTCCTGTGCAAAAATGCCTGAAGAGAAAAGAATGATGAAGAAAAAAAGATAATGTCTGGTCATATTGATGATGTTTTTGAAATAAAAAGATTAATCGAAATATAAATATCAATGCGTGCCACAAAAGTACACAAATTTTTATATCAAACGGGTGCATCTCAAATTGTCGCAGTGAGGAATCTTTCTCTATGCGACCATTTGAATTGCACCCGATTTTCAGCAATTCCGCTACAAAAAAACTTACGTCATTGTTATGTTAGTATTTGGTCATGGGCAATAATTCAACCATTCCGACACATTTTTCATATCGGAGCATTTGTTTCCATGAATTTCTATCTATCTAATTTCTACCTCCTTTACTGTTTTATACTAAACTCGGTTATAAATTGCGCTATCAAAAAGTTGGAACTTAAGTGTTAATAGTTTATCCATCTCCTTTTTTGTTTCGATTTGTGAGACTTTCCTAAGAGATTGGTTTATTGCTTCTTTGAACTCTTCAAAGCACTCATAATATTTGCAATACAAGCAATCCTTCTTAACCCATTTCCACAGCCGTTCGATCAAATTCAAATTAGGGCTGTATGATGGCAAGAATAAAAGTTCAATGTTTAGTTTTTCGGCAAGTTCCATTACTAAAGCACATCTTTGATACCTTGCATTATCTAACACTAAGGTAATTTTTCCAATAGTTGCCTCTCGTATTTTGTACAGTAATTCACATACTGAGCAAGCATTGATATACGTTTCATTACACACAGAGATCTGTTGATGTGTAATTGCATTAATGGCTCCCAATACATTGTATCGATTTCTTCCACAAGAGGTGGGTATAAAAATTCTGACAATACACCAGAGATCATCATCTTCATTAGAATATCCAAATATGGTATACTATAGTCGGCTATTATTTGCGTAAAAATGTCTATATTTGCGGGCAAAAAAAATAGCGTATGATACAGATTAAATTTTCAGAAGAAGACATCAAGATTTTTCAGCACGAGCGTTATCATCACCCTCACCCTCATGTGATGCGGAAGATGGAGGTATTGTTTTTAAAGTCATTAGGGTTTTCACAAGGTAAAAATTCAATTTTGATTATTTTATTTTTGTATTTTTCACGAGAGGTAAATTCAACTTTATCTGCAATTGATTTGTATTCTGTCGGTTCATTTCCAAGCCAAATTCTTATTCTACTCCCACTCCAGTTTATTTCATTATTATTATTTCCCTTCCAATCCACAATATGTATTGTTGCTGTAAACTTAGAATCTGAAAAAATCCTTTCTAAAATTTTATTTCCCAAGAAAGTTATTGTGAGTGTGAAAATAAAAATAAAAATTGACCATAATAGCCAAGTTTTGTGTTTGTCACAAAATAATTTTCCTTTGTGTGCCTATCTGGCAGGAATGGATAGTCCGGAGACCTTAGAGGCGGGTTACTTAACCGGAAGCATTTTAGAGACTTTTGTGTTTTGCGAATTGCTGAAAAGTTACTGGCACAACGCGCTCGTTCCGAACATATACTTTTATCGCGATGACGACCAAAAAGAAATTGATTTTATCATCGAAAAAAACGGCGCGCTTTACCCGATAGAAGTAAAAAAAACAGCAACGCCAACTTTGAATGATGCGAAAAATTTTGCGATACTCAAAAAACTGAACAGACCGGTTGGCGACGGGGCTGTGATTTGCCTCCGACCGGCGTCTTTACCATTATCGGAAAACATTATTGCCGTACCGGCTTGGAACCTGGCGTAAACTTTTTTGGAACGCTTATGGTTCAAATCAATATTTATTATATTTTTGCAGCCCGATGACAGGATTTCCAATCCATCATCAAAAATTGACAAAGGGCCTCATAGTTCAAGGGATAGAACGAAAGTTTCCTAAACTTTAAATTCCAGTTCGAGTCTGGGTGAGGCTACACATCTTTTTATAATGATCAATATCCGGCAGGAAGTATCCCTGCTTTCCCGCAATACCTTTGGCATACCGGCAACCGCTTCAGTTTTTGTTGAAACGGACAATATTGCCGAATTGACCGATTATCTTCGGTCGTTTCCTGATCCTGTGGTTTTTGTGTTGGGCGGAGGCAGCAATGTGCTGTTTGTTTCCGATCGTTTGGATGTTGTGATACATCCTGTAATGAAAGGAATTGAACTGATTGACGAAACGAACGATGATGTGCTCGTGCGCGCCGGCGCCGGCGAAATTTGGGACGATTTCGCAAATTGGTGCGTGGAACAAGATTATGCAGGTGTAGAAAATTTGTCGTATATACCCGGAACGGTGGGCGCTTGTCCAATTCAGAACATTGGCGCTTATGGCGCTGAAGCGAAAGAAACCGTCGAAGCCGTTGAAGCCATTGAAAAAGAAACGGGACATGCAGTTTCATTCAACAATCAGCAATGCCATTTCGATTATCGCGACAGTCTTTTCAAAAAAAATAAGGGAAAATATATCATTACGGCTGTCCGGTTCAGGTTGTCCAAACGATTTGAGCCCAACGTGAAATACAGCGATCTTGAAACAGAATTGTCGCGAAATACTTCTGTAACCTTGAAAGACGTTCGGCAGGCGATTATTGACATTCGCCGCCGCAAACTGCCCGATCCTTCGGAATTGGGAAATGTCGGCAGTTTCTTCAAAAATCCGACCATCCATATTGAGAAGTCGAATGAGATCAGCAAAATTTTTCCCAAAGCGCCTTTGTATCCTGTTTCCGAAGAATATTGCAAAATTTCTGCGGCGTGGCTCATTCAGCAATGCGGATGGAAAGGTATTCGGGAAGGGAATGTAGGCACCCACGAGCGGCAGCCGCTGGTAATTGTGAACTATGGCGGCGTCAGCGGAAATGACATACTCAATTTTGCCCGAAAAATAATAGAAGCGGTATATCGCAGATTTGGCGTCGGTTTGGAACCCGAAGTAAACATTGTTTGATCAGAAAAGTTTAAAAAAACGAAAAAACTTTTTTTGTTTTCAAAGTTTTTTCGTATCTTTGTCCCGAAATTTTCAATCAGGAAAAAAGTAATGGTCAAACAGCGCATCATCGAAGAAGCCTCGGAATTGTTCGGGCGGTCGGGAGTGAAAAGCATCACGATGGACGATCTTGCACGGCATTTGGGTATCTCGAAACGCACCATTTACGAGAATTTCAGGGATAAGGAAGAACTTTTAATTGCGTGTATAGACGCTTTTCACGACGAAAGAAGCGAAAAGGTATTCCTTGATGCCGACAATGTGGCGGAAGCCATTCTGGAGATGTTGCAAAAGAGTGTCGAGCCGGTAGCGCAATGGAAGTTCAATATGATGAACGACATAAGGAAGTATTATCCGCAGGTTTACAAAAATCATCTGATCCGCCTCCATCAGGATGAACGCCGGAATTTTGAACATATCGTGCGGCGTGGCATTCGGGAAGAGGTTTTTCGCAGTGAATTAAATCCTGAAATTGTGGCTCATTTTTTCAGTAAAATGGGGGAAGTCGTCGTCGCCCGTATTGATAGGGATTTTGACAGGTTTTCGCTTGCCGACGTCTTCAATAATATCGTACTTACCATCCTTCGCGGGATTTGTACCGCAAAAGGAATTGAAATCATTGATAAATTTAAGGGAAACAGAAATACATTTATATAAATGAAAATATCGTATCAAATGAAAAAACGGATCATCACGGTTATCATATTTTTGGGAATATGCGGAACAGGTTTTTCGCAGCAATCCAACGAAAAAGTATTGCGTCTCACGCTGAAGGAAGCGCAGGATTATGCGTTGCAACACAACAAAACCGTATGGAATGCCGGTTTGTCGGTGTCGGAAGCCCAAAAGAAAACGTGGGAAACCATCTCGGCAGGTCTGCCGCAGGTTAGCGCCACAGTTTCCTATCAGAATATGATGGGATTTAGTATGTCGTTTGCCGGAATGAACATCTCGATGCCGCCCACGAGCAATTTTCAGGCGACCGTTTCGCAGTTGCTGTTTAACGGAAGTTACTGGGTGGGTATCAAAATGTCGAAAATGGGTGAAGAAATGACCGAAACAGCCCGTTTGCAAGCCGAGTTGGATGTGAAACAACAGACACAATCGGCGTATCATGCTGTTTTGATTGCCGAAGAAAACAAAAAAATACTGGAACAGAACCTGACAAACATCGAAACGCTTGCCAAAAAGACTGAAGACATGGTACGTATAGGCGTTGCCGAACAAACAGACGCCGACCGCATGAAAATACAGGTGGTAACGATGACAAATGCAATAAAAATGATTGAACGGAATATATCTTTAGCATACAATCTGTTACGGTTTCACTTAGGCGTTGGCGTCGAAACCGGAATAGAACTGGCGCAAACGTTGGACGACCTGATGGATGTTAACAATATACACAGCCCACTCCTCAGAATTTTTGACGTAAATTCCAATTATAATATACAGTTGCTGGACGGGCAAATTGACCTTTCCAACATGCAGATAAGCCTTGCAAAATCAGCCTCGTTGCCGACGGTTGCAGCGTTTTACAGTTATACGTATAAAATCGCGAAATCAACTTTCGATATGTCGCCCAACAACGTGATTGGTTTACAGGCAAATATCCCGATTTTTGCTTCCGGGCAGCGTTACGTACACACGCAACAGGCTAAAATACAGTTGGAAAAAGCCCAAAACAATCGTGAGTTGGTTACCGACCAGTTGCTGATGCAGGAAAAGCAATTGAGGTTCAATCTTAACAACGCCATAGAAACGCTTGAATTGCAAAAAGTGGCAATAGAAGTGTCGCAGCGAGTGTTTGAGAGTGTTTCCCGAAAATTCCAACAAGGAACGGCTTCAAGCTTAGATGTTACTATTTCCAGTTCTGAACTTCTTCAAACGCAAACCAATTATACCAATGCGATGATGCAGGTGTTGATGGCACATACCGAATTGGAAAAACTTTTGAATACATTATAAAAATAACATCATGATAACCAAAAATTCAAAAATTCAAAAATCAAACATAATGAAATTTCTTCACAGTATCTTAATTGTAGCGATGTTCGCTCTGTACGCTTGCGGCGGAAGCGGCGCCAAACAATCGCAAACATCAACATCCCAGGACTCTACTGTTTTGGTGAAAGTGCAAACGGTAAACCAACAACCGGTGGAACAACTGACGGAACTCACCGGCAATATCGAAGCCTACCGCGTGAACAACATTGCGCCGACCATTCCCGGACGTATCGACAATATTTTGGTGGAAGTGGGTAATCGCGTGCAAAAAGGACAATTGCTGGTGCAGATGGATAAAACCAATCTCGTGCAGGCGCAGTTGCAGTTAGCCAACGCCGAAAGAGAACTCGGTCGCGTATCTGAACTTTTCAGGTCGGGAAGCGCCACGCAGCAGCAGTACGACCAGTTGACCTCGCAGGTGGACGTGTTGCGCGAAACGGTGCGCAACCTTGCCGAAAACACCGAGTTGCACTCGCCTATTGACGGCGTGGTAACCGCCCGCACGTTCGACGCCAAGAACATCTATTCGGGCGCTATGCCTATCCTTACCGTAATGCAGGTCGTTCCGGTGAAGGTGATGGTGAGCATTCCCGAAATCTATTTTCCGCAGGTGAAAACGGGAACAGAGGTGCGCGTGAGGCTTGACGTCTATCCCGATAAAAATTTCACAGGCAGGATAAACATCATCTATCCCACCATTGACCAGTTGTCGCGGACGTTCAGGGCTGAAGTAACCATTGCCAATACGGATATGGCGGTTCGTCCGGGAATGTTTGCCCGCGTGGAGTTGAACTTTGGTACGATGAATCATGTTGTAGTGCCCGATTTGGCGGTCATCAAACAACCCGGCACCAACACCCGCTATGTATTTACGGTGGAAAACGGAAAGGCGCATCGCCGCGAACTGCAACTGGGACGCCTTATCGGTAACCAGTATGAAGTGATTTCAGGTATTGATGCGGGAGCGCAGGTAGTCATTGCCGGACAATCGCGCCTGCTCGAACAAACGCCGGTAATAATTGATTTAGTTGCACACGATTTAACTCTACCTAAGGGAGAAAGCGGTGCAAAGATGGTAATTGAAAATATTCTGTTCAACACGGGAGAAGCTATTCTTTTACCAGAATCGTTAAATGAACTAAACAAATTAGTGAATTTGCTACGTGAAAGTCCAAACATAAAAATCAAGGTTTCGGGGCATACTGACAATACAGGTTCGGAGGCAACTAATAAAACTTTATCAAATAATAGAGCACTCTCAGTAAGAAATTATCTGATTTCACATGGTATAACTGGAGAAAGGATAGAGTATAATGATTACGGATTCGACCATCCTGCTGCTTCTAACAATACTGAAGAAGGACGTGCAGCCAACCGTCGTGTTGAAATTAAAATATTAGATTAAATCATTTTAAAAAATGAAAATATACAAATTCGACAGCCGTCCGGTTGCCGATTTCCTGCCCACAATCAATATTAAAGCAAAAGATTTAGCGGCTGAAATGACCTCTGTCAATGTGCAGGCAAAAGACCTGCACGGAGCAAAACCTATCGAAACCGAACATGTTGATAACAATATGGCTGTAAGAAATATGTTGCTGGAACGCGGTATTGTCCCCGAACAGTTACCTCCTGCCGAAGATATCAAAAAAGTGGAACGAAAATTGAAAAGCGACGAGAAAAATGCTTTGAAATCAAGAAATTGACAGCATATCATGCAAAACAAGATTCAAATATTCGAGAAACAGCCCATTCGTGCCGTATGGGACGAAGAAAACGAAAAATGGTGGTTTTCAATCATTGACATTATATCGGTATTGACTAATCAATCCGATTACCCCAAAGTCAGAAACTATTGGAAATGGTTGAAAAACAAACTGAAAGAAGAAGGAAGCGAGTTGGTTAGTAATACTAACCAACTGAAAATGGCAGCGAGCGACGGGAAGAAATATCTTACTGATGTTGCTGATACCGAACAGGTTTTGCGATTGATTCAATCCGTTCCAAGCAAAAAGGCCGAACCTTTCAAGATGTGGTTGGCAAAAGTTGGAAATGAACGGATTAACGAAACTATTGACCCTGAACTGTCCATTGACCGCGCCATTCAGAATTATCGCCGTTTGGGTTACAGCGAAAATTGGATAAATCAGCGAATAAAATCTATCGAAGTACGCAAAGCGTTAACTGACGAGTGGGATAAAAGCGGCGTACAGCAAGGAAAAGAATATGCCGATTTGACCGACCTGATGAGCAGAACGTGGAGCGGAATGAATACCCGCGAATATAAAAACTTCAAGGGTTTGAAAAAGGAAAACCTTCGCGACAATATGACCAATACCGAATTGGTGCTCAACATGCTGGCTGAAGTAGCCGCTACCGATATTTCCATTGAACGGCAACCTGCAAACTTCGACGAAAGTGCAAAAGTGGCAGAGGAAGGTGCAAAAGCCGCCAAAGTAGCCCGCGAACAAATCGAAAAAAGTACGGGAAAACCGGCGATAAGTCCGTTGAATGCAAAAAAGGTTTTAAGTATCGAAAATAAATAATTTAATAAAATCAATAAAAAATGAAAATATACGAATCATCCGTTCGCAACCCTGTATCGACCATCATGATTTTTATCGGGGTGGTTGTCTTCGGGATATTTTCGCTGCAAAGGCTGTCCATAGACCTGTATCCGGATATGGATGTGCCTTTCATCAGCGTGTTTACGACCTATCCGGGAGCGAGCGCTGCCGATATCGAGACCAACATCACCAAAATTCTTGAGAATAATCTCAATACGGTGAGTAACCTCAAAAAGTTGACCTCCAAGTCGTATGACAACTTTTCGCTGGTTTCCGTGCAGTTTGAGTGGGGTACGAATCTCGACGAAGCGTCGAACGAGATACGCGACGCAGTGTCGCGCGTGGAACGCTATCTGCCTGACGATGCAGAACGTCCTACCATCTTCAAAATGAACACGAGCATGATACCGATACTCTTCCTTTCGGTAACCGCCGAAGAGAGTTATCCTGCGCTCGCCAAACTGCTGGAAGACAAGGTGACCAATCCGCTGAACCGTATTGACGGCGTGGGCGCGGTCAGCGTTGGCGGGGCGCTCACCCGCGAAATTCAGGTAAACCTCGACCCCGTGAAGATGGATGCCTACCACCTCACCATCGAGCAAATCGGACAGGTGATAACCACTGAAAACATGAACGTACCCGCGGGAACGATGGACATTGGCTCCGGTTCGTTCTCGATTCGCGCCGAAGGAGAGTTTGCAAGCAGCGACGAAATCAAACGCCTTGTAGTTAGCCGTCTGGGCGGAAATACCGTGCTTCTGTCCGACGTGGCTACGGTGAAGGACACCACGCGGAAAGTCACCCAGGAAGTACGACGCAACGGAAAACCGGGCGCGCAGATTGTCATACAGAAACAGTCGGGCTCCAACTCGGTAGCCATATCCAAAGCAGTACTCGCGGAAATTCCCATATTATCCAGAGACCTGCCGCCCGATGTGCATATCGACGTGATGGTCAATACGGCCGATTTTATTCAGAAGAGTATCAACAGTTTGAGCGAAACGGTATTGTTAGCATTCTTTTTCGTGATGCTTGTGGTGCTGTTCTTTCTCGGACGCTGGCGTGCCACCATCATCATCGTACTTACGATACCCGTATCATTGGTGACAAGTTTCATTTACCTGTACGCTACGGGCGGTTCGCTCAACATCATATCATTAAGTTCGTTATCCATAGCCATCGGTATGGTGGTGGACGACGCCATTGTGGTGCTCGAAAACATCACCAAGCACATCGAAAGGGGCAGTTCGCCGCGCGAAGCAGCCATTTACGGCACCAACGAAGTGTGGCTTGCCGTTATCGCCACCACGCTGACGGTAATTGCCGTATTCTTCCCGCTGACGCTGGTAGGAGGTATCGCGGGTATCATGTTCAAACAATTGGGAATGATTGTCTGTATCGTAATTGCCATTTCAACAGTCGCCGCCATAACCCTGACTCCGATGCTCGCTGCGAAGATGCTCCGGTTCACTGAAAAAGGACATACCTACAAGGGATTGGGTATTCTGTTCAAACCGGTTGACAGGTTTCTTGAAAAATTAGACAGCGGCTATGGAAGAATTTTAACATGGTCGGTACGTCACCGCACTTTCCTGCTCATCATTTGCGTCGGGATTTTTGTTTCCAGCATTTTCCTGTTGCGGGTGGTTCCTACCGAATTTATACCCAATTCCGACAACGGACAAATTACCGCCACCATTGAGATGGAACAGGGACGCGGTTTGGAATATACCAAGAAAATAACCGCTGAAATCACCGAATTTATTCAGGCTAATTTTCCTGAAGTTCAGGCGCTTTCCACCAGTACGGGCGCTGCCGACGGAAGCAATATCTTTGCGGCGTTCGGTACGTCAGGTTCGCACGTCATCAGCATTACCATGAGATGTACGGATGCAAGCGCCCGCCAGCGCGATATTTTCCTGATGGGCGACCTGATGCGCGACAAGTTCAACTCCATGCCCGAAATCGTGAAATATTCAGTCAGTACCAGCGGAGGCGGAGGAATGATGGGCGGGGGAGCCGACATTGATGTAAAGGTGTTCGGTTACGATTTCGACGTCAGTGAAAATTTTTCCCGGGAATTAATGGCAAAAATGAAGGAAATAGAGGGTACGCGCGACCTGAAATTGAGCCGCGAGGATATGAAACCGGAATATCGCGTGATTTTCGACCGCGAAAAACTTGCCCTCTACGGACTGAACACAGCCACAGCCTCCACTTTCGTGCGCAACCGCATCAATGGCCTGACTGCAAGCAAATACCGCGAAGACGGCGACGAATATGATATTGTGGTGCGCTACGCCGAAGCGTTCCGCGAATCCGTCGAAGATATTGAGAACATCAAGATATACGGCGCTACGGGGCAGGCTATCCGCGTGAAGGACGTCGGCAGCGTGATTGAATTTTTCTCTCCGCCCACCATCGAACATGAAGACCGCCAGCGCGTTATTTCGGTATCCATGTCGCTGTATGGCGCAGCGTTAGGGCAGGTGGTGCAGGAAATAGAAAAGATATTGTCCGAAACGGAAATACCTGCGGGCCTGTCCGTTACCATTGGCGGCAATGCCGAAGAACAGGCCGAATCGTTCGCCGATTTGGGTATTCTTTTAGTGTTGATTATCTTATTGGTTTACATCGTGATGGCTACGCAATTTGAATCTTTGCGCTCGCCGTTCATCATCATGCTCTCGCTGCCGTTTGCTTTCACGGGGGTATTTCTTGCGCTGTTTCTCACCAATACCCCGTTGAGTCTCATTGCGCTAATCGGCGCCGTGATGCTGGTAGGTATCGTGGTGAAAAACGGTATTGTGATGGTGGACTTCACCAACCTGTTGCGCGAACGCGGATTGTCCATCAAAAATGCGGTTATCGAAGCCGGAAGGTCGCGTTTGCGTCCCGTGCTGATGACCACTTTTACCACCATTCTCGGTATGCTTCCGTTGGCGCTCGGCGTCGGCGAAGGTTCTGAAATATGGCAACCGATGGGTATCGCCATCATCGGCGGATTGACCTTTTCCACCATGCTGACGCTCATCATCGTACCCATCGTTTATACCATGTTTGGCACACGTTCTCTTAAAATGAAACGCCGGATAATTCAGGATGAGGAGTAATATGTAAGATTGAATTTTGTTTTTCTAAAAATCAGGATTTTATGACAGAGCATCAGATAAATTTGATTTTGAGAAGCAGCAAACAAAAAGTACAATATTGTATTACAGCAATGGAATAAAATAAAACGGCTAAAAACCCGCGAAACCCCGCATTAGTTATTAACCGTTTTTAAATTAGCACAAAGATACAAACAATTTTTCAATCAGCAAGTAAAAGACAAAAAATAATCAGACATGAAAGCAGTATCATTGTTCGCTCAAAAAGAAATGTCCCGGATGATTCAAAAGAGTAACAAGACTGTAAATGTAAAACTTAAACCATGGAAATACCAAAAATAATAGATGGCATAGTAACTGACAAAAATGCAAGCGAACAACGCCGTAATGTTATCAAGCAAACATTTATGGATTTGTTGCAGCATTTGCAGCAAACAAAAGGCAAAAAAGCCGTTTTTAACCATTTTTTGGGTGTTGACGTGTATATCATCATGCGAGAAAGCGAACAGAAAACAAGCAACAGCGGTGCGCATAACTGGCAATCGACATACGCGGTAAAGCATCTTGAAAAAGTAATTAAAAATGCAAAAGCAAAAGAGGGAGTTCCTGTATATAGTTTGCCAAAAACAGGTAAACAAAAAAGTTTCAAATATGTGAACATGGCTGTACTGTTTTATGAATTTAAGAATGAAGAGTTTGAATATCTCAACTTTACAGTTAAGCTCACATTAGGAATTAAAAATGATGGCAGACATATTCAATACAGTGTAAATAAGGTAGATATAGTAAAAAACAAAACCATCTTGTAATAAGGTCGCTAAAACTCACGTTTTCGCCTGTACAAGATGATTCATGGCACAAAGATAAAAACAATTTTTCAATCAGCAAGTAAAAAAATAAAAAATAATCAAAAATGAAATCAGTATTTATAGCCTATAATCAGGCGCTTACCGAAGCGGTGAACAGTATCCTCGACCGCCACCAAATCAGAGGATACACCAAATGGGCTGATGCGCAGGGTCGCGGCAGCAATACCGGCGAACCGCA
>Ga0082212_10009005_pt1 | contig 12921 bp, 5 predicted proteins | sample TergutNt197P3_FD_71548 | JGI IMG/M metagenome (GOLD analysis project Ga0082212, IMG submission 71548) | Neocapritermes taracua P3 segment gut microbial communities from Petit-Saut dam, French Guiana - Nt197 P3 | ecosystem: Host-associated > Arthropoda: Insects > Digestive system > Gut ... | reverse complement strand
CTCAAAAAAAGAAAAAGCGTTTGTAATGCTTCCGCCAAAAACAATGGCATCCGGATCGTATGCATATAAAATGATTTTGACCAAAACGCCTATATGCTTCCCAAATGCTTCCCAAATTTTCAGGGCATTGGCATCGCCGCTTTCGGCAAGACGAAGGGCTTCTTTTCCTGTTGTCTGGTAATATTCTACAAAGAATGCGCTTCCGCAGTAAAACTCCAATGTGTGCTCAAGATACGGGAAACAGCCTATTTCACCGGCGCCTGTATTGCTCCCGCAATAGAGTTCGTTATTAATAACAAGTCCGGCGCCTACACCTGTACCCAGCGTCACGCCAAGTACATTACGGAAAGGCTTCCCTGCCCCGCAACGGTGTTCTCCCAAGGCAAAACAATTAGCGTCGTTGTTCACATGTACAGGAAGTCCGAATTCAGCTTCTAACAGATCTTTCAGGTGTACTTCTTTCCACGAAGGTATGTTCTGGACATTGTAGACAATTCCTTTTTGCACGTCCACTACCGATGGCACCCCAATACCTACACCGTTTACAGACGGCTTGATCAAACGGCGAATCAGCTCTTTGATTTGCTCTACTACAATATTTTCGGGTTGGTCAGAACGGCAAGATTCTGATAATCTTTCTATTACACTTCCATTTTCTACCAATCCACAGCGAACGTTGGTCCCTCCTAAATCAATTCCTATTGTCATTTTCATGGGTTTTTAACGCTGTAAAGTTACTCACTTTTCCTTAAATATCAAACTCTACTTAGCGTTAATCGTGAAAAGGAGAAATTAAAAACAGTTCACTGGTACACATACTACCAAATAAAAATTGTACTTTTCTCCTATAAATTCTATAGATTGCTTCGCTCCGCTCGCAATGACGAAAACAATATCTTAGCGTCACTACGTCATTGCGAATCGCGTAAGCGATGAAGCAATCCAGCATAATTTTTATCCGTTTGTGTGTAATTCGATAATTTAATGCTACCTTTGTATCTGATAATTTGATGATTAAATAGATAAATGAGAGAACAGTCATTCGTTTCTGTTTTTATTTTGAACAAATGAGGATACTAAAAAGAATAGTTACAGGTATTATTATTTTCTTAGCCATTGCTTACGTATTGCCGGTTACGGTATTACAAACCCCTTATTTTCAAGAAAAAATCTCTCGTCAAACCGCTTCTTATCTTAAGAAAAAACTACAGACGGAAGTACATATCCGGCAAATCGACTTTGGATTGTTCAATCAATTAATCCTCAAAGATGTGTACTTGGAAGATGAATCCGGAGAAGTTTTGTTTCAGGCGAAAAGGGTTGCCGTTGGCTTTGAATTTTTTCCCCTTTTGAAAAAGAAATGGAGGTTCGATTCCATTCAACTGTTTACGTTCCAACTCAATTTGAATAAAGAAACCAACGATTCGCCTTTGAATATACAATATATTATTGATGCCTTTGCCAAGCAGGATACTACGACTACTAATCCCGAAATTGACTTGCAAATCAGAAAATTAAATCTACAAATGGGAAGTTTTTCCTACCAGATAAAAAGCGAAGCGGAAACACCAGATAAATTTAATCCCAAACACCTGTTATTGAGTGATATTTCTTCCAAGATACATATTAATAATTTTGTTAATAATGAATTGGATATACAATTAAGTAAATTAAGTTTCAAAGAGCAATCCGGATTACACCTAAAAAACGGATCGTTTGATTTAATTGCCAATGAAACAGAAGCAAAAATCAATCAACTACTGATTGAATTGGGAAAGAGTACGCTTCTGTTTACGGATATAAGTGCCAATTACGACCTGTCAACTTCCGGAGAAAGCATGGGAAAAGTCGATTCTTTTCGGGTAACACTGAAGGAATCTATGATTTTCCCGAATGAATTAAGTCCGTTTGTCCCGGTATTTTCAAATATAGACGATCAAGTCAGTCTTACATGTGATTTTATGGGAAGCGGTTATGATCTTGCGATTAAAAATTTACATTTCCGGTATGATGATCAAATAACGATCAATGCAGATGCCAGTCTGCGGAATATTTTTCACTTCAACCGAAATCTTTTTTATGTTCGGGGGAATGTATCCCATTCGTTCTTTTCTCTCGAAGGTATTGAACGTTTGGTCAATGAATTTTCAGAGAAGCCATTTGAATTTCCCATGCAAATCAAACAGATGCAGGACATTTGTTTCGAAGGGAACGTAAATGGCTCATTTGATGATTTGGCAGCTTGGGGCGTTATGGATACCGGTGTTGGCAACATACAAACAAGCCTTACACTTGGGAAAAACGATACCCGCTTTTTGAAAGGACATATTGCTTCCGAAAATCTGAATTTGGAAAAATTATTAAATAACAATGACTTTGGCGATATAACTTTTGATATCCAGTTAGATGCTAAGCAAGATGTGGATCAAAAATTTTTCGGTACTGTTGATGCAAATATTGCACAGTTGGTTTACAAAGGATACACCTATCAAAATTTAGATATGAATGGTAAATTTTCGCCGAAGAGTTTTGAAGGAAATCTAAACCTCAATAGTCCGGAAGGAAAAATTTCGGGCGACGGTCTTTGGATTTTCAATGGGAAAGATTCTAAGTTTGATTTTCAAGCGGAAATATCTGATATTCAGTTAGAAAAACTAAATCTTACAAACAAATACGGGCAAGCCTTGCTGTCTTTTAATTTGGATACCGACTTAACCGGAAATGATCCCGATAATTTAAGAGGAACTGTTACCTTAAGCGATTTACTGTTTGAAACAGACAAAGGATCTTACTCGTTAGATCGATTCAAAATTGCTTCAACTCCGACAGAACTGGAAAAGCGTATCCATATCGATTCCGAAATTCTCTCCGGAAACATTTGGGGAAATTATTCCTTCAAAACGATTGTCCCTGCTCTGAAACAAACACTTGCCCATTATTTACCGTCATTGATTACGCCCGACTCAAAATATTTCGACAATGGAGAAACCGATGTGTCCATGCATTTAACGGTGGAAGATATGACCGGTTTTTCCAAGATTTTCAAATTGCCTTTTTCTTTGCATGGACAAACAGATATATCCGGAAGATATAATGATAACGAACTGAACTTGGAACTTACAACTCCTCACGCAATTATTGCCGGCTCTAAAACCGATTCACTAAAGTTTTCTTTCATTAACTCGGAAGCAATCGCGAAAGTTGACATTTCGGGAACCAATCTGCAAAAGAAAGGAGCAAGAGTGAAATTCAATATTCAAGCGAATGCAAACGATGATATACTCAACACTTCTATACACTGGGGAAACGGCTTTTCAAACTATCGGGGTGATTTGAATTTGACTTCTCTGTTTTCAAAGCAAGAGAGCCGTTCACCCATTCGGATAGAAACAAATATCCGGAAAACCGACTTGGTATTCAATGACTCGATTTGGTCGCTGGATCCTGCTACGATAACTGTCGATTCGTCGAATATCCGAATTAGTAATTTAAAAGCCTTTCATCAGGATCAATTTCTTAAAATAGAGGGTGCAATATCGCACAACCAGGAAGAAAAACTTCAAATCGACTTGAACCGGATGGATTTGGAGTATATTTTTCAATCATTAGCTCTTCCTGCTTTGGAATTTGGGGGAATGGCAACCGGCTACGTAACTGCACAAGACATCTTTCTTACACGAAAAATGGAGACACGCTTAGACGTAACGGACTTTTCCTTTAATCAGGCCAATTTCGGTTATATGGATCTGACAGGAACATGGAATGATGAAGACCAAGGTATATTAATGGCCGGAACAATCAAAAAAAATGATACAACATTTGTGAATGTTGATGGCATTATTTATCCGGTAAAAGAAGAATTGTCTATTGATTTTGACGCAGAGAATGCCGATGCGAGTTTTCTCAGAAAGTATTTAAACAGTGTGGTTAAGAATATAACAGGCAGTTTATCGGGAAATCTACGTCTTTTTGGAGATCTAAATAACCCTACGGTGGAAGGAGATGTATTTGCAAAAGACTGCCGGTTCGGGATTGAATTTCTCAACACAACCTATACATTCACCGATTCGGTAAAATGTCTTCCCGATTCTATCAAAATCAACAATACACAAATTTATGATGAAAAAGGAAATAAAGCCATTGCAAACGGATATGTTCAGCATAAATTATTTCAGAATTTTAATTTTTATGCTTCGGTTTCATACGCAGATTTTATGTTATTTAATGCAACCAAACCTTTGAATCCAATGTTCAATGGAACAGTTTACGGAAACGGAACAGCAGCGCTCTATGGAACGGAAGATTTGATTAATATAGATGTAATTGCACAGAATACAGTCAATAGCAAAATAGTCATGAATTTTATGGAAGAACCCGATGTGGAAGACTTTGATTTTATCCGGTTTGTTTCTGTAAAACGGCCGATACCCAATCCTGTGAAGGAACAGTTAACTATCGTCTCTCCAGTTACTTATAGAGACAATAACAACAATGGAGAAACGGAAATACGGCTCAATTTAACGCTAAATGCTACCCCTCAAGCTACCATTGATCTGATTATGGATCCTGTTTCTGGAGATAAGATAAGTGCAAACGGAAATGGGAATCTCCAAATTCAATACGGCACAAAAATACCTTTGAAAGTTTCGGGTAATTACGTCATTGAATACGGAAAATATAATTTTAGCTTCCAACAACTTTTTATTCGTAACTTTGATATCCAAGAAGGCAGTACAATTGCTTTTCGTGGAAACCCGTATGCTCCTGAATTGGGAATCAGAGCACATTATACGGTAAATGCCAATTTGGAAGATTTAGACCGGCAACTGATCGAAAACAGAAGAAGCGCCCGAAGCAACGTGCCGGTTAATTGCATACTTATGTTGACAGGCCCCATGAATCAGCCTGCGATAGCTTTTGATTTAAGTATGCCCGGAGCGCCCGACGAATTGGTTCGCCAAGTAAAAAGTCATATCCGTACGGAAGATATGTTGAATCGGCAAATCGGTCATTTATTGGTATTCAGCCGCTTCTATACACCTCCGGAGAATGTGCGAGACGACGATGTGAATGCGAATTGGTCATATCTTACGGCTACCTTGTCCACACAAATTTCAAATATGTTGGGATTGTTGAGCGATAAATTTCAATTAGGAACTACCTTTCATCAGTCAAATACAGGAGCTCAAACCAATACGGAATTCGACCTGTTATACTCCGGTCAACTATTGAACAATCGCTTAATAGTCAATGGCAATTTTGGCTACATCAATAATCCTTATATCAACAGCAATGTACCTTTGGTTGGTGATTTTGACATGGAATATAAACTGACAAAAAGCGGCGATATCCGCTTGAAAGGATTTAACCACTACAATTTCCGTAACTATTACAGTATCACCCCTGAAATGACACAAGGAGTCGGCATCCTCTTCCGCAAGGATTTTAACCACTGGATGAATTTGTTAGGCAAGTAATATTCAAAAATCTGTTGGAATTTCAAAAATTTCATGTAATTTTGTCAAATCATATTATAATTGTTTTGCCATCATGAAAAAGTATCTGGTTAGTTTTTTGTTTGTATTATTTGCTTTATTGCCATATAATACTCTTTTCTCAAAGCCTGCATTTACTCAAGAAAAATATTTGATAGCCGTATTATCTTCCGGAACCACCGGAACAGTCAGCCCCGGTACCGATAATTATCCATTGGTATATTATCCCAATCGAAATGAAGAAACGGCTCTTGAGTCTGATTATTGGATTATTGAAGAACAGGAAAATAACCGGTATTTATTCAGAAATGCAATCACCCTGAAATATATTTGTTACAATACCTCTGTTGCCGACCGCACAGCCTTGATTTTGGTTGATGCGCCGCCTGCAGATCAATCTGCTCTGTTTACTATAGAATTGAAAAAAACGTATAATTTACCCTATTACATCATTCGTTCCGTTATTGATCCATCTAAAGTGTGGAATAAAAGAGAAACCCAATACGACTCTTTATTTCCGGTAGGGGTTTTTGGTGGACAAGGATCCGATAATGAACTATTTATCTTCTACGATTCGGAAGGAGATACCGTAGCCGATGATGCTATGGGAAACCCCGACATACTGCAAATAAACAGAACGCTCGGCGTTTTCCAGGATTATGCCCATTCCCTTAGCTTTAACTCCAAAACCCCTGTTGTTGATACCCCGAAAAAGGAATTTTACATCACCGTTCCCGAATCACAAATGGGAAGCAACATCACAATGAAAGTACATTTTGAATTAATAAACGAAAATCATACGCTTTTTATTAATAATAAACAGGTTACTAATGGAGATGACTTTAGTTTCGGGAATATATCGGCAACCTCCAACCTCCCGATAGTCATTCGTGACAATTCTTCTACAGTTGCTTCGGGAACGCTTCGTTTCAGTTGCCTGCACTTGGTTCAGATTTATTCGGAATCGGTAATTGGTTCTGTGTATAACCGAGCGGGATTGGTAGTTACCGAAACAAATAAGTCGGGTGGGCCGGAAGTGATGCACATGAATATAAAAATAAGGGGGGCTTTTTCGGCAGGATTTCCGAAAAAACCTTTTGCCGTAAAACTGAAAGAAGCCGATGGAGAAACCTCGATGGATCGCTCATTTTTCGGATTACGAAACGACAACAACTGGATTTTAGACGCCATGTACATCGATCCTGCCCGTATGCGAAACAGAGTTTCGACCGACTTATGGAACGATTTTTCCGTAAAACCCTATTTTTACTCCTCAGAACCCAACCTTGTCAATGGAACTCGTGGCAGTTTTGTAGAAGTATTCATCAATGATGCTTACTATGGTTTGTATTGTATGACCGAAAAGGTAGATCGTAAACAGCTAAAATTAAAAAAGTTGAACGATGATGTTTCTCCTGCCGTAGTGAGAGGAGGATTATTCAAAGGAAAAAGTTGGGACAGCGGAACGTTGGGTGGTAATCAATATTGGGATGGCTATGCACATACAATGTCCACCTATTATTCCAATAAATCCAGTTGGTGGAGTGGCTTTGAAGTAAAATACCCCAAATTTGACAACGGAGAACCCATTGACTGGAAACCGCTTGTAGATGCCATAACCGTTTCTTCGTATCTTACAAACGATGCCAATTTCAAAGCGCGAGTCGCTACTCATTTCGATTTGCCGGTTTTCTTGGATTATTATCTGTTTATTGACTTATTGCTCGCTTCCGACAACCAGGGAAAGAATACTTATATTTCCGTTTATGATCAAACGATATCGACCAAAGTTACTATCACACCCTGGGATTGCGATGGAACTTGGGGAAGACGCTGGGACGGATCATCCAATGTGACGGGTGCAAATCAGGATTTAGACAGATTCCTCTCCACTCACGAGCATGCTCAAAATAACCTGTTCCTTCGATTAAAAAGCTTGGACTATGACAATTATGGAAACAAATTGAAAAATCGTTACAGTGAATTACGCGGAACCCATTTTTCATACGAAAACCTGATGAAACGGTTTGAGAAATATTACGAACTGCTTGAGAAAAGCGGAGCTGCTACGCGTGAACGGAATAAATGGGGAATGGATGATTTAAGAAACGAAATGACATTCCTTTCTACCTGGATAGCTGCTCGCCTTAATTATCTCGACAATCAATATTTGGGAGGTACCTACACCGGTTTACCGTCATTGGCTAATGACATCAATGGAAATATTAGGTTCAGTCCTAACCCTGTACAAGATATTTTGACTGTATCGAATCTTGTCGGAAAAGAGGTTTATATACAGATTTTTTCGCTGCAAGGTCAAGAGATTACGCGTTTATATTCAAACGGTGACGAGACGAAAATAGATATGAGTCATTATACACCCGGCGTATATATAGTAAAGATTGGCAATAAATCATCGAAAATTATAAAGAAATAAGAGTAATGATAATCATTTTTCTTGTTTAAATATAAATTAATTTATCTAAAAATACTACCTTTGTCCCTTCATTTAATCAATTAATGTTATGCAAAGTTTTGAGAAAAGGTACGAAAAGGTACCGGTGTCCATCTTCTCGGACGCAGAAGTCGCTTCTGAATTAGTAGCCAAACAAGTAGCCTCTCTTATCAGAGAAAAAGCAGCAAGAGATGAAATGTGTGTGCTGGGGCTTATTACCGGTTCTACTGCTGTTGGTATATATGAGCATCTAACTTATTTACACAAGAACGAAGAGTTAAGTTTTCAAAATGTAATTGCCTTCAATATCGACGAATATTATCCCTTGGATAAAACCGAATTGCAGAGTCGTTATAACTACTTACACGAATATTTATTAGATGAAGTTGATATTCTTCCGGAAAATATTCATTTGATACCGGGTGATTTGCAAAAAACGGATATTTCTGCCTTTTGTAGAAATTACGAAGAAAAGATAAAAGATGTTGGCGGTATTGATTTACAACTCTTGGGTCTGGATGGTCGCGGACAAATTGGAGCTAACGAACCCGGTTCGATGTTCAACTCTCAAACCCGTCTGATTACCTTGGACTATGCTACGCGCATGAGTGCGGCAAGCAATTTCTTCGGCGAAGAAAACGTACCCGATTACTGTATCACGATGGGTATCGAAACCATTATGAGCGCCAAACGCATCATCATGATGGCTTGGGGAGAAGGAAAAGCCAAAACCGTCCTCAAAATGGTAGAGGGTACAGTAACGGAAATGGTACCTGCATCTGTTCTTCAAAAACATCCCAATGTATCGTTCATTTTTGATACAGCTTCAGCCGCCGAATTGACCCGAATAAAAACACCATGGCTAACAGGATCTGTTCGTTGGTCAAACAAACCCATTCGCAAGGCAGTATTTTGGATGTTTGAAAAATTAGAAAAGCCTATTCTGAAACTAACCGAACGGGATTACAATGAGAGCGGATTGGGTGAGTTGATTGCCGAAATGGGGCCTGCCAATAAAATCAATATCAAAGTATTCAACGACCTTCAACATACAATTACCGGATGGCCCGGAGGAAAACCCAATGCCGATGACACTACCCGTCCCGAACGTGCAACCCCTTTCCCAAAGCGTGTGGTAGTTTTCAGCCCGCACCCCGACGATGATGTTATTTCGATGGGAGGCACTTTAGCCCGCCTTTCCGAACATAAACACGAAGTACATGTCGCTTATCAGGTTTCCGGAAATATCGCCGTTTTTGATGACGAAGTAACTCGTTTCCTTGATTTTGTCCGCGATATTGCTCCTTCCTATCAATGGGACCAGCAAAAAGCGCAAAAAGCATTTCATGAAACACTGGCGTTTTTCAACAATAAGCGCCCCGGTCAGATCGACCTTTCCGGTATTGCCGCAGCGAAAGCGGCAATTCGCCAGGGGGAGGCTCGATCGGCTTGCCGTTATTTGGGAATTCCGGAAAATCGGGTGCATTTTTTAAATATGCCTTTTTATGAAACCGGAACCGTGAAGAAAAAACCAATTGGGCCAGAAGATATTAAAATTATTGTGGACCTGTTACAGGAAGTAAAACCCCAACAGATTTTTGCTGCCGGCGATTTATCCGATCCGCACGGTACGCACAGGGTCTGTTTCATCGCCATTCTTGAAGCCTTGAAACAAATCAAAAACGAAGAATGGTTAAAAGACTGCCGCTTGTGGCTGTATCGCGGCGCTTGGCAGGAATGGGACATTGCCGAAGTGGATATGGCTGTGCCGCTTAGCCCGGAAGAGAGTCGCATCAAACGAATGGCTATTTTCAAACACCAATCGCAGAAAGACCGTCCTTTGTTTCCCGGAACCGACCCGCGCGAATTTTGGCAGCGAGCCGAAGAACGGAACATTGCAACCGCCGTTCGCTACGACAAATTGGGAATGGCTGAATATCAAGCGATAGAACTATTTGTTCGTCATCATTTCGAGAAAGAATAAATCTACGCGACAAGGAAAAATATGTATAACCCTGAGCAAGCGTTTCGCCTGTTCAGGGTTATACGTTTTACCCATTCTTCGGCGTATTTCCGGTAACATTTACCTCGCCACCTTCGCCGTTCCGCTCACACTGCCCTTGACAATATACACAGAACCATTCAGCGATGAGACCGGAATCTCGATCAAACCGGCATCTTTCGCTACAGCGTGGAGTTGAACGCCCGTCAGTGAATAGACGGTGATTAATTCCCGGTACGGACTTTCTATCCTTAGCATATTGTTAATGACATATACGGAAAATGTGTTGTGGATATTTTCAAGTGAAGTAGCATCCCGTTCAACATTGATAGTTACCGGTATGGCATCCTCCTTGATCGAAGTATTGTCATCTAAGGTGAAATCAAGATTGGCAATCGTTGCTTCGTAAGCACCTTTAGGAACATTTTCGGCTACCTTGAAAGCAATATTCATAATTTTGCGATATTCGGTAGTGGCAGCAGCGCTTCTTGTCGTTTTGGACTTGATTTCCACGAGCCAGATATTATTGCCTTTGTAGGTGAACGACAATAAGAAATTTCCGGACAGTTCGACGGATAAAGCGGTCAATTCTTCGTCCAAAGTCATTCCTTCGGGGAATTGGATTTCAAACGAACCGGTCAGTGTGGCATTGCTTGGAATGGAGAGGTTGAGAGCAATCGTCCCCTTTCCGTCTTGCGAAATCGGATCCGGTTCTTCCGGCACAACCACCGGATCTTTTTCCACTATCGTTCCGAAATCTTTCCAGATATTGGCGGCTTCATAGAGCGCTTTGGTGCCGGCGGGGACGTGGAGAGTGATATTCGATGGATTATCGTCAAATGGTGGTATAATATAATTATTGGGCAGAGACAAAGGTATAGCCCATTCAACCGTAACATCGGTCAGAGCGGGACAGAATATAAAAGCGGCATTTCCAATCATTGTCACAGAATTGGGAATGGTTACAGAAGCAAGATTGGTGCAATTTTCAAAGGCTTCGATCCCAATTGTGGTTATAGAATTGGGAATTGTTATATTGGTTAGACCTTTGCAACCCATAAAAACTCCTGCTTCAATTGTAGTCACGGAATTGGGAATATCTGTAGAGGTAAGACCGGATCCCATAAAAGCTAAGTGACCAACCGAAGTCACGGAATTAGGAATAGTTACAGTTGTGAGTTTGGAGCAGCCCATAAAAGCTTCGTAACCAATCGAAGTCACGGAATTAGGAATAGTAAATAATGCTCCGCTTTTGCCTTGCGGATACCTGTACAGCAAGGTTTTATCTTTATTGTAAACTATTCCATCTTCAGATGAATAAACCGGATTTTCCGCATCAACTTCGAAAGCTGCAAGATTAGTACAACCTTCAAAAGAAGGCCCGCTTATAGGCAAATTAGTCAGTGATTTAGGTATGGCTACGGAAATAAGGTTGGAACAATCCTTAAAAGCCCAATCTCCAATCGTTGTTACCTTGTCTTCAATCACTGCCGAGAGGATATTTTCACGAACGGCATACCAAGGGGGATAACTGGGAAACATAGATGATACATAATTCGGCATTTCCTCTCCGCCAACCTTAGTAGTCGAAATAGTTAAAACGCCTTTGCTATCCAATACTGCCGTCATTGTTGGGGTTAGATTCCATATAGTCACACCATTTGGATTAGCCTCTTGAACCACGCTAATGCTTTGCGTTTCAACATCCGCACCGCTAACAGTGATAGTTGCTGTCCGTTGAGCAGTCGTTGGGTTGGCAATGGCTGTTACTGTTACCGTACCATCCTTACTCCCCGAATCCGGAGATACTGTAACCCAATCGGCGTCACTACCGACAGTCCAATCAATGTTTGATGTAATGGTAAATTCTTTTTGTTCACCGAGAGCGGTAAAACTCAACGAAGTTAGCGAAACTGACAGTGTTGGTGGGGATATTCCATCATCGATCGTTCCAAAATCTTTCCAAACCTCGGCGGCTTCGTAGAGCGCCTTGGTACCGGCAGGGACGTGGAGGGTGGCGGCAGAAGGATTATCAAAGAAAGTATTTCCCAATGGGTGAGATAAAGGTAAAGGAGTAGTCCACTCAACTGTAACATCGGTTAGGACGGGACAAGGTATAAAAGCAAATCCTTGAATACTTGTTACCGATTTAGGTATCGTTACAGAAGTAAGACTGTTACAGCCGGCAAAAGCTTCGCCCCCAATCGAAGTCACGGAGTTTCCAATCACTACAGAAGCAAGATTAGTACACCATGCAAATGCAATTCCTCCAATTGTGGTTACAGAATTAGGAATGGTTACATCGGTCAGACCGGAACTAAAAAAAGCGCCTTCGCTAATCACAGTTGTCGAATTCGGAATTGTAATAGAAGTAGGACCGGAGCAATCCAGAAAAGCGAATGTTCCTATCGTGTCCACAGAATTGGGAATAGTAAATGCGCCGCTTTTGCCTTTAGGATACATAAACAGCAAAGTTTTATCTTTATTGTAAACTACTCCATTTTCAGATGAGAAGACTGCATTTCCCGCATCTACTTCAATAGATGTAAGGCTTGTGCAGCCCCAAAATGAACCAACAAAAGAATTTCCAATCGTTACAACGGAACTTGGAACCGTTACAGAGGTAAGATTAGTACAATATCGAAAAACATTGTTCCCAATCGTTGTTACCTTGTCTTCAATCACTGCCGAAAGGATATTTTCACGAACGGAATATAAAGGGGAAGATGAATCATAATCCGGCATCGCCTCACCGCCAACCTCAGTAGTTGAGATAGTCAAAACATTGTCGGCATCCAATACTGCCGTCATTGTTGGGGTTAGATTCCAGGTTTGCTGTCCCCAACTATGGGCAGAAAACAGGCAAACCATACACAAAAAGAATGTTAATTTTTTCTCATAAATCATAATTTTTTTGTTCCGCCGCAGCCCCCCAAAGCAGAGGTTAGTTTTAAAATGAAAAAGCGTGG
>Ga0082212_10009004_pt1 | contig 12922 bp, 8 predicted proteins | sample TergutNt197P3_FD_71548 | JGI IMG/M metagenome (GOLD analysis project Ga0082212, IMG submission 71548) | Neocapritermes taracua P3 segment gut microbial communities from Petit-Saut dam, French Guiana - Nt197 P3 | ecosystem: Host-associated > Arthropoda: Insects > Digestive system > Gut ... | reverse complement strand
GGCGGGCAAACCCCGCCCCTACCTTTCCGCCCCGTATGCCGCCGGTTGTCCAAAAAGAAGTCATGGCATAATTGACGGCTTTCTGCATGGTTGAGAAGGTAGGGTGTTCGCTGTCAGGACCGCCGAAGCAATCGACATAATTATCTTGGAGTAATCGATTGACTGTTTCGAGGTAGGGTGGGGGAATGATACAATCGGAATCGAAAAAGATAAAATAATCTCCTTGTGCATGTTTCATTCCTACATTCCGCGTATCGCTGCGTCCCGTATTTTCCTTGACGATATATTGAATTGGCATGGTAGTAGTGCGAAAAGCCTCCACTTCGTTCGCGCATGGTTTGGTTGAACCATCTTCAACCAAAACCAATTCAAAGTCCTTGAAAGTCTGAAGCGACAAACTTTCAAGCAACTCCGACACCTCATCCGGACGATTATATACAGGGACAATAACAGAAAATTTCATTTTTTTGAAATAGGATATTATTTTACACTTTTGTGGTTATTTTGTCGTATGCATTACAGTTTTTTTAAAAAATTTATATGTTTAAATTCTTTTTTGAAGATAATCCCCACGAAAAGTATTATCAAAACGCTATGATACGCCAAACGCCAAACTAAAGAATCAATTTGCAGTAACATTCCGGCAAGGTAGAATGCAGTGGCTAAAAAACCGTAGAAAAAAACCGAACGCAAATCGTAGGGAACAGGAAATTTCTTTTGTCCGACGAAATAAGAAAATAGCATCATCAGCAGGTTGCTTGCAAACGAAGCCCATGCACAGGCAATAAATCCGAAGCGGGGCACAAACAACACAATGATTGCAACCGTAACGACACAACCAAGCGTGGAAAAGAAGGCTCCCCACATTGTTTGGTCAGTCAATTTGTACCAAATGGACAGGTTAAAGTATATGCCGAAAAACAACTCCCCAAGCATCACAATCGGTACAACGCTCAATCCTGGGTAATATTCGGGCGCGACAAAATATTTCAGTATATCCATATAAAACGTGACGCCCAAAAAAATAAACAAGGCAAATATGATAAAATACCGCATGGCCTCGACGTATGCCATCCGGTTATCCTCGCTTTTGTGTTTGGCGAAAACGAAAGGTTCGTACGCATATCTGAATGCCTGAATAAACATTACCATCACAACGGCAATTTTGAAACACGCCCCGTAGATACCCAACTGTTCGACTGCATAATCCTTGTCTTCAAACAGAAACGGAAACAGAATTTTATCGGCTGTCTGATTGAATATACCTGCAATGCCCAGGATCAGAATCGGAAACGAATAGCGCAGTATTTTTTTGAGCCGCCCAAAATCAAATTTTGCACGGATGGCGGGCCACATGTCCGAAATAAGCAGGATAAATGTAACCGCTGTGGTAAATGTATTGGCAATAAAAATATATCCAATACCATAATCCGGACGGTAAAACCAATCGATCAGTTCGGGAAATGATTCATTTAACTTAGGGCATATTACGAGGAAAAAGATATTCAGGAAAATGTTCAGAAAAATATTGATCAATTTAAGGGTGGCAAACCGGACTGCCTTGCCCCGGTAACGCAGATAGGCAAAAGGGATACAGCAAACAGCGTCGATCGCAATGATACACGCCATCATTCCGATATATTCGGGATGCGTTCCGTAGCTTAATGCGCCGCTAAGCGGACGAAGAAACAGAAGACAGAAAATAATAAAAAGGGATGAAGTAAAGGCTACGCTGTAAAGCGTTGACGTGTAAACACGCATCGGTTCCTGTTCGTCGTTTTTGTTGATAAACCGAAAAAAACCTGTTTCCATGCCATACGTCAGGATGACCATCAGCAATGCCACCCAGCCGTAAATATTTGTGACAATTCCATATTCTCCGGTACTAACCAACACACGGGTATACATGGGTACAAGCATCCAGTTCAGGAAACGCCCGATGATACTGCTTAATCCGTAGATAGCGGTATCTTTTGCTAAATTTTTCATTTCCAAAGCCATAGTTAATGAATAATGAATAATGAACAATGAACAATAAAAAGTTTGGATTGCTTCACTACGTTCGCAATGTCGGGGAAGCGTAAATCCATTATCCCATAGGGATAGCAGCTTGGTAGAAATGCCCGGTATATCATATCTCTGCATACCGTAGGTATGCGACTCTTGCGTAATGGTTGCATACCTACGGCATGCAGAGCGGGTGGGATCGCGGCATTTTCTACCGAACTTACATTCCTAACGGAATGCTGATGATAATTGGGATGCTGTTTTTTTATTGAGTTTCGTATTTCCAAAAGAATTTCTATAATATTGATTATTAGAACGAAAAAGCAAACCGGAAATCTATAAAACCTCATTTTCAATTTTCAATTGTCAATTGAATAAGTTTCCTTGTTCATGCTTGCGCGTTTTGCCCAGATGTTCATAAGCCAAAGTGGTGGCTTCACGTCCGCGTGGCGTACGTTTGATAAAACCTTCCTGAATCAGAAAAGGCTCATATACTTCTTCCAATGTGCCGGGATCTTCACTTAGCGCCGTTGCAATTGTGGTCAGCCCGACAGGCCCGCCGTTGAATTTATCAATGATTAGGGTCAACACCTTATTGTCAATCTGATCAAGCCCGTATTTGTCTATATGCAACGCTTCCAAGGCATAACGGGCTATCGCTGTGTCGATTTTACCTGTTCCTTTTACTTGCGCAAAATCGCGTACGCGGCGTAAAAGTGCGTTTGCGATACGCGGAGTGCCCCGGCTGCGGCTTGCAATTTCGTGGGCGGCATCCGGCTCACATGCAATGTTCAGCAGTCCGGCGCTACGCGTCACAATCTTCGTAAGGGTCTTGACGTCATAATATTCCAGATGCATATTGATCCCAAACCGCGCCCTCAAAGGCCCTGTCAACAAGCCGCTTCGGGTGGTTGCGCCCACGAGCGTAAACGGCGACAGGTCAATCTGAATCGACCGGGCGCTTGGCCCTTTGTCAATCATAATATCAATCCGAAAATCTTCCATTGCAGAATAGAGATATTCTTCCACAATAGGACTTAACCGGTGAATCTCGTCTATAAACAGCACGTCGTTTTTTTCTAACGAAGTCAGCAATCCGGCCAGATCGCCGGGTTTATCCAATACAGGCCCCGATGTAATTTTGAAGCCCACATTCAGTTCGTTGGAGATAATATTGGCCAATGTCGTTTTTCCCAAACCCGGAGGTCCGTGCAGCAACACATGATCGAGTGCTTCTTTCCGCATGCAAGCGGCGGCCACAAAAACCTTTAAATTTTCTACCACAGCATATTGTCCACTAAAATGCCTGAACGAAAGCGGCCGCAATGCATTTTCAAATTCGCGCTCTGTCTCCGGATACCGTCCCGAATTACGAATATCAAAATCTTCCTCCATAAACGGATTTTTTCTTTAGTCGGCAAAGATACGATATTAATGAACAATGAACAATGAATAATGAACAATTAACAGTACCGCAGATTCAACTTACAAATGCAACTGTTTTATTAATGAATAGAAAGAACATATATTTTGGTGTTTCAAAATCAAACAATTTTATCGGTCTTCGATGGTATATTCGTTCAATCCTCTTTCGTACGAGGAATAAAGATGCGGAAAATAAACGTTTCGATATTACCAAGACAAAAATTTATTCCTCCTTTCTACGATATTCGTAGGTTTCCCATTCTACTAATAAGACAGGAGTCACGTTGTACACCGAAAAGATGCCATATCCACCCTCAATATTGCCCACAACTATAGAAGGCTGTTCGTTGAGTCTGTTCACTTCCAGTTGCAATGACAGGGTACGGATATATTGGTAGGTAGCCGGCGAGATATGCCTGACTTGCAAATATAATGCATGGTGTGTGGGGATCTTTTCCATCTCAGGATGCTCCTCAAGATATGAATCACCATAATCCGGACTATTCAGATTGTCGGGAACGGCTGCATAAAAATTACGCGTCACATCTTTTGAGATAGTTTTTGTAACCAAAAACGGAAACAGGTAAAGATCGGCAACCCTGTTGCCGAACAATTCGTCGGCCATACCGTCTTCCATAAGTACAGACGCATCTGCACTTCCAATCCCCCAAAATCGGGAAAAACGATTCGCTTCCACATTTGTGAGGTTAAATGCAAAGTAATTGTTTTCACCGGGTATATCCACGGTGACAGAAAACGGCCAATATTTTTCCGGATAGTGACCATACGGCCATGGTGGACTCATCTGGTACATCCATAGACCGGCAACGCCGATTTCCCTCACATGTTTTTTAATGACCTGCGTAGCGGGATCGACGCTTATCGAAACGACAGGAGCCATGGGCATCACCGACGTAGAAACTGCCATCGGAAACCCTTCCAATTCAGCTTCAAGGCGGTAAACACTTCCGGGATGCGTACTGATTCCAGTCCGTATCCGATAATAACCGTTTTGACCATATTTCCACCCGTCACCGAAATTAGTGATCTGTGCGGACATATCGAATGGTCCCGGTATAGACAGAATAATTTCGTCGTCTTCATATAAGCGTATTTCGCCGTTTCGAACCACATTTTTATTGTGACTGTATGATTGTTTAAATTCTGCCAATGAAAGCCCCTCCATAAGCCTTATTTCGAAAGTGCCGTTCTGTCCGTTAAGTATCGCAGTGACTGACAATTTGGGCGGAAAGTAAGGCGCTTCGATATCTAATTCTTTCGCCATTTCACAGGCAATAAGCAAATACAATGCAGGGATACTAAAAAATAAAGCCGGGAAAATTTGCCTTGTCCACTTATATACGAGATTATTTGATGTGTTCATATTGTCCGGTTTCAAAATTTGTATTGAAAGGTAAAGGATGGAAGAAAGGGGAGCATACTGTATTGTATAAATTTAAATCTGCCGTCGTATTGCTTCTCTGCGACCACAAACAATGGGTTTTTACGGTTATATGCATTGTAAATACTCACGTTCCAGTGAATTTCTCCTCTTTTCACTTGCTTGACAGAAGTAATGCCTAAATCCAAACGGTGGGTGGGACTCATGCGATAACCGTTGCGTTCACTGTACACATAGTATTGGGTGGTATGGTAAGGATTGGTACCATGAATAATCGGATTCCCCATATCAATTACCCCCACAGGCAACGTGAGACAATGCCCCGAACCATAGATCCATGTCGCCGAAAATTCGTATTTTTTATGTCTGTTTTTTGGGGTGATACGTTCGAAGCTCTTCATAAAAACGATGCTCAAGTCGTGGCGACGATCGTATTTGTAGGGAAAACGCATACCGCCGTTTAATTCGTCGAAATGACGATCTGTCCACGACAACATATAACCCACCCATCCCGTAAAAGAACCTGTCTTTTTCTGGGCTAACAACTCTATCCCGTAACTGGTACCTGTGCCATGCAGGATTTTTTGTTCCCATGCCTCGTCCAGGCTTAGTAGACTGCCGCCGTCTTTGTAATCCAGCGCATGGGTCAATGTCTTGTAATACCCTTCGAGGCTCAGTTCATAGTCTTCCCTGTAGTTTTGTGCAATGCCCAGCGCGATCTGTTCGGATTGCTGCGGACGTAATGACTCGGTGGTAGGCACCCAAAATTCCTTTATACCATCAAATGAGTTGGGTATCAAATGTATAAACTGTACCATGCGCGCATACGACGCTTTGGCTGATAGTTGCGGGGTAATCAGATAGCGGGCGGAGACGCGCGGCTGAAATATACTGTAGAATTTTTCGCCCATGCGATAGCCCGACCAATGTATCCCGATATTGGTTTGCAGGTATTTGTTCAACCGGATATCATCTTCGGCATAAACGCTGTATTCGTAAGCATAGCGTTTGGAAGCGCCAAAACTGCTATTTCCTGTGGTGTCGCTGAAGAAAACCATGCCCGGATTGAATGTATGGTAAGTTGCGTCACCTCCGAAACGAATATAGTGGTTAGACGAAGGAATGTAGTCGAAGGCTATCCTGCCGATCCGGTCATTGATGCCCGAAATATTCTGCATTTTGTCAAAATCTTTCGTTGTAACTGTTTGAGGTGGGTTCAGATCATCTACACGATAGGTGCGTTCACTGTTGTTTTTTTTAGTCATCTCGTCATGGTAACGAGTGTAAGCCACCGTAATATTACCGAATAGCCGGTCGTGAAAGACATGATTCCATCGGAATGTGGTCATAAAGTTCCCACTTTTCAAACCAGCCTTCATTCTGTCTTTGCCCGTACCGGATGGTCCGCCATCTTCGTATTTACTTTTCAACTCATTATCCATCAACATATTATCATTGCCATAGTAGGCGCTCAAATAAATCCTGTCCTGATCCGAAAATCGGTGATTAATTTTGGCGGTCATGTCGTAGAAATTTAAATTATATTTCTTGAGTGTGCCATCGAAACCATCTGATTCTAAATCGTTAAGAAGTAAATTCATCAATAAATCTGCGTAAGTACGCCGTCCCGACACGATAAACGACGTACGATCTCTTACAATGGGACCTTCCAAAGTCAGACTGCTACTCAGTGTGCCTATGGAGCCTTCGCCATGAAATGTTTGCATATTTCCTTCTTTCAAGTTAATGTCAATTACCGACGATACGCGTCCTCCATACCTTGCCGGAAAACCGCCTTTGTATGCTTCGAAACTGTTAATGGCGTCGCCATTAAACAGCGAGAAAAGGCCCAATAGATGCGATACACTATATAGAGGCACTCCATCGAGCAGAATCAGATTCTGGTCAGGACTTCCGCCGCGTACATGCAGTCCACTGTTGCCTTCGCTTCCCGACTGTATGCCGGGCATCAGTTGAAGTGCCTTGAACACATCCTTCTCGCCGCCAAAAGAAGGAAGCGACTTTACTTGCGCAATCGGTACGCTTATCATACTCATCCTTGTACTTTCCTGTATGGACATTGTGCGACTGCCGACTATTTCCACCTCCTGCAAGTTTACAGAACCGAAAAGATTCATGTGTATGACCGTATCACGACGAAGTTGAAAACGAACAATCTGACTGTTGTAACCAACATATGAATATACTAATTCAACTTCTCCCGCCGGCAATGTCAGGCTATAGAAACCATATTGATTGGTAGACGTCCCTGCAAGATTGACATTGTTATACACCGATGCATTTATAAGGCTTTCTGTCGTCAATGTATCTCGCACAAATCCGCTGACAGTGTATCTTTCGGCTCTTTGCGCGAAAACGTTGAACGTCGAAAGAAGCAGAAAACAAACAAAAAAATGTTTCATTTCTTTAGATTTATGTGTTTGTAATTTGAACGTTTTTTAATTTTCACAAAGAACCAAAGTGCATTAAAACTTTCTGAAAACTCACTCCAAAGAAATACATTATTTATGAATAAAACAACTTTTTTCTTATAAAAATCATCTATCTATCTATCTATCTATCTATCTATCTATCTATGTTCTTATATGCCTGATAATAAGAATGATACAAAAAAACAGAAGTCAACTTAATTTCAAAAATTCGCCACTACTCACTTCTATGGAAATGACTTTTTTCTGATGTTTTCATTCTTACTTTCCACATACCTTTGTAAAAGGACAATAACCGCATGGTGTTGTGCTTGCCGTTTGTATGAAGGGGATGTCCGGGTTAAACATACCGTCTAAGCAGGAACGCAAGCAATCTTCAAATTCGCTGTGGTAATGTGTAAAATCGGTAACCGGTTCTTTTGCTTTCCCTTGATAAATCACAGGGTCGAACGCGTTTGAAAAAAGATCGCGTATATAATATAATGTCGGTTGAACCACCTCCCCCAGCCCCTCCAAAGGAGGGGAGTCGGACATCATCCATGCATACATAAATGCTTGTAAAATGGCGGATTGACGTTTTTCTTCGGTCGGATCAAAAAGGCTTTCCATCGACTTCAATTGAAGCGCTTTCTTCGCACCGGTCTTATAATCCACGATCCGAATTATGCCATCCACTTCATCTATCCGGTCAATCACCCCTTTCAATTGAATTTCCATTCCGTTTGTCAACCGCAACAGTGATTGTATCTTTTCTTCCGACCTGATATACCTGAATGGAGTCAGTTTACGGTCATTATCAATCAATTTCAGCACATACTTCCGAACTATTTCCCCTGTCAGATAATGCTGTCCACTTAACGACCGCGTCTCTTTGGAGCGGAAGAATTTTTCGGAAAACGCATGGTGTATTGCTTCCGTCAATACCTGTTCTTGTGCACGTTGTTTCAGTAAATCTGCCGTCACAATCGAACCGCAAAGAGGTTTGTACAGCCACTCGGCCATGTAATGGAAAATATTCCCAAACTCCCTGTTATCAACCTGTTCGGATATATCTTCATCTTCTTTTAAACCTTCAATCGCCGAAAAATAAAATTTCAACGGACAATCTATGTATGTATTTATCGTAGTTGCCGAAAGCGCTTTACTGCCATCTTTCAGGTAAGCCTTCATTTTGGCCATGACTTCTGCTGTCTTCTCGATTTGTAAAGCAGTTGGTTGCGTTGATGATATATTGGAAACCAAGAGTCTATCCTTTATGGGAACACCATATTGATACTTCAGTTGATGCACAAAACGGCTCACTTCGCCTGTTTGCAAACCCTCGGTGCGGGTATCATAGAGCAGGGTTACTTTTTTTGCGCGGGCAATCAAACGGTAAAAATGGTATGTATAGATACTATCCTGATGTGCGTAGGTCGGCAAACCAAATCCCCGTCGTAAATTATACGGAATAAATGAACCGGTGGTCGTCTTTGCCGGAAAAACCCCTTCGTTCATCGACAAAATGATTAACCGTTCAAAATCCAAAGTTCTGGTTTCCAACACGCCCATGACCTGTATGCCGGAAAGAGGTTTCCCATAGAATGGAATGGTCACGGAATCGGTCAACCGCTTCAGTAAACGAAAAAAAGTCTCTATCGACATTTGTATTTTGCTGTCGTTGATCATATCTTTCAACCGGCCAACCATTGTGAAATAATGATATATAAATTCTTGTGCTAACTCTCCCATCTCAGAGGCGCTTTGCTCATTTTTTTCCGTTCCGCCATGCTGGCAAGTAATGATCCGGTTTAATTCTTTTAGAATCAGAATCAAATAATTTGCTATTTCATTGATGTTTGTGACCGGTTGAAAAATCAATCCCCACAATGGCGACACATCTAAATCGGACGCCGGAATAAATACCTTGTGATGTGCCGTGATTTCTTTTGATAGATTGGCCACCTCATCGGGGCAGGTTGACACAATATATGGATGATTCAAAATGGAAAGGACTTCGCGATGATAAAAAAAAGGCCGGTTGTCGATCAGGCGTATCTTTTTTTGCAAATCCAGGATGGATCCCATCAACGAGGTAATGGGAGCGCTTGATAATGGATAGCCAAGTGTCACATTGATGCGGGAAAACTCTTCGGGAATAGAATGTAGCACGGGTATCAACAATTGTTCGTCAGGCAAAACAATGGCAGTTTGCAAGGCTTCTTCAGGGTCTGGAGCAGTTCTTCCGGCCATCATTTCTTTCAATACCGGATATACCTGTTTTGCCTGGCCTGTGTGTGAGGGAATTCCAATCAATTCAATTTCAGGCCAACTATGCGGTTCTTCAGGCAACGGGTATGCGGAAGGAAACATTTTCAGGTTTTCACGTACGAAAAATGATGCTTTGTTTTCTTCGTCTAAAATGGGGGAAGTCGGGGAAGTTGGGGAAATGGGGGAAATAGGGGAAGTCGGGGAAGCAGGGGAAATGGGGGATAGATATTTGGGGCCGCAATCCCAGTAAAAATCGGCAATTCCCTGTTTTTGAAGCACTTTAATCAGTTCTTTTTCAGCGGTAGAGATCGCATTCAGTCCGACAAAGACAATTTTCTCGCATATTTCCCCATCCGCAATTCGTAATTTGTAATTCGTAATTGATACGGCTTCCGCCACTTCCCTGAAAATCATTCCTTCATATCCTTTGCCTTCGGCGGCAAGTTCCTGCCGTAGATCCGTATAAATCTCATTCAAATGTGGCCAGATATCTAAAAAGTTTTCCTGGTTCCCTCCGGTTTCCCCGACTTCCCCGATCTTCTCCTGTTTCTTGGGTTGAAAAGTCGACCAAAAGGTACGGATTGCCTCAATCTGTTCCGGTTGTAGATAACTAAATTCTCTGTCAATCTGATGAATATCTTTTACATTGGTAAATAAGTGGGTTGCATCTACAAGGTATTTGTCAATATCATTAAAATCATTCAGGAGCATCTCTCCCCAAAAAATAAAGTCATCAAAACTCTCGGTTGCGTGGCTATGGCGAATATATATCCGGTAAAGTACAAACAGCATACGGATACGATCGGCAGGTTGTTTATCACTCAAACGCAGAAATAGTTCGTTGATAGTCAATATGGTGGGCGAAAAGAGTGGTGTTTGAGTCTGTTGCGACAGGTATTTACGAAAAAACAATCCCGACCGCTGATTGGGAAAGACAAATGTCAGCCGGTGAATTGTTGTCCCGTATCGCTCATAAAATAATGTGGCAATCTGTTGCAAAAAAGGCGTCATGTTTTTTTGTATTTTACGTACAAAGTTAGCGCTTTTAAAAAAAAACGCTAACTTTGTACGTAAAAATGATAGATAATATCCCAAAAAACAAAAATATGAAACGTTTGAAATTTCTTTTTACTATTCCTATCATGTTGTTGGCTGTCACATGCTCAAGTGCACAATCCAAGGATGAGGGCGAGGTGATTCTGTTGAATAAAGCAGATTTTCTGGTGAAGGTTTTTAATTATGAAAAACAATTCGAAGAATGGGTATATGAAGGTGATAAGCCCTGTGTTATAGATTTTTATGCTGACTGGTGCGGGCCTTGTAAATTGATTGCTCCCATTATGCGGGAATTGGCTGCCAAGTACAAGGATGATATTATTTTCTACAAAATTGATACTGAAGTAGAGAAGGAATTAGCTGCCGTTTTTGGAATAAGTAGCATTCCGTTAGTGTTATACGTTCCGATGGAAGGCTCGCCACATGCAGCCTTGGGTGCGAGGCCAAAGGAAGATATGGTAGACACAATTCATTCGGTTTTACTGGACAAAGAAAAATAATGACGCATGAAGCACCCCCTTTTTGTTTGTTGCCTTTTATTTTTGTTTAACCTGTTATTTATTCATTCGGCACAATCTCAAATTTCAGTTTATCAGATTGATGTCAGAAAGGATATTGACCGGACTACGCAACGTTATGTCAGTCGGGGACTTGCCGAAGCCCAATTGCTTGGGGCAGATGTGGTCTTGCTCCACCTCAACACTTATGGAGGTCTGTTGGATTCGGCCGATTCAATCCGCACAGCCATATTATACAATCCGGTTCCTGTCTATGTATTTATTGATCACAATGCGGCTTCGGCCGGTGCGCTTATTTCTTTGGCTTGTGAGCGAATCTATATGCGCAAAGGCGCCAGTATAGGCGCGGCGACAGTAGTTAGTCAGACAGGCGAAGCGGTGCCCGACAAATACCAGTCTTATATGCGTTCCATGATGCGTGCTACGGCCGAAGCACACGGAAAAGATACCATTATTCAAGGAATTGACACCATCTATCGTTGGAAGCGCGATCCGTTGATTGCCGAGGCAATGGTAGACAACAGAATCGCCATTCCAAACCTGATTGATTCGGGAAGAACATTGACCTTCACAGCCGAAGAAGCAATAAGGTGGGGTTATTGTGAGGGAATTGCCGAATCGATCGATGAGGTGATCACCCAATATTTAGGGTTTGAAGATTACCGGTTGACAAGTTTCCGGCCTTCGTGGCTTGACGATTTACTTGGTTTCTTGATGAATCCTGTATTTCAATCCATATTGATATTGATTATTGTAGGTGGAATCTATTTTGAATTACAAACGCCGGGTATTGGCTTCGCATTAATGGCAGCCATTATCGCTGCCATGCTCTACTTTTCGCCGCTGTATATCGAAGGGCTGGCGCAAAACTGGGAAATCCTGTTGTTTGTGGCAGGGGTAATTTTAATTTTGATCGAGATTTTTGTGATTCCCGGATTTGGGGTGGCCGGCATAGCCGGTATCCTATTGTTGATTACAGGGCTTGTACTCAGCTTGTTGGATAATGTAGCTTTTGACTTTCAACATGTAAGCAACGCTGATACGGGGAGAGCAATTGTGACGGTTTTGACAGGTGTAATACTCGGTATGGCATGCATGATTTGGCTTTCCAGCCGCATTGGGAAAAAGGGGATTTTTCGCAGGATATCATTGCAAACAGATTTGGAAAACGCTTTTTCCTCTCCTGTATTGACCTTACTCACAGGAAAAACAGGGGTTGCGCATACGGTTTTGCGACCTTCGGGAAAAGTTTGCGTTGAAGGCGAAATATACGATGGCATAGCCGAAACCGGTTTTATTGAGAAAGGGGCGAATGTACGTGTGGTACGGTTCGAGAATGCACAAGTATACGTTGAAGAGTGTAATGTGTGAAGACATTGTACTGCAGTTGCCACGATTGATGTAACTCGTAAATTATAAATCCGTAAGTCGTATTTTTTATTTTTTTCTTCCGATTCGTTGGTTTGTTGAAAATAATTGTTATTTTTGTTCAATTTTTTGAAGTGACTGTAATCTTACATTATTAAATCTTAAATGGCAAACTATTCACCATTTTAATATATATAGAACATGAAAAAAATCTCATTTGCATTAGGCTCAGCTTATACAGCTATACTTGCCTTTATCATTGTTTGTATTGACCAGCTCATTAAACAATTCATGCCCATTGGCGCTGACAGAGGATTTACCTACATTGCGTTCGTAGCCTGGGCGGTCTATTTTTTCTCCGGATGCACATCGAAAGGTGGTATCCGGGCAGCGATCGGTTATGTGATCGGCGTTTCGTTTTCCATTTTGATCATGCTCCTTGCAGG
>Ga0082212_10009003_pt1 | contig 12923 bp, 7 predicted proteins | sample TergutNt197P3_FD_71548 | JGI IMG/M metagenome (GOLD analysis project Ga0082212, IMG submission 71548) | Neocapritermes taracua P3 segment gut microbial communities from Petit-Saut dam, French Guiana - Nt197 P3 | ecosystem: Host-associated > Arthropoda: Insects > Digestive system > Gut ... | reverse complement strand
CGAACACAATTTGGACGATTACCGAACATACCTTGCGACCATCGAAACGGCGGAAAACAAAGGCATCAGAAAAGGCATCATTCTCGGTCGCGCCGAAGGTCGCGCCGAAGGTCGCGTCGAAGGTGAAACGCAAAAAGCAATCGAAATCGCCAGAAATATGATAGAAGACGGTTGTGATTCATCCATCATCACCAAATATACCGGGCTATCACCGGAAGAAATTAAACGGTTGGATTGAGTTCCCAACTGCAACGGTTATCCAATATCCGACAAAAGCCGGAATGAAGCGTAGCGCAATGACGGGATGTAGGTGTGCAACCGATGTCAATCAGCGATTCCCCCAACCCGTACCAAGTGACGTTCCAGGAGGACGAAACGCCGATTGTCGGTATCGGCGACATCCGTTTCGTTCGCCGCAAGTCGATGCCGTGCAAAGTCACCGGGTCGATGATCCGCCGCGTTACCTGGCACATGTTCTTCAGCAAATTCTGGTACTTCATCGGGCTTGGGTTGTTGCAAGTGGTCATGGGCGGCGCATCAATTATCACTGGTTATATCGCAGGCCATATTCTTTTAGCGATTGAGCATTTTACTGTGGGGTCTAGTCTTCATTCAACGGAACTCGGTTTCTTTCTTGTGTTTCTATTCCTTGTCGTGCATTTGTTTTTTGAGGTTTTAGGATACTCAATTGTTGCCAGTGGAACAATGCGGTTTTTACAAGATAAAAAAATTATTTTCCGCGAACAGTCGGCGAAAAACACGAAGCGAATGCTCACCGTTTGGTGTAATTGCTTCTGTTATGGGCTGATATGCCTGCTGATGTTCCTGCCGGCTTGGGTGATGCTCATCGCAAGCGTCATTGGGCAGGAAATACTCCGCAATGTATCTCCGTCGAAATTCTGGCTTGCGATTTTTTGTGCAGGACTTGGACTTTTTGTCGTGCTGGGCATGTTCGTGGTCGGACGATACGCCATCGGTCTGCATTATATCATCGACCGCAACGTCGGTTGTCTCACGGCACTGCGTCGCACGGCCAATTTCACACGCGGCAACTGCATCGCAATTGCGGTGTCGTTTTTGGTGCATTGCAGTATCCTGGCGGTGATTTCAATTGTGGCAACTATCTCCACTGCGTTGGTTGTCGGTGCCTTTGCAATTGATTTTGTTGGGCCATTGGGATTTTTCGCATTGGTCATGGGAGTCTGCATGACAATCACTTGTGCTTACCTGCACTGCTGGCTGGCGGTGACGTATCATCTGACGACGGGACAATACGACAACCCTGCCGCACCGAAAAATGACGATTGGTAACACAACCTCGCGTTTGATTCCGTCACTGCGCTACGCTCCGTCCCGGCTTCTGTTCTTGCGGAGTGGGTGTTTTATGGTATGATGTTGTCGTTGCGCGCGTCAAAGGGTGATGCGGCTAACGTTATCTGATTAACCAGGGAACAAATTTCCGCACTAACGCCATTCATGTTATCAGTACAAGAGGTCATCGGGACCGGCGGGATAATCGCCCGACGGTTGCCGAATTATGAGCAACGACAGGAGCAGCTCGACATGGCACGGGCTGTCGAAGCGGCCTTGCGCACTCGCAAGCATCTCGCCGTTGAAGCCGGAACCGGCGTCGGGAAGAGTTTCGCCTATCTCGTACCCGCGATTTTGCATGTCGTCGAGGAGCAATTACGTGCCGGGAACGGGGGAGATAGGCTTCAGGCTTCAGACATCAGGCTTCAGGAAAAAGCGTCGAATGCCAACCCTGATGCCCGAAGCCTGAAGCCTGAAGCCCTGAATGCCATCAACGCCGATCTCGACGAGTTGGCGAAAATTGAGCAAAACCGCACAAAAGGCGTTCCCAGGGTTGTCGTTTCGACGCACACAATCAGCTTGCAGGAGCAGTTGATCACGAAAGACATTCCGTTTCTCAACGCGATTTTGCCCTACGAATTCAGTGCCGTGCTGGTTAAGGGACGGTCGAATTACTTGTGCCTCCGCCGATTGGACAACGCGGCCAAACGAGCCTTGATGCTCATTGGCGACGAAGCATCGGACGAACTGGTGCGCATCAACCTCTGGGCGAAATCGACGTCTGATGGTTCGCTGTCCGATCTTTCCCCGCAACCCCGCCGCGATGTTTGGGACGACGTTTGCTGCGAAATGGGCAATTGTCCCGGCAAGCACTGTGCCTTTGAACGCAAATGCTTTTATCAGCAAGCCCGGCGACGCATTGCCAACGCGCAGTTGCTCATCGTCAATCACGCGATTTTGTTCAGCGATTTGGCCGTGCGGCGTCAAGGCGGAAACATCTTGCCGGTCTATGATGCTTTGGTGTTCGACGAAGCGCACACGATGGAACAAGCCGCCGCCGATCATCTCGGCATCACCGTCACGCAGGGTCAAATCGATTACCTGCTCAACAAGCTGTTCAACCCCAAGACGGGGCGCGGGCTGTTAAATCAGGCGTTTCACGAGCCGTCGGAATATGCCGTGTCCGAATGCCGGCGTTGTGCGGCTGATCTCTTTGAGGACATCGGGTTGTGGCTGGCAAAACGTCCCGGCGGCAACGGACGTGTGCATGAACCGAACATCGTGCCGAATCCGCTCACCGGGGGCTTGCGCAAATTGTCCGACCGATTACGCGATTGCATCGACAAACTTGACGACCGTGACCTGCGTCAGGAACTTACCTCCGCACGCAACAAGGTCGTCACAATGGGGCAGACCGTCGCCGTTTGGCTCGACCAATCGGACGATTCGCTCGTGTATTGGGTAGAAAAAACGACATCGCAACGGGGTTACAGTCGCGTTTTGCTTGAAGCGGCACCGGTGCATGTCGGACCGTTGCTCCGCGAATTGCTCTTCAATGTCGTGCCATCGGTGACGATGACCAGCGCGACGCTTTCAACGGGTCATCAGCGGCAAAATCTCGAACAGTTCAGTGCCGCCAACAATGCAGGAGAATCCGGTCACTTCACTTCGTTACGTTCCCGGCTGCCATCACAAAATGCGTTCGGTTTTTTCAAATCGCGTATCGGTCTGACCGATGTGCATACGGAAATGATCGGCAGTCCTTTCGATTATAAACAACAGGCGACGTTGGTCATGGTCAAGGGCATGTTGCCGCCCAATGCGCCGGAACGCGAACATCAGCAACAGCTCAACGCCATGTTGCGGCGTTATCTGGCCGAAACAGATGGGCACGCCTTTGTGCTTTTTACCGGTTACGCGCAGCTCAAGCAGTCGGCTGCGGCGATGCTTCCGTGGTTGGCCGAGCGTGACATGCCGTTGTTCGTACAGGGCGAGGGAATGCCGCGTTCGCAAATGGTCGCACAATTCCGCGCAAAACCACGCAGCGTGTTGTTCGGAACGGACAGCTTTTGGCAAGGTGTCGATGTGCCGGGCGACGCATTGCAAAACGTGATTATCACGAAACTGCCCTTTCTCGTGCCAAATCAGCCGCTGGTCGAAGCCCGGCAAGAGGCCATCGAAGCGGCAGGTGGCAACCCGTTCAACGATTATCAACTGCCCAGTGCGATTCTCAAATTCAAACAGGGTTTCGGTCGTCTGATTCGCACCAAAACCGACCACGGCATCATTGTCGTTCTCGACCCGCGCATTCACACGAAGTCCTACGGGCGGCAATTTCTTGCGGCATTGCCGGATTGTACCGTGCGCGTTGATGGGACATCAGAGTCCGCCGAATCAGAGCCGCGCACGAAGTAAGCGGGATAACCGTGGCATCCTGTGACGCGGCACCTCTTGAGGTTTCCGGAAAAATATGCGACAATGGGGTGTGAGGCTTCAGATATAAGGTATGGCAGTCACGCCGTGGCCGCCATTTGGAGCTTTGTTCACAACATTTTTCCCAAACCAATTCCACTTGAAGGAGTCCAAACATGGCAGCATTTCCAGACGTTTCCAAAGTTAAATTTGAAGGTCCCGATTCGTCCAATCCCCTGGCGTTTCGTTTTTATGACGCGACGGAACTGGTCGAAGGCAAAGCGATGAAAGACCATTTCCGTTTCAGCGTCGCGTTCTGGCACGCGTTGCGCGGTTCGGGGGCCGATCCCTTCGGTCCGGGTACCATGTACCGTCCCTGGGAAGACGGCACCGATTCGGTGGCCAACGCACAAAATCGCGTTCGCGTGTTTTTTGAATTTTGCGAGAAGCTCGGCGTCCCGTTTTACTGTTTCCATGACCGCGACGTTGCTCCCGAGGGCAAAACGCTCGCCGAATCAAACAAAAACCTCGACGAAGTGGTCAAGATTTTCAAAGAAGAACAACAGCGAACCGGCATCACCTTGCTGTGGGGCACGGCCAACTTGTTCGGCAATCCGCGTTACATGCACGGTGCGGCCACCAGTTGCAACGCCGACGCTTTCGCTTATGCGGCAGCCCAAGTCAAAAAGGCACTTGAAGTGACGCTGGAACTCGGCGGCCAGGGCTATACGTTCTGGGGCGGTCGCGAAGGCTACCAGTGCATCTGGAACACCGATATGAAACGTGAAGCCGATCACCTTGCGGCGTTTATGCACATGGCGGTCAATTACGCGAAAGAAATCGGCTTTACCGGCCAGTTCTATTTCGAGCCGAAACCGAAAGAGCCGACCAAACATCAGTACGACTACGATTCCGCCGCGTGCATCAATTTTCTGCGGGCTTACGGTCTCGAACAATACGTCAAGATGAACATCGAGACGAATCACGCGACGCTGGCCGGGCATTCGGTGGAGCACGAACTCGACTACGCCGGCAGTCAGGGTTTCCTCGGCTCGGTCGATGCCAACGCGGGTGACATGCTGTTGGGCTGGGACACCGACCAATTCCCGACCGACGTTTACATGACGACGAAAATGATGCTGCTCATCATGAAATATGGCGGTTTCACGACCGGCGGTCTCAATTTCGACGCGAAAGTCCGGCGCGAAAGTTTCGAGCCGATTGACTTGTTCTACGCCCACATCGGCGGCATGGACGCTTTTGCGAAGGGGTTAAAAATCGCCGCCGAAATGCGCAAAACCGGTGAAATTGAGAAAATGGTCAAAGAGCGTTACAGTTCGTGGGACAGCGGCATCGGTGCCGACATCGAAGCAGGTAAATGCGATTTCAAAGCCCTCGAAAAATACATGCTCGACAAGGGCGAAGCCACGCCGAACACCAGCGGTCGTCAGGAACTTTTGGAGAACATCGTCAACCGCTACACATTCCGGTAAGGATTCTCGCAGAAAAATAACGTGGTCATTTCAAAAGAACGGACAACGAATTTCCCAATATATCCCCCGGGAATTGCTTATTACAATTTCGGGGGGATGACGGCAATTCTGATTTTCAATGGCGGAATCTTTGCGCCGGACTTGTAAGGCAACTCCAGCATTTCCGGCAATATCTCCGCTCTTGGGAAACGATGGTGAACCCAATCGGGAGTGGTTTGCTCGAATGGCACTTCCCACAAAAGGATTCCTCCCGTTTGGTTCACATCTTCGTCCGTTGCCCATGTTCCTGTCGGCAAGGCATCCAAGTCCTCGATGCCGTAATAATAAAAATGGACACTGGGCCGATCTTTCATTGCGTATGCGGCACTTCCGGCCAAGTACCATTGACCACTGATATAAGGACACGGAGTATCAAATCGAGAATTCCACCTCCGATCACATTCTCCCCCAAGCTCCTGCATCGGGTAATAAGTCAGCCTCGATTGTTTTTCCGTAGGAAGCGTTGCGATAAATCCAACGATGTTGAAAAGTCCGGCAACAATTGTCAATAGGACCCCCCAGCGAAAGGTTTGGAATATCTCTTGTTTTACCTGAAAACGCAACAAAAGCCAAAGGCCGCCAAAAACCCAGAACGGTGCGCCAAATTCCGTACTCAACCGATATCCTCTGATTCCTGAATAAAGGACGTGGCAAACCAGAGGAATCATAAAGCAGTAAAAGAGAAATTTTTCACATTCGCTTACCTTGTTTTGTTCGTTACGCCGTATTTTCCAGTTCCATACGAATCCGACAGCCGGGATCAAAATGAAAAGGAATGGAATACAAAATCGGAGTTGCGTGACGGCAAAATAAGAAGGCCCGAAGATTCGTTGATGCCACTGCAACAGGGCGGGCCGCCGTGTTCCCGAAGCGTAGGCGAGCGGGGCGAAGTCATGATGGAAAAGCCAAACCAGATGTGGCAGAAACACCAGGAATGCCATCAACGTTGTAAGATAAGGTCCCTGAGTACGAAAATATCTGCGTCCGTCTTTTCGCACCAGCATATAAGCAAGAATGGAAACGACGAGGAAAACCGCCGAATATTTAGCATGAAACGCCAGCCCTAATGCAATGCCGGCACTCATCCAGTACCGCTTTTGGTTTGTTTGAAATGCTTGAAAGCAAAGGTAAACGGACAAACACCAAAATGCAATCAGTACGTTGTTCTGGTTGTACATGGTGGATTGGCTCGTGAAGAACACATAGGGAAGCACCGAAAACGCTCCGAGAAGAGCGAGACGCTCCTCAAGTACGGTTCGCCCGAGTTTCCAGACTGACCAGAGAGCTAAAATTGTACACAATTGTGCGGCAATGAAGGGAGCGGCAAAGGAACGGCACGTGAACAGGTTGATCAATTCCAGAATCCAAGCGGGCAACATTGGCTGTTTTCTCGTTGCCCATACCCATTCGGAGGCAATACATTGCAATTCAAGAGGATCAACGCGATAGCCCCCATGGAATAAGGTCGGCAATAGTACCCAAAGCGTCGCAAAAAGACCGACCATCGACCAGAAATAAACACTGTTTTTCAATGGCCATTCTCCTTGTTTGCCAATATCTGAGGCGGCGCGACAATGGCAACACCGACCCGTAACGGCGGGAAAGGTTGCCGCGTTTGATAAGGGATTTCCGGCGTTTCATGCACCACGTCGGCACTGGGGAAACGTTGCTCCAACTCCGGGGGAACCGAATTCTGCTCATCACGAATTGTCCAAAGGATGACGGCACCCTTGGCGTAAAGGTCTTCGTCGCTTGACCACGTTGTGATCGGACTTGCACTGGCAAATTCCGAATTCGTGCCAAACGCATGGACGGAAGGGCGGTCTTTGCCGTAAAACGCAACATTTCCGCCGAGTTTCCACTCTCCGGCGACGTAGGGTATCGGTTGATCATACCGGTCGTGCCATATCTTTTCGACTTCTTTCGCCAGTTGTCGTCCGGGAAACGCAACGTCAGAAGGCTTGCGTCCGAAAACCGCGTCCATTTGATAGTGACTCACGAAACAAATCATTGTGACAACGACGATGATAATGCCGTATCGGAAAGCCGTTGTTAAATTTTTCGGAGTGGTTGTCGTCTGGAAACCATACAAGAGAAGTATGGGGAAGAATAACCACAGGTGTGTCCCCAAACCGGAGCGCATTCTTCCGCCCCCCCATACAAATACCAGGACTTGGAGTAAAACCGGAACAAGGACAACAAACAGAAGGAACCGATTTTTCCATTCATCTGGATTTGATGCCTGCTCTTTCGTTGAGAAGAAAACCCAACGGTTGGAAATCGGTTTCCATCGCCGGCCAAGCAACGGAATGAGGGGAATAACGACGGGAATCAACAGTCCCCCCTGAGAAAGGACGAACACGAGCGGATTGACAAGGTGGTCATAAAAATGACGTGCCTGGGTGATATACGACGCATATCGCAAGGTCGAAAAATCGTGCTTGACGAGCCACAACAAATGGGGAGCAAAAACGAGGAACGCAACGCCGGCCATGAGGAAAAACCGTTTCCACTGTTTGCGGGCTTGGGGGGAAACTGCGACAAACAACGAAAAGGCAAGTGCCAGGGCACTCATGGGATACTTGCAAAGCATTCCCAATCCGAGGCACAGCCCCGCCAGTCCCCAAGAGAGTCTCCGTTCTTCTTTGACCGCCTTGTAAAAGAACAGTATGGAAAAAGCCCAAAAGGGGAGAATCGAAATACTGTTGTGGAAGTAAGTGCTTCCGATATTCAAATAGCGGTAATTGCAGCCGGCCACAACCGCCAGGAAGGCGAGATGGTTGGGGAGATACTCTTTCCCCAGCGTCCAAAGGCACCAAAGCACACACAAAACCGCGATTTGGGAGACGAGGTAAGTCGCCCATTCCGCTTGTCCGGTCACGATCAGTGCGACTTCAAGCATCCAAGCGGTCAGGGTGGGATGCTTTACGGACGACAGAACCCATTCCTTGCCGACAAAGATTTGCTCAATGGAATCGGGACGGAGATTCGATTGGACAAAAAAAGGGAGAAGAAACCATGCCACGCAATAGGTGAAACTGAACCCCCAAAAAAGACCATTGGCATGGTGTGTCCAAAATAACGGTCTTTCACTGTTCATTGTGTCGTGATTCGTAATGTCTGTCATTTTTTCTTCCCGGTGAAAAAATTCTTCCCGTGAACGGTTGCAGATGACTCATTGCAATTTCGGCGGAACGACGGCAACGCCAATTTGAAGCGGAGGAACATGCGCCTTTGTTTGGTACGGTAAGACAATCGATTCCTGTTGAACCATCGCATTGGGAAATCGCTGCAAGACATAGTCCGGCACGTCGGGAGAAACATCGGATGTCGCTTTTGCAGCATCGTTGGGAAGAGACCAAAAAACGAGCCCCCCCTTTTCGTTGACATCGGCGTCGCTTGCCCAAAAACCGGTCGGCGATGCACTCATGTTTTCGATTCCGCTATAGCTCCCGTTATAGTAAAATAACACGCTTGGCCGGTCTTTCATTGTAATCGCCGCATTGGCCGCAATCCGCCAATCACCGGTCGTATAGGGGCACGGTTGAGTCGAGTGCTCGCCCCAGATTTTGTCGGCGGCGACACCTAATGCCTGCATGGGAAAATGAAACTGACGCACGTCCCCCAAAACATAAGGTTGAACCACTGCATGAAAGATCAAAGCAACGACCATCGCAAACTCAGCCAAAACAAAAAGACGAAACGAGTGTTTCACCGTTTGCGGAGTCGCGTTCCACTTGAATGCCAGAAGCAGAAATATCCCGAAAAACGGCCAAAAAACCGCTCCGTAATCCGGGGTCAGTTGAACTCTGGCAATCAAACTCACCAAAACGTGTAATCCAAGCGGAAGTCCGACCATCAAACCAAGATATTTTCTTGCTTCCGCCTGGAGGTTCGATTCCGCTTTCCGAATTTTCCATCTCCATCCCAGTAAAGGAATAAGGATCAAGGTCGAAAGAATCACGAAAGAAAGCTGACCGGCGAGAAACAAGAGCGGAGAAATGACAAAACTTACAAGAGTATCTTTGCCCTTTGCTTCAACACTTGCTTCGACATAACGAAAACAAACAAAATCGTGTTGATACAACCAGATCAGGTGGGGTAAAAAAATAAGGAGTGCGATTACTGTCGTCAAGTACGGGCCGATTCCCTTCCAACGCTGACGCGGAAAGGAGCAAATCGCCATATAAAAAAGGATTGCGAGAACAAGAAAAGCAGCACTGTACTTTGCATGAAACGCAAATCCCAAAGCGACACCCACGATGATCCAATCCCGAAGTCGATCCCGCGTGACTGCAAGAAAAAGCCGGGAAACGGTCAGTGTCCACAAGGCAATTAAAACGATGTTCTGGTTGTACTGGGTTGATTCGATCGTAAAAAAACAATAGGGAAACATTGCCAATGTTCCCCATAATGCGAGCTTCGGCGAAAGAACCGTTTTGGCGAAAGACCAGATGCTCCACAATGTCAAAAGGACACACAATTGCGCTGCAATAAACGGTGCGGCAAAAGTATGGTTCGTTATCAAATTCACCGTTTCCAAAATCCAGGCGGGAAGCATCGGATGTTTGGCCGTGGAGAGTTGCCACTCCTTGCCGATGATTTGCAATTCCAACACATCAATCCGGTAAGCGGGATGAAAAAAAGTCGGCAACAAAACCCAAAGGAGGCAAAAACCCAGCGCAAAAATCCAAAACTGAATATTGAAATTGCTATTTGATTCTTCTTTCATGGCGAGTCAAAGAAAAAGGGAGGTGTCACGATGTGGCTGTTACGACGGTTTCGAGTTGCGACAAAACCGTGTTGATTTCGTCGGTCTCAGAAGGCGTTAGGGTCACGTCGCCATACCGCACACGGTAAAACGCTTCCGCCAACTGAGGTAGGAGGTAAGAGGTAAGAGGTAAGAGAGAAGATATCCTGCCGCTTACTTCGTGCGCGGCTCCGATTGCCTGAAGCCTGAGCACACTTCGTCGGGCGAACTCTCTCGGTGTTTCCGCCGGCGCACGAATAAGGTTGATTTTTTTCAAAATGCGTTCCAATCGTCGGTAAAATTCGATGGTGACGAGCCGTTGGCGTTGTTCACGTGCCAGCTTTTGACGGTGTATCCCGCGAATCACGCCACGAATCAAACGGTAAATGACAAATCCGAGCGTCAAAAGAATCAGCGGCGGAATAGCAAGCAACACCAAGTCACTGCCGTGCCAGTTGCCTTGTCGCAAATCTCGGAAAATTTCGGAGTAACGATGCAGAACGGCTCGTCCGATGGTTTTCCAGTAGTTCGCATCAAAGAAGCGTTCTTTCATCGCGGCGAAAAGCCCGGCAATGGGGGAATAAACGGCCGTTTCTTGACGCGAGTCGTTGAAATTAATAACATAATCGTTCCAGAAACTTGTGGCCCAGAATTTCAAGGATGCCCAAAATCCGGTTTGCACCATGACATCGCGCAGGGACGCAGTGGGGTCGAGTCGCAACCAGCCGCCGCGTCCCCACCATTCAGCGTGCGGGCCGTTGCGGAGCGATTCGGGAATTTCGTGTGGCGGAATGTACGCCTCGACCCAGGAATGAGCGTCGGATTGCCGCACAACGTAACGATCATTGCCCTGTTGTCCCACTTCGGTGTCCAGGCGGTAACCGACAATGACACGTGCCGGAATGCCGACGCTGCGCAACATCATGGCGAGTGCTCCGGCAAAATACTCGCAATGTCCGCCGGGATGATCACGGACGAAATCTTCGAGCGGATCAAGCGACGCACTGCGGGCAATTCCACCGAGTGCGTAATAAAAACGCTCGTCGGCCATCAGTTGATATTCCAGATTTTGGGCGCGAGCCATCATGCCGTTGCCTTGCTGAGTGGTGTCCCACTGTTGTGCCAACTGAGCCACAGTAGGCAATGCCGCTTCATCAAATGCGAGCAGCGACGGTAAATCAATCACCTCCTGGCACGGAATGAGACCGAGTTGGTTCCCACCGCTAAATCCCCAAGTCAAAAAGTGAAAAACCGGCGGTCTTCTGCCGAAAGAATTTTGCGGACGGACGATGCGATCTTGGGAAAAGTTGAACCGTCCGCCTGTCCGCGTGTCGGGTAAAAAGTACGGCCAGACCGCAAAAAACGTTCCCTGAGCTTCGCTGTAGTATTCGCAGTTGACATGTATGAGCTGCGTCCCCGGTTGAAACTGCAAGGTGAACCGATCTTGCGGGAAGGGAACAGTCGCCGGAAGCCGATTTGGGACGATGACGCTGTCCACCGAAAAATCAACGACATCCGCAAACAACTTGACGACTGGGACATTCTCAGGTTGGTTTAGGTAAGAGGTCTCCGGTTTCGCCTCTTCCCTTTCAGTAGCGGCTGTCCAACGTCCCCTCGTGTAATTTTGCAACGCCACCCCGCGAAAATAGACCGACCGGTTTCGGATGACCGTGTAATCGGTTTCATCTGCGGTTTCCGTTGAGGCGGTGTTCGTCAGTTGTGAAAAACGGACGGTCATCACTTCCGCCGGATTGTCAAGAACCGTTCCGAGTGAACCAAGCCGGATTTCCTCTGAAAACCCTACGACGTTGAGGAAGCTGACAGCGGCCGGACTGCGCCAGCGTTCACGCTGTGTATCGAGGGCGTCGATGCGAAAATCCTGACGCGGGGTCAGGAAAAAAATCAACACCCCAACCACGAGCGACATCATGGTGGTGACAACCAGTCGGTGGTAAAACTCACGACCAATGCCGATCATGTCGCCGAGATTGGCCGCGCTGCCGGAAAAGGACGCTTTCTCATTGGTCAATGGCCAGCGGGACGGACTTCGGACTTCAGGCTTCGGGCTTCGGGATGAGTGTTCGATGCTTTTCCCTGAAGCCCGACGTCTGAAGCCTGAAGCCCGAAACAGAGATCGCAAAAAAACGTGTTGCGTGAAATGGAGCCGGTCACGGTTCAGATGCATGAGCGTCACGACGGTCAAGGCGGCAAACAGGTACAAAACCATCATCAGGCCGAAAATCGCCGTTTGCTGGAATACCGACGCGACGATGACTTCGAGAAACGAAACCGAAATGATGTTCCAGCAGGTTCGATTTTCTTTTTTGCGGAATAAGAGTACCCATTGAAAAAAAATGAGAACCCGGAGAATCGCAATGGAAAACAGACTGCCGCCGAACGACTCGTCGAACACGCGAATCAGATAACCGGTTGAGGCCAGCAGAATCAGCACAATGAGGACGTTGCTGAGAATGGGACCGACGAAAAACCACTTTTTGAAATCCGTGATCCAGAGACTGACAATCGCGACCATGAGAGTGAGAGTCGGTAGCACAGCGTCACCCTGTCCCATCCCCAGCATCAACGAACTGAGACAAACGATAAAAGCCAAATGCAAGGCAATGTATTGTTCGAGTTTCATCGTGTTTTACCTTTTGCCTTCTCTGTGGCCGTCAATTTTTCATAAAGTTCAAACAAAAATTCCAAGCGTTCGTGGTCATTGGCAAACGGCTTGGAGCGGTAACAACGTTCGACGGCACGGTCGAGGGCACGGTGTGCTTTTAAGAGTTTGGCAGGCATACATGTCGGATCATACATATCAGCCAGTGTACTGTCAGGAAACTGCTTTCGCGTATCTAAAACAATTCCGGCTCTTTCTTCGACTCTCTTTCGATTTTTTTCGGAAACAGCAGACGGCC
>Ga0082212_10009002_pt1 | contig 12923 bp, 12 predicted proteins | sample TergutNt197P3_FD_71548 | JGI IMG/M metagenome (GOLD analysis project Ga0082212, IMG submission 71548) | Neocapritermes taracua P3 segment gut microbial communities from Petit-Saut dam, French Guiana - Nt197 P3 | ecosystem: Host-associated > Arthropoda: Insects > Digestive system > Gut ... | reverse complement strand
GATAATACGCAGGCGTCCATTGATAATACGCAGGCGGCCATTGATGATACGCAGGCGGCCATTGATGATACGCACAAAACAGCAGTCGGAAGCGTAAGCCTGCCGCTCCTCGATCACGACCTGCAACTCTGATCTTACGGCCCGAAACTCTGAGCTTACTGCCCGAAACTCTGAGCTTACTGCCCGAAACTCTGAGCTTACTGCCCGAAACTCCCAGCTTACGCCCTGCAACTCTCAGCTTACGCCCCACGACTCCCAGTTTACTCCCCACGACTCTGAGCTCACGACCCGCAAGTCTGATTCCCGGCTGCCGTCAATGTGTTGAGCAGCAACATCGTGACGGTCAGCGGCCCGACGCCGCCGGGTACGGGCGTGATGGCACCGGCAACTTCCTTCACCGCGTGAAAGTCCACATCGCCGACCAGCCCTTCATCCGTGCGATTCATGCCGACATCAATGACCGTCGCGCCCGGTTTGACCATATCGGCGGTCACGAATTTCGCTTGGCCGATGGCAACGACCAGAATATCCGCCTGGCGTGTGACGGCCGGAATGTCCGGCGTGCGGCTGTGACACACGGTCACGGTGGCGTCACCGCCTTTGCCCTTTTGCACAAGCAAAAGAGCCATCGGTTTTCCGACAATATTGCTCCGTCCGATGATGACAACATGCTTTCCGGCGGTTTCGATCCCGTTGCGAAGCATCAGTTCCTGGATTCCGTAAGGCGTGCAGGGCAAAAATCGCGGACGTCCCTGCGAAATACGCCCGACGTTATCACTGTGAAAGGCATCGACGTCTTTGTCCGGGCGAATGGCGTCAAGAACTTTTTGTTCGTTAATCTGTTTCGGCAGCGGAAGTTGCACCAAAATGCCGTGTACGGCGACATTTGCATTGAGCCGGGCGATTAATTCCAGCAATTCCGCCTCCGCCGTGTCTTCCGAAAGACGGTACATTTCACTTTTGACGCCTATTTTCTCACAAGCCCGTTGTTTATTCCGTACATAAACCTCACTGGCCGAATTATTTCCGACCAAAATCACAGCAAGGCACGGCGTTACACCGGTTTGGGCAACAAAATCAGCCACCTGTCCGGTAAGTTCCCCACGAATTTGTTCGGCAAGTCGTTTGCCGTCAAGAATTTGCGCTGTCATAATATGCTCTGCTTGGGCGAGTTCCGATGTTGATTGCTCTCTCTGCCGAAAAGCGGGAAATCACGTCTCCCTATGTTTCGTATTCTACCATGACTCGAGGTTTTCGACAAGTAGTCCGGGGATGTCAAGAGACCGACATTTTGTCTTTGTGTCCTTTGTGTAGCCTTTGTATCCTTTGTGGTTAAGAAGGGGGTGGTTATTTTTAACGCAAAGCTCACAAAGTTTTGACACAAAGGACACAATGCTTAAAACGAAAATGTCATCTCTATGTCATGTAAGGTATAACTCAGAATACCGCGACAATAACTCAGGCTGTCGCCGATTTGACTGTGACTGTCGGCGGTTTGATTGGGGCTGTCGCCGGTTTGACTGGGAATATTGCCGGTTTGATTGCGGCTATCGCCGGTTTGACTGGGAATATTGCTGATTTGATTGGGGCTGTCGCCGGTTTGATTGCGGCTATCGGCGGTTTGACTGCCGATGTCGCCGGTTTTACCGGAACTATCGCCAGTTTAATTGGGACTATCGGCGGTTTGATTGCGGCTATCGGCGGTTTGACTACCGATGTCGCCAGTTTGATCGCGGCTATCGCCAGTTTTACCGGAACTATCGCCGGTTTGACTGGGACTATCGGCGGTTTGACCGGGAATATTGCCGGTTTGAGTGGGGCTGTCGGCGGTTTGATTGCGGCTATCGGCGGTTTGACTGCCGATGTCGCCGGTTTTACCGGAACTATCGCCAGTTTAATTGGGGCTATCGGCGGTTTGACTACCGATGTCGCCGGTTTTACCGGAACTATCGCCGGTTTGATCGCGGCTGTCGGCGGTTAGATTGCGGCTATCGGCGGTTTGACTGCCGATGTCGCCAGTTTTACCGGAACTATCGCCGGTTTGATTGCGGCTGTCGGCGGTTTGACTACCGATGTCGCCAGTTTTACCGGAACTATCGCCAGTTTGATTGCGGCTATCGCCGGTTTGACCGGGAATATTGCCGGTTTTGCCGGGACTATCGACAGTTTGATTGCGGCTATCGGCGGTTTGACTACCGATGTCGCCAGTTTTTGTCGGGTTATCGCGACAATCACTCCGTCCGACGCGACTTTTTGTCCGGACGATGCGACTTTTTGTCCGGACGACGCGACTTTTTGTCCGGCCGGTGCGACTTTTTGTTCGGTTGACGTGACTTTTTGTCCGGCTGACGCGACTTTTTGTCCGGACGATGCGACTTTTTGTCCGGCTGACGCGACTTTTTGTCCGGCTGACGAGACTTTTTGTCCGGATGATGCGACTTTTTGTTCGGACGATGCGACTTTTTGTTCGGCTGACGCGACTTTTTGTCCGGCTGACGCGACTTTTTGTCCGGCCGACGCGACTTTTTGTCCGGACGACGCGACTTTTTGTCCGGACGATGCGACTTTTTGTCCGGACGACGCGACTTTTTGTCCGGACGATGCGACTTTTTGTCCGGCTGACGCGACTTTTTGTCCGGACGACGCGACTTTTTGTCCGGACGATGCGACTTTTTGTCCGGATGACACGACTTTTTGTCCGGCGTTTTTTGCGGCGTGTTTGGGGATAGGGTGATTGAGTGAAAGCATGACGCAAGCGGTCTCCGTTGTAACGCAAGCGGACTTCGCTGTAACGCAAGCGGACTTCGTGGTAACGCAAGCGAACTTCGTTGTAGCGCAAGCGGACGGAAAACCGATCGGTTTCGCGGGGGGCATGAACGGTTTTTGTCATGCCAACCGCAGCTGCCCCCCGCGAGAGTTTAACACTTTTCACTTCAAAACAGAGTAGACGTTCAGCGTGCAGAGTTTGGCGTGCAGCGTGCGGAGTTCAGCGATCAGCGTGCAGAGTGCGACGTGCAGCGAGCAGAGTATGTCATGCAGCGAGCAGAGTATGTCATGCAGCATGCAGAGTTTGGCGTGCAGTATGCAGAGTTCAGGCTTCCGCCGGCACACGGCGTGCTTCCTTCGGCACACAGGGGATGCGGATGGGTGCCGCCGGCGCAATAACCAATGCCGACGGAGCAATCCTACTGGGAGTTTGCGCGGTTTTTTTGCAACAGGCATCCTTGTTGACCGGAGTTCCGGGACATGAAAAGACGAAAATTTCCCGTGACTTTCCGTGTCTTCCGCGGCAAAAAACACGCAGACTCGCCACTTGCACCGCGCAACTCTGCTCCCCCGTGTGAAAAATACCATTTGTTGCCGTTGGTTGTATCCGCTTGGCAAAAACGACGAACACGATACAAGCGAGTTTCACTTTCCCGCGTCTAAAATGACACAAAAATCATATCTCCCCCTTGCCGAGTGGGGGGTTCGTGGTAGCATGGTGACATCGTATCAGATTAAGATCAATCGACTTGTTTCAAGGGGGCGTTATTTTATGCGTCACGTGATTTCGGCTCTGGTGCAAAACGTGCCGGGAGTCCTGTCCCACATCTCCGGGATGCTCGCCTCACGCGGGTACAATATCGACAGTCTTGCCGTCGGAGAAACGGAAGACAATCTGCTTTCGCGGATGACCTTCGTCGTTGTCGGCGATGACAATGTTGTCATGCAGATTCGCAAACAGCTCGAAAAGATCGTCACGGTTGTCCGCGTCGATGATATTTCGCAAGAGGACCACGTCGAACGCGACCTGATGCTTGTGAAAGTTTCGGCTCCCCGTGAAAAACGGGGCGATATCATCGAACTGGTCAATATTTTCCGTGCGAAAATCGTCGATGTCAATCCCGATGTGCTGATGATTGAATTGGCCGGTCAGGAATCAAAAATCGAAGCGTTCATCGATGTTTTGCGACCCTATCACATCATCACCCTCGTCAGAACAGGTGTCATCGCCATGGTACGCGGGAATACAAAGTAAGAGAGTCACCTGGGAATTCCTTTTGCGCGAGTCAGGGAATGATTTTTGTGCGAGAAGAATAAAAAAATAAAAGAATATTTATTGGCGATTACTCGGAGTATAAAAAAGTGGGGTTTCAGCGAGCTGCCGGAGCAGCTTGGTCAAAGGCAAGGGCAAATTAACCTACTGACCACACAATGCGCTGAATCCCCCACGGGCCAGTATTTATTTTCAAAGAGCAATTGGTGTGCCATTTGCAAACAATATTTTCTTCCGATATATCTTGTGTGATACAAACAACTTAAACCCATTGTTTTTTTTCCTGTCACTGGGAAATACGATGTTTTCGGTAGAGTGTATTATTTTGCAACAGTTGCACTTATCGATATGCGATGCAGTTGTCCCATTTGGAAACACATCATGTTTGTCGGCAGTTTCAAAGCGTTTTTGGGGAATTTGTCTTGACATATCTGATTTCAGTTGTTAATCTCCCGTGATTTTTTTCCAGGAAATGACAGCCATCAAAAGGGCAAGTCATATTTTAAAACTGAAAACAACCACGCGGGTCATTGTCTTTCTTGTACTCATCCTGTTTGCAGGCATGAGCGTTTCTTGTACGCAATTGTCAGGGATTACTGCGATTTTCCGGCGTGACGAGCCAACGCATCGCGGAAAGAATTCACCGTTTTCCGCCGTATCTCTTGCAGAAAACGCTGTTGGTATCGATGTTTACGTCATCCGTATTCCCTACCATCGACGTGAGTTGCTGGAACGGTTCTGGCTGGATGTGGAAGAAAGCGAAATCCCGACCACACTTCGCAACGATTTGAGTAAAAATGGGTTACGGCAAGGAATGCTTCCGTCAAAAATCCCTGTTTCGTTTGAGCGATTGCTGGAGTTGCGAAATATTCCCCCGCAGAAGCCGTTTGTTCAAGTGACCCTGGCAGGCAGTGCCGCAGATGAGCCGCTGCATAAGTACAAAACATTTCCCATGGCAGGCAAACAGCCGTTGCCGTTTCCCATCAGCGATACGATGATTCCGAAACTGCCGGTTCTGGCAGTGGTCGATGGCAATGCGTCCGGTCAGGTGTATTCCAATGCAACCGGGGTGGTATTAATTACCACCCATGAGCAGCCGGATGGTTCCGTGATCGTCAAAACGATCCCGGAAATCCATTATGGCGGGGAAACCCGCAGAATTACGTCCGAAGCCGGGGAGTGGACTCCCAAGGTTTATAAATCGAAATTGCAATTTGACCAGTTGGCCGTTGAAACAAAGCTGCTTTTGGGGCAATGGGTTGTGATTGGTTCGGATTCGCGGCAACAGCGCGGGTTCGGGCGGGATATTTTCAGTCAAGGCGAAGGCGACCCGGAACAGATTCTGATCGGAATTCGCCTGCAACAAACCAGCAAAGACGGCATTCACGACCGGAATGACATCGCAGTTTTTAGATTTTCGGATGCCAAAACCAATGACAGGCCAATCCATGACGACGAAATGAATTCGGAATCGAATTTTCCGCCCAGTCTTACCGAACAGGAGCTTGGGAACTCGATGTAACTCAAGCCGAAAAGCGCACGACTTTTTGATTTTTGCAAGAAAAAAGATTTTATTGGAAAAAAAAACGAATTGCCTGTAGTCAAGGGGAGGATTGTCTCTTATATTGTTATTGTTATAAGGATTGTAGTTTCCCGTCATACATGAATTTTCGCCACTTGATTGACCTCGTATTATGGTTCATTTCATGATCGCTATGAAAAACTTAACTCTTTCACTCGTTCTTCTCGCATTGACACTTTGTTTTTTTGGACGATCAGCGTTTGCCGCCGAGTTGCCTTCGCATATCAAGCGGATTGACATTGTTCATACGACGCACACCGACATCGGTTACACCGATCACCCCGCCGTGACGCGCGAGCAGCAAATGCGTTTTCTTGATATTGCGATTGACGGCGTGCTGCAAACGATGAATTTGCCGGATGACGAAAAGTTCGTCTGGGAAGCCGAAGGGCCGCTGGCCGTTGACGATTGGTGGAGACAGGCGACGCCTCAGCGACGGGCGGATTTGGTGAAAGCGATCAAGTCCGGGCAACTGGAGATCGGTGCCGTTGCGATGAATCAAACGGCAACGCTTGATGCGATGCAGTGGAACACGATGCTCCGTTGGCTGCCGGAAGAACTCGACGTGATTGTGCCGCATAAAGTCGGCATTCAAAACGACGTGAACGGCTTTCCCCGTGCCGGTGCGACGGCGATGCTGGACCGCGGCGTCGGGAATCTCTGGATGGGCATCAACGCGACCAACGGACACGCCCCGTTTCAGGTTCCCTGTCCGTTTTGGTGGAGAATGCCTGACGGACGCAAGATGTTCGTCTGGCTCGGCGAATCATACCCGATGGGCTTTTTCTTTTTTCATGATTTTGATTGGCGTCGCGGCCCGGTGCCGGAATCAACCGACACGCATTTCCGTCCGGCAAGGCCGAACGAACTTTTCAAGACCGATGAAGCGTCGCTCCGCAAATCGCACGAAGTGCTTTGTGCCAAGTTGAGGCATTACGAATCGCAAGGCTACAAATATTCCGTGATGCCGCTTTCGCTGACCAACGTATGGCGGATGGACAATGATCCGCCGTTTCCGGCAATCGCGAAATTCGTTGCCGCGTGGAACAAGCTCGGTTTGACGCCTTCGATTCACCTTTCGACGGCATCCGATGCAATGGAGCGGCTGAAATTGGAAGCGTCCGACGCACCGGAGTATGCCGGTGAGTTCACCGACTGGTGGGTCAACGGGGCCATGTCAGGACCCCGGGAAGTTGCGGCGTCACGCATTGCCAAACGCAACCTTGCGGCGGCTCTGTCACCGGTCTGGGGGGACCCGAATGAACCGAATGTGCAAACTGCGGCGGACAAAATTCTGCGGCAGCTTTGCCTGTTTGACGAACATACTTGGGGAGCCGCCGACAGCATCGGTCAGCCGCACGCGATTGACACGCACGCCCAGTTCAACGAAAAAGCAAGGACGGCATATTACGGCCTTGCTCTGTCGAAAATGCTCCTTGCCCAGCGTGCGAGGACGAAGATATACGCGATACCACGCAAAGGTCCTTTCAGTGGTCGCGACGATAGTTTTTTTATCGTCAATACGGCACCCAAAGAATGGCGGGGCTGGGTTTACGTTAAAACCTCCGCATTTCGCGAACCCGTCGATTGGCTCGGCGAAACATGGGACCCGGAGGCCTGGTTCCAGACGCGAGTGGATCGATTGCCCGGCTATGCGTGTTTTGTTCCTCCGGCAAATACCGAGGAAATAACGTCGGAATCGGACAACGACACCATCGCGGACAACAAGCCGGATCAATTGGCACGGTTTTGGGCCGTTATTCCGCCTGCCGGGACATTGAGCCTTTCCCCCTTTACGCCGGACAGGGAAATCGTTCAAGTGACCAATTCACTTCCTGCCAATGTCGAATGCGACGAACACGGCTGGCCGAAATCGATTCATTGGAAACAATTTTCAACGCCGCTTGTGACCGAATCCCCCGGCGATTTCGTGTCGGTTGAATTTACCAAACTGCAAGGACGATGGCAGTATAATGGCATCCTCCATGCAAACAATCCGGAACTTCGCAACACTTCACTCAAGGAAACCCGTGCGGTGGCAGCAGGTGAAACGACAGTCGAGCGGACCGATTATTCGACGATATATACGCAATCGATGAAGCATCCGCGTTTGAAATGGTTGACACGGCAGCTTGAAGTCTATGACAAACGTGATGCTACGAATCATGCAAGAGCGACGCTGACGGTTCGATTTTACCGGATTTCGTCGGAATTGCCGGAATGGTTTTATATCGGTTGTTCGTTCCCGAGCGGTGACACTCTTCCGACGACAAGTGCCGGCGGGATGCCGTTTACGCCGTTTGCGGATCAGCTCCCGGGAACCTGCATGGATTATTTCGCCGTCGATTCCTGGGTGAATTACCGTCAACCTGCCGGCAATGAAGGTGAACGCTGGACGTGGATTTCCCGTGATGCTCCGCTGGTGAGTTTCGGCGGACCTCAAACGTTGAAATACCTGAAAGCCGCCCCGGAAAACGTCAATAAGATTTACGCGATGGTGTTCGACAATACGTGGATGACGAATTTCGTCTGCGACGAGCACGGCGTATTCGAGTACAAGTTCGAGTTGGTGCAGGGTTTGCCGACCGACCCGAAAGAACAGGCCGACTATGCCGAGACCTTCCTTTCGACGCCGCAGTTGGTGATTCATCCGAATTTGCCGGAAGACCCGATTTTCATGGAACGGTTGCATAAACCGTGATTGGTTTGATATAATGTGATTGTAGGTATTGCTTAGAAAGAGAAGTAACATACGGAGAAAGTATGACGCAGAGGAGGACAGACAACAGAAATAACGACAACAAGAGTCAACAACACCGAACGAACGAAATGATTCGCATTTCACCGGTTCGCGTTGTTTCCGCTGAAGGCGAACAACTGGGTGTCATGAATACATCCGAAGCCATTTTTGCGGCGAAGTCGGCGGGACTTGATCTGGTCGAAGTTGCCCCGGAGGCCAAGCCGCCGGTCTGCCGTATCATGGACTACGGTAAATTCAAGTACCAGCAGAAAAAGCGACAGACCAAACAACAGGTCAACCGGACAAAGATCAAACAATTGCGTCTCCGTCCCAAAACAGGCGACCACGATGTGCAGGTGCGATTGAAACAGGCTCGCGATTTCCTCGTGCATAAGGACAAGGTGCAGATTTTTGTCGTCTTTCGCGGTCGGGAACTGGCTCACGTCGAAGAAGGTCAAAAGCTGATGGAGTTCATGATCGAGCAACTGGAAGATGTGGCCAAGATCGAAACGCCGCCCAAGCGGATGGAAAACAAACGCGTGATGTGTGTACTGGCACCCAAATAACCGCAAATCCCACTTACACCGGAGGTCAAGGATGGTCAGGTTCGTTTTTGTCATAGTCTTTGTACTGGCGGTGGGAACGGTTCGGCCAGTATGGTTGGGTGCGAACGACACGTCCCTCAACGACACAGTCTGTCGATTCCGCATTGACAACCGCTTGGTGACCGGAGATCGGGTTGTCAAAACCGTCACGATTTTTACCGCCGGCTTGGTTTACGACTGCATCGGCGATTACGGACAAATCACAATCTATGACAAAGCCGCCGGGACGTTGACCCTGCTTGATCCGTCCTGCCGTCTGAAAACCATCGTAACGACGGAAAGCCTTGCCGATGATTACGTGCAACGCAGGGAAGCGTTTCGTAAAAGTGACAATCCCTTCCAGAACTATCTGGCCGAGCCGTATTTCGAGGACAATGCCTTCGAGGGGGAGTCCGGCTTGATGTACTTTCGTTCGCCGTGGGTCGAATATCGGTTTGAAACCGTCTCGCTCAACGACCCCGTCGTGTCCGAAGCGTATTACGACTTTTGTCGGCAGTTTACTCTGCTGAATATTCGGATAGGCGATTCGCCGACTCCGATGCTTCGCAAAGAACTGAATCCGATTCTCGAACAGAATCGGCGATTTCCCGGAAAGGTCAATTTGACGCTTTATCCTCGCGGCAAAGTGATTATTACCGGCCACGTCATTCATGCCGAATCGACACACATCTTTGTTCGGCGGCTGCAATCGCCCGATGAGTTGAGAGTGCAACAGGCCAACCGATACCGTGAGCTGTTCCGTGAAGTGCCGCTCGACGATTATCTCCGCGAAGTCCGCCGATGATTCCCTTGCTTGCGCGGCCGACTCTGATTCATTCGCTTACTTTGTGCGTGGCTTTGTATTCATCGCTATGTCGCAGGAACGAGTTGAGCAGTTCCGGTGCGATGATCCAGCCGCGACAGCTTTCGCTGCCGCACAGACATGGGATGGCACGGTCTTCCGGCCAGGCGTAGTCGATGGTCAGTTGTTCGCCCGGCTCGATGTCGCGGAGAGCTTCGAGCCACATCTCAACGCCGAACGCCGCGTCGGTGTTTTCGTAATTGATGCGACGCGTGACGCTGTTCGCGCGTTGCATGGCGAGGCGACGGCGCACATCGTCGTCCCATTCCTCCGACGGGATATAATTCATAAACAGGCAGTTCGGCTCACAGGAATGATTCAGGAAGCAAAACGGTGCCGCCGGTTCGAGCGAAAGCCAACCGCCGGCGTCGATACAGTAACTCGACGTGTAATCCATGTCGGTGAAAACGCGGCCGCGCACCCGACCGATTTTGCGGTTGCCTCGCAGCTTCCGCGTTGTGAATACGCCGAGGCCGCAAGGCGTTCGGTCAACGCGAATCGTTTTGGGGAAATGTCGAACGAAGTGCGGATGATGCCGCTGAACGACATCGGCAAACTCGACTTCGGTAATATCGCAAGTAAAAAACGGGAACGGGAAGCGTGATTGAGTGATCATAGTGGTTAGCGGTGAGTGATTAGTGGCTGGGGGAATATTACTTTTTGGCGTATGTCCAAGCGATAGCAGCGTCACCCTGTGACGCTCATTTGTTACTTCTCATGTGCCAATCGCAAGCCAGGAATACGTTCAAAATGCCTGCGATTGAATGTTGCAAGCGGCAGATCGTTGGATATCGCAGTTGCGGCTATGAGAATGTCGCCGAGGTCAATGAGTTTGCTCCCCTGTTTCAGTTGTCGATAGATCGTTCGTGCCGTACCAATCGTCGAATCATCAAATGGTATAACTTTGATCTGTTGAAAAACCGAATTCCAAAATGCAATATCCCTGTCCAACGCTCCGCAAACGACTTCATACTTTGCGATGGATGAAACATAGTGCTCCTCATATCGATCAAGCAATTCCGTGAAAGCGGTTTTACGTTTGTCGGTAGCCCGAAAAAAATCTATGAAAACACAAGTGTCCATCATGACCGCATTGCCCATTGTTTCATGTCCTCTCTGATTTCATCTTGTCTGTGAATCGTTTCATCATCGGCAACCGGGCCGTTGAGAAAAAATTGCATAAACTCCTCCTTTGTCATTGGTGCCGGATTATCGGCGTACTCTTCTTCCAACCGGCGGCGATTTTCCTTGAACTGTGCGACTTGTTCCGGCGTGAACCATGAATCGGATTCCGGGAGATAACCTCTGGCGGATTCGAGGAATGCGGGTTGAGAAACGCCGATCGTTTGGGCTGCCTGATCCGAAGAGAGAATGCCGGCTTCGTACATTTTCGCGGCCACGAATATTCGTGCATCCCAATTCGATGGAACATTCAAATTGTCCGGCAGATCAATAGTAATCGTAGGCATAATAACTGCGAGTTCGATGTAAATTTTGGTGGTTTATTACAAGATACTATACCATATTTTACACATATTGAAATGAAAAGCGACGGTCACGACGTGATCGTCTTGTATTTTTGCGCGTCACAGGGTGACGCGGTTAACCCTGATTCAAAAGCATTCGTTCGAGGCAAAGACGCGCATCGGGGGCGATGGCATCATCAACGGCGACCTGATGAATCGGCGTGCCGGCGGCGATGTGATCAAGGACACGGCACAGGTTGGCCGGTCGCGTTTGCGACATCGTTTCGCAAACGGCTTCGCCCCGGCCGAGCGTCGTGATCATACGGTCGTTATATTGGTCGGCGAGTCGTTCGACCAGATGCCATTCCGTGCCGACAGCCCAACGTGACCCCGGCTCGGACGCGGCAATCGTGTCGATGATCATGTTCGTCGAACCGGCGAAATCGGCCTGACGGACCACTTCCGGGTAACACTCGGGATGGACGATGATTTTGGCGTCGGGCAATGCGCGGCGCGTTTCGGCAACGGCGTCGGAACCGAATTTCAAGTGTATCGGACAGGCACCGTCCCAGAGAATGACACGGCAGTCGGCAAGTTTGGCGTCCGGTGACAGCGGTTGCAGTTGCTCCTGCACACGATTCCAAAGGCGAATCTGTTCGCGCGTGATTCCCATGTTTCGGGCGGTGTTTTGCCCCAGCATTTGGTCGGGCAGAAAAAACACGCGATCACCGTGTTCAAAAGCCCATTGTAAAACGGCCGTTGCATTCGACGACGTGCAAGCCAAGCCGCCGTTGCGACCGCAAAACGCCTTGATTGCGGCGGTCGAATTGACATACGTTACTGGAACGATGCGTTGACAGTCGAAATGGTTTGCAAGTTCCACCCATGCGGTTTCGACCTGTTCCATGGTCGCGGTGTCGGCCATCGGGCAACCGGCCTCGGCATCGGGCAGTGTCACGAACACCTTGCGGCCGTTTCTCGCGGCGAGATTGTCCGGTGCATTGGCCAACACATCCGCCGTTTCCGCCATGAAATGCACGCCGCAAAACACGATGAAATCGCAAGTCTTGCTCCGGGACGCCGCCTGGCTGAGCGCGAAACTGTCGCCGGTCAAATCGACGTGCTTGATGATCTCGCTCCGCTGATAGTGGTGTCCGAGGATCAAAAGACGTCCGCCGAACGCCTGCCGAACATGAGTGATCCGGGCATCGAGTTCGTCGTTTGTTAAAGCGGCATATTCCGCAAGCGAAAGCGGCTTGATGTCACCGATTGTTTCGGCCATGTCACGTTCCCCCGTACATTGGATGATTGTGTTTATTCTAACTTCCGATTTACAGTAAAGCAAGAGTCGTTGACAAAGTTGCCTGCATGGGAATCAGACCGTCTTCAAGTTCCAGGCATCACCCACACGGATGACACGGAACAGGCGGATCGCACGAATCACACAGATCTCGCGAATGACGCGGGTTTTTACGGATTTGTGACTCTGGTCGGCGGTGATGCCTGTCTCATCCGTGTCCTCGGTATACCGGAATACCTGGTCTTTGTATCGGAATTGCTGTTAAGTCTGAACTTTTGCAAAACGTAAAAATGTGATAAACTATTCCGTCAAGCTGCGAAATTGTATTGCGGCGTTTTTTGGAAGCGTCT
>Ga0082212_10009001_pt1 | contig 12924 bp, 15 predicted proteins | sample TergutNt197P3_FD_71548 | JGI IMG/M metagenome (GOLD analysis project Ga0082212, IMG submission 71548) | Neocapritermes taracua P3 segment gut microbial communities from Petit-Saut dam, French Guiana - Nt197 P3 | ecosystem: Host-associated > Arthropoda: Insects > Digestive system > Gut ... | reverse complement strand
GCGGTTGGGCTATGGCTGTAAAGATAGAGGACGGCAATGTGGCTGCCATCCCGGCAGTGGTCATCCGCGCTTTTAGGCAGATGAATATCCTCGCGGAGGGGGAGCATCAATCCTTGCGTCATTTCGCGGTACGGGAAATCTTAAATTGCCACGGGGAAAAGGTGGGCGAGACCAAGGCGGCTTTTCATATGGAGCTGGTATAATATGAGTGTCTGGCACTACTTTGCCCCGGATATATGCTGTCCCGGCATCACCGATATACCTCTGGATACACTGAGGGAGCGCGGTATCAGAGGTCTGCTATTAGATTTAGACAATACTATCACCGAATGGCATGAGGACGAGGTGGCAGATGCAACCAGGCAATGGTTGCATGATTTAAGGGAAAAGGGCTTTAGCGCCTGCATTGTTTCCAATAATCATAAGCAGCGGGTAAATAGAGTGGCCGGGCAGTTGGGTTTGCCCTGCCTGTATTCTGCAGCCAAACCGCGCCGCAAAGGCTATCGGCAAGCCTCCGCCTTGCTCAAGCTGCCTCCGCAGCAACTAGCCATGGTAGGCGATCAATTGCTTACCGATGTGCTGGGCGGCAACCGGGCCGGATTAACCACCATTTTTGTTCAATACATTAACCATCGCGAGCATTGGGGTACCACGCATATCTTCAGACCCGTAGAGCGCTGGCTGATGAAGAGGTTGGAAAGAAGCCAGAATCAGTTAATAAAACGGCTGTAGCCGTTTTTTACTGATACTAAGCAGGTGGAGGACGGTAATGACAAAAGAAAACGTGGTGCTGATAGGCTTTATGGGTAGCGGCAAGACAGTTATCGGCAGACAGGTGGCACGTTTGCTGGGTTTTCAATTTGTGGATACAGATGAAGAAATGCAGCGTATAACTGGTATGACCATGTCTGCGCTGCTGAAGAAGCATGGGGAGATACGTTTTCGCTCCGAAGAGGAATTGGCGGCGAAGAAGCTGGCGGCCCGCCGCGGCTTGGTTATAGCCTCAGGCGGCAGTCTGATGCCCAAACAGGAGCCTTTAGCCCTCTTAAAGGAGCATGGCTGGTTTGTGTTGCTGCAAGCCGCGCCGGATGTGATCTTGGAGCGAGTCAGCCGCAAGAACAACCGCGGCAACCGCCCTTTGCTTTCCGGCAAACCCAGCCTAAATCAGGTGCGCGAATTGTTGCTTCAGCGGGAGCAGCAATATTTGGAGCTGGCGGATTACACCCTCAATAACTCGGAAATAGGGGTGGAGGAAGCGGCGGCGAAAATAGCCGGACAGTACCGCAAGGATTATCAGAACAATGGTTGAACAGATCATCGAACTGGATATAACAAGTCTGACATCCAGGGGCGACGGCTTGGGCAGGCATCAGGGTCTGGCTGTGTTTGTGTCCGGCGCTTTACCCGGAGAAAGTGTGCGGGCAAGAGTTGTACAGGTTAAGAAAAACTATGCCTGGGCTACCTTGCTGGAATTAATGGGGCAGGCAAAGGAACGCGTGCTTCCTGCCTGTCCCTTTTTTTATACCTGTGGGGGCTGCGTTTTGCAGCATTTGGCATATGAGGCGCAACTGATTTGGAAAAGACAATGGCTGAAAGATGCTTTACAGCGCATCGGCGGCCAATCTGCTGAGGTATTACCCACCCTAGGCGCCCAGTTGCACACCGGCTATCGCGACCGGGTGCAATTACATAGCAGCTGGCATCAGGGCATACTAAAACTGGGCTTTTATGGGCGGGGTAGCCGGAAACTGACGGATAGCGTCTCCTGTCTTTTGATGCGTCCGCTATTATCGCAAATTGCGCAAACGCTAACGGAATTGCCGCCGGATTTTGCCGAATGCTTGGCCTCACTGGATCATGTGACTCTGCGTTGCGATAGCGCGGGCGAGCAGGCCATGCTGACCCTGGTGGGCCTTGAAGAGCAGGAGGGCTTAAGCAATTTGGCAGTCTGGCTGATGGAGCGTGAACCGCGCCTGGTTTCCGTATGGGCTAATGCGGGTAAGCCGGTCTATGGCATATACGGAGATAAATGGAGCAACCTGGCCGGGTTGGAAAAATTGCCGGATAGCATCGGCGGTTTGCGTTTACAAGTTTCGCCGGGAGCTTTCACGCAGATAAATGCCGCCCAAGCCCGGCGGTTGTACGAATGCGTGGAGCATTATGCTGCCCTAAGCGGCCGGGAAACAGTAGTGGACGCATATTGCGGCGTGGGCGCTATAGCGCTTTATCTGGCGGATAAAGCGCTATCGGTGATAGGTGTAGAGGAATATGCCCCGGCAGTGGTAGATGCCGGAGTAAACGCGAAATTGAACGGTATAGGCAATTGCCACTTTTTCCCTGGGCGGGTAGAGGAGGTGTTGCCGCGCCTGACAGCGGAGGGCCTGCCAGCGCAGACGGTGGTACTGGATCCGCCCCGTGCCGGTTGCACGGTAGCGGCGCTTGGGGCGCTAACAGAGCTTAAGCCAGAGCGCATAATCTATGTTTCCTGTGACCCAGCCACCTTGGCCCGGGACATACGCATTCTTTGCGCAGGGGGCTATGCGGTTCATGAAGCCCAACCCTTGGATATGTTCCCCCATACCGGTCATGTAGAGGCTATAGTTTCGCTACAACGTCTATAACATAGTCCTTTGCCTGTTAGAATGTAAAGTTGTAAGATTCGCAAATCGAATTTTATGTTGACTTTATTATGATTTCGTAGTATAAAGTAATTGTAATGCAATTACATAACAATGTGAGGGCAATTGATAATGACATATGATTTTGATGAATTATCATGAAGAAACCGTTTTTAATTGACATAGCCTTACTACTGCTGTTGTGTTGCGCTGCTTGCGCGCCCGCTTTTGAAGAGTCTGAGCTTTTTTTGACTGAGGAAACCGACGTTAATGCGGTTGCAGACGGCCCTGCCGATATAGCTGCCGATGCTCCCCCTGCTTCCATTGCGGACGAGTACGCGCAATCTACAAAGATGTGGGACGCAGCGGGTGCGGACTATCCGGCAGTCGAAATATCGGAGCAGGAGTCCGCTCCTAAAACTGTGGGCGCAACTCAGTCGGAACCGGTCCTGCCTGAACCAATACAGGTAGCAGATAATACTGATATGTTAGATATTCTTGCGGGTGAGCCGGTCATACTCACCGTCAGCGGTGACGGTGTCGGCGGGGAAACTACTTGGACACTAAAACAACTGCAGGCTTTATCGGAAGGCTATCGTGAGAGTACTTATTCCACCACCAATAACTGGCCCAGCTTCGGTCACATGAAGGCCCAGGGGGTATCCTTATCCTATCTGTTGCGTCAAGCCGGTTTGTTGGATAAAGCGGCCAGCTTTAAATTTTCCGCCACAGATGGCTATTATGTTACCGTAACCTACGAACAGATCTTCGGAGAGCACTATGCCTATGCTTTTCACAATGCCGAGAGCAGTGGTGGCGCAGTAGCTGTCGAACCGGTCATTGCCTGGGCCTGGGGTGATGTTGGCAAGGTAAGGCCGGAAAACATTCGTCCTTTCTTCGGGCAAAGTGGCCCGCTGGAAGTGAATACTTCCGCTTTTGTCAAGGATCTCTGTTATATTGAGGTATCTGCCGCTTCCGTCGGCGCTTGGGCATCCCCGGTGGCCAGTATTGACGATGGCGGCGTTGTTGCCGCCGGTACAGAGCTCAAACTGCTCCACGACGCTATGGATAGCGTCCGCATCTACTATACCTTGGACGGCAGTGAGCCGGATTATTACAGCCTTGTTTACAACCCTTCCACCAGCTATTTTCAACCGCAGCTCATCACGCCGTTGATATTGGAACAAAGCGTGACGCTTAAGACCTTTGCCGCCGCCTTTGGCAAAGATAAAAGCCCTGTGGTAACTTTCAGTTATACGGTTAAATGATTATGGTGCGGCGTTTATTACATTGTATCATAGCCGCTTTTCTCGCACTTCCCTTGCTCTTGTATGGCTGCCATAAGCAGGAGCCCGTACTTTTGGAGGAGCGGCCAACTCCGTTGACATTCCTCTTTTTTAGCGATACCCAGGCCGACCCGGAAATAGGGGATTATTCCGCCTTAGGGGAATTGTTAGCACAGGCGGTGAAGGTGGGGCGAAAGCCCACACTGGCTATTTTTGGCGGGGATACGGTGAACGTGGGCGGGGATGCCGACGAATGGCAGGAATTTTGGCAGGCGGCTGAAACACCGTTGGCCGGGCTGACTACAGCGGTGGTTGCCGGGAATCACGATAGCCACACTTTGCTGGCAGAACAGTTTGATTATCCCCGGCAAGCGCCCTCCGGGCAGGGAGAAGGCTTCTTTTACTCCTTTGATTTCGCTCCGGTCCATTTTATCATGCTGGATAGTAATATTATGGGCGCGGCTAAACAGAAAGATGTGAAATGGCTGCGCGATGATCTGCAAAGCGAGGCAACCCGTCAGGCTATTTGGCGTATTGCGGTAATGCATCATCCTATGTGGCCGGTTGTGGAAAATCCTAAAGATGCCGCGCGGGCCGCAACCATGCGGGAGCATTTCCTGCCTTTGCTTGAAGCGGGTGGGGTAGATCTGATACTATGCGGGCATCAACATGTCTTTGCTCTCAGCCTGCCCATGCGCGGTGCTGCCGCTTCAGATGACGGCAGCGGTATCATCCAGATCATGGCAGCCTCCGGCGCCAAAGAGTCTTATGTGGTGGGCAACCGGGGTTATGTGGTTTTGATCAACCCTGGCCCCAACTATTTGTTGCTGACTGCGGATGACACCGAAATTAGTATTGCCGCCTATGATGAGCATGGAGAAGACTGGGATATCTCTGTAATTGCGAGGTAACATTATGCTTGTTTTTTCTTCTGTAGAGCGCGATGACTTGATTGCTCCGCAGGTTTTTTTAATTATATGTGCAATATTGATGCTGCTCTGCTTTACTGCCTGCACGCCTGGCGGCTCAAACGGGCTATTTCCGGATACGGTGCCCGTTACAGGAGCAGAAGCACCGGCCCGGCTAGCTGATGCGGTTGCCTGGCGTATCTGTATTGTTGATCCCGCAGGGGCGGAGGTCTGGAGTTTTACAGAGGCGGAGCTGGCGGAAATGTTGGAACCTTTCGCCCATGCTTATTCCACAGTCAATAATTGGCCCACGACCCGCTTTTACGCCGCCGAGGGCTATTCGCTGGCCGATATACTTGTGGCGGTTGGATTGTACGATGCCGCTCAAACAGTCTATTTCCGCGCTGCCGACGGCTACCAGGTCAGCTTCACGGCAGAGCAGTTGTTTAGCCCCCAGTATCATTACCCGCAGGTGGGAGAAAACGGCGGTGGAGCGGAGCAAGTATTTCCCATCATCGCCTACCGCTGGCGCGAGGGCACAAAGAATCTTAGCGAGGTCAGCGATAATAAGCCCTGCCTGATTATTGGGCAGCGGAACCACTTAGAACATACCAACCCTGCCTTTGTTGTGGGTGTGGCGGAAATCCTGGTAGACTACGCGCCCTGCGAAAAGTGGCCCACGGCTACTACCTTTCCTTTGCCCGGTCCTATAGCAGTCGGAGAAACGGTGAAGCTGCAGCATCCAGATTGTGGGCTGGTCAAACTGCACTATACTCTGGACGGCAGCGAGCCCACGACTCTTTCCCCCATGTATAACCCCAGCACCTATCAGTTGGAATTAAACCGGCCTATACCTATCACAGAACCCACCGTCATCAAGGTGCTGGTCAGAGGTTACGGCAAAGCCGACAGCGAAATCGCCGTTTTCGAATTCACGCCCGTGGAAAATAGGAGGTAGTCATGCCACATGAATCATAATCATTCGTCTGTTGGGCGCGATGCCCACATCGTGCCGCAGGGTTTTTTTTACGGCGCGATCAGGGCATCGCGCCCAACAGTATGCAGGAAAAATCTGTGGATTCGTAACATAATAGCAGTCATTTTGGTAGGCTACACCAGTTTTTTCTGCAGCGCTTGCGCAGCTCCCGGATTGGTAGCTACCGTACCGGCCGCGGATAGCGGGGATCCCAATTACGAAGCCCAAACGATTCAAATTGAAGGTCTGAGGGAGTTAGTCGGCGGCATCGCCGAGATAAGCGTGGCCGAATTACGCGCCCTGCCTCAGCGCGAGTTGGAAGCCAGCTATAAGCGCACCACCGGGCTCACCGAGGAATTTTGCATGTCCGGCCCGCTTTTGCGGGATGTGATCGCGCAGACAGGCGGCAATTTGGATGATTATGCCGGTTTGGGTGTGATCGGCCGCGATAATTATTATTGTCTGTTCTCTCGCGAGGTGATAGATAGTACACCTGAACTGCTGCTGGCTGTGAATATAGACGGCGAATCAAAACTGGATGAGGACAATTATCCGGCACGCGTAGCCGTGCCGGGGCAGTTTGGCCCCTATTGGGTCAAGCAGGTGGCCAAGCTGATCCTCTACGAGGAAGTGCCACGCAAAAATATCACCAGCGTATGGGTATTTGCCAATCTGGCCGCAGGCATTACGCCTTATGAATACGAATATTACGGCTCCCAGGATAAGGCCATAGATTTGGAGCAGATATTTTCTCGTCTCGATTTTGTGGATAGCCGGGCTTTTTTTACTATGAAATCTGCAGACGGTTTCAAAAAAAATGAAGCCATGAATATGGTCAAATCCCGTTATTATCTCAAGACCGAGGGGGCGGATGCGCCCACCAATGTAGCGCCCTATATCAAATTGGGTATGAACGTACAAAAAATCGCCTGGGTCTCCACCAACGCAGATGCCGCTGTTTTTCCCTATATGTTGATGGAGTATATGGAAAGTAAATCCATCAGAGGACAAACAGGCCTGCCCTTGGGGGAACTCCTCTACGAGGTAGAAGTAGATAAAGTTAAAACCGCTACTTTCGATCTCTTAGGTACGGCGGGCGAACGCTACCGGGTATCCGGCAGTGAATTGACTAATGCTATCCTGGTTCCTCTGCCGGAAGGTGGCGGCCGGGTATTATGGGCGGGGGGCTATGATTATCCGGATATAGAAAATTTACTTAGAATACGCTTAGTAAATGTGGAATGAGGCGTGAGGAATGAGGAATGGGCGATTTTATTTACACGTCATTGCGAACCGCGAAGCGACGTGGCAATCCGGAAAAGCTTGTATAGAGGGGAAGACTGGATTGCTTCGTCGCTTTGCTTCTCGCAATGACGGACTAGTTGATATTCCCCAACGTAGCAAATGGCAGCGGTCAGTGGCCATCGCTTTGCTGATATGCCTGATTACGGCAGTTGGCGCTTGTGGAAAGCCGAATAGCGCGCTTACGGAGGCGGAAGGCGCGGCTATCACCGCTATCTGCGGTGTGGATGCGGCGGATTTCGCCGATATCAGCCAGGAGGTTTTAGATAAGGGACGCGCCGCCAAATTTCCGGCTGTGGCAAAAGTTTACCAAAGCGGGCAGTTGTATGCGTTTATCCTCAAACCGGTGGCTTATAATGGGCCTATCACGCTAGCCCTGGTGATAGACGGCGCCGTAGAGATCGGAGAGAGCCTGGGCTTGCGCATAGTGGAGCATATGGAGACGCCCCATTATGTACGAGATATGGAAAATGATTGGTTCACCGGGCGTTTTGCCCGTAAACCGGCAGGGGAATACCTAAAGGCAGTACGGCTCAAGGCCCAAAACGAGCGGGATATCGTGGCTATTACCGGCGCTACCGTCACCACGGAAGGCATTGTGAACGGCGTAAACGCCGCTTTCGGCGTGTATCAGGAATATGTTTGGGAGCATAATGCCGCCGATGTACCGTATATGGTGCGTTTTACACCGGGGCAAGGCGACGGGCCACTGGAAACGGGTACTCTGGCTATCCGCGCCTATGGTCTGGTTCTGGCGGAGATTAGCCTGGATGATATCCAAACCCTCCCTGCCGTTAAACGCACTATGAACATTCATTCCTCCGCAGGCATAACGCAGCATGCCTTTAGAGGCACGCTGCTTTCAAATATCCTGAATATGCTGGATCCGGCAATGATGGAAGAATATAGCCGGGCCTTGGCCGTGGGTGTGGACGATTATATCTCCGGCATAGCCATGGAGGAGATCAAGGCTGAAAACAGCGTTTTTATCATGTACGAGGATAACGGCGAGCCGTTGGCGAAGAAAAACGGCGAAGCGGGAGCATTGCGCATAGTGGTGCTGGACGATGTGTTTGGTCAGCGTTTTACTAATTATCTACTGGAAATAGTACTGGAAAATGAGGAGAACATATGAAACGTATACGGTTAAAAGCCATACTCTCCAGCTTTTTACTGCTGATGTTTTTGCTGTTATTTGCCAGCGGGGTTATGCTGCATATTGGCAAAACCGGCTTGATACTTGGGTTTAGCCGCGCTTTTCTAACGCATTTTCACGCATGGCTGTCCTTGCTGCTGTTGCTGCTTATATGCTGCCATCTGGTTTTGAATTGGCGCATGTTTTGTATGGAATTGAAAAAATTATTTGACCGCAACCCTGCATCAGTAAAGAATGATGGCGCAGATAAAAGAGAACAACAATAGTGCCGATAGTGCATAATCGCGGCCGCGTAAGCGAAGTGTGAATAAACTGCTGCGCGTGGGGTAAGCGCCAAAGCCCCGCAGTTCCATGGCAATAGCCAGTTCCTGAGCCTTTATCACAGCGTCCGCCACCACCGGCAATAGTAGATTTACATACAGCTTTAGCTTACGTGGCAGAGCTAGTTCCTGTAAAACCAAACCGCGCAATTGGATAGCTGTGAGGGCATCGCGGAACGATTCGCTGAAAAATGGCAGAAAGCGCAGGGCTGTACTGAGCATAAATACGAATACATAAGGAAGACGTAATTGCACCAGCCCCTGGATGACACGGCGTGGGTTTTCCGCAGAAATAATTGCCATGGCCAATAATAATACGGCAAAACGTTCTGCTGTAGCCAATCCGCGGGATAATCCCTGCCCATAAATAAACACAAAATCTCCCCAATATAATAATGGTTGTCCTTGGCGGAAAAAGATGATCTGCGCTAAGGCTGCCATGGCCAACAGTCCCAGCAAGCTGCGGAAGCGTTGTATAAAAGTGAATAAATGCGCGCCAAAAGACAAGGCCAGCAGCAGGGCTGCGAGAGTCAGCAGCGCCAGGTTCTGAGGACGGTTAAAGTATAGTGCAGCCGCGGAAAGCAGCAGAACTGCCAGGAGCTTTATACGTGGATCGGTATGCTTCAGCACCGTACCACCCCGCTTTCCACAAAAACTATACGTTTGCCAAAGCGCTGATTAAGCATTTTGTCGTGGCTGATCAAAGCTATTGCTATGCCGTTTTCCAGTAACTCTTGTAATAACTCGTATAGATTATCCCGCAACCCCTGATCCAGACCGCTGGTCGGTTCGTCCAGCAGCAATAGCCTCGGTTCCTGCATCATCACAGCTGCTAGGGCCAGCCGTTGCTTTTCGCCACGGCTCAAGCGGTATATACTGCGCTCGCACAAATGAGAGAGGCCAAAGCGCTGCAGCAGCGTTTCGGCTTTTACTTGGGCCGCCACAAGATCTTCTTTCAGAAAGCGTGCTTTAAATAGCAATTCTTCGTATACCATGCTGCAAAATAGCTGGCGGCCCGGCTCTTGAAACAGATAACCCACCGTTTGTCCTATTCGTCCTAAAGGATAATCGTTGGCTGGGGCGCCGTCCAAAAGCAGTTCGCCTTGGCGCGGTTTTAGTATACCTGCCATCAGCTTACCCAATGTACTCTTGCCGCTGCCGTTAGCGCCACGGATCAGCAGCGATTCGCCTGCTTCCACGCATAAATTGGAGCAGTTAAGCGTGAAAGCTCCTTTGTCATAAGCATACTGCACTTGCTGCAGTTGTAACAGGGGCGCCTTCATGGTGAAACTTCCTTCAGTAACCCGGCTTCAAAGCGCAGCACCCGGTGGGCCAGCTTCATACTGCGCTGTTCGTGCTCTATCAGCAGCACCGTTACGCCTTGACTGTTTAGCCTCTGTATCAATGTTTCCACGCGCTCGGTGGCCTCTTCATCAAGCTGGCAAAATATCTCATCCAGTATAAGCAGGCGTGGTTTCAAGGTTAGCGCCGCTCCTAATGCTACCAATTGTTTTTGACCGCCGGATAGCTGATGAGGCGCAGCCAGACGGGATTGTTCCAGGCCGGTTAAAGCTAGGGCTTCGTTGACCCGCAAGCGGATAATCTCCGGCGGCAGACGCAGATTTTCCGGGGCAAAGGCCAGTTCATCTTCTACTGTGGGCGCGCATAGCTGACTTTCCGGTTCTTGGCGCACCATACCTAGAGTTTGGACAAGCTGTGCCAAAGATAGTCTGCTCAGTTCCCGACCCTCCAAGAGAACGCTGCCCTGTAATTCCCCGCCGATATTGCGGGGAATTACATAAGCCAATATTTGGCACAGGGTGCTTTTGCCACAGCCGGAAGAACCGGTCAGTATCACCGTCTCCCCCCTGTTGAGGCTTAAATCCAGCCCGCTGAACAAGGGCGCGCAGCCCGTATAGGCAAAGCTCAAGCCATGCGCCTCTAAAATCGGTCCGGTGTCGTTCACTTGCTCATACTTGCGCATTTATTTCCTCCACGTATTTGCACCAGCGCTGGGCAAAAAGCTCTCCTTTTATCACCAGCAAAAACGGCCCCCAACCACCGCTGGTTTTGTTTTGCAATATTTCTCCATCCATGGCGATACAGATATATACCTTCTCCGCCGCTGAAACCTCCGCAAGGGAAAGCGGCGAAAAATAGCTATCCAACCCGCGCACGGCAAATAGGGAAGCGCCGGATATGTCTATGCCTAAAGTTTCGTAGATTAACCGCAATTCTACGCCGCTTAAACTGACTTCCCGCGGCGCGTTTATACTGGTAGCCAACCTGGTAGTAAATTCCACCGGTTGCATATCCACAATATTTTGTAAGCTGACCGCGGCTACTATCTCACCCTCCATCTTGAGCAAAAATTCCCGGTTTTCCTGCAACGCGCTCTTCAAGCTGGCGTCGCCGTGGTTTAATAAAGCCAAAACCGCTATAGCCATAAGCAATCCGCATACTGTAATGAGAATAACCCTGTTTCCACGCCTCATATACGTCCATCCTTGTTTTCTGGCTTCTTTCAACTCGCTGACTACTAAATTTGCCAAATTTGTAAACGCCGCACCTGATTTGCCAGCCCGTAGGCAACCCAACCGCCTAATCCGCCGAAGAGCGCTGCCACAGCGAGGGAGAGCAGCAACGGTATCGCGGGAAGGCGGAATATCAGCAGGTTTACGCTATAACTGCCGGCAATATTGGCACAGATTCCGGCAACAAAACAACAAACAGGCCCGCCCTTCCCCCGCCCACGCCCCAAAAGCAGCCATACCGCTTCCACCGCCAGGCCGGGCAGAGTATAAGTAAGCAGGCTGGCCGCGCCATGTGAACCAAGCATACCTGTGATCATTACCAATACGGCCTGCACCAGCGCTACCAGAAGGGCAGTACCTTTTTTGCGTGTAATAGAGATGGCCAGCACCAGAAACAACATATAAAACCCACCCGCCGCCACGCCGCCGGGTATGAATAGCGGACCGGTCAGCAGTTGCGCCAAAGGCGTAACGATAACCTTCACTGCAATGCCCATGGCCGCCATCATAGCGATGAATAGATAATCGGCCAGCTTGAAATAGGGTTTTTTTTGACTCATGATGCTCCTGCTCAGTCCATACTCCAAGTATTTAACGTCGGATATGAGGGCGCAATGCCGCAGCCAGTTGGGCTGGCAACTTCTCCCTGTTGCTTAAACTAACTTCGCATATGGTAACGCGGGGGTGGGCTTTTATCTGGTCGTGCCATGGGATATCTCCTTCTCGCAAGACGCCGATCACCGGCATATCACCATCCAGGCAGGCTAAAACCCGCCCTTGAAAAAGCGGGCTCTCCTCTTCTAAGTATCCCAGCTCGTCCATACAAATCAACTGTGCAGACTGGCTATCTGAGAGCAACTCCGCGCCTAGCCGGTCGAATGCCTCTGTATGTCGGGTCAGATGACCGTCCTGATAATCGGCCAAATGGGAGGGGTTTTGCCTTTGCGACGGGTCGGCCGCCGCTATATAGAGATGCGGGTCGCCTTCCGCCCCCCAGTAGGTAAGAAAGCCGCCCAAATGACGGAGTCCCCCCTCTTGCAGCAGGGAAACGGTTTTTTGGATCACAGTGCTTTTGCCGATTTGACGCGGGCCGGTGAGAAAAATAATATTGCTCTCCCCGGTCAGAGCCTTTTTCTTTGGCTCTTTCGCCATTTCTGTGCAGGGCGCGGCCGATGACTTTCCGAGTGACAAATCTAGGGGAATGCCGTTATGAAGCTTGATTTGGTGCAGATACATATTGACGGCTTGACTAAGGGAAACCCCCAAAGCGTTAAGGATCGGCGTGACCTGCTCCTTAATTTCGGAATCTACTCGAATAGTTGTAGACATTATTATCGCCTCCGTATACGATTATTAGCATTACGCATACATATTATAACATAATGTATGCAAATGTCAATTCTAGGTGTGTTCAATTGTTCGTTGTTCATCGCCAATTGGCTTGATTCCATCCCACTTTACCCCATATAACCGCTCTAGTGCCCCAACGGCCCGGTCTTTACCACTGGGGGCCAGTTCTTCTAAGGATTTTAATAGAGCCTTGATCTCCTGACGCTTACCCAAACAGTTCTGAGGGCAGTTACTGGCCGTTACCGGCAGGGGGGTTTTACGCGAAAAATAGCTTATCTGCGCCTCCGGCACATAGATCAGGGGGCGTATCACCGTAATATCCATGCGATCCAGATAAGTCACTGGGTTAAAGGAACCCACACGGCTTTCGAAAAATAGGTTGAGCAACAGCGTTTCTACAACATCATCTTGATGATGGGCTAAAGCTACCTTGCTGAAGCCCTGTTCCTTGGCGAGAGTATTGAAGGCGCCCCG
>Ga0082212_10009000_pt1 | contig 12925 bp, 16 predicted proteins | sample TergutNt197P3_FD_71548 | JGI IMG/M metagenome (GOLD analysis project Ga0082212, IMG submission 71548) | Neocapritermes taracua P3 segment gut microbial communities from Petit-Saut dam, French Guiana - Nt197 P3 | ecosystem: Host-associated > Arthropoda: Insects > Digestive system > Gut ... | reverse complement strand
TCGATGCCAGCTCGATTAGTCAGTGAGCGGATCGCGTCGTGAGCACCAATACCGCGCCGGAATGAGAAACAGCCCGCTGGCTGCAAGTGGTCGTAGCAATAGAGTTGATGTGTGAGCAGTTTCAGCACCTGGGATTCGGGGGCTGGGAAGGTGTACACGATTCGTTTTTTTCCGCTACTCAGTTTATTTACTTCACGTCTAGTCGGTAGCGGAAAGTCGACACCAGCGTGAATGCGGTCTACGACTTCTTGATATTTTTTGCCGTTAATGAACTCTGCAAGGTCTCGGCATCTGGCGGCAGTCAGCTTTGCCTGCTTAGCTTGGAGGAAGTCGTTCCACAGGTGCGGGTCATCCAGCACGTCGATGATACCCATTTGCTGACTCCTCGAATGGGGTTCCGGAGGGGGAAACCTGTTTGAAGACAGTTATACTGGCACAGGGCTGAACGTCGACCGGTCGCCTGCAAGACCCGCTAGTGGTCAACGCTTCACCCCGACGCAGGCGCGGCTCGCGCCGCATCCCCCTCCGGAAGACTTCTATTTTATTTGCGAACGGATTCGCTCGCTCACGTAACCGATCTCATTTTGCATATGCAGATAGAAATTGATGAACGGGATTCCGGCATTTAGGGCTGCCTGTCTAGCACCTTTAAATGCTCGGTTGTTGTCACGGTTCTTTTGAGTGAGCATGACTAGCCCAACCAGGTTATCTCCGCGGTAAAGACCCAAATCGTAAGCCTTTCCTTCGCCTGATAGCTCAGTAACTGGCACATCTTCACGCAGCGCCAAGTCCGGAAACTGCTCAGTAAGAAGATTCTTGAATCCGGCTCGATCATTCACTCCGGCTTGGTAGTTCTTGCCAAGCCGACCAAAAACACCTCCAGCTGCACCGCTCACCGCACCTTCGACAGCACCCGAAACTGTACTGTTAGCTGATTTGCTCGCGTTAGATTTCAAAATCCTGTCTAATAGACCCACGCTTCCCCCTAGAAATGTTGTGCATTGCTCCTACGCCCACTGCCTCGAATTCTAGTGTAAGGACGCTGGCATGGATACCACCCCTGCTACACGAGCATTAACGATGAGTCAACTCGGATACTTGATTACTTTCGCTGAGAGCGATACTCTACACAAAGAATGACACACCTTCTACATGCGAAAAGGTCATGATATGTCAAAAATTCGGCTTTACATATTAGGGATTTTGATAACAATAGGAATGATTTTTACCCCTGTGCTGCCTGCTGTTGCTAGCACTATTAGTGGAAATGCAAATTATTACTCAAAAGGGAGCAACATTTTCACAAACACTGAATCCCTTCAGCTTTTCTACACCGGAACCGCTCAGATCACAGGAACAACATGGTACGGGACAGAATACACTGTCAAGGGAAACGTTAAATATACTATTGGAAGTAACACGATAGGCACAAAAACAACAGCCTCGGCTTGCAATAGAAATGATGGTACAAAGCGTACAGCTTCAATCAAAGTAACGGATTCGTTGAACCCATTTGACCCCAAGACCAAATATAAGTACACAATAACTCTGGTAGACAAGAATCAGGTTGTCTGCTAATAGGCACTTGCGATTCAATCATCTAATGTCACGACAGTGGGTCGGATTCGGTGTTGTTGCGGCATTGTTGGCGTGCTTAGTTTCGACGGCTGTGGTTTTGGTTGGAGGCATCGCGGCTAGCTATGACCTGCTTCATGACGGGATCCCGGCTCGAGAGTCGTTTCAGGTTAGTTTTTCGTACCTGAGGTCAGATGATTTCACGGCGGTTAATGATGAACTCTACTCGATATTGGCAGATTCCTTGAGTCCCGTGGTTGTGGCTGCGGAGTATTACGAGGCATCGTCAGGTTCGCCGATACTGGCGGTATTTGACAACCGGGTTCCACTAACTCCTTTACTCCCAGGGGCATCACATTGGTTTAGCCTAGACCAAATGACTTCGTCACAGACAACGCTGATAGTACGAGAAGGTTCTTATCTACTTACCGACCCGTATCTGGGTGGAGAGGCGCGAGTTTTACCTGCTGGTGAGGTCATCGGCACATTCCCGGCTGCCACAGAGATTTATGCTGAGGTTCTCGCGCCAATATCTGCTTTTCGTTCAGTTGCGTTGCCAGATACGATCTATCTGTTGGCTGATGCTGCGGTTCTGAATCAAGTGGTTGAGTTGCTAGGCTTATATGGGGAAGTTGCTGTAAATGCTGCCCCGTCATTTGCTTCTTACTTAATGAACCAGTTTGTGATACCACCAACTTTAGTCTCTATCGCCATTGGGCTTGTCATCACTGGTGTGGTGGCAGTAGATGCCACTGCACACAACCGACCCCGGTGGCGCATCAAGCGACTGCTTGGGGCTACTGGGCTAAGGGCTGGGCTAGAAGCAGTTCGGGCGGTGGCACTGGTGGCTGGGGTTGGTGCTGCGCTTGGGGTGCTGGTTTCCCAGTTGGGTTTGCATTCTGCAATGGCTGCGCTTGGGTTCCAATGGAAGCTGGTTGCAGTGTTGGCACCACTTCTACTGCCAACACTGGTAGTGAGCGTGGTGGCTTTCATAGCCACAGTCTCCTCGCGGTTGCATTATCGGGAGTGGGCTGCATGAAAGGCACAGGATATGCTATCGCTTTGGGTTGCTCGGATGTATGGCGCAGCAAGGCTCGGGTGCTACTACTGTGGCTGGTTATTGGGTTGGCTACGTTCAGTTCGCTGGTGGCTGCGGTGGTATGGCAGGAATCGTTGGCTACCCGCCAGAATCTGGACACACTTAATAGAAATAGTGCGACACAATTTCGTCTCATGAAACCCGCCGGTGATCAATCAACAGATTTAGGATGGCCTGGCGAACCGCTCGACCAACTACTACGAGCGGCGCTCAGCGTTGATGGGACTGCCGCCGCTTTGGTGGCAGGATATCCCTCAGACACAGAATATGGGCAGCAGACTCGGGCACTGATCGGGGCTTGGCCGGAATTTTGGAAATATGTGACTTTACCTGTGGAGCGCGGGATTCTGATTGGTTCAGCGGTCGAAGAGCTTTCAGTAGGCGATTTTGTGAATCTAGGGCCGCACACACAGCAAGTGATTGGGCGACTGCCCTCAGGATTATCCATGCTCAATTCGACGTCAGCCTGGGAGGTGCCAGCCGATTTGAGCTATGCTCTAGTCTTTTTGACGGATTATGCAGGTTTCGTTGATACTTTTAACGACTCCTATGCCGCGGATGCCAGTTCAGACATGATCCTTACATGGCTGAGGGTCTATGGCTGGAGCGATGCGGACATTGCTGGGCTGGTGACGGCTACTGCTCAAGCTGAGACTTGGCGTCTACTGCCGGTCAAGGTGTCCGAAGACGCGGGTTATGTTTCTGCCTACAATGGGGCGTTGGGGCTTGTCTGGCTGGCTACAAGCCTGTTTGGAGTGTCGCTTGCCGCGTTTGTTTCGGTGTTGGTTCATGCTGTGCGCCGCACCTTGAAGAATCACGGCATACACCGTTTGAGTGGGGCATCAATTCCGGCTGCAGCGATCAGATTCGCAAGCTTTGCGCTGGTTTCCCTTTCTGTTCCGATGCTGCTTATCATGTGGGCTTGGTATTCGCTGCCGATTCCTGAACTGACATCGCAACGCTGGGTGCTGTGGTGGGGTATCGCGATTGTGGTAGGAGTCAGCGCCGTGACGGTTTGGTGGTCGGTAAGGACTGTAATGCGTGACGCTTTAATGCTGGCAACCCGTGGAACCGAATGAAAGGCATATCCTAAGATGACGCGTCTTGTCGTTGACAATGTTTCTCACACGTATGATCACAACTCGACAATGTGCCCTGCGTTGACCGAAGTCTCATTCGAAGCACACGGTGGAGAATTGGTTGGGATTGTTGGCCCGTCAGGTTGTGGCAAGTCTACACTTTTGAGCATTATCGGTGGGATTATTTCGCCCACATCAGGGTGTCTGCTGCTTGATGGAAAAGAAATTGATCAGCGCGACACTCAAAGGACGAAACTACGGAATTCTGTTTTCGGGTTTGTTTTCCAAGATTTCGCGCTTATCGAACAAGACTCGGCGCGAACAAATGTTGAACTTCCACTGCGGTATAACCAGGTTCGTATTCCGGGTCGGATACGAAGGCAGCGTGCCGTTGCAGCACTAAAAACTGTTGATATGGACGAGTACGTTTTGCGTCCGGTGCGGTTGCTTTCCGGCGGGCAACGGCAGCGGGTTGGGCTGGCGCGGGCATTAGTGAATGATCCTAAGATCGTGCTTGCAGACGAGCCAACCGGCGCGCTGGATACCAAGAACAGCGATATGGTCTTCTCGTTGCTAAAATCTGTAGCTACCAAGGGTCGGCTCGTGATCGTGGTGACTCACAACTTTGATCTTGCCCTGGCCTGTGACCGGGTCATCGCGCTACGGGATGGCCGAATCGTTGCAGCCTCCGATGTGTTACCGCGACGTATGGTGGAAACGGTACAAAATGGCAAGTATGTACAAACTGGTTCCAACCCAGATATATCAAAATAAAAAACCATACTGACAGCCACTCCCAGCCCAGCCCATCAAAAGTTTCACCTGAGTTGAGCCAAACCAGTGCACAATTTGTTCGTGGAGCCGGGTGAGGATGTTTCGTTCATGATTCAGGTAGCAGGAAACTGATAACGTTCGTGTTATCATAAACCCATGCCGCTATCAGCATATGCGATACGAACCAGGCGGGAGTTGCTGGGGTATTCACAACGTGACCTAGCCAAACTCTCGGGTGTTAAGCAGCCGTTGTTGTCTGCTATCGAAACAGGGAAACGGCAGCCCACGCTAGCTGTGTCAGCTGCGGTTGAGGAGCATCTTCGGATACGCCCCTCATCGGCGTTGGCAGCGAAAAAGCAACAAGTAAAAGACCTAATCGCAGTTCACCGTGGGAAGGCCGGTTATGTTTTCGGTTCTGCTGCCTGCGGTACAGACCACTTGGATTCCGATCTAGACATTATGGTCGAATTTGAACCCGATGCCGATATCACCGACTTGTTGGGGCTTGAAGAGGAGTTGCGCACAGTCTTGACTGTGCCTGTCGATGTCATCTCTGCCGGGTCGTCTAGTCGTTTTATGAAGGCCATCCGTGAACAGGCCATACCACTATGACTAATCCGGAAAAGGTTGTCCGCTGGCTTGCAGACCTAGCTTCTTTTGCTGACCAGGCAGCCTATGTTACAGCCTGCGGCAAGGCTGCCTATATGGCCGATGATGCCCAGGGCTCACTGCTTCGCAATGCTGGTGAGCGAGTACTGATAAAGGTTGCCACGGTAGTGGAGCGATTGCCATCAGAATTCACCGATTTGCACCCAGATATTGCCTGGCGAGATATAGCCCGTATGCGTAATTTAGTTGCTCACCACTACGACCACGTTGATGATGATCTGATGTGGAACGCCCTTGTAGTTCTCATCCCTGCTCTTGTGCAACACCTTGGATTGACGACTTCGGCCGAAGTAGAAGGCTAAAGCGCTCTGTTTGAGCATATTGATTTCTGGGCAATCAACGAGCGGATAAGTTAAGAATGCATCCTTTGTTCGTCGATTGCACAAAGTACCCATAATGCATCAATTTAGGGGTAAGGTGTGGATATTAATTTAGTGTTGAAGCCTCAAGGAGCACTATGCCGGAGCAGACGCACCGAGTTTATCTCGGTGAAGGGGTCAAAGCTGATCTGCCACTGAATTGGGTAGATGAACACTTGGGAATTTACTCGTTCGTCCTGATAGATAAAGTGAAATGGGTCAGGGCAGCAGCACACGCACTGTTGGCCAAAATAGACCAACAACTCGCTGGTGATGAGATAGATATGATCCTCACTCCCGAAGCGAAAGCCATCACACTGGCCTATGAAATCGCTGTCGGTATGGGTTTCGACGAATATGTCGTAGCACGCAAATCCGTCAAAGCGTACATGCCGAACCCAGTAAGCGTGCCGGTTAAGTCCATCACCACCAGAGTTCCGCAGCAGCTATTTTTCGACAGTTCTGACGTGGAACGACTGCGCGGCAAACGTGTCCTGTTGATAGACGACGTAGTATCTACCGGCGCTACCTTGGGCGCGCTTTTTGATTTCCTGGAATCGATCGATTCGCAAGTCGTGCTCACAGCCTGCGTACTAACCGAAGGTGAAGAACGTGACGAATATCGCGGTGTTCCGCTTCTGCATCTGGGACATATCCCACTAGTTTTTGCCGATTGATTTTTCGGTAAATATCAGGCAGCCTCAACACTTGCTGTGAGCTTGCCTGATAATCTGGCGCAGATGGCAACGCGAAAATCAGAACGTTTGATGAATTTGGCTATCTGTCTATTGATGGCTAGGCGCTTTTTGCTGAAAAAAGAAATACGTCAGGTATTGGAGCAATATCGGTTGCTAGATTCCGAGCAGGCTTTTGAAAAGATGTTTGAACGTGACAAGGAGGAGTTACGCCAAATGGGTTTGCCGGTGGAAACCGGAAGCAACGATCCTTGGAACCAGAATGAAATCGGGTACCGCATCCTGCGGGGGGATTTTGAATTACCGCCCATCGATTTCGATGCCGCAGAACTCGCCGTGTTGGGAGTCGCAGCCCAGGTTTGGGACGCAGCGACCCAAGCAGATCAGACGAAGTTGGCATTAGCGAAACTCCGTGCCGCAGGTGCTGACCCTGATCCTGGGCGTTTGGCCGCCCTGACGCCAAGCCTTGACGGCAAGGAAGCAGCCTTTGATGCGATGTGGCAGGCAGTGATCGCGCGCATTCCAGTCGAATTCGGCTACCACGAAAAAACCCGCCAACTGCAACCTTGGTCAATCACTCACCGTCACGGAGCTTGGTATGTCTATGGGTTGGATATGGAAAAACAGCAGGGGAGAGTTTACAAACTTTCACGAGTCGAAACGGATGTGAAATACATCGGCAAGCCTGGCTCATATTTCCCTGAAACTCCTGAAAAAACGAATCTGCTGACCCTGATTCAGCCTGCGATGGCCGACCAAGAAGCAATCTTGGCTATTGATGGTGACGAGATTCCCATGCTGCGCCGCAGAGGTGAAGTGGTCGAAACTGATTCTGAGCTGCCGCCTGGATATACGGCCTATCGCATTGATTATTCAAGTGACGTGACATTCGCAGCAGAAATTTGCGCACATGGCGCGGCGGTGATCGTATTGGAGCCGGAAAGTTTACGAAATGCTGTGATTACGCATTTACAAAAATTTTTGGAGGTCGAATGACTTCCAACGCGCAGGTCACCCGGCTATTAGCATTGGTTCCCTATCTGCAAAAAGTTGGTGTTGCAGACCTGGGGGAGACTGCCGCGTTTTTTTCAGTGACGAAGAAACAACTGCTGAATGACCTAAACGTTTTACTGTTTTGTGGACTACCTGGAGGTTTTTTCGGCGACCTATTTGAGATTGATCAAGAAGCCTTGGAAACGGGCACCATTGTTTTCAGCAACGCTGATTTTTTGGCTCGTCCCATGCGATTCACTCCAGATGAGGCTTCGAGTCTGATCGTCGCCCTCCAAGCCATAGCAGAAATTGCGGACACGGAAAGTTCGGCCGCGGCAAGATCGGCGTTACATAAGCTCACTGCCACGCAAAACTCCAGCGCGCAGATCGCTGTCCATGCTCAAGCAGGTACTTCAGACCTGCGGACGGCGCTATTGGCGGCTATTCGTGAAAAGCGTTCAGTGCAGCTAACCTACGCTGCTGCTTCACATACTGGTACGACCACTCCCATCGTCGAACCAGTACGGATATTGACACGCGACGGCTTTGGCTACCTACAGGCGTGGAGTTCCCAACGCGATTCCTGGCGGGTTTACCGCTTAGATCGGATTTTTGAAGTTGCTATTACCGACGAACCTACCTGTGATCCGGGAGAGCCTCCGCCGTTCGATTCAGGATGGCTTGAGCAACTCACCGACGCTGTCGAAATCGAACTGGAAGTGAGCGCTGCTGTAGGTTGGATTGGCGAGTATTACCCGATGCGTTCAAGCGAAAGAACGCCCGATGGCTGGATTTTCCGAATGCTGGTAGCCGATCCGCGTTGGCTGAATGGGTTGCTGCTGCGTCTAGGAGATCAGGTAAAGCGGGTGTCGAACCCTGCGGCACTAGCATCAGCAAAACAAAGTGCGCGCGAAACACTTTCGGCATATCAGGTGCGGTAAGGTTAGCTCGTGGTGTGGATTTGGGTCTTTTTAGGCATTGCATTTGCTGGTTTGGTCATGTTGATCTTCCACGCAATCTGGCTCAGCCACAAAGCAGCCGATCTTTTTTCTGAAATCCAAATGTTAGGTACCCGAGCCCAAGAGCTAGGCGAGTTGGTCAGCCAAGTCTCGCTAACTGCCGACGTTGAGTGAGGAATGGTTTGCGATGACCAGTTTAGGCGGATGGGCATGGCTGATTCTGCTCCTCGTTGCGGTGCTGATCTTTGCTGGTTCAAGGCTTCCAGGAATTGGAAAACCCGATGAAGAAACTCATCGTGAGCGAAAAGGAAGCCAGGATGCACCCAATAACTCGACTGATTCGCAGCAGCTACCCGTCGTTTCGTCGATGTTCGATGACGACATCTGATTGGGAAAATGCGTGAGTTTTGAATATGACGGAGCCACCTTGAGTTTGGTGGTTAATCCCAGCGCCGGTCACGGAAAAGCTAAAAAGCAACTACCCGCAGTTACGACAGCACTGCTAGAAATGATGCCAGGTGTAAATCTTCGGCTCTATCAAACTTCCAGTTATGCCGAAGCTAGATTGCGCTGCATTGGCGTGGTGGAGGCTGCCCGCGAGTTAGTGGAAGGACGCAGGCCAGATTCGTTGTTGGTGATGGGCGGCGACGGCATGATGCATCTGGGATTGAATGCCTGCGCTGGCACTCAGATTCCGCTGGGGTTGATTCCGGCGGGTTCTGGGAATGACTTCTGCCGTGGTCTGGGAATACCGGCTGGGGCGAATGCGGCAGTGGATGTCATAACCAAGGGCAATATCGACTCCATCGACCTCATGGAATTGACTGGAAAACTTGCCAATGGAGCACACACGCGTTTCGCAGGCTCGATTCTGAGTTCGGGGTATGACGCGCGAGTTAACGATCGGGTTAACCGGATGAAATTCACTCTGGGTTCACTCAGCTACGCTTGGGCAGCTTTAGCAGAGTTGAGCATTTTCGAGCCTGTTAATTACCGGCTTCTGATTGACGGTGAACCTTTGGAACAAACTGCAATGTTCGTTTGCATCGGCAATGCTGGTTTTTTTGGCGGCGGGATGCAGGGTTGCCCCAATGCTGATGTGCGCGACGGACTGCTGGACATCACGATCATCAATCCGGTTTCGCGGGCGACGTTGCTGCGGCTGCTTCCGGCTATGTTTACCGGTGGTTTTGTGAAAGATCCGGCAGTTCAGTTACTGCGAGCTGCAGAAGTTGTTGTTGACGGCGATGGGCTGTTGGCAATGGCAGATGGCGAAAACATCGGAGAAGTGCCGATCACACTACGAGCCGTTCCCAATGCGCTGCGGGTTTATCTGCCGTGAGCACTGATCAGCTAGCGGAATTTGCAAATGGCTACCATTTCCCACTCGATGAGTTCCAGTTTGATGCCTGTAAAGCGGTAGCTGACGGACGCGACGTTCTCGTTGCCGCTCCCACTGGAGCCGGAAAGACGATCGTGGGGGAGTTCGGGTGTTTCATGGCATTGAAAGCTTCCAAGAAATGCTTCTACACCACTCCAATCAAGGCTCTCAGCAACCAGAAATTTCACGATCTGAGCCTGCGCCATGGCGACGACAATGTCGGTTTGTTGACCGGCGATCTGTCGATCAATTCGTCGGCGCCGATCGTGGTTATGACTACTGAAGTACTGCGCAACATGATCTATCAGAAGTCGTCAACGCTGGAAAATCTTGGCTACGTTGTCCTTGACGAAGTGCATTACCTCGCCGACCGCTTACGAGGAGCGGTCTGGGAGGAAGTGATAATCACCTTGTCGGCGGCGGTGCAACTCATCGCGCTCTCAGCGACAGTAAGTAACGCTGAGGAATTCGGTGCATGGCTGGATGAAGTGCGCGGAAATACTCTCGTGGTGCTTGCAGAACGGCGTCCGGTGCCGTTATTTCAGCATGTGATGGCCGCACGAACGTTGTATGACCTGTTTGGTGAAACCAGTGACCACGACGTGAATCCTGCCTTGCTGCAACTGGCTAAACGCGAGTCCAAAGCCTTGCGGGACGATGCTAGGATGCCGCGTGGACGTTCGGGCAAAGGTAGACGCACCAACTACGGGTCTGGACGTTTTGGCGGCGGTGCTGATCGTGACCGAAATAATGCAAACGCCAAGTTAGTGCCGCGCCGCGACGCAACGGTCGAGAAGTTGGAAGCTGAGGGTTTGCTGCCTGCGATCTACTTCATATTTTCTCGCCAAGGCTGCGACAGCGCCGTTTCACAAATGATGCGTTCGGGGCTGCGGCTCACTAACGCCGTAGAACGTGCAGAACTCGAAGCGATAGCGTATCGCCATACCCAATTCATCAACGCTGTAGATTTAACGGCGTTGGGTTACGACAGTTTCTTTGACGCATTTCGCTTCGGCATCGCTGCCCACCATGCCGGATTGCTGCCCGCATTCAAAGCAGCCGTTGAGGAGGGCTTCGTCCGTGGGTTGGTGAAAGTGGTTTTTGCCACCGAAACCTTGGCATTGGGCATAAATATGCCGGCAAAATCAGTGGTGTTGGAGAAGTTGGTTAAATACAACGGGGAAAGCCACGCTGACATTACTCCAGGGGAATATACCCAGTTGACTGGACGTGCTGGACGGCGGGGCATCGACGTGGAAGGCCACGCGATTGTGAGTTGGACTCCCGGACTCGACCCTAGAGCGTTGGCAGGGTTGGCCTCTAAACGTACTTATCCGCTGCGTTCCTCATTCAAACCAACCTACAATATGGCGGTGAATCTGGTGGCAACTGTGGGCAAGGAGCGTGCCCGTGCCTTGTTGGAGCAGTCTTTCGCGCAGTACCAGGCCGACGCTGTTGTGGAGCGCTACGCTCGGAGGTCGAAGCGCAGCAGCGCCCAGCCGATCCGCACCCGTTCACGTACTAACACCATCGTGGCACGGTTCGAGCGAATCTGTACGGTGTTGGAATCGTTAGGTTATCTGAGCTCGGGCGGAAACGAAGTTACTGATCTAGGCAGAATGCTTTCAAGGGTGCATTCCGAACTTGATTTGGTAATTGTGGAGGCTATCCGAGCTGGATTGCTCGCAGGTTTAACCCCGCCGCAACTGGCGGCGGTGGTTTCAACTGCCGTTTATGAAGCCCGCAAAGAAAAACGGGTGCAACAGCGGATGCCAGATCGCGCCAGTGAGAAAGCGCAAGCTGGGCTGCGTAGTATTTGGCGTGAAATCAGCCTACTTGAGCGCGAAAATAGACTGCCTACCCCGCCGGAACCCGATATAGGTTTTGCCGAGGTCGTCTTTGACTGGGCTTGCGGTAGACCTTTGGGCGAAGTGCTGGAAGACAGTGAACTCACCGCCGGAGATTTTGTGCGAAACGCCCGGCAGGTGATCGACGCACTGGGTCAAATCGCTGATGCTAGCTCTGACTTGCGAGCCACCGCGCGCGAAGCCGTGGGCATGATTCGCCGCGGCGTTGTCGATATCGACTACGAGGATTAACCCCTTAATAGTCTTCCTGCGTACTGCGACGCTGCGACTATGCGCAGTCCGCAGCACAGACGCTTTGCACGAAGTGATTTATTCTTGTTTCACTAACCCTTAAGTAGTCTTCCTGCGTGTAAATCGCAGGATCCATTACACGAAATGACAAAAAGAATCAGGGGTTGCTGCGTGTTGGTGAGCGCGGATGTTTCGGGTCAAAGCGGTGGTAGGCATAATCTAGGTAGCCGAACTCGCCTGGTTGAACGAGTTGGAATCGTGGACACTGCCAGGTTTCTTGTGCGTATTGGAACTGGTTTTGTTCTTGGGCGTAGTGCCAAGCCCATTCAACATCGGTGTCGCTTGATATGGTGGCAGCACTCGGCCAGTCCACTAAGCAACCTAGGTAGCCAATGCAGCCGTAGCCTAAAGGATGGAAATGTGACCAGCGACAAGTCAAGCAGCAGGCAAGAAGCACACCTGCTGGAAGTTGACATTCCAAGCCGATCAGGACGTCTTCTACATAACCATATCCGGCTTGGGAAGTTTGCGTGTAAGTGACACCGTCGAGTGTAAGAATCCCATCAACGACGTAGTTGTTGCGGTGGTCGAAACTCAACATGAGCTTCCCCGCTGGTTCTGTTGCCCCAAGGATTCTTAGAGGCAAGGTGATGGTGAACTTGCCTTCGAGATCGCCATCGTAGCAATTGTTGTGCTCGCTCCAGATCTTTTTGACGGAGAACTCCTGTGGTGGCAGGTCGGCCATCTCGCAGCCGTCGACATACAGGCAGTCGAAAGACTGTCCACGAAACGTACGACCACGCAGTTGGAACATGAAACCGTGACCATCGCTGTGACACGAGGTTTTGACAGTCCCAAACTCGTCGGTATAGACCAGCGGATATTCCATCCCTAAACCCGATACCAGTTCTGCGCACATGCCCTCATTTTACCGTCCTGATTTATCAACGTGATAGCAGTGACACGTGACACGGGGCGGTACGACCTGTCACGTTTCAACCCCTTCTCCAACCATCTCACAAGGATTTACCACGAGGGAAAGTCGATGGATGCGAGTTGCAGCCGCTCCATGACAATAAAGAACACACCTCCTTATTTGTCATCCTGTCGCACTGCGTAGCAGTGTCGCAGGATCCATAACTCGAAAGTCACGTTCTTGTTTAACTTCTACTTGGACCAGATCCCCGCGATTTAAAGGTGACTAGCCAGGGAAGGTCGTCGCGTCTATACCAAATGCTGCTTC
>Ga0082212_10008999_pt1 | contig 12925 bp, 7 predicted proteins | sample TergutNt197P3_FD_71548 | JGI IMG/M metagenome (GOLD analysis project Ga0082212, IMG submission 71548) | Neocapritermes taracua P3 segment gut microbial communities from Petit-Saut dam, French Guiana - Nt197 P3 | ecosystem: Host-associated > Arthropoda: Insects > Digestive system > Gut ... | reverse complement strand
GCCAATGAGTATGGTAGCGACGATCAGAGTACCGATTCGGGAGAGAATACGTTGAAGCATCATGGTCGTTCGATTTCATCGCCGCATACGAATGCCCCGTTGTTGCGTGGGAAATAGACAGGTGAATGGAATTGAGCCCCTACTACCATCGGGTAACAAAAATGCTACAATGCGGGGTTACTGTCCCGGCTAATTCCGGGCAGTACTGACCGAACACTAACCCCCTTTCACTATGGCATTGAGGAGACCACCGGACGGACCAAGAGACAACAGAGATCGAGATAGACAGCGAGTCAACGAGAGGATTCGTGTTCCGCAGGTCCGGGTGATTACGGAAGAAGGAGAGCAACTGGGCATCATGAGTACCTCCGATGCCCTCGACAAAGCGAGACAGGCGGGACTCGATCTCGTCGAAGTGGCTTCCGATAGCAAGCCGCCGGTTTGTCGGATCATGGATTACGGCAAATACCGTTACCAACAAAAAAAGCGGTTGAGCAGACAACATGTTCATCACTCAAAATTAAAAGAGGTTTGGTTACATCCCAAAACCGGCGAGCATGACCTTCTGGTGAAAGTCAATAAAGCCAGAGAATTTTTGGAGAACAAGGACAAGGTGCAAATCGTTGTCAAATTCCGAGGACGCGAAAACGCTCACGTCGAAGAAGGATCGAGGGTCTTGTACCGTATGATCGAAATGTTGGAAGACATTGGTAAAATCGAAGTTCCCCCGAAACCCGCCCACAGGCAAATCCTGTGTACGCTCGCTCCGAAGTAGTATTTCGCTACTGGGTGCGGAAGCACGAAGTGTGCAAGATGGAGATTTTTGTGCGATGCCAAAGTAGGAGCGGAGCAATTTATGGCATTTTTCCCGAAAAAGGCAAGGGGAGTTTGATATTGTCTATTTTGCCCTTAATGCCCAAATTAAACAAAATTTCATTCTTGCACACCTCGTGGGCAACGAAAAACACTCGTTGCAATTCTCCGAAAATAGCGTACAATACTCCGAAAGTGCTTCCCCTTTTTCGTAGATATGCCCAATACTGTTCAAATCGAAGTCAATGGTCGTCAAGTTGATGCCTCTCAAGGCGAAATGCTCATTTCCGCTCTCCGCCGCACCGGAATTGATGTGCCGACACTCTGTAACTACGAAGGACTCTCCCCTGCCGGTGCCTGCCGAGTATGCGTCGTTGAAGTCGAAGGACAGCGAAGTCTCGTTCCCGCTTGTGCCTTTCCCGTTACCGCCGGAATCAAAGTCAAAACCCAAACCGACCGCGTTGCAAATGCTCGAAGAACAATCGTCGAATTGCTTCTCGCCGATCATCCCGACGACTGCCTTTTCTGCGAACGGAATGGAAACTGTCAACTTCGAGGACTTGCCGAGTCGTTCGGCATCCGCCGACGGCGATTCGTCGGACAACGTAGTGTTTATCCCGTCGATTCTTCCGGGGAATCCATCGTTCGCGACGGCGAAAAATGTATCAAATGCGGAAAATGTGTCCGTATCTGCGACGAAATTCAACGAGTTGCCTGCATCGATTTCATCGGACGCGGCTCCAAAACAATCGTCGGTACCGCCTTCGACGAAGGGATGAATGTATCGAGTTGCATTAACTGCGGGCAGTGCGTAACCTGTTGTCCGACCGGTGCGTTGGTTGCCAAGTCGCACGTTGACCGAGTCACGGCAGCACTGCGAGACCCTGATTTGCACGTTGTCGTTCAGCACGCTCCCGCCGTGTCGATTGCTCTCGGCGAGGAATTCGGTTTTTCTGCCGGTACAGATGTCATGGGAAAAATGCATGCCGTTCTCCGGCAGATGGGCTTCGATGCCGTCTTCGATACGAGTTTCAGTGCCGACTTGACCATTATGGAAGAGGCAACGGAACTCGTCCACCGCGTGAAAAGCGGCGGCGTTCTGCCGATGTTTACGAGTTGCTCTCCCGGATGGATCAAATTCATCGAAACGTTTTATCCGCAGAACATTCCGAACCTTTCAACGTGCAAGAGTCCGCAGGGAATGTTGGGGGCGGTCATCAAAACGTACTATGCCGAAAAGCGGGGACTCGACCCGCACAAGATTTACAGCGTTTCGGTCATGCCTTGCACTGCCAAGAAGTTTGAAGCAAGCCGACCGGAACTGGGGCGCGACGGCTATCGGGATGTCGATGCCGTTCTGACCACGAGGGAACTTGCGCAACTGATTCGCCGGTTCAATTTAGACCTTAACGTACAGCCGGAAAGTGCGGATTCGCCGTTCGGTGTCCGAAGTTCGGCAGGCAAAATCTTCGGTGCAACCGGCGGAGTGATGGAAGCGGCGGTACGGTCTGCGTACTATTTTATGACGGGGAGCGAACTCGGAGACTTGGAAGTCGAAGCTGTACGCGGATTGGCGGGAATCAAGGAAGCCCACGTGGACATCGCTGGGGTGAATGTCGGTATTGCAGTTGTCAATGGACTTGGCAGTGCACGAAAGTTGCTGGATCAGATCAATGCGGGAGCACGCAAGGATATTCATTTTGTCGAGGTGATGACGTGTCCGGGCGGTTGCGTCGGCGGCGGCGGTCAGCCTTATGGTACGGACATCAGCAAAGTCAAAATGCGTTCGCAGGAACTGTACAACATCGACGGAGCAGAAATGCTTCGAACGAGTCATGCCAATCCTGAAATTGTAGAACTGTACAAGGAATTTTTGGAAGAGCCCAATTCGCACAAATCCCATGAACTGTTGCACACGCACTATCAACAGCGGGAAACATTGATGTAGTGCGTTGAGTGAAACCAAGAGGTACTGTCTCCGCCCGAAACAGTACCTCTTGGTTTTTGCCGATAAGGATGTGTTTCACGGTTAAAAACACAAGCGGATAACGACGTATTCGCTCTTGTGCCTAATTTTGCCTCTTCGCCGCCGTGATTGCCAGTACCGCCGCCGGTCCGCGCGGGTCTTTGCCGCGGACAATGTCAAGCGACACAATTCCCTTCGTTGGATGAGGATTGTTCCACTGCTTAATATATGCTACAGCACTGTCGCCTGATCCCTCACGGCGCACCCAACCCAACATCGCACCCGGTATCGGCGTTATCTCCGCTTGACGAAAACTTTCAATATCCGACTCCGCATAAATCGGAATCTCTACTGTTTCGCCGTCTTCATAACGGATCACATATTTGAGCGTTTCAAAAAACTTGTCGTCTCGGATTTCATTGCGACCCCGCCGACCGTCCAACCGCATCGTGTGCAGGAAAAAGAGGGCATCCGCCTTTTGGTTGACCGCAATGCCTTCGACATTTTGATCCTTGATAATCACGCAGTCCGGCACCGGCGAAGTCGGAAAATTGTACACGTCAAAGTTGATTCCCGCAAATTTTTGTAACCCGTGCGGCATCGCTTCAAACGTAAAACCGTTATCCAGCCAACCGCGTGAACCACGAAAACCGTTGCACTTTTCTGCCATGTTGATCGGCGTGAATTGCATCGGCGCACCGGCAACGAGCGTTTCCGACTCGACGAACTCGGCACCGAGATTGCGCAAAACCGTTGCCAAGATATTCCGCTTCTTGACCGCATTGAGCGGCACCGTTTCGCTGTCGAGAAATTGAAGATTGCACAACACGACACCTCCCGGTCCTTTCGGATAATGCACCATCGCACCGATGTTGATGAGCGGTTGCACTTTCTGCGCAAAATCTTCGGGACGTTTCTGTTTCAGTTCGATGTTGTCCAAGCCGGAGAGTCCCCGCTTGTCCGGCAGGACAAGCCAGTCCGCCAAACGCAGCGATAAATCCTTGCCGGTGAGCGTCGGTTCAATCGCAAAGGTTTGCGGTTCCGTGTTCGGCTCGACATCGAAAAGTTGGGCGGCATTCGCCTTGCCGTCGAAGAAGAGTCCGAATTTCGTCACCGGATTGTAAAACGTATTGCCGATCCACGTGACTTCGGCGAGTTCGATATCCCGTGAAAATTTCAGCGAGAAATCGAACGGCGGTTGCGGCGACACTTCCAAATTGACAATGTAAGGCCAGCCGTCGGCAGAGACCATCCCGTTGCTCATCATCCGCTCGAAATCATTCTTGTACGTCGCAAACGGAGCGACATCTTCCAGATCGACCACAAAACTGTACGTGTCCGAAGCGACGTATTCATCGCTTGCCCAGCCGAAAAGTTTTTGTCCGCTGCTCATCGCAATATCACTGAGGGTCAATCCTTGCGTCAGCGGACTGCGGCGAGTCGGAAAGCCGACTCGTTCACGCCGAAACTCTCGAATCATGTGATCGACACCCACGAGTTGGTTGTACTCCGTCAAGCCGTCTGGGGTTAATCCGTGCAACAGGATCGTTCCGCCGGTTTGATAAAATTTTTCCAAATCCGTTTTTCCCAGTGCGGTTAGATTCGATGGCGTTGCAGCAATGATGAATGTTATACCGTGAACTGGCGATGTACTGATAATCCCACTTTGTGCCCTTTGTGTATTCTCTGTGTACTTTGTGGTGAAATTTACCACGGTTGGCACTGTCTCATACTTCAACTGCATCACATCGAGTTCTTTCAAAAAGTTTTTGTCGAGTCTATCGGTGCAAACGACGACCGGCACGTAATTGAGTCGGTACTCTGCTACGTAGTTGATCATATTGCCGAGCAACTGTCGGGCAACAACGCTCTTCTCCATTTTTTCGCCGACAAGCAGTTGCGAGAGGATCATCACGCCTTGTCCTACGGGAACCTCAACGACGGCGGAGTTTTCGAGTCGGTTATCGCACTGCAACAGCGACTTCGCACCGCGTGCCGGCTTCTTGTACGCATCGCGGTACAAAACGTGACCGTCTGCCCAGGTGAAGAAATCTTTCTGTTTCAGATTGGCGAAGATCGGATGGGTTTCATTTTCCATGAATCCGATTCGTCCTTCATTCTTTGCCGGTTCGATTTCGCAGGGGAGTGCGGAGTACCGAAGCGGATATTTCTGTTCCAACACGATCACGCCGTTCCCCTTTGCGGCAAAGAGTTGTAATGCTGTTGAGTCGCAGTTTTCCGGTGTTAGAGCGTCTTTGCCGATAAGCAAAATCGTCTTGCCGTATTCTCCCGGCGGAATGGTTTCGAGGGAGTCGATTCTTTTATGACGGAATTTGTACTTCTCCAAAAAGCCGTCAACCGAATTGTGCGGATCATAGACCAAAAGGAAGTATTTTTCTTCAATATCTGCCGTTGCTCGCGGCACTACCGGAACATTGCTTGGCATTGTTGCCGCTCCCGGCGTTGCTGTCGGTTGTGGTGGTTTCGGCATTCCTTTTACCATAAGGTACGAATGCAGCACGCTCACTATCGACATCTCTTTCACTTCCCGAAAGACTTCACGCGGTTCGCCGGTTTTCTCTTTCACGGAAAGGATGAACGTCAACGTTCCTTCGCCTCTGGAATCGAATCCTTTGGTTGCCGGCAGCGTCGGTACGGTGAACGAGTAAGGAATTTCCACATATTTACCGGCGGGAATGAGATATTCTTTGCCTTGCGGAGCATCGGTTTGGAAGGCAACGGGTTTCCATGTTACGCCCCTTTGCCCCAGCGGGGCAACAGACCTAGCCCGGGGCAAGCGGTACTCCGCGCCGCCCTGGGATTCCACCCCCCCAACACCCTGCCGCCCCGCAAGGGGCAAGAGAACCGAGTCCGACGGTGAGACATTCTCTTGCCCTGTCAGGGCGGCTGTTTTTGTTTCGGCACCATTACCCAGGGCGTTGCCCTGGGCTAGGTCTTGTGCCCTTGCAGGGCGGTTTTCATGTCGTACATGATCATTCATGCTCACCGTATCCATCGCAATTTCCACCGTCAGCGTAACACGTTCATCCTTCATCGTATCATTGAAAATGCGCAGCGTCCGCTCGACCTTTTCTCCTGCGGCGAATGTCCAATCGTATTCCTTGCAGAAGACGGCAATCGGGGCGTTCGACGAATACTGATCGGAAGCACGCCGCTGATCCGTCCAGAATTGCCAGCCGCCGTACTCGTTCCAGCGATACCCTTCGGTCATCATTTTGTACAGGATTCCCACGCTCCGCCGTGCGCCCGTGCGACCGGCAAACGCCTCTTCGCCGCCGATACTTGCAAAGTCTGCCGGTAGATAACCATTGACGTAAAAATCTTCGCCGATGAATCGCGGTCGGTTCTCGTCCCAAATCCAGCGATTGCGCCCGCCCCCCTCCGGGAAAGGTTGATACGCAAGATCAGGATATTTCGTAAAATCCCCCACGACGTAATGGTCGCCGTGAATTTCGAGACCGTTCTCCCAATTCCACATCCCGTCACCCCCGCGAAGGCGGGGGTCTAGAGGCACATCGTCCGTCTGGATTCCCGCCTGCGCGGGAATGACGAGTGAAGGATTACCCCGTTTCGTTGCACCGCCGCCGTCCACCATACTCGCCCGTGTCGGATCGGCTTCCTTGACCGCCTGGGCGGCTTTGATGATTTCATCCTCGAAAGCGTCCATTAGTCCGCCGTACAGATTGATGCAGTTGATGTATAGGATTTCATTTTCCAGCGACCAGAGCATCACCGACGGATGATTGCGTTCCCCTTCGACTTGGGCGACCATTTGATCCCGCCAGTTGGCGAACAAATCCATCTTGATTTCTTCCTTTGCCGGATCGGCGGCTTTGTTCTTCGCTCGAATGTCCCGGTCATTTTCAATCGCATTGTATCCGATAGCCTCACCGTCGAAAATTCCGCTACGCCGTACCACGACACCGGTTTTGTCGAAGAATTTCAAGGCTTCTTCGGGAGGCATTCCTTTCCAGTTGACTCCCCAGAACCGCATCGTCGTTTGGTTGGTGTCCCGATAAAATTTCAGCCAATCCTCTTTCGTCGGTTGCTCGAAACAATCCGCCCAGGCACGATACGGTATCCCATTGAGCAAAAAATGCTTGCCGTCGATTGACCACTCGCGGAAACCGAAGACTACGCATTTATGTGACCTCCAAGGGTTGCCGTTAGCCGTTCTCATGGTTACATAAGAATAAAAATCATAAAGATGGGGTTCGTCCGGTGTCCAGAGTTTTGGATTATCCCATTTTTCATTGAGCGTTACAGAAAGTTCGCTGTTCGGCGCAATCGTAACGGTTTTCGCTTCGAATTGTTTAGCGGCCGTTATCTCCTTCCAATATCGGCACCAATTCTCAAGTTCAACCGTTTGTTCTTTATCCGACGTGTTTTTCACGACCAACTCAACGGTAAGTTCCTTCTTTTCAACGGACGGTTTGACGAAAATATCATCGACATAAACCGGTGTGAAAAGGAAAGTCAGCGTCGGCGCAACGAGGATGCCCGACTGCGGATGATTCCAAATCGGATAAACCAAATCCTGGAAGCCGTCGCCGAAATACTTTTTCGGTATGTTAAACGTTTTTCGCAATTTCATCGGATCATCCGCCTTTTCCGTTCGGGCATACCAAGAATCGCGGATACCAACGCAAATCTCGTTTTCTCCCGGTTTGATTGCCTTTGAAATGTCAATGCGGAACTTGGCAAACGGGTTTTTGTTGAATCCGCAAAGTTGACCGTTGACGTAAACCGTCGTGTTGAGATTGTTCTGCGGGAATTCGATATATCCGGCAGAAAGTCCTGTCGGAATGGTGAATCGAGTCCGATACCAAACACGGTGAGCGAACATCAAGTCGGGACGCAAGGTATGCTTATCGCCGGGAACTTCAATCGCCGACCAGCGGGTCGTGTTCGGCAACCGTGAAATCGGCTGGGCAACCGGCTCCGGCAGGTATTCATCATCACGGCAAATTTCCCAAGTGCCAGAAAGACCGATGGTACCGCCCATGAAAACAGGCTGCTTGGTGGTAAACTCGAAGACATGTTTTGCCGCCGTAACATCTTTTTCCGTTTGATGATTTTCGTTCGGCTTGTACTTCGAGTATGGCTCGAACTGACCGGGATAAAGGCAGATGCAATCGGAGCCGTACAGAATGCGTTCCGGCTTGCCATCGGCATTTTTTCGTTTTTGCAATCGGATTTCAAGCGAGTGTTTACCGGCGGTCAGTTCGACTTCGCCGAGTTTGAGCCAGGCAATTTCGCACCAGAATCCGACTTCCATGAGATCAATCGTAAGATCGTCCGGCTTGGCGGTTTTCCATTCACCGTCATCGATTCGCCAATCGAACGGACTGCGGACGTATTCAAAACCGACGCGGTTCCAGAGTTCGTAAGTTTTGGCGGCGGGTGCATCGAAATCGTATTTCAGAACGATGGCATCTCCTTGAATGGTGTCGAGTTTATCGGCATCGACGCTGACGTGCGCCCATTGCCCGGAGAAGTAATCGTTGTTCCATGTATTGAGTTCGGCAATTCCTTGCTTTGCAGTCGGTTTTTCCGACTCGATCCAGATGAAGCCGTCTTCCGCCGCAAGGACGAGGGGGAGAATGCCGAAACAAAAAGCAAGCAGAGCGAGAGTTTTACGCATAATAACTTGTGCGGTTAGAGGATTAAGAGGATTCTAACGCAATCGAGGCAGGATTGCAAGGCGGCAATCGGTAAACTTGGTTTTCGACATCATCATGGAAAGTACTACATAATACAGTTGAATGTGTTTATGGCATCTATCTGTCATGCCGATAAGTATTTCTTAAAATTTTTTTCAAGCATGCAAAATCTCAAAACGGAGAAAGAAAAACGCCGATTCAGATCGACTGCTGTCAGGAAAAACTCCGAAGGTTTTCTATACTCAGCACCGGCGGGGCTTGACGGCGTTTGAATTCCATTGCGGTAACAGTCCGCATAATCTTTGCCGACAGTTCGTTGTCAACGCCCAACGTTGCCGCAATGTCCTCTGCTGAACGGTTTTCATAAAGATATTGTGCTAATATTGCATCCAATATCTCGTAAGGGGGCAAGAAATCCTGATCCGTTTGGTTTAGACGCAGTTCCGCCGTCGGCGGCTTCGTCAAAATGTTTTCCGGGATAATGTTTGTTCCCGACTGTTGTCGACTCTTCTCGTTAATGCGGCGGCAAAGGGCGAACACCTCCGTTTTGAACAGATCACCAATCGGCAACAAAGCACCACAGGTATCGCCGTACAACGTGCAGTATCCCATCATAAATTCACTTTTATTGCTCGCTGCCAACAGCATTGATTGAAACTTATTGGAAAATGCCATCAAAAGCGTACCGCGAATCCGTGCCTGTAAGTTTTCCTCCGTCGTGTCAAAGGGTCGCCCCTCGAAAATGCCCGACAACGTTTCCAAAAAATCGGCGTACATCGGTTCAATGGAGAGCGTTTCATGTCGGCAACCAAGATTGTTTGCCAACTCCGTTGCGTCGTCCAGTGAACTTTGTGACGTAAATCGAGAGGGCAAAATGAAGCACACGACATTCTCTTTTCCGACGGCACGTACGGCAAGATAAGCGACGAGTGCCGAATCGATTCCGCCGGACAATCCCAAATGGCATCGGGAAAAACCGATCTGCGACATGTAATCCTGAAGACCTCGTACTAAAACATCTTCAATGGTATCAAGTGGGAGCGTATGTCTCATTGTGCTGTCAGGAACGATATGTCAATGACACATTATATCGTAAACAGAGAAGAATAGGTTGGGGTTTTTCGGCGAAAAAACGGAATGTTGCAAGCCGATCACCATTCTCAATCCCGACTCGACGTATTCACCGTTCCGGTGAAGTCCGATGTCCGTTCGCCCGGATTCGGAGTAAAAACATTACGAAGATGCATGCGTTCCCAAAATGATTTCTGTTTTTCTTCTTCCTCATACCCTACGTCCAAATCCTCGCCGCCGCTCCGGCGGTAAATCCGATTCGGCTCCGGCAAACAGTCGATTTCCAATCGGCACGACAGCACATTCATCATATCCGCTTTCCGAAGCATCTGTACTACGTCAGGGTAGGTTCCCCCCAGTTCGACCACTGCCCGAATGACATCGTCCAACCGGTTCGAAACAGTCCGCCGCTCGTCGGTTCCCAATGTCGCAAATTTGCTGACAACCACCTCGTTCGGCGATTGACCGTTCACAAAAAACAATGGTCCCGCTTCCAGCGTAAACGGTTGCCGTAAAAATGTGTTCGTTCCGAACAGGACGATTTCAGGATACCTCGTCGTCGTGATATGCACCATCGGTGCCGTCTGGGTATTGATGACGTGATAACTGAATTGTCCCTCCAACATTTCACCGCGAATGGTTTGATCCATCGGATTCCGGTGTTTCAACGACCGAAACGCACCATATCGGGTTTCGTTACTCGGCACATGCAACAGGTCTTGCAAATACGCCTCTGCTTCTAAATCATTCCGCATCACACCGAGCGCATCGAGAGCATAGATACGAAAAGCCGGCTCTACCCGAATGCATTCCGCCAACACTCTTGCCGCTGTCCCGTCGCCGAGATACGCTAACGACGTTGCGGCATGAAATCGAACTTCCATATCGGAACTCTTCAATGCCTGCTGCAATGCCGGAATTCCCATCTTGCCGATGGCTTCCAGTTGAAATGCCGCATGCTGTGCTGTTGCCGGATGGAGCAGCTCCTCCCGGAGCCGTTCAATCCGCCGAACTTGCTGTGCCGGTGTTTCATAACACGCCATCGACTGAATCACCTTCACGTATCGAGGAACATTGTTGGCATACAAATGATAAACCTTGAGAATGATGACCTCGTCAGTGTGTGCGGTGGCAATGCCGTTTTGCTGACCCGCCAAAGGAAAACGTTGATTGATTGTCTTCGCAATGCGGTCGGTCATGATCAACGATTTGTCTTTCATTACCAGCGACAACGCTCTCGGTTCGGCAGTGATGGCACCGCTTAAAATGATTCCCTTTTTCAATCCCGCCGGATTCGTTGTTTCGGTTGCTATCAGATCATCGACCATAATGGGACCGGCGGCAAGAGCACGCGTACTGCTGCTGCCTTGATAATTATCGCTCACGATCGTTTCCGTCAGTCGGGCTTCGAGGAGTCGTCCGCTGACCAAACTTTTGGTATTGCTATTTTCCGGGAGTGCAACTTGAATGTCGAATCGGTCGCCAATCTGGCTGCCGGGAGGCACGCGTCCGATAATTTCTACAACGGCGGTGGAAGGATGAGCGAGGGTTGCTCTAATGTCCGGCACCCTTCGTTTATTCATGTCTTCGTACACCATTTGATAGGCGGCTGATCCGATGTCCTCTCCGCCGGTGCCGGGCAAATCGACGACGAGTCCGACACCATGGACGGGAATGTTATCGAAATTGTTTACGTATGCACAATCCATGACGAGTTTCGGTTTTCCGTTTTCGGTTTCAAATTCCGGCACGTCGAATGTTGCGAGCGCAGGGTCTGTATTTTTTTTGGAAAAATAGTTTTTCAAGCCTTGACATCCGCCGGTAAACATAAAGAGAACCAGCAGGACACTGCCTGCCAAAAGCAAGAATTGATATTGTTTTAACATAACCGCTCGAACTGGAAGCACTAGGAGTGCAGAAACATAGTGATTTTTTGTTTTTGGGTCAAGAGAGAATTCGAAAAACAAGGAAAGTGGGGTATCCGTTTTGCTCCACCAGCGTTACCCAACGAAACTGTTTCATGCCTAGAAATCAAGCACGAAACGCTTTTTTCGGCAAAAGCCGCAACCAGCCGATATTGTCGCGTATGCCATTGATACCAAAAAAGATACGCATTTTCAGGAGGAGCAAAGCGTATACCCCGCTCCCCAAATTAAAAAAGCAACAGTTGAGTATTATCTTACCCTAGGTTGGACGAGGAACTCTTCCATGGACAGTGCTCTATCATCTTTTTCTTGTGCCGCTTTGGGCCACGAAAAGACATTCGTTTTTGCGGTAGTTTTGTTGCCCGATTGCGTGGACGAACAACCGATCATTAAAGATAGACCGACTACAAGGACAAAACCCACGATATTTCGAAAAAAAACCGACATATTCCAAAAATTTTTCCTTGTGTCTCCGCCATTATAATCGGTAAAATCCGCACAAATATTCAAGAAAAATGTCCGGAAAGTGCGTAGCCAATAAAAAGGGAACGATCTTATTGTTATCTCTTAATACTAATGACGGCTTGCAGAATTTGATCGCCGGTTTGTGTGGACTTACTGTTCAATTCATAAGCCCGTTGCGAAGTGATCATGTCGATTAACTCAATTACCGGTGCAACGTTCGACATTTCAAGATGCTGCGATTTCAACATCCCCGTCCCATTAATACCGGGATTGTTGACTACTGCCGCACCGGATGCTTCCGTTTCACGGTACAGATTTTCCCCCACCCGAAGCATGCCTTCGGGGTTGATAAATGTTGCCAGTTCGATCTGCCCAATATTCTGTAACTGCTGAACATCGCCGTTTTGTGCGACCCAAACCAATCCGCTGTCATCAATTTGAACTTTTTCCGTACCAACGGGAATCATAATTGCCGGTTCGACTAAACGACCGGTATGTGCGCTACCGAGAACCAACATTCCATTAGCATTGATATTGAAATTACCCGCTCGTGAATAAAAAATTTCGCCAGTGAAAGGATCGGTACACTGAAAAAAGCCTTCTCCGGTAATGGCAACGTCAAGGTCCCGCCCCGTTTCAGTAATTGAGCCCAACGAGAAATCGGACTGAATACTCGTTACGCGGGTTCCAACACCGATGGCAATTCCGGTAGCGGTGAATTCGCCATTGATATCTTGCGAGCCAGGATAACGAAGATTATCGTAGTACAAGTCTTCAAAATTACACCGCTGCTTTTTGTAGGCGGTGGTTTCAATGTTGGCAAGGTTATTGGAAATGGTATTGAGTTTTTTTTCCATTCCCAGCATTCCTGTCCCGGAAGTATAAATTGTTTGAAAAGGCATTTTAGAGCGGTAGGCGTAAGCCTGCCGGTTAGGAGATATGTCCTTGTGTTTCTAAATCGGAGTCAATCTAGCGAAACTTTAACGATTTTAACGATTTTG
>Ga0082212_10008998_pt1 | contig 12926 bp, 10 predicted proteins | sample TergutNt197P3_FD_71548 | JGI IMG/M metagenome (GOLD analysis project Ga0082212, IMG submission 71548) | Neocapritermes taracua P3 segment gut microbial communities from Petit-Saut dam, French Guiana - Nt197 P3 | ecosystem: Host-associated > Arthropoda: Insects > Digestive system > Gut ... | reverse complement strand
TCGAAAGCAGAGGCATGGACGCCTCTTCACGCTCCACAAGTGGAGCGCGCGAGTAGAACAGGATTGTGGCCCCGAGCGGAGAGGAATTCAGAAATAGTCACCATCCCGGCTGAGCGTGAATAGAAACGTTATTATTGAGTTGCTGAGTTACTGTTTGGACGGGGTATCCGGAGCGCTATGCTCCGGGAACGCGTAAAGGGCCGCAGCACAAGCGGCCCTTCCAAATATTTTTCTCCCGAATCCTACACGTCCGGCGCCTGACGATCGGGCTCCGTCAGCCCGTCTTCCGGCTCGATCGACGGATCGTCGCCGGGATCTTCCTCCGACTCTCCCGACGGCTCGTCACCAGGCTCCTCCGGCGGCCCGTCCGTCGGCTCGCCGCCAGGCTCATCCGCCGGTTCGCCGCCGGGCTCGTCTGTCGGTTCACCTGTCGTGCCGTCCGTCGGTTCCTCTGTCGGCTCCCCTGCGGGACCATCGGCCGGATCATCGGTCGGGTCCCCCTCCGGGTCGGTCTCCGGGTCGGTCTCCTCCGGGTCCTCCTGCGGGATCGGTATCAGAATGACTTTATCCCGCACATTGTATGTGCTTCTGCCAACGTACAGTTCCATCACGAGATTATCTTCGCCGTCAAAAAAGTGTTTGTATGTATCCACAGTAAAACCTGTGTACCCGTCTGTAAAAATGGAAGTCGTCCCCGGGTCAATAGTCTCGTCCTCGCGCTCGACGGTCTGATACGGGGTCGTGCTGATCCGCACAGTTTCGATTTTGATGTAGGAATCGTCGAGTTTTGTCCCGATCAGTTTGACTGTAAGGTCACGCCCGTCCATTGTCGATTCGATCCGAAGCGGGTAATCCGTATTGTTTCTGAATTTGAAATCAATATACCCCCAGGCGACCGTCGCATCGTTGCCCAGCGGCAGATATGACACCGCATAGCCGTGCGGCCGTCTTTCCACGACTTCAAGATCCGCGTGCAGAACGCTGTTGTATATAGTAGACGACACCTGACATATCCCGCCTCCGATCTCAAGGACGGTCAGCCCGCTGACGTATGCGTTGGCCTCCCTGAACCCTCTGGCCGCGGTCCGCTCGCCAACTATACCGTTGAACGAGAAAACATCTCCGGGATTCAGCTGCGTCCCGTCTATTTCTGCCGCCGCGAGCGTTATGTTCATCACTCTGTTGCTTGTCCCGTTGGCATACGTCGTAGTCTCGGCAAGGACGTCGCGGAACAACATGCTCTCAATGTCTTCTTTTGTGACCTCCGGTTCAACTACCAGCAGAGGAATGACAACCTGCGTCCCTGTCCCCGCTCTGTCAAGCATAGCCTGCGCCGCTTCCATATCAAAGGTGACGCCGCTGGAACTCTCTGTCGCCGAAAAAGTTTCAGCGTCATATTGCGCCGATACAGGCTCTATAAAAATCCTGTCAAACAGCATCATGAGGTCTATTTCCCCGATAACCGCTTCTTCGGTAGTATAGTTGGCGGTCAGGTGCGCCCTTTCCTCCATCGCGCGCAGCATCGTATCCACCGCGAGGTCAAAAACGCTGTCCTCGTCCGCCCTGAAAACCTGTACGCCTTTAATAACAGTGATCCGCTCGTCGGTTATATCTATATCATTCGCGGCGTCGACGAGCGCGTTGTTGTACGCTTTTGTATACTCTGCGGCGACTTCCCGCACATATTCCTTGTTACTGAACATCGCAAGACTGAGATCGCGAAGTTCGGTTCTGGTCAGATATGCCCTGATAAAAGCTATTTCATCAGCAAAGAATGATACTCCCCTTCCGTACTCGTACGCCGCAACGGCGGCGTCCTCGGCGTTGAACGAAAAGCCTGCCTCGTCGCCGGTGATCGTGAAAGCAGAACCGTCCGGAAAAGTGACGGTGGCAGCGACGCCCTCCGCGTTACTTTCGTATCCCTCGCTGACAAGCATCAGCCGCGCTTCTTCAAGAGTCATCCCGGACAGTTTCACACCGTCCGCCCAGACGTTCGGCCACACGACGTCGAGGCTCTGCACGTAGATACCGAGCGATATCGTCAGTGTCGCAAAAGCTATAACTAAAATCAGAATAATGACAAACGCTGTCTTCGCCGCGGTCCTGCGTTTAACAGGTTTCTCCCTTTTTTTCCCTTTACTGCTTATCAGCTTAATATTGCCCACGTCTTCCGTTCCCCTTGCGTCCTTTTATAAACGTTCCGCGAAGCTTTCACCGGTGATTTACTTCACGACTGGTGATCGCTTCCGCAAACGCTTTATTCCAATTATCAATAATACAATCGATTTGGTCAAATTTCAAATTACATATTTATTACGTTTTTTCACAAATCGTAACTTTTCGACCGGGCGTCACCGCCCCCTGGCTCCCGGCTCATAAGTGAACGCTGATCAAATCCTTACTCCGGCGGCGCATCCGCGCTACCCCTGCTCGTGACGCCCTGCGAGCCGCCTCCCGCCAAACAACACTGCTGCGACCGGTCTCCTGTCAAACAATGTCATTTGCGTCTCTTCCCCGCCCGGCTGCGTCTGCCACGGCTTGCTGATTTGCGTCCTCTGCCTGGTCTGCGCGTCCAGGATCTCCCCTATCAGAGTATTGGAGAGCATAAAGCCGGTAGGCGTGAACCGCCATCTTCCGTCTTTAAACAGCGCCCAGCCGCTTGATTCGTACTTTTGCAGCAGTTCCAGTATCAAATCCATCTTCAGCCTGTAGATATTGTAGTACTCTTCTTCGGAGATCCCGTGATTTGTCCTGAGCCGGAGCATAAGGTACTCGCCGGCGTTTTCGAAATCCGACATTTCCTCGCTGTACTCCACGACCACCTGCCCCAGGTTAACGCGTTGAATATACTTCTCGACGTCCTCAATAAAACTGTATCTGCACCGCCCGATATATGAATGCGCTCCCGGCCCGAAGCCTATGTATTCCTCCCCGAGCCAGTATTTGAGGTTATGCTTTGACTCAAAACCGCGGCGGGCGAAATTCGATATCTCGTACTGCTTGTACCCGAAACGGGCAAGCATTTCGACCGCATAAAGGTACATGTCCGCCTGGACGTCGTCGTCCGGCAGAAACGGCGAATCCTTGAACACGTAAAGCTGCGTACCTTCTTCGATTTTCAGGCCGTAACAGGAGATGTGTTCGGCTTTGAGCGCGGCTGTCCTCGCGATCGTCTCCGCCCAGGCGTCCTTGTCCTGCGACGGAAGTCCGTATATGATATCGGCGCTGATGTTTTCAAACCCCGCGTTTCTCGCATTTTTTACTGTTTCTTCAGCGTCGGCGAACGTATGGACCCGCCCGAGGCTTTTCAGCATCGTGTCGCTGGCGCACTGGACGCCGACAGACAGTCTGTTGAATCCCGCGCGCCTGAGTTTTATCAAATCCTCTTTGGTTATACTGCCCGGGTTGATTTCCACCGTAACTTCCGAATCCAGGGACACATGACCATGTTTTTTGAGCGCGTTCAATATGCTTACAAGCCGGTTTGCCCCGTAGTGGCTGGGAGTCCCCCCTCCAAAATAGACTGTGTCGACAAGGTACCCGTCAAGCTGCGGCGAGTACTCCCCGATATGCCTTAATACCGCGGCATGATAAGCCGGCGCCAGTTTGTCAGCCCCGGCGAGTGAATAGAAGTTGCAGTACGCGCACTTGCTCGCGCAAAATGGGATATGTACATAGATACCGACACGTTTTTCCACACCGTCGCCCCATAAACATGATTATTTCGTTTCCGGTGGCTATGGTACCAGATTTTCTCAAGGCATTCAATACTTTTCTTAGATAATAACGCCCGAATGTATATAATGTGTAAAAAAAAGATGAATATCAAAAAAAAACTTATATTTTCTTTGATTTTTCGATTATCAACTAGTATAATGAATCAGCAGTCGGCCGGGAGGCGCTGAAAAGCGCCAGGACTTGTCCCCGGCGGCGCCAGAAACAGTAAGTGATATCCATGTTCCGGCGAAAATCAAATATAAATCGGAGGAATACTTATGAGTGTTAAAATGGGGATCAACGGTTTTGGAAGGATCGGGCGTCTGGTGTTCAGGGCTTCGCTTGACAAACCGGATATAGAAATTCTGGGTATCAACGACCCGTTCATGTCGCCGGACTATGTCGCGTACATGCTGAGGTACGATACTATCCACGGCAGATTCGACGGGGAGATAGCCCATGACGGCAGTTCAATTACCGTCAACGGCAAAAAAATAGCTTTCTTTGACAAGAAAGACCCGAAAGAAATCCCGTGGGGCGCGACGGGCGTGGAATATGTCGCCGACGCGACGGGTATCTTCCATTCAAAAGAAATGGCGCAGGCGCACCTGGACGGCGGCGCGAAAAAGGTCATCTATACCGGCCCGTCCAAGGATGACACTCCGATGTTTGTATGCGGGGTGAACCTGGATAAATATACGAAAGATATGGATTTCGTATCAAATGCGTCATGCACGACAAACTGCCTTGCCCCTCTGGCGAAAGTCGTCAATGATAAGTTCGGCATAGCGGACGCGCTTATGACGACCGTCCATTCTACTACGGCTACTCAACTGACGGTGGACGGAGCGTCAAAAAAAGACTGGAGAGGCGGCCGCGCGGCTTCCATGAATATCATTCCGTCCTCCACCGGCGCCGCAAAAGCCGTCGGGAAGGTCATCCCCGAACTGAACGGTAAACTGACGGGCATGGCTTTCAGAGTCCCCACGCTCAATGTTTCGGTAGTCGACCTGACCGCGAATCTAAAAGCCCCCGCCAAGTATGATGATATTTGCGCGGAGATGAAACGCGCATCTGAAAACGAGTTACACGGCATTCTCGGTTACACCGACGAGGACGTCGTCTCTTCAGATTTCAACGGTTGCGCGCTCACGTCGATCTTCGACGCCAAGGCAGGCATCGCGCTGACCGACACATTCGTAAAACTCGTGTCCTGGTATGACAACGAGTGGGGATATTCGAATAAAGTACTCGATCTGGCTTCTCATATGTACAAGGTCGACCACGCATAACTGCGAGTTTTGAGTGTGGAGTGTGAAGCTATGCGGGAGCAGTGTGGAGTGTGAAGTGTGAAGTGTGAAGTGTGGAGTGTGAAATGTGAAGCTAGGAGTTTGGAGTTAGGTCAACGCTGAACAATCGTCATTGCGAGGCGCATCACGCCGTGGCAATCCAGAAACCCAATTCTCAATTCTCAATTCTCATTCCTCATTCCTCCATCCTCTGTCCTCATTTCCCCGGTCGCGAAAGTAGTCGTCCAGGTTCCTTTCGTCCTCGATCTCGAGGTCGCGTTCGCCGGCGAGTGATTCAAGATGGTGGGTAAGTTCATGCGACAGGAGTTTTTTCAGCTGAGCGCATAATTCTTCCCTCGTTTCGCCGCCATGCACTGCGCATATGGAGCCATAATACAAGACTATGTACCTGCCCATCTGATCCCTGCGGTATTCTCCCAGCGTGTACAACCCTCCGTCAGGGTCGGCGGAACTCAATCTCGTCTCCGGTAACAGGCTCACGCCGCCGTTGAGATCGGCGAATATTTCTTCGGGAAGCTGAGCCGCTATCTCGTCGAGCATCCCGTTTACATCATCTATAGAAAACAAACCTTCACACCTTTCAAATATGAAACTAAAGAGGTACAACGATGAGAAAAACCAAAATAGTGGCTACCCTGGGGCCGTCGACCGACGATCCCGACGTTCTGAGTTCTTTATTCGCAGCCGGTCTTGACGTAGCACGTTTCAACTTTTCGCACGGCGACTACGAAAGCCATAAAAAAAGGATCGATCTGTTCCGAAAAGTTTGCAGTGATACCGGTTCGACCGTCGCAATGCTGGCAGACACAAAGGGCCCGGAGATACGCCTGGACGTTTTCAAGGAAGGCAAGGTCGAACTGATCGAAGGCAATAATTTCACCCTCACTACTAATAACGTCGAGGGCGACGCCACGCGGGTGGGAGTTTCTTACCCGGGCCTGCCTGACGAGGTCACGGTCGGAACGAGGATATTGCTTGACGACGGGCTTATAGATCTGCGGGTCGAGTCAGTATCGGGCACCGATATCGTCACAAAGGTCATGAACGGCGGAGAGATATCCAACAGAAAAAGCCTGAATGTACCGGGCGTTAAACTCAATATCCCGTATATCAGTTCAAAAGACCGCTCCGACTTGCGTTTCTTCGTAGAAAACGGGTTCGATATAATCGCAGCCTCCTTTACCCGTTCTGCGGACGACATCATGGAGATGCGCGAGGAACTCAAACGCGTTGACAGCAACTACAAGATCAAGATCATAGCGAAAATCGAAAACGCGGAAGGCGTCAAAAACGCCGACTCTATTCTGTCCGTCGCCGACGGCCTTATGGTCGCCAGAGGCGACCTGGGCGTCGAGGTTGCGTATGAAGATCTGCCGATCATTCAGAAAGACCTTATCAAGAAGGCGCTGGCAAAGGGGAAATCCGCGATAACCGCCACTCAGATGCTGGAATCAATGATCCATAACCCGCGCCCCACGCGCGCCGAAACGTCTGACGTCGCAAACGCTATATACGACGGTACCGGCTCCATCATGCTATCCGGTGAAACAGCCGTCGGGCATTATCCTGTTCAGGCGCTTTCCGCGATGGCTAAAATAGCGGAGCGGATCGAAAAAGATATCGACTACCGGCATCGGTTCGACCGGGGCGATTACAGGCCCGAACCATCGATCACGAACGCTATTTCCGACGCCACCGTCACGACTGCTCACGATTTGCGCGCAGCGGCGATACTTACGGTAACACTGTCAGGTTTCACCGCTTTGAATATTGCCAAGTTCCGTCCTCTTTGCCCGATCATAGCCTGTACCCCGGACCCTGTCGTTCAGCGCCAGCTTAAGCTGGTATGGGGCGTCATACCTCTGCTGACAATAGAGGAAACGGATACTAACAACTTGTTCGACCATGCTATAGAAACAGCGCTCGCAGGCGGGCATATCAGCATGGGCGACCTTGTGGTACTTACAGCGGGCGTACCGGTCGGGCACACAGGCACGACCAACATGCTTAAAGTTCACGTAGTCGGCGAAAAAGTGTTCGTTACTTAGAAAATGCCTGCGCTCTCTATTCTCCGCCCTTGTCACTGTTATCACTGAACAGTGCGAACCGCACTTGGAAGCGCATCCCGCCGCTGTCGCGCCTCACAGCCGTCACTTTACCGTTAAGTTCCTTGACAGTGGCCCGTACGATCGAGAGCCCAAGCCCGCTGCCTCCGGCTTCCCGTGAGCGCGCCTTGTCGACGCGGTAAAACCTGTCGAAAATGTGGGGTATATCCTCATCCGGCACCCCAACGCCCGTATCATCCACAGTCAATACAACAGTGTCATCTTCGGTTTCAAGCCTGACGAAAACTTTTCCGTCAGGCTTGTTGTATTTGATCGCGTTTTCAATCAGGTTGAATATCACCTGATGGACAGAGTCGCTTGTGGCAAAAATACAGCAGCCCTCGTTAAGCGACGGGACGATCGTCAGTCCGCTTCTGTCGGCGAGCGGCCTTAGCATCCTGAGAGTCGCGACTACCGCGTCTCTCATATCGACGCGCGTCCTCTCGTCGGGGATCTGGCTGTCGAGCCTTGTGAGCGTCATCAGTTTTTCAGTCGTCCTTGCCAGGCGTTCGGCTTCGGAGCCTATGTCGCTGATGAACTCCTGTACGGTTTCTCGCTCTATCCCCTCGTTATGGAGAATGCTGTCGCTGAGAAGCCTTATCGAAGCCAGCGGCGTCTTCAGTTCGTGCGACGCGTCGGCGACAAACCTCCGCCTGACCTCATCCGTTTCCCTGAGCCTGTTGGTCAGGCTGTTGAATTCGTCTCCCAGCAGGGCCAGTTCATCGCTGCCGCTCATGCTTATATGATAGCTGTACTCGCCCTCGCGAACAGATTTTATGGCCTTAATAATACTTGTGACACGGCGCATAACAGACCACACGATAAGAATCACCATTACGACCGAAATTATCGCGACTATGACCGAAATGTTCCTCAGCGTCTCTTGCATCTCGATCAGAATCGCGCCAAGATCGTCGTCATAGTCGTGTACGTAAACGGCCCCAATGGTGGCGCCTTTGCTAATAACCGGTGAAAAAGCGTTGCTGGAGAACGCCCCGCCGGAAAAATTCGCGTAAAAAACGTCAAACCCCGCAAGGGCCCTGGCGATATTTCCCGCCTGAAATTCGGAGCGCGTATAATTATCGTCGGGAGCATACAGAGCATTTCCGTCAGCGTCCGTAATAATGAGCGAAGTGACCCCTGCAATACCCAGTTCCGTAATAAATCTGTGTATATCTTCCTCATCGCTTAACGATTCGAACGTCTCCTCCAGTTTCGTCGCGATAATTGTCGTCATGTTTTGAACGAAAACTTGTTTAGAGGAAAATATCATGTCGCGGGCGGCTATGAGAAAATACGTGTTCATCAAAACGAGCACAACGGCTATGACCATGAAATATGTCAGGGCAAACTTGGTCCGGATACTGCTGAAGAACCTCAGTTTCCTCACGGCTGCCCCTGATGCGTTAGCCCCTGATATAGTATCCGACCCCCCATTTTGTCATTATCTGTTCGGGTTCGGCGGGGTTCTCCTCGAGTTTTTCGCGCAGCCGGCGGATGTGGACGTCCACCGTCCTTATGTCCCCCTGATACTCATAACCCCACACGATGTTCAGCAATGTCTCCCTGCTGTAGACCCTTCCCGGGTTTTTGGCGAGCAGTTCAAAAACGTCAAATTCCTTGACCGTCAGTTCTACCGGAGTCCCGTTTCTTTTAGCCACTCTTTTTTCAGTATCTATCGTAATGTGCCCGACGATCATCTCCGCGCCCGTGACGCTGCTTACCAGCGCGGACCTCCTCAGCAGCGCGCGGATACGCGCCTTTAGTTCCAGTATGTTAAACGGCTTGGTGATATAGTCGTCGGCCCCGTACTCAAACCCCATGATCTTGTCGACGTCTTCGCTGCGGGCTGTAAGTATTATGATCGGTATGGTCGAAAACTCCCGTATCCGCATACACGCTTCCAATCCGTCAAGCCCGGGCATCATGACGTCAAGGATTATCAGGTCGTAACCTCCGGTCCTGGCCAGTTCCACAGCCTCGATCCCGTCGTACCCGGCGTCGACCTGATAGCCTTCGTTCTCAAGGTTGAACTTGATCCCTTTCACAAGCAATTTTTCATCATCAACAACAAGAATCTTCAAACCAGTAATTACCTCTCTACGGCTTCTCCGTTACCGCAACAACCGCTGCGCGGCCGGCAACGCAAACTCCCGGCTCCTACCCTACCTTGATTTTATCCTCTATAGCTTCAAATTTCTTCTCGCCTATACCCGACACGTTTCTTATATCTTCCGATCTGGAGAACGGGCCGTTCTGCTGCCGGTAGTCCACGATCCGCTCGGCAAGTACGCTGCCTATCCCGGGAAGGTCCATGAGTTCTGCTCTGGACGCCATGTTTATGTTTATTCTGCCGTCCGCTGTCTCGATGGCGACAGTCGCGTCCCGGACCTGCCCCGACGAAATATCATTGCCGGATGTGGCCGGAGCGCTATCCTCCGCGCCTGTCCCCGGAGACGCAACCGCGCCTCCCGCTGCGGGAAGCGCGGCTTCCCCTGCGGAGTTTTGCGCGTGCCCCTTATTTATCGTCTGTGTTTCTCCGTTCCGTGATGAAACGGTCACAATGCTCACCGCGCCTCTGCGCCCGGTGAAATATCCTCCCATGAAACACACGAAAGCGAGCGTCAGCGCTATGACTGCGAGTTCATGTCTTCTAAGTCTCATGCCAACCTCCACTTCATGTTTGTTTGTAGTAAAGAGGCGCCGCGGTTCCCTAAAACCCGAAAATGTTAAAACGATTGCATTTTTCGTTCACTACGTGTTATACTGTCTACACTTAGAGAACACATGGGTTTAGTCCCCTATATTGTACCACAGATCAGGAAAAAATGCTATACAATGTGCAAACAAATTTAACTTGTTTTTTCTGCTGGTTATTATATGGTTAAGAAAAGTATAATATCAATATTGTTTTTCGCTCTGACGGTTTCGCTGATATTTCCCGCCCTGCCTGCCAGAGCGGCTACCCCTTTTCGTGAAATCGTCGCAAAGTCCGCTCTGCTCGCCGAAGCCGACTCGGGCACGGTACTGTTTGACCATAATATGGACCAGCGCCATCCTGCTGACGGACTGGCAAAAATCATGACGCTGCTCCTCGCCGTCGACGCGTGTATGAACGGAGACGCGAACGAAGAAGACCCGGTCGAAATGACTGACTCCGCATGGTTGAATATCAACGCAAACAGCCCGACAATGGGCATATCGCCCGGCGAAGAAATGCCGCTCATCGACCTGATGTACTGCGCGCTTATGGGGGGCGCCAGCGAAGCGTGTAACATGATCGCCGAGCACATTGCCGGCAGCGTCGAAGCGTTCGTCAGGAGCATGAACGAACAAGCGGACAAACTCGGGTGCAAAAGCACGAACTTTACCAATGCCAACGGTCAATACAATGTACGCCAGTACACCACGGCGATGGATCAGTTCCTCATATTCAGGGAGGCGCTGAGCAACCCGCTCTTCGCGGAGATCACCGGTTCCTACAGGCACACGATCGAAAGCACAAACACGTCCGAGCCCAGAAGCCTGATCAGTTCCAATTCGCTGCTCAACTCCAACGGGAAGTATTACTTCAGCCCGTGTTCATCCGGGTTGGCAAGCGCAACATTCGAGGGCGGTTACTCATTCATCGCTTTCGCGGAGGCGGACGAACTTTCACTCGTCTCTATTGTCCTCGGCTCCGACATCATCATATTGGAAGACGAGTCCACCCAGATGCGAAACCTGACTGAGTCCCGCCGTCTTTTTGAATGGGGCTTTTCACAATTCGGGTGGCGCACAGTTCTCTCGTCAGGCGAACCCGTCGACAAAGCCCCGGTCCTGCACGGCGACGGCGCTGATTTCGTCAATCTGCGCCCTGAAACGACAATAAGGCTGCTGCTTGACAACGACGTACTGGACAGCGACTTCAAGCCTGTAGTCAGGCTCTATTCCGACGAAGCCGGGGAGGCGCTGACCGCTCCGGTCACCGCCGGCGAAGTACTAGGCGAAATGATCCTGACGCGCCGGGTACGCAGGGGAGAAGTAGTGCTGGCAGGCGAAGTCCATGACGACGTCGTGGAATACGAACCCGTCCTTTTGGTCGCGAACACGAATGTCGGGCTGCATCGCCTTGTATTTATAAAAATGCAGCTCTCTGTTTTGTTGTCCAGCAAGCCCGCCAAAATCACAATATGGGTGCTGGCGGGACTCGTAGCTTTGTATATCGCCCTTGTTGTCAGGTATAATATAATACGCAGGAAAAGGCTGTACAGGATCAAGGAAGCAAAAAAAAAGCTGGCTGACGAAAGGCGCGGCAGCTTCGACGACTTTGAATGAATCGGTCTCGTTCCTCATTCCTCATTCCTCATTCCTCATTCCTCATTCCTCATTCCTCATTCCTCATTCCTCAAAGACCACAGGGCTGTCGCGCCATTCCCTGCCGCCCGTCCGTTCGCTCTCTTCCTGATAGGCAAGCGAGTAAAAATCAGTTGCCGCCGCCTCCTTGAGGAATAACTCTCCGACCCTTCCGGGCATAGTTTTTGCCGACGCCGGTTTCGTAATTACCGGCGTCGTCGTTTTGCTCCGTGCTGCCTTAAGCAGGTTCATCCCAGTCCTGTTCATTGCCAGCACCCTTATATAGGGCGGAGATATGAGCGTGTCGTCGGCGGTTATCCCAAGACACGCGCACATCAGCATCCTCCTCAACCGGGACATAGCGTAACGCCTGGTTTTAATTTTTTCCAGAACATCGCCGACCGCGGGTTCCGACGCCGCATACCGCGCGAACCTGTATTCAAGACCTTCCGATGCATCCGGAAGTTTTGAGTAGTCTCCTGTCGCCCGCAGACGGGAAAGCATAGCGAGTTCAGCCTTTTTCATCGTGACAGGCCCGCGCCCCGCTTCGATTTCTTCTCTGAATACCTCTGCCGCAGCGGGAGGCATATATTCCCAGGGACTACATGGCGGTTGCTCTTTCGGGTTCCCGCGCTCCCCGGGGCCCCTGTCCTCAAAGACTGCGCACGCCGCGCTCTGCCCGCTTGTCTGCTCTGACAGCATGTTTCTGATCGCCGAAGCCGAACAGCCGGCCCCGCTGTCATGCGCCGCACCGGTGCGCTTCACAGTAACAGGACACAGACTCGAATCCGACGCGTTGATGGCTTTCAGGTATTCAATACCAAGCAGGTTGTTTGGCGCTAAAAACAAATCCGCGTGACGTCCAAGTACAGCATTCGCCGCTTTTTGCTGCGCAGCGGCATACCCGATTCCCTTATCAAGCCATTCTTTGATTACGTTATCAGCCTTCTGTGTAACTATAGCTTCCGCCGCCCGCGCGAGCGCCGTAATGTCCCCCGATTCACTGCCAAAAGAGATATGGCTGCAAATCTTCAAACTGTCAAGAATGCTTACTCCGGCAGCCGCAAATCTCTCAGCGGACGACAGCGCGTACGGCGATGGTAACTCAATGACAAGGTCAGCCCCGCACAATACCGCCGCTTTTGCCCGCGCGTGCTTATTGAACACCGCAAAATCACCGCGCTGGACGAAATTACCGCTCATAATGCACACAATGGCAGCGTCCGTACCCAACATCCGCCGTGTGGCGTCAATATGAGCGGCGTGTCCGTTGTGGAACGGATTGTATTCACATATTATCCCTGCAGTATTCATACTTCACGTTATTTTGTTACTTTTCACGCTCAGCCGGGATGGTGACTATTTCTGAATTCCTCTCCGCTCGGGGCCACAATCCTGTTCTACTCGCGCGCTCCACTTGTGGAGCGTGAAGAGGCGTCCATGCCTCTGCTTTCGGAAT
>Ga0082212_10008997_pt1 | contig 12929 bp, 13 predicted proteins | sample TergutNt197P3_FD_71548 | JGI IMG/M metagenome (GOLD analysis project Ga0082212, IMG submission 71548) | Neocapritermes taracua P3 segment gut microbial communities from Petit-Saut dam, French Guiana - Nt197 P3 | ecosystem: Host-associated > Arthropoda: Insects > Digestive system > Gut ... | reverse complement strand
CTCGACCAGGTCGAAGAAAACAATATCCGCTGGCCGGACATGATCAAGGAATTTTGGGATCCCTTTAAGGACAGGGTTGATGAAGTCGGAAAAACCCTGGAGTCGTACAAGGGGACATTGGACGAAGTTACCGAATATACCTGTGAAAAATGCGGAAAGCACCTTGTAAAAAAACTCGGCCGTTTCGGGTTTTTCCTGGCGTGTTCCGGTTTCCCTGAATGTAAAAACACCCGCTCAATCCCGCTGGCACAGTGCCCAAAATGCGGCGGCGATGTCGTTGCCCGAAAGACCAGGGGAAGGGGCAAGGAATTTTACGGCTGTACAAAATTTCCCGACTGCGATTTTATTTCCCATTATAAACCTCTATCACAGGATTGCCCCAAGTGCGGGCAATTCCTTGTGGAAAAATACGACAAACGGAAGGGCAGCCACAAAGCGTGCATAAACCCTTCGTGCGATTACTTGCATAGCGCCGACGAGGAGGATAAATGATAGATCAGTACCTCCTCTACCTGAAGGCGGTGCGGGGTATGTCGGAACGTACCCTGGCGGCGTATGGAAACGACCTTTCCCGTTTTTCCAATTACTGCACTAACTGCGAACTTGTTCCTGAATCGGCAGACAGCCGCGGCGTACAGCATTTTATTGCCGACCTTTCCGCCGAAGGGATTTCTTCGGTCAGCGTTAACCGTTCCCTTTCTTCGATCCGCGGGTATTACCGCTGGCTTATCAGGACGGGAAAACGCAAAGATGACCCTTCCGCCGCCATACGGAACCTAAAAACAGCAAGGACCCTGCCGGAATTTCTTTGGGAAGGGGAAATGGCGGCTTTTGCAGGGCTTCCCGAAAAAGAAGGGATACTCTGGCCGGAGCGGGACAAGGCGCTGATCCTTGCCATGTATTCGGCAGGGCTGCGCATTGCGGAACTTTCTTCACTTACAATGACCAGCCTTGATGATGATGCGGGATCCGCACGGGTAACCGGAAAGGGCGGCAAGGAACGGTATGTGTTTTTTTCCGAAGAAGCGTCGCAGGCAATGAAAGAATATTTTCCCCTTCGCGCAGAAAAAATAAAGGCGGAAAAACCAACGGATCATGTTTTTATTAATCGCCGCGGAGGGCCATTGTCTATTGCAGGCATACGGTGGGTTATCGGCAAATACGGAGACAGGGCCGGATTGGGGAAGCATGTCCATCCCCATGCACTGCGGCACAGTTTTGCAACACACCTCCTTAATTCAGGGTGCGACGTGCGCCTGGTACAGGAAATGCTGGGTCATGCAAGTATTTCTACCACCCAGCGCTATACCCACGTTGATATGGAACGGCTTAAACAGGCATATATGAAAGCGCATCCACACGCGCATGCAAATACACACACAGGTACACAAAAAATGGAGAGCGTACTATGAGCGGAGTAACAATACGATCGACCACTGTCCTTGCGGTACGGCGGAACGGAGAGGTTGCCATGGCCGGGGACGGACAGGTAACGCTGGGCGAAACCGTGGTAAAAAACAATGCGCGCAAGGTACGCAGGCTGTGGGACGGCAAGGTCCTGTGCGGGTTTGCCGGGGCTACTGCCGACGCATTTACACTTTTTGATCGCTTTGAAGGTAAACTAAAAGAATACTCAGGCGACCTTGCCCGGTCGGCTGTCGAACTGGCAAAAGACTGGCGTATGGACAGGGCTTTGCGCCGGCTGGAGGCAATGCTGCTGACGGCGGATTTGTCCAAGACCCTTCTTATTTCCGGCACGGGGGATGTAATAGAGCCGGCGGAAGATGTGCTGGCAATTGGTTCCGGGGGCAATTATGCTTTGTCGGCGGCCCTGGCTTTCCTTGACGGAAGCAATCTTTCCGCTGCGGAAATTGCAAAAAAGAGCCTGGAGATAGCGGGGAATATTTGTATTTATACCAACAGGGATATAACGGTGGAGGAATTGAAACCATAATGGAAAAGAAAGATGTACATCTGGACCGCCTTACCCCCAGGGAAATAGTGGCGGAATTGGACAAATACATTATTGGCCAGAAAAAAGCCAAAAGGTCGGTTGCCGTTGCCCTGCGCAACAGGATACGGCGCATCAAACTCGATCCCGAAGTGCGGGAAGATATCGCCCCAAAAAATATCCTTATGATAGGCCCCACCGGTGTGGGCAAAACCGAAATCGCGCGCCGCCTTGCAAAACTTGCCAACTCACCCTTTATTAAAGTGGAAGCTACCAAGTATACCGAAGTGGGCTATGTGGGCAGGGATGTAGAGTCGATGATCCGCGACCTTATGGGCGCCGGAATACAAATGGTAAAACAGGAAATGCAGCAGTCGGTAAACAAGGAAGCGGAAAAACTTGCCGAAGAAGCCCTGCTGGATCTGCTGGTACCCCGGCCAAAGAAAAAAAACAAGGAACAGCCGCAGCAGGCATCCGGCCCCGTATTCCGTCCCATGGGTTCTTTTTCGTTTAACAACGACAACGGACCGGGGATCATGGGGACGGCAATCCAGGTAGGCATACCGTTAATGGGGAAGAATGTAACTTCCGAAAATCAGATCCCTGCCGAGCAGCCTGCCGATGCAGCCGAAGAACAAACAGAAACCCCCGAAGAAACGGTAAGTGAAAAAAAGCCCGACCATACCCGCGAAAAATTCCGCGCCTGGCTGAGGGAAGGGAAGCTGGAAGACGGTACGGTGGAAATTACGGTTAGCCAAAGCCCCCAGCTGCCCTCTTTTGAAATGATGGGCGGCAGTATGGAAGACCTGGAATCGAGCCTTTCGGGGATTGCCGGTTTTTTTGGAGGGAATAAAAAGAAAAAGCTTGTTACGGTAAAGCGGGCGCGGGAAATCCTGATTGCCGAAGAAGCCGAAAAACTAATCGACAGGGACAAGGTAAGCGACGAAGCCAGGAAACGGGTGGAAGAAACGGGGATTGTCTTTATTGACGAGATAGATAAAATTGCCGTGCGGAGCGAGAGGAGCGGCGGCCCCGACGTATCCCGCGAAGGGGTGCAGCGGGACATATTGCCCATTGTTGAAGGGGCAACGGTTAATACCAAATGGGGGCCGGTAAACACCAGCCACATACTCTTTGTCGCAGCCGGTGCTTTTAATATCAGCAAGCCGTCGGACCTTATCCCCGAACTCCAGGGGCGCTTTCCCCTGCGGGTTGAACTGGAATCCCTGGGCAAGGAAGAATTCCTTAGGATACTTACCGAGCCGAAAAATGCCCTGACCCGCCAATACAAGGACCTTCTTTCCACGGAAAATGTCGAAATAGAGTTTACAGACGGGGCTATTGAACGCCTTGCCGCTCTTGCCGCGGAAGTAAATAAACGGCTGGAAAACATCGGGGCGCGCCGCCTCCATACGATTATGGAGACCCTTTTGGAGGAACTTTCCTTCGAGGCGCCCGATGTAGCTCCAACCAAGGTTACCATTACCGAGGACTATGTAAACGAAAAACTCGAAGGCCTTGCAATGGATCAGGATTTGGGGCGCTACATACTGTAAAGGAGGATAGCTGCCTTCCTCAAGGATGGCTTAAAAAACGCCGATGCTCAAAAGAGAGGTATATGGATGAATAGTTTTACCAGAACCATTGACGTACTCCACCGGGCCATGAACGTGGGGAACCTCCGCCATTCAGTGTATGCGGACAATTTTGCCAACAAGGATGTCCCTAACTTTAAAAGGACCGAAGTAAATTTTGAAGCATCGCTTAAAAAAGCAATCCTTTCGGAAAGCTATAAACCGGAATTTATTATGGCACGGGGCGATCCCCGTCATATAAGCAACTGGACACAGGTTGATTACCAGACTGTTCAGCCCCGCCGGGTGCTTGATTTTACCAGCACGTACGACAATAACGGCAATAATGTCGACCCGGATGTTGAATTTAACAAACTTCTGGAAAACCAGATGCGTTATACCTTGTACGCCCACGCAGCGGCGTTTCAATACAGCCAGGTAGCCCTGGTATTAAGGACATAGTATGGGACTTTTTACTTCGATTAACATTGCGTCCAGCGGCATGGGCGCCCAGCGCCTGCGCACCGACGTTATTGCAGACAACATGGCAAATGCAACCACAACCCGTACAACCGAAGGAGGGCCTTTTAAGCGATCCCGGGTGATCATGAGGCCCCGTGTCCAGCAGCCGTACTGGCGTTCGCCGTTCCTGCCCAAAATGCTCGATAACGGGCCCGGCCAGGGGGTACGGGTAACGGGCATAAAGAAAGATGATTCTGAAGGCCGCCTTGTGTGGAACCCCACTCATCCTGACGCGTTTCTGGAAGGGGAAAATGCCGGATATGTGGAAATGCCGAATGTAGAGATCGTAAAAGAAATGGTTGATTTAATGGAAGCCAACCGTATGTATGAAGCCAATGCCCAGGTGGTAGAAGGCTATAAATCGATGTTCCAGCGAGCTCTGGAAATAGGGGGGAGATAATAAATGACCATAGCACCGCAATACTATAGCCCGGTACCCATGCCGCCTGTCCCTTCTTCTTTGCCTGACCTCCGGCCCAAAGTACTAAACGAAGAATTTTACAATGCAACCGGTTCCGGTATCTCGTCGATGGGTAAAGTAATTGGCGCAGAAAATGCATTAAAGGACGGGCTTTTCAGCGATTCCATGCTTAAAGCCCTGGACAAAGTAAGCGCTTACCAAAAGTACAGCGACAATTTATATCAACAGGCAGTGCTTGCGCCCGACTCGGTAGATATCGAAGATATTACCATGGCAGAAGCGCAGGCGAATATGTCATTAAATATAGCCAGAACAATCCTGAACCGTGTAGTTCAGGCATGGAAGGATATAGTAAACACTCGATAATCTGATTTAGTTGGGGGGGGAAATGGATTTCTTAAGAAAAATACTCGAACAGGTTAAAAACCTCTGGGGAAAATGGTCCCTTGTTCAGCGCGCAATCTTTGGCGGCATTGTCCTTGTTGCGCTGGTTGGGATAATTGCCCTTGTGTCGGTATCGTCGTCGCCAAGCACGGTCAAGCTGTTTACAAGGGCGATACGGGACGAAGACGTACTGGACAGGATAATCACCCGGATTGACGAAGAAGGGTATAGCGTCCAGGTTACCAACGGGATCATCTCAGTTCCCGATACGGCAACAGCCAGGAAGATTCGCAATATCCTGATTCGGGAAGGTTTGGTGCCTACGGATATGAACCCGTGGGAAATTTTCGACAGGGAACGCTGGACGATTACCGATTTTGAACGGAATACCAACCTACAGCGGGCTATCCGGCAAATGGTAACCGATCATATTAAAGCGCTGGACGGGGTGGACGACGCCAGGGTAAACATCGTTGTCCCAAAGGATTCGCTGTTCCTTCAGGATCAAAACCCCGTTACCGCCAGCGTAACACTTATCCCGACACCGGGCAGCGATATTACCGAAAACCGCAAGAAAGTAGAAGGCATTGCGCGAATCCTTAAATTTGCCGTAGAAGGCCTGCGCGACGAGAATATCGTTATTACCGATCAGTCCGGGGTTGTGTTAAATGATGAAACCGACTGGAAAGACTGGGACGAACAAAACCTGGTCGAACGCCAGCAAAAATACATACTCAGCCTGGAATCAAAATACAAAGCGCTTATCCTGACAAGCTTGCAGAATACCTTTTCGTCGGAAAGGGTTAAGGATATCAATATCAAGTTTGATATGGATATGTCCAAAAAGTCGGTTAGTACCACAAAGTACCTGCCGTTTGTTCAACGGGAAAGGACCCCGGGACAGGCGTTCGATGATTCTGTTATAAAAGATTCTGTAACTCTCTCCCATGAAATCTATGATACCACCTACGAAGGTACCGCCTTTAACCCGGAAGGCCCCCCCGGAGTGGAAGGTAATGTAATGCCTGCCTATGGTGATATGTCCAATATGCACGGAAGGGTTACCCAGCATGTTGTAAAGACCAATGAAAATATCGGGAGTGAAGTAACAGAAGAAGATCGCAAACCCAGCATAGACCGGTTTACCGCATCGGTTAACATTGACGGGGTATGGAAGATAAAGTACGATGAAAAAGGGAAGCCGGTAATCCTGCCCAACAATACGCTTGAACGGGAATATACCCCCATCGATCCGGTGGTGTTATCCCAGACACAGACCCTGGTGCAGGATGCCATCGGTTTTGACGCCAAGCGTGGGGACTCGGTAACGGTACGGAATATCCCCTTTGACCGAACCAAACAATTTGCCGACGAAGACGCCGCCTACTTCAGGCAGCAGAATATACAGAGAACAATAATCTTCTTCCTGATTGGGCTTGCTGTTCTTCTGGTAGCCTTTGTTGTTTTCAGGATTGTGTCCAAGGCAATCGAGCGGCAGCGTCTGGCTGCGGAAGAAGCCCTGGCACGGGAACGGCAGGCTGCACGGGAACGGGCGCTTCTGGAAGCGGAACAGGAAGGTGTGGAAGTGTCCATGTCCGTTGAAGAACGGAAACGCATGGAACTGCAGGAAAATGTGATCAGCATGGCCAAGGATCATCCCGAGGATGCGGCCCAGCTGATTAGAACCTGGCTTTTGGAGGATTAAGCAATGGCACAAGCGACAGTTGGCGGTGCTTCAACCACTTCCAAAAAGAAAGGAAACAAGGAATTTTCCGGCCGCCAGAAAGCGGCGATATTCCTTGTCAGTATCGGCTCTGAAATCTCCGCGGAAATTTTTAAGTATTTGCGCGAAGACGAAATAGAAACCCTAACCTTTGAAATTGCGCGGCTGGAAACAATAGAGCCCGAACAGAAAGACGCCATCCTTATGGAGTTCCAGGAACTCATGATGGCAAACCAGTTTATTACAACCGGCGGTATCGACTATGCCAGGGAACTTTTGGAAAAATCCCTGGGAAGCCAGAAAGCCATCGACATTATCAACCGCCTTACTTCCAGTCTGCAGGTCAGGCCGTTCGACTTTATCCGCCGCACGGATCCGGCGCATCTTTTAAACTTTATCCAGCAGGAACATCCGCAGACCATTGCGCTTATCCTTGCGTACCTGGAACCGAACAAGGCTTCGATCATCCTGCAAAACCTTCCCCACGAAGTGCAAAGCGACGTGGCGCGGCGTATTGCAACCATGGACAGGACAAGCCCGGAAGTGCTCCGCGAAGTGGAACGGGTATTGGAAAAGAAACTTTCCACGCTGTCCAGCGAAGACTATACGGCGGCGGGCGGTGTAGAAAGCATTGTAGAAATTCTGAACCTTGTAGACCGTTCTTCGGAAAAGCAGATTATCGAAGCGCTGGAAGACGAAGATCCGGAACTTGCAGAAGAAATCAAGAAGAGGATGTTCGTATTCGAAGACATCGTTATGCTCGACGACCGCGCCATACAGAAGGTTATGCGGGAAGTGGATTCGCAGGAATTGGCCAAGGCGCTTAAGAGCGTGGATACGGAAGTGCAGGACAAGATCTTCCGCAACATGAGTAAACGCGCCGCGGGGATGCTGAAAGAGGACATGGAATACATGGGGCCGATACGGCTTAAGGACGTTGAAGAAGCCCAGCAGAAAATTGTATCCATTATCCGCCACCTGGAAGACACCGGCGAAATCGTCGTTGCCCGCTCCGGCGAAGATGAACTTGTTGTGTAGGCAAGAGCCCTGCATAAAATGTAAGAGGTAGTTTATGGCAAAAGCAGTTTTCAGGCCCGGTGAATTAACCGTGGTAGAAAGCAAGGTAATACTCGAGCCCCCCGGCGGTTTTACCGCCGCGGTCGAAACCCTGGATGATGATCTGGAAGATGTAGATGAAATCGGATCGATGGACGAATATTCAGGGCCAACCGCAGACGATCTCCGCAGGGAGGCGGAAGCCTTTAAGACGCAATGGGAACAGGAAAAGGAAGCGCTGGTCCGTTCCGCCAAAATGGAAGCGGACGGGATTATCAAGGAAGCAGAGTCCGCAGCTTTTGCCGAGGTTAAACGCAAGACAAACGAAGCGCAGTCTTTACGGCGGCAGGCGGAAGATGATGCGGAAAAGATTGTCGCAGAAGCCACCGATAAAGCAAAGCAGATAGAAAACGACTCCCTTGCCGCTTTTGAAAACGAACGTAAAGATGCGGAAGAACGCGGCCGCATTGCAGGGCGGGAAGCGGGTTTTACCGAAGGAAAGGACGAAGTTGCCCGCCTTGTGGAACGGACCCAGACCATCCTTGAACGGGCGCAGGATAAACGGGCGGATATACTTGCAGAAACTGAGCAGCAGATTATCGACCTTGTGCTTCTTATTTCCCGGAAGGTTATTAAAATCATCTCGGAAAACCAGCGCAATGTGGTAATTTCCAATGTTGTCCAGGCTTTGCGGAAAGTAAAAGGCCGCGGAAACATCCTCATAAAAGTAAATATGCTGGATGTAAAGCTTACAACGGAACACAAAAAAGAATTTATCGACATGATGGAAGGCGCCAAGTCGATACAGATTATCGAGGATACCAGCATTGACCCGGGCGGTTGTGTAATCGAAACCGAGTTTGGGGAAATCGACGCCCGCATTTCCAGCCAGCTTGCCGAACTGGAAGAAAAGATCCTGGAAATAAGCCCCATCAAGAGCCGGGCCAAAACAGGTTCAATAGAAGGGGCTTAAGATGGCTGCATCGATTATCGAAAAATATCTGGAAACTGCCGAGAAAGTCGATCCGATTAAATGTGTCGGCCATGTAATAAAGGTTCAGGGGCTTTTAATTGAAAGCAGTGGCCCCCAAGCTGTAATCGGTGAACAATGCCGGATAGAAGTTCCAAAAGGTCGGGGTATAATCCCTGCCGAAGTTGTGGGCTTGCGTGGAGACATCATTCAATTAATGCCCTACGGCGAAACCGATGGAATTGAGGCAGGCTGCCGGGTAATTGCTTCCGGAAAAAGACTGGAAATTCCCGTATCCAAAAAACTGCTTGGCAGGGTTCTGGACTGTACCGGCCGCCCTCTTGATGATAAAGGCGAAGCAGCTTCCCATGTACACTATCCTGCCATGGCTGATCCGCCCGATCCCCTTAAACGCCGCCGGGTAACCCAGCGTATTGTTACCGGTGTCAGGGCAATAGACGGCCTCCTTTCCGTGGGGCGCGGACAGAGGATGGGAATATTTTCCGGCTCAGGCGTGGGAAAATCAACCCTATTGGGGATGATTGCCAGGAATACCAATGCAGATGTAAATGTCGTGGCCCTCATCGGTGAACGGGGGCGCGAAGTAAACGACTTTATTGCAAACGACCTGGGGCCCGAAGGGATGAAAAAAACAGTCTTGGTGGTTTCACCATCCAATTCGCCGCCCTTAGCCCGTATGCGCGGAGCTCATGCCGCAACAGCAATAGCAGAGTATTTCCGCGATCAAGGGCTGGACGTAATGCTCCTTTTCGATTCGGTAACCCGTTATGCCAGGGCGCTGAGGGAAATTGGGCTGGCGGTCGGAGAACCCCAAGCGACACGCGGCTATACACCCAGTGTTTTTGATTCCATGCCAAAATTGCTGGAACGCAGCGGCACTTCGGAAAAAGGTTCAATAACCGGCTTTTATACGATCCTTGTCGACGGAGATGATTTGGACGAACCTGTATCGGATACCGCCCGCGGAATTCTCGACGGCCATGTAGTCCTTTCGCGCACGCTTGCCGAAGCAAACCATTACCCTGCCATTGATGTTTTAGGAAGCATTTCCCGGCTTGCCCCTGTCGTATCGGGGCAGGTTACAAGAAAAGCCGCCGGTGTAATCAGGCGCCATATTGCCGTGTACAACGAAAACGAATTCCTGATAAATGTGGGGGCATATCATCAAGGGTCAAACCCGGCAATCGATGAAGCGATTGAAAAGAAAAAAGCCATCGATAATTTCCTTATCCAGGAGATAGATGAGCGGTCTTCCATTGTCGAAACCTGTCAGGTAATGGGCGAAATTACCGACATGAATATCCCGGTCGAAGAAATGCAGTCCTACCAAAAAGGGGAAGATTTTGTTATCCGCGATGATTCGTACGAAGATGCTGTGGACTTTACCGAAAAAGAAGCTCTGGAAAACGTTGATCGTAACGGGGAACAAACTGTAATAGCAGAAGGTGAATCAACAGAAGAAGCAGAGGAAATAATCCGATAATAATGCAACGGTTACATAAGTGAAGCGATTTAATTTTAAACTGGAACAAGTGCTAAAGCTACGGGAATTCCGCGAAAAGGAAACGCAAATAGAACTGGGCAGGGCTGTCGGCGCGCTTACTGTTATCGAAAACCAGATAAAAAATGTAGCCCAGGAAAAATTTATTGCCGTACAAAACCGTTTTTCCGGAAACATCAACCTGATACGAAGCTATGAGTTTTATATTTTGCGTCTCGATCAAACCAGGGACACACTTTTGGAAAAGGCTGCCCTTGCAGAACTGGAAGTAGAACGGACACGGGCAATTTATCTGGAAGCTTCCCGCGAACGTAAAATTTTTACAAAACTTAAAGAACGGAAGGAAGCAGAATACCGCCGTGAAGTTAAGCTGGAAGAGATTAAAATGATAGATGATATTTCCTCCGGCAGGGCTGCCAGAAACGCCCTTGCCAATTATACCACTGAAGACATGGTTTATGCCCCGGCATAAATAAAAGATCCAAAAACAAAATTCTTTCCGTTGCAATATCATTTCCCATGGCGTATACTGTCTGTAAGGAGAAAAAAATGGCTTCATCATCATTAAATGTTTTGTCGGGTATTGCGGCCGCGGCTGCAGGGTTTCATGGCGAAAAAGTATCCAGCAGCGGATCGGTCCCCGGCCTGGATTTGGGAAAAATTCTTCCTGCCGTATTGGGCGGAAAAGCAGGGGGGGCCGCAGGTCTTTTGGGCTCGCTTGCTTCTGTAGCGTCAAAAACCGGACTGCTCGGCGATTCCAAGCTGGGAAATCTGGCGGGCCTTGCCGGTTCTTTCCTTTCTGTCGGCAATTCCAGCGGGTTAAGCAGCTCAGCAGGGGGAATTGGCGGGCTGGCATCTGCAATTTTGGGTAATTCCGGTTCGGCATCAAGCCTGGGTTCCATTGCAAGCATGGCTACCACATTGGGTAAAACATGTTCAAGCAAAAATGAACTGCTGGGCATGGTAACAGACCTTGGTAAAACATTAAAAGGACAGGGCGGCGTTTCCTTGCCCGGCGGATCGACGGCGGTAAAAGCCCTGGAAGGGGTTCTTGGAAATGATGCCAAGGGAACAATTTTTAAAACGCTCCTTAAAGGCATTGCATAAAGTTAATATTTAAATTCACTTTCCCCGATAAATTCCCGTAAAATACTGTTGCCGGGAACATATTGCGGGGGGATGGGTGCAAAGTTTTCCAGAAAAGAAAGAATGCGCCGGGCTTCGGCGTATTCTTTCATATTCGGCTTTACCGATCGCAGCAGGGGATCCGCATAGAACTTTAACACCGCCAGTTCATAGTCCAGGGCGGAATTAAAGGCAACATCGGCGCCGTCCTGAAAGGGGAATATGTGCTTTTGTTCTCCTGCCTGAACGCTTGACCACATCTGGATTGTTTTTGCAGCCCCTGAGCCGCGGAATTGGTTGTCGCGAACCATGCGGCGCAGAAGCCGGTTGTCGCTGGTAGGGATTCTGTTGTGGTCATCAAGGTTAAGCTGGGTCAGGGCCGAAACATAAAACTTAAATTTTTTATTTCGTTTTACCTGCGCCGTACACGCATCGTTAAGCCCGTGTATCCCCTCCATAATTAATATTGAATGTTCATCCAGATGAATTGGTTTGCCCCTGACCTTGCGGCTTCCGCTTTTAAAATCAAAGATGGGTATATCAACTTCTTTTCCGTCAAGCAATTCCACAAGCTGCTGGTTCAGGTACGCTATATCAAGGGCTTCTAGACATTCCAGGTCGGGCTGCCCCTTTTCGTCCTTGGGCGCAAAATCGGGGCTGCGGTAATAATCGTCCAGGCTTACCGCAATGGGGGACAATCCCATTACCTGGAGCTGGATGGAAAGCCTTTTTGCCGTCGTGGTTTTTCCCGAACTGGACGGCCCTGCTATAAGGATAAGCTTAACTTCGCCGCGACGTTCGTATATTCGGTCGGCAATCTCGGCCATTTTTTTTGCCTGGAGCGCTTCGGCAATACGGATATAATCCTGAATCGTCCTGTTGGATACAAGCCGGTTAAGCTGCCCCACCGCATGGACGCCCAGAATGTTCCCCCATTTTTTATATTCCTTGTATACGGAAAAAAGCCCCGGGCTGTCTTCGAAAGGTGCGATTGTTTTTTTGCCTGTCGCGGGAAAATGGAGCAGCAGGCCGTCGCCGTATTCCATTAAATCAAAAACTGTTAACAGGCCGGTACGGTTTACCAGCGGCTCGATATAAAGGTCTGCAAAGCCCCTGCACTGGTTAACGCGAACCTTTGATTCGCTGCGCTGTTCAAAAAGCAAAAGGGTATCTTCCTGGCGGTTTTTTTCAAAAAGCTCCAGGGCTTCTTCGTATGCCATATACCCGCAGGAAATGGGAAGGTTTTCCTTAACAAGGGACAGCATTTCTTTTTCCAGTTTTTTTACTTCTTCCCCGGTCGGCTTTTTTCCGTCGGCAAAAGTGTAATAGTACGAATGTCCAAGTGAATGTCCAATAACAAGGCGGCGTTTTGGAAAAAGGTCCCGGGCCGCAATTGCCAAAAGAAAAGCAAGGGAACGCCGGTAAATTACCGCACCGTCACGACTCGATAACAAAACAGGTTCCAGGGTACAGTTAATTTCCAGCCTGGTAGAAAGGGGCAGGATTTCGCTGTTTGCCCGGACGGCCACAAGCTCTTCTTCGGTATCGCCAAAGCTTTCCAGAAACGAATCGACCGGCACGCCGAACGGGCAGGTTGCCGACTTTTTTTCCCCATCGTAACGGAGTATGGTTACTGTTATACTGTTATCCATTTTTATTCCTTTAGATCCACCAGATCGTA
>Ga0082212_10008996_pt1 | contig 12930 bp, 2 predicted proteins | sample TergutNt197P3_FD_71548 | JGI IMG/M metagenome (GOLD analysis project Ga0082212, IMG submission 71548) | Neocapritermes taracua P3 segment gut microbial communities from Petit-Saut dam, French Guiana - Nt197 P3 | ecosystem: Host-associated > Arthropoda: Insects > Digestive system > Gut ... | reverse complement strand
TAATGGACGTCGGCCTGAAAAACCTCGGCGGCACGGCCTCCCCCTTCAATTCGTTCCTCATGCTGCGCGGGCTCAAGACGCTGGAGCTGCGGATGGAACGCCATTGCGCGATGGCTGCGGCAGTAGCCGAATACCTTGCCGGGCACCCGAAAATCGAACGCGTATACTATCCGGGGCTGCCGTCGCACCCCGGCCACGAGGCCGCCAAAAAACAGATGGAATCGTTCGGGGGCCTTCTGACCTTCGAGCTCAAAGGCGGCATGAAGGCCGGGGCAACGCTGATGGACAACCTGAAGCTCTGCGCGCTGGCCGTGTCGTTGGGCGAGGCCAACACCCTCGTGCAGCACCCCGCCTCGATGACGCACTGGTATGTCCCCGAGGAGACGCGCCGCGCGAGCGGCATCACGGACGGCCTCATTCGCTTTTCCGCGGGGCTGGAAAGCACGGACGACATCCTCGCCGACCTCGAGGAGACGCTGAAGCTTGTATAAGACATAATGGGGACGTTTCTATTTTGTCCTGTCGGCAAGGGGCAAAGGGACAGGACTTGTTACGACGCTGAAGCACGCATAGCTTGTATAGGATATAAGGAAGGAAAAGGAGAACGACATGGACATCAAAAAAGAAGAATGGCGGTTCCCGGCGACAAACGGCGAAGGCGAGATATTCGCGAGGGCCTGGTATCCCGAAAACCCGACAGCGATCATCCAACTGGCGCATGGCATGAGCGAACACTGCGGCAGGTACGACGAATTTGCCCGCTTCCTATGCGGCTACGGGCTGTGCGTCGTCGCCAACGACCATGCCGGCCACGGGCTCAGCGTGCATTCCCATCTCGGCTCGTTCTCGAAGAAAGGCGGCGGGTTTGACTGCGCCATCAACGACCTCGACCGCCTTTTCGCCCTTGCGGAAGAGAAGGCCGGCGCCCTGCCCCGCATCCTGTTCGGGCACAGCATGGGCAGCATCCTCGCGGGCCTCTATGCCGAAAGGTTCAAAGGCCTTACGGCGCTCGTCATCTGCGGAACGCCCGCGGCGATAGAGTCCTCCCGCATGTTCGCGCTGATAGCCGGCTTCATCACCGCGTTCCGCGGGCACAGCGCCCCGTCCCCGCTGCTCGAACGCCTGACGGGCTCGATCGCGAACCTGCCCCGCGAGGAAGCGATCCGCGAACGCTACTGGCTTTCCCGCGACGAGGAAGTCGCGGCAGCCTTCTCCGAAGACCCGCTCTGCGGTTTCGACTACACGGCCGGCGGCTACAAGACGATGCTGAAAGCCTATCATTACATGTACGGGAAAAAGTGGGGGCGCCTGATACCGGATATCCCGATCCTCGTCACCGGTGGCGCGGCCGACCCGAAAAGCGGCAACGGCGCCGGCCCCACGGGATATGCGGAACAGCTCAAGAACACGGGCCACGCCCACGTGGACCTGAAGCTGTTCGACGAAATGCGGCACGAGATACTGAACGAGCTGGGCCGCGAAGAGGTCTATGAGTACCTGGCGGGCTGGTTCGTCGACAAGCTGAAAATCTAGCTGGATAATTATATCAGGGGCTTCAGGATCTCCTCGACTTCCTTCTCTTCCTCCGGCGCGATCCCCACCCCCGAGCGCTTGCGGTCAAGGTAGCCGATCAATGTGGCGTGCTTGTCTTTCGTGAGCTTCCACCGCGCCGCCGCGACGATCGCGGGCAGGAGCAGTATGACCGAAGAAAAGGCCAGTATCCCCTTGATGGTGAACAGCACCGTGTCGCTCTGGGGCTGTGTAATCATCGTCGTCACCCCGCCGACGACGCTCTCGACCGGGTTCACGAAGCCGGAGATCCCAAGCAGCATGAGCGCGATCCAGTTCGCCAGGGCAGCTGCGCACTTCCTGATGAATTGCTGTATGCCGGTGAACGAGCCCTCGATGCGGCGCCCGAAGTGGTATTCCCCGACCTCGGTGACGTCCCCGAACATGGCGGTGAACCCGATGAGCGAGAACGCGATAAAGAACCCGAGGACCGCGGCAAGCACGTAGATGGCAAAGCCGGGGCTGTCTTTCCCGATAAGCATGCTGCAAAGGGCGCAGCAGATCCAGCCGGCGTTGCCAAACATTATTGCCCTCGCCTTGCTCTGCTTCTTCGCGAAGCCCGACGCTAGCGGCACCGACGCCACCTCGGCGATAAGCAGGACGCCCAGGACAAACGACAGCTCGCCGGGCCTCCCGAGGTTGTATGTCATATAGTAAGCAAAAATCATCGAAATAATGTCCATCGCTATCACGATGCACAGGTACATGAAGACGAACTGCCGGAACGCGCGCAGGCGCAGCGTGGCGAACATCTCCTTGAACGACCCCTTCTTCCCCTCGGAAAACTGCTTGCGCTCGGGGACCTTGAAGAAGACGAGCAGCAGCGGCAAGGCGAAGAACAGCCCGAAGACGAGGCTCATCATTATATAGCCCGTCCGTATGTCCCGGTACATGCCGACGATCAGCATCGGCGCGACCGCGCAGACAATGGATGAAATAATGGAAACGATCATGCGGATATTCGTGATCGAGGTCCGCTCGTTATAGTCGGTCGACAGCTCCGCGCTCATCGCGAGGAATGGCACGGACACGATGGCCGAGGCCGTGTTCATCAGCATGTACGCGAAGATGAAGAAGACTATCTTGGAAGTCTCGCTGTCAGTCTGTAGCGGGTGCCACATCATCATGAAGGCAAAGAGTATGAGCGGTGCGCCGATGAGGAAAAACGGGCGCCGCCTGCCGAACCTCGTGCGGGCGTTGTCGGAAATCATGCCCATCCCCGGGTCAATCACCGCGTCCCAAATCTTCCCGAGCAGGAAGACGTTCGCCGCCCAGATCGGGTTCAGCCCCACGACATCCGTCAGGAAGATGCTGTAGAAGAAATTCACGATGTTGAAATACCCGCCTTGAAAGATGTCGCCGAGCGCGAAGAACCATTTTGTCGAGGTCCCGACCTTCTCGTCTGTCCTGATGAACGTGTCCATAGCCTTTCCTCCTCATCCGCAGTGATAACCCATTGTACCGTTTTACCGCGCTATTGTCATTGCAAATTCGCCCAAAAACCCCGCCGGGTCAGCCCCCGGCGGGGTTTTGTATAAATGATCCAGCTATTAGCTAGCTATCTGGAAATAATTATCCCCGAAAACAACCCTGCTGTCAACTGCTGTCAACTGCTGTCAACTGCTGTCAACTGCTATTTTTTTCCATCCACATGCACGCGCTTGCATAACAGGTTGCATAATAATTTTTACACAAGATAATATATACATATTTGTTATTTTATGGTATCATACCATTGCTGTCTACCTCTGGTTGCTTGAATACAAGGAGGTGAGAATCATGTTTCAACTAATCGTTACATTTTTGGTCTCGTTCGCAGCAAGCATGTTGGCTAATTATGTTTGCAAGTGGCTTGAACGAGACGACTGACAGCAAAGCCCTTAACAAACCCCGCCGGGACAGCCCCCGGCGGGGTTTTGAATCATGTATCAACTATTAACTAGTCAACTACCACAATTATCCCTTCAAACAACCCTGCTGTCAACTGCTATTTTTTGCCAAATGCCCGCTACTGTATCTTCACCGTCACGTTCACGGTCACGGGCTTGGACGCCGCCTTGCCATTGGCCGGGTTCGTCAGCGCGACCGGTATGCGGTTCCCGCTCTTGTCGCGCGCGTAGCCGTCCGGCTGCCGCGGGTCGGTTTGCCACTTGTAGGCGCCTTCGGGCCAGACTTGCAGCCCGACCTTGTAGCTCACCTTCGGCGCGACAGGCACGCCGTTCTTGAACTGCGGCACGCCCTTGGCGTTCACCGTCATCGGCGTCTTGTCGTTCGCGAAGTAAATGGTCCACTCGCCGTCGCCGCTCTGCTCGAGCCTGAACCCGCCGTCCTCGAGCAGCTTGACGCTTGCCGGGCTTATATTGACAGCCCCGATCGTCACGTCCGGGTTCGCCGCCGTCGGAGTCAGGCCCAGCCCGACGGCCTCGCCCAGGAGCGGCGAGCTCCTGTGCATCGTCACCGCGTTCCGGCTGAATGTCGCCTTGTACGCCGGCTGCAACGGGTTGACCGCAATGGGCTTGTCAGTCCACTGCTTCCCTGCCTTCGCGGCGGGATTGTACGCGTAGGACCTCACCACCTGGCCGTTCTTCAGGCCGATCTCGACGCTGAGCTTCTGCCCCACGTTCGGCGGCGGCAGGGCACCCGGCTTCTTCACGACCTGGAAGGCCAGCGGGCCCGTGACCACGGCCTCGAAGTCCTTGCTCTCGACATTGCCGAGGTCGTAGAGAACCTTCTTCTTCGCGTCGGAGAACCGCTGCTCGTAGAGCTTCACGTATTCTATCTCAGAGGCTATGTTCACGAGCTTGACCGTCGCCGCCTGGGAGCCGTTCGGGTTCGTGATGTCCAGCCTCTGCTTGGCCAAGGCCACCGAGAAGCCTGGCGCGCCCTTCGACAGGTTCAGCGTGATGTTGAATGACTGCAGCTTGTTGTTCTTGTCCCTGAACCTGCTGTCCTGCGTGGCGCCGGGCGCGGCGCCCGGCCTCGCGTCGCCGATCCTGAGCGTGTACTTCATGCTCGTCTTGGCCGCGTTCGCGCCCCCGACCGCGGCATTGTGCGCGGCCACGAAGTCCTTCAGCCTCGCCTTGTCGGCCCACAGCTCTATCGTGTTCGGCTCGGCGCCAGGCCTCGCCTCGACGGCGAATGCCGTTCCGCCGCCCGGGCCGCCGGCGGCGCCGTTGCCTATATAGCCATCCCAGCCGGCCATGTTGCTCTTCGTCTTGCTGTCAGGCGTGACCTGCATCACGCCGCCCATGCTCGCGATCCCCCACGAGCCAAGCGCCAGGTTGTCCACGTTGGCCGCCACCGGCAGCGCCGCCAGGAGGTACTTGTCGCCGATCGCGTCATAGGCGTCCTTCGCGGCCGCCGCCGCGCTGCCCATCGGCAGCGGCGCGTAATGCTCGGCGTAGTCCGGATCGCCCGGCTCGAGCATGCTGTCCCTGATGGCCGCCTCGTTCGCCAGGTAGTCCATCATGGGCTTCACGCTCACGCTCACGGTCTGCGCCTTCGTCGCGGGCTTGAGCGTATTTGACGCGGGCGCCGATATCTTGAAGTCGATTGCCAGCGGCGTCGGGCTGCCCGACGCGGAGCCCGCGACCCCCTTGAAGTACACGTTCAGGGACATCTGGCTCGCGCCGCCCCTCGTGACGCCCGGGTTCCGCGCCTGGCTTTCCGGCGCGGCCCCCGGGGTCGCTATGTCGAAGTTCTCCTCGAGCCGTATCCTGCCGCCGCCGAGATACGTCGCCTTCAGGTTCGCGGGCCCCTGCTGCACGGCCTTGTTCTTCGCTGTCGCGCCCCGTATCTCCACGCGGTCTATCATTGCCCAGAAGTCGGCGTCGCCGACCTTCTTGTCGCCCGACAGGACCTGCACATAGGCCGGCCCGTACTCGCCCTCGGAATAAATCCGCCCGCCGGCAGTATCGGACGTGGCGTTCGCCTTCGTCAGGATCGGCACTGTGCCCTTGGACAGCTTCGCCTTCGGCAGCGCGTTCGCCGCCGCCACGGTGACAGTCAGCGCCGGCAGGCCTGCAGCCTTGAGGGCCGAGCCCTTGAGCGACGCCACGCTATCCACGTACGTCGGAGGGTCGGACTGCGGGTAGGCCATAGGTATCATCGGCATGTACACGGCCTTCGCGGTCGCGAGCCCGTTGTCCGGCAGGAACATATGCTTGTAGCCCTCGACCTTGACCCAGCCCCCGTCCGCTATCTTGGGGGTCGTGCCCGTCTTCGCCGTCAGCGCCACCTTCCTGGTCTTCGGCAATGCCGGGTTCGGCACGAGCTTCACGTCCACCGTATTCCCCAAGGCATAGATATTGGTGACGGCCGGGTTCGTCCCCGGCGCGAGCCCCTTGAGGCTCTGGTCGGCCCGCATGAAGGTGTTCGCCGGCACGCTCAGGCCCATCGCCGTTACCTCCCCGACGCCGGCCGGCGTCGTCGCCGCGATGGTCGCGACCTGGTCCGGGAAGGCCAGCGAAAGCCCGCCCGCCATCTTGAGAGTGACCTTCGGCCATGCCTCCACTACCTTCATGCTGAACGCGCGATTCGATATGATCCAGTCGCCGCCGGCGCCGATGTTGCCCTCGACCCCTTCCGGGACCCAATCCCATTGGTTCTCGTTGATCGGCTTCTTCGCGTCGTACGAAGACCACGGTTTCCATGTGCCCGCATAGCCGGCGGTTTGCAGGGTCGATCCCCTGTGGCCGCCCTTGGGCAGTATGGCCAGCCTGACGTTCTTTATTGTCGTGTTGTTCTTCACCGCGCTCATTACGTCCACGTAATTGATGTCTATCGTCTGGCCGTCCGTAGCGCTCATGTTCGCCGTATACCTCGTCACCGGCAGCACCGTGAACGCCCCGTACTTGTCCGGGCCGGTGACGAGCCGCACCTCGTCTATGAGCGGCGCGCCCATGGCAGTGCCCACGCCCTTGCCGTTCTCTTCGGCGGACTGCGCCCTGATGCCGGAAATATCCTGCTCGGTCAGCACTATCGGCACGCGCGCCCCGATCTCCATCGCCTTGTTGAGCGTGATGGCCGTCTCCTGCACGTCGAACCCGGTATGGGCCCTGGACACGGCCATATGCGGCAGTATCTCCACCGTCGAGGTCGTGGTATAGCGCCCCACAGGCCGCCCGTCCTTCCCAAGGACCGGGTTGCCGTCCTTGTCCGCCTTGTAGTCGTAAGTCGCCCTGACGCGCAGCGTCCTCGGGATGCCGTCAAACGCCCATGGGCCCCCGTCGCCGGGATCGTCCGCCGCCGTCACCCTCACGGTGTTCCTGCCGTCCGCGCCGCCCTGCGGGTCGAGCGCGAGGAACCTGGCCCCCGGCGCCGTCTTGTTGATGGCCACCCCCGGCACTGAGGCACTGTCGACCCATGTCCAGTCATCGACTGTCCACAGGACATTCTCCGGATCCGGCGCGCCGGGCGAGAAGTCCAGCGCAAGAGTCACGACATTGCTCTCGTCGGTCCCGCCGGCCGCGGAGCCGCCGCCAACCGGGGCCACGTACTCCCCGCTCAGTATCGCGTGCCTCGGGCTTGCCGATATGGCCGTAAGGTTCACCACGTTCAGCAGCCCGGTCTCGTGCACCAGGAAATAGTGCACTTCCGCTTCAGGCTTGAGCGCCGCCTCCGTTACGAAGGCTATCGGGTAGTGGCCCGGCTTCCTGGCATTCTGCGCCGTATGCGCGGCCGCCGCAAGCACGGAGAGAGCGTTGCCCTCGTAGTCGCCCGCGGCGTCAGCGAAGCCGCTGTAGCCCACCGTCGCCCGGGGCATCGGGTCGCCGGCCTTGACTTCCAGGTCGTTCGCCTTGACAAGCACCGGCGCCTTCATGACCGAGAAGCCTTCCGCCGACTTGCCATTGTTCGCGTTGCCCGGGACGAGCGAGACCTCTACGCGGTAGTCGCCCGGCTCTGCCGGCCCCGTCGCGCCGGCGTACAGGGGCTTCGTATTGCCGCTGCCATCCAGGACAGGCGCGCCGTCCGCGTCCCTGGCGACCAGCTCCGTGAAGGCGCCCTTGCCGCCATGCCCGTCGTCCGCGTCATCGTCCCACTCATGCCATTTCCATACGAGCTGGTTCGCCGCTACGGAAACCGCCTTGCCCGCCGTGTCTTTCACGACCGCCTTGTACGCGGCGCCGAGCCCGTCATAGTATTTGTCCAGCACATTGGCGTCGCCTGTCTCGACGTTGTATTTCGTCTGCGCCGCCGGCAGCACCTCGATGGTTACCGGGTTCTTCGCCGTCACCTCGATGACGACATTGAACATGGCCGACCCGTCGGCATAGTTCATGAACCCGTCGACCTTCACGGGGATAGTGGCTTTCGCGCCGTTAAAGACGGTTTCGTCGCTCTTGAGCGTATACCTGAACACCCCGTCTTCGATGGAGAAGCCAGGTTCGAGCATCGGGGCGTCGAACTCCACGGAAGCCGTGTCAACAGCCCATTTCAGCGGGACAGGCAAGTATGCCGGGTTCCCGGCTTCGTCCACGCCGGGCGCCATGACAGGCTTCTTGTCCTCCCCGCTTACGCGCGCTCCCAGATTGACTTCCTTCTCGTCCGCGGCCGGCGCCTTCACATAGCTGTATACGTCCGCCATGTCCTTCGACGGGAACGGGACCTGCCTTATCTCCGCCCCGGCCCTGGCCGTGCCGCCGCTGGTCTCCTTGCCGGAGCCTTCGTCAATGACCAAGGCCGGCACGTAATTGCATGCGTCGTCGCCCTCAAGCGCGATCATCACGTCTATCGTATACACGCCCGCGTCAGCGCAGGGGTACGCCCCCGGCACGGCTTTCGCGGTCACGCTGTCCTTGCCCAGGATGCCATCCTCGCCCGTGGCCGACCCGTCCGGGCCGACCGCCTCGATGCCGAGGTCGTCCGCCGAAGCCGGCCCCTTCCCCGGCGCGACCGTCCTGTCATAATCCTTTACGGCCGCATAGCCGGCAGGCAGCGCCACGGCGACGGGGCGCGGGTAGATGTCCGCTGTCGCCCCTGGCATTTCGCCTGGCAGGGTGTACAAGGTTTCAAGCGCGTCCGCCGAACCCTCCGGGCCGCGCCTGAGCTCCCACTCATACGAGACAGGCTTGCCATAGCCTGCGTTTGCCGCGTCGCCCGCGCCGGCCCTGCTTTCGCTAAACCTGATGCCATAAACCCTTACCCATACTTCGCCCACGTCGGACGCCTTTAGGCCGTTGCCTTCGTCCAGGCCGATCCACGCGTCAGCCATGGTTTCGTCGCCGTCGTACGCCTTGCCGTCCAGCTCGATCTCGATGTCCCAAAGCTGCCGCGGCGCGATAGCCCCGCTCAGCCCCGTCGCGATCGGCAGGGCCGGCATGATGTAATTGTCCCTGGCCGCCCCGGTTATCGCCCATTCGTCTACCGTGATTGGCCTGCGCCCGTCTTCCGCCGCTGCGCCGAACGAAGCTTTTGTAACAGTGATATTCAAGGCGTCGTCCGGGAATCCCAGGCTTGGCCCCTTGACCCTGGCCCTGACAAGCGCCGTCGCGTCCATGGATCCCTCATACAGCGTTTCGCCCCCAGCCAGCGTGAACTCGATGTCGCCCGCCGACAGCTGCTTCTGGCTGACGGCAAAGGCGAACGTGCGCTCATCGAAGCCTTCATCGTTAGACGCCTTGACGGTCACGGTGAACGACCCGGTCGTTTTCGGGCTGCCCGCGATAGTGCCGGGCCCAGCGTCAAGAACAAGCCCGTCCGGCAGTTTGCCGCCTGTGACCGCGAAGGCAATCGGCGCGTTTCCGGTTGCCGCGATCCGCGCTGAGTAATCCACCCCGTAGGTCCCGTCAGGCAGGCTCTTTGTCGTAATGGCAGGCGCCGCGGACTCAGCCGCGGTATGAATGATGTCAAGCGTGAATATGCCCGCCGTGACCTCCGTGCCCGCGATCCTGGCAAGCGCCAGATCGCCCTTGGCCAGTATAACATCGAAAGTGAAGTAGCCGTCCTCGCCTGCGCCTGCTTGCGAATCGGCAACCGCCGCTTTGAAATCGGCGTCGGACACAAGGCCGCTGATGCCTGCGCCGCCCGCGAGAAGTATCCCGTCTACCACGCCCTGTACGTACGCGTTCGCCTTGATCTTGCTGTTCACGGCGCTCTGCGGCACGCTCATCCTGGACAGGGCGATCCAAAGGGCCTCCTCTGCGTCGCTCACGTCTTCCCCTTCCGAGCCGCCTGCGCCGTCATGCGCGGTATGCATTATCGTAAGAGTGAACGTCTCCGTCTCGGATGACGCCTTCCCCTTGGACAGCGCCACGGAGAACATGAACCAGCCGTCGGCGCCATCGCCGCCGGACGGCGTCTCGGCCGACGCGGCCGCGAAGCCCTCGCCGCTGACTTCCCCGTACACGCCCGTGCCGCTCGCGGCAAGGGCCTCGTCTACCAGGCGCTGCGCCCAGGCCTCCGCCGCGCCCTCGGTGTTCACCAGGCTTTGCGCCACGGAAAGGCCGGACATTGAAAGCGCGAGCCTGATCGCCTCTTCCGCGTCCTTCACGTCTTCCATGTCGCTGCCGCCGCCGGAATCGGGTTTCGGCGTAAATACGATAATAAGCTTCCAGGGCCCTTCCTCCCCTGCGGCTTCAAGCGTCGCGGCGCCCTTGGAGAGCGTCACGGCGAACGTGTAGGACCCGTTCTCGCCGCTTCCCTCCACATCTGTCTGCGCCTTTGCCGCCGTGAATGCGGCGCCATCCACGCTATAGTCATTCACGACGCCGGCAACGCCCTTTATCCCGTCCATGCCGCCGAGGATGCCGTCGACGATGTTCTGCACCCATCCCTTCGCGGCGGCTTTGGTGTTCACGAGTTTCTGCGCGACTTCAAGTATCTCTGGCGCAAGCCCCAAAGCCAGGGCTTCTTCCGCCGCGGCCAGGTCTTCCTCGTCATTGGCCGTCGGGTCGAACGGCGTACAGGCAATCACGAGCGTGAACGCCCCCGCTTCGCCCATGGCCGCCCCCTTGCTGAGCAGGACGTCGAATTTGTAAAAGCCGTCCGAGCCGCCGATGCCGGCTGCTGTCTCTGCTTTCGCCGCGAGGAAGCCCCTGTCGACGACTATGCCGCCCACGCCCAGGCCGCTCGCTTCAAGCGTCGCGTCCACGAGCGCCTGCGTCCATGCCTTCGCGGCCGGGCGCGTGTTCAGCACGCCCTGCTCGACGCTCAGGCCGGACAGCATGAGCGCGAGGTCCAGCGCGTCTTCCGCGTCCTTCACGTCCTGCGCGTCTTTGCCCTCGTCGCCGCCCGTGCCGCCATACGCCGTGTGGATGATTCCCAGCTCGTAGCCGCCTGCTGCCTTATCGGCGTCGCCCTTGCTGAGCATTACATTAAACCCATACCATCCGTCCTCGCCATCGCCGGCCGCCGCCTTGTCGGCCACAGCGGCCTTGAAGCTGCCGGCGTCGGTCACCGTGCCGGCCACGCCGGCGCCTCCGGCGGCAAGGATTTCGTCTACCTTCGCCTGTGTCCAGGCCCTCGCGGCGCCCTGCGTGTTCACGAGGCTCTGCGGCACGGAAAGGCCGCCCAGGCCGAGTGCCATATCCAGCGCTTCCTTCGCGCCCGCCACGTCCTTTTCGTCGTCGCCGCCCGTGCTGTCAAACGCGGTATGCACGATCGTAAGCGTGAAGGCATCCGTCGTCGCGGGCCCTGCCGTCACGGCCCCGGATCCATTTTGCCTGGACAGCTCCACGGTGAACCTGAACCAGCCATCGGCGCCGTCGCCGGGGGCGGAAAGGTCGGCGATCGCCGCCCTGAAGCCCGCGCCGGACACGTCCCCGCCGACGCCCGTGCCGCTCGCGGCAAGGGCTTCGTCCACCAACCGCTGCGCCCAGGCCGTAGCCGCGCCCTCGGTGTTCACTATGCTCTGCGGCACGCTGGAGCCGGACAGCGAGAGCGCCAGCTTCAGCGCCGCTTCCGCGTCCTCGAGATCCTGCGCGCCGTCCCCGCTACCGCCGCCTGGGACATATTCCGTGAATTCGATCGCGAGCTCCCAGGGCTCGCCGTCGCCCTTCCACGAGACGGCGGGCGCGGCCGCGCCCTTGTATAGCGTCACGGTGAACTTGTAGGACCCGTCCGCCCCGCTGCCCCCTTCTTCGGCCTGGGCCTCGGCCGGCGTGAATGCCACGCCCCCGCCGCTAAAGTCATTCACGACGCCGATAACGCCCGGCACCCCTGTGGTTTCGTCAGCGAGTATCCTGTCGACCTTTGCCTGGACATACGCCCATGCGGCATCCCTGGTATTCGCTTCCCTCTGCGAGACCCTCAGGCCGTCAATCCCGAAAGCCGCTATCAGGGCTTCCTCCGCGGCCGCAAGGCCCTGTTCGTCTTCAGTCAGGGAACCGTACGGCGTAAAGGTGATCGTAAGCGTGAAGGCTCCCGCCTCCCCGCTCGCCATGCCCTTGCCGAGCAGGACGTCGAATTTATAATATCCGTCATAGCCGCCCGTGCCGGCCGGCGTCTCGGCGACCGCCGCGAGGAAGCCCCGGTCTGCCGCGGCGCCGCTGACGCCCGTGCCGGCCGCTTCAAGGACGCCGTCCACGATCCTTTGCGCCCATGCCTTCGCCGCGATGCGCGTGTTCAGCGTGCTCTGCGGCACGGAAAGGCCGGCCAGCGCGAGGCCAAGCGCCTCTTCCGCGTCCTTCACGTCCTGCGCGTCTTTTTCTTCGTCGCCGCTGCCGTCCCCGCCGCCGCCTGCGCCGGGCTCATAGTACGCGGTATGGACGATCTTCAGTTCATGCCCGCCCGCTGTCTTTTCGGCGTCGCCCTTGCTGAGCAGCACGTCAAATATATACCTGCCGTCCTCGCCATCGCCGGGAGCCGCCTCGTCGGCCCTGGCGGCCGTGAAGCCCATATCTACATCGGCCACGGCGCCGCGCACGCCCGTGCCTCCCGCCGCGAGCAGCCCGTCGACTTTCTTCTGCGTCCATGCCCTCGCCGCGCCCTGCGTGTTTACAAGGCTCTGCGGCACGGAAAGCCCGACCAGCGAGAGCTCGATATCCAGCGCTTCTTTCGCGAGCAGCACGTCCTCTTCGTCGCCGCCGCTGCCCGTGCCGCCAAACGCCGTATGCACGATAGTAAGCATATAGGCCTTCGTTGCCACAGGCTCCGACGGATCCCTGGAGAGCGTCACGGTGAACCGGAAGTAGCCGTCAAAGCCGTCTTCCAGCGCCGCTGTCTCTGCCGACGCCGCCCTGAAGCTTGCCCCGACAACGGTGCCGCTGGCGCCCGTGCCGCTCGCTTCGAGCGTATCATTTGCCAGGCGCTGCACGTATGCGTACGCGGCGCCCTCGGTGTTCACCAGGCTCTGCGGGACGGACAGCCCGGACAGCGAGAACGCGATATCCAGCGCGCCCTTCGCGTCGGCTATATCCTCTT
>Ga0082212_10008995_pt1 | contig 12930 bp, 12 predicted proteins | sample TergutNt197P3_FD_71548 | JGI IMG/M metagenome (GOLD analysis project Ga0082212, IMG submission 71548) | Neocapritermes taracua P3 segment gut microbial communities from Petit-Saut dam, French Guiana - Nt197 P3 | ecosystem: Host-associated > Arthropoda: Insects > Digestive system > Gut ... | reverse complement strand
GAAATTCAACCTTGAGGAAATGGAGAAGCTGACGGCCACCGATGAACTGGATATTGTCAAGATGGGCGAAGAAAAGACCGCGCTGTTTATCGTTATCCCCGACAGCGACACATCGTTCAATTTCCTTGTATCCATATTGTACACCCAGCTTTTCCAAACGCTTTTTTATCAGGCCGACCATGTTCACCGGGGGAGCTTGCCGCAGCACGTTCATTTTGTTATGGACGAATTTGCCGTGCGCCCGTAAGCGGTGCGAAAGCATTGCGCGGGTCAGATTGAAATCCGCCTGTAGCAAGGCGGTGGGCGTGTTACGGAACGCCTATCATCAACCGACTTATCCGTAGGGGAAACCCGATGGGGAGTGCAGCATGTCGGTGACGGCGCGAGTCGGCTTAACCATTGAGCCGCGACTGAGCGTCAAGATGAAACGCTCTGTATAAGGATAAAAGTTACACTACTTGAACGATAGCCAGAGGAGCTTTATCGTCAGCCACGACGGAACAATGGTTACTTACGTCGTGTAGCGGGGTGCCGCGCAGAGTTTAGCGAACTGTGACGACCACCGTATCCCCCGCTGTCCAGCCGCAATAAGCGGAAAATGGCGAAAGTCGTATCCGAGAACAGAGTACGCTTGTTCAATTTGACCTAAACGGGGATAACCTAAACCGGAACGCCCGCAAGGGCTATGCGTTCCTGACGCTGAATATCCGGCATGGTTACGGAACCCTCGTAGTAGTCCGAGGATGGGAAAGCCGTCCACATGGCGAAGGAGGGTAGTTTACTCCCCAGAATAACAAAGGAAAGGTGCGTGAGGCACTATGAGAAGTCCCCAGATTATTCTGGAAAATCTACAGCGGCACAGCCTTAACAAATCCTATCGGTACGAAAGGCTGTACAGAAATCTCTACAACCCCGACTTTTACTTATTGGCATATCAAAACATCTACGCCAATAAGGGGGCAATGACACCGGGCATCGACGGCCTGACGCTTGACGGGTACGGCATGGAGCGGGTCAACGGCGTTATCGAATCGCTGAAAGACCACAGCTACCAGCCAAATCCCGCCCGCAGACAGTATATCCCAAAGAAAAACAGCGACAAAAAACGTCCGCTGGGTATCCCGTCGGTCAACGATAAACTGGTGCAGGAAATTGTTCGGTTAATGCTGGAAAGCATTTATGAGCCGACTTTCTTAAACTTCTCTCATGGCTTCAGACCCAAACGGAGTTGCCATACCGCGCTGCTTCAAATCCAGCATAATTTCACAGCGGTAAAATGGTTTGTGGAGGGTGACATCAAGGCATATTTTGACACGATAGACCACCACATACTTATTGGCATACTCCGCCGCCGTATCGCGGACGAATCCCTTATTGAGCTTTTATGGAAATTCCTGAAAGCCGGATACTTGGAGGATTGGCAATACAACGCCACATTTAGCGGAACGCCGCAAGGCTCCGGTATCAGTCCGATTCTGGCGAATATCTACCTAAACGAATTGGACGGCTTCATGGCAGAGTACAAACAAGGTTTTGAGCGGGGTGAAGCCCGTATTCACAACAATGAATACTGTATGCGACGAAGCAGATACCAGCGTTTCATATTGAAATGCGAAAAGAACTGGCAAACCATGAGCGAGGACGAAAAGAATGAAGCTCTTGCCGAGCAAAAGCGGCTTCGTAAGGATTACCAACGCTTCCCCGGACACGACCCTATGGACGATGGATACCGGAGAATCCAGTATGTACGCTATGCCGACGATTTTCTCATTGGCGTTATTGGGAGCAAGGCAGACACAGAGGGGGTAAAAATGGATATATCCCGTTTCCTCTCTGAAAAGCTGAAACTCACCATGTCGGCGGAAAAGACCCTCATCACTCACGGGCACGACAAAGCCCGTTTCTTAGGTTACGACATTACCGTGAATGATGATAATTCCACCCGTAAGACTTCAAGAGGGCAAACCCGTATTTACGCGAACCGGGTTAAGTTATTCCTGCCCCAAGAGAAGTGGATAGGAAAACTACTGGACTACGGCGTTCTGAAAATCGTAAGGGGCGAACAAGGGGGCGAAAAATGGAAGCCGTTACAGCGGGATGACTATATGTATCTCGCTCCCCATGAAATTGTAATGCAGTACAATGCGCAAATCAGGGGCATCTATAATTATTACCGTCTTGCGTCCAACGTGTCGGTGCTTAATAAATTCCGGTATGTGATGGAATATAGCATGTACAAAACCCTTGCCGGGAAATATCAAATCACCATGACCAAAGCAAAAATGAAATACACAAAAGACGGAGCGTTTTCTGTTCCCTATTATAACAAATCCGGCGAGAAAATGGCAGTCTTTTATAACGAGGGATTCCGGCGCGTCAAGTTTGCGCTGGGGAGTTTCGTTGACTGTACGCCCGAATATGCCAAGCTCAACAAGCCCGGAGAACTGTTTTTTCGCTATAAAGCGGGAAAATGTGAACTTTGCGGGATAAAGAGCAAGGATGTGACGGTTCATCAGGTAGATACGTTGAAAGTATTGACCGGGCAGACGGAATGGGAGCGGGTTATGTTGAAAAGGCGGCGCAAAACCCTGATTTTATGTAGAGAATGCCACGCAAATATCCATGTAGATTGAGTAAAGGGGGAGCCGTATACATCGAGAGGTGTACGTACGGTTCCGGGGCGAGTGCCCGGAAACCTGCCGCCGAAATGCGGTAAGGCGCTGGGTACTTAGCCTACAACGTGTGTTTGCCGGATGATTTTGAGAAGGATTTATCCACCATGCGCTCACGCGGCGTATCTGTTAGTATCATCCTACAGAATCTTGCCCAGCTTAAAGCCCTATTTGAGAAGCAATGGGAGAGCATCGTCGGCAACTGTGATGAATTTCTCTATTTGGGCGGGAATGAGCAGAGTACGCATAAATATGTCAGCGAATTGTTAGGCAAAGAAACCTTAGATACCAACACTTTCGGCAAATCCACTGGACGTAACGGCAACTACAGCACCAACTATCAAAATGCGGGGCGGGAACTGCTCACCCCGGACGAGGTTCGGATGCTGGATAACCGCTACGCCATTTTGTTTATCCGGGGCGAACGGCCTGTGATGGATGATAAATACGATATTCTACGCCATCCCAACGTAGGCGCGACCACGGACGGTCACGGCAAACCATACGACCACGGCGCGGAGAACCGTTCTACCGGCGCGATACAGCTATTGGGGCGCAGAAAACCGCAAGCAGCGGATACGGAGCCAACCGCCCCATCCAACTATGCCCTCTATTCCGAAACGGATGTAGAGGAATTTTTTATTATAAAGGAGAGAGCAGAGCATGAAACACCTCAAAAACCCCCTGAACCGCTTGTTCCGCAAAGGAAGAAACCAAAGCCAGCAGACGATGAAAAACCTGTCTACCCCCAGCGGCGGGTTGAGCGACGGGATTAAGCGCGGATTGCGTACTTACGCCGCCTTTGTGCTGGCGTTTGCCATCGCGCTGACTTTCAACGTGGCGGCGTTCGCGTCGGGCGGCGACCCGTTGCAGACGGTCAACAACCTTTCCGACTTCATCTTCGGCCTTATTCGGGCCATCGGCCTGATACTGCTGGGTTTCGGCATTGTGCAGATCGGCCTGTCCCTGAAAAGCCACGATCCCAGCCAAAGGGCGAACGGTTTCCTGACGCTGGCGGGCGGCGTTATCATCTTCTTCGCCAAAGAAATCTTAGACCTGATTACGGGTTAAGGTTGCGTAACGGGAGCAGGCCGGAAACGGTCTGCTCCTACCTCATAGGAAAAGAGGTGTTTAAGTGAACTGGATTACGCAAAATCTCCAAAACGCGCTGAACACATGGAATCAAAAGCTGGCTGAGATATGGCAGCTTATCTCCCAAAGCCCGGAAGAATTTAAGGGCGGCACGATATGGTCTGTCATTCTCAACATTCACGACGCGGTAAAAGCCGTTGGAATCGGGCTGCTGGTTCTGTTTTTCGTCGTAGGTGTCGTGAAAACGTGCGGCTCGTTCGCAGAAATCAAAAAGCCGGAACACGCCTTGAAACTGTTTATACGGTTCATCCTTGCCAAAGCCGCTGTGACCCACGGCTTGGAATTGATGATGTCCCTGTTTGGCATCGTGCAGGGGCTTATGTCACGAATTATGGCCGCGTCCGGCATCGGCGGCGCAACCGACACCGTTCTGCCGGATTCTGTCAAGACGGCCATAGACAAATGCGGGTTCTTTGAGAGTATCCCGCTATGGGCGGTGACGCTGATCGGCGGCCTGTTCATCACAGTGCTGTCTTTCATTATGATTATGAGCGTCTACGGCCGCTTTTTCAAACTATACATCTACACGGCGATTGCCCCGATTCCACTTTCCAGTTTTGCCGGGGAGCCAAGCCAAAGCGTAGGCAAATCGTTCATCAAAAGCTACTGCGCCGTCTGCATGGAGGGCGCGATTATCGTGCTGGCCTGTATCATCTTTTCACTGTTCGCGGCAAGCCCGCCCGCCATCGACCCCAGCGCGGCGGCGGTTACGCAAGTATGGAGTTATGTCGGTGAGTTGTGTTTCAATCTCTTGATTTTGGTTGGAACGGTGAAGATGGCCGACAGGGTTGTGCGGGAATTACTTTTTTCTTAACTAAAATGATCGGAGGATAAACGTATGTCATATGGCAGAAAAACAACGGCTTATGAGCCGCAATCGGTGGAGAAAATCACCGAGGAAATGAACAAATGCGTGGAATTGCAAGCCACGATGAAGGATGTCAACGCTTATTGGCGCAAAACCGGGACTTGCGTGGGCGCTCCCGGTATTACCGAAGCGCAGGCGAAGAAAATAGACGAGAGGATCGCCACGACTACCCGCTCATGGGAGCGTCAGCCCTTTGCCAGCTACGACCTGACGAACAACAACAGCCAAATCAAGCGGCTGCAAAGCAAACTTGCCGAAGCGTCGCGTGGATTTTCCGGCTGGGAGTTTGCCGGTGGACGCGCTGAAGCCAGTACGGAATTGAACCGCCTACAGCTTTTCTTTGACGTAAAGCCGGATGACAGTCAGCGGGCAAACCTCAAAGCCAACGGATTCAAATGGGCGCCGACGCAGGACGCATGGCAGCGGCAGTTAAACGATAACGCCATATACGCGGCAAACAGGCTGGACTTCTTGCGCCCGACCGATGGCCGGAGCGTCCGCGACCATCAGCCTAAACTCCCGGCGCGGGATGAGGGGGTGCGGGGCGCATGAATATAAGCAATACGGATGTGTCCCGTCTTATTTTGATTAAGGGTCTTTGCGAATCTGCGGATGATTTTCTGCACAGAATTTCTTGGAAAAACGAAACCCCCAAGCTGGATGATTCCCCCAAAGAAAGCCTTACGGAAATCCTACAGCTTATCGGAATTGTCAGCGCGTGGCTGTCCCCCGCGTTCAAAAACGCCACGCATACGCAAATGATGTGGGGTTTCCTTGCCAGTCTGCGGCATAACAGCAATCACGATTCGTCCCGTTGGAGTGAACTCGACATGGAGATTACCCACAACGATATTCGCGTCCTAAATGAATTGTGCGATTATTGGATTGAAACAGGGGAAACCGCAACGCCGCGCTTGAAGTCAAAAGGGGCGTGGTGAGCTTGAAACGATTGAAATTAGGGAGTTTATTTGATGGCATAGGGGCTTTCCCCTATGCCGCTTCTATTTTCGGAGTAACTCCCGTATGGGCGAGTGAAATACTGCCCGCCGCCGTTTCCGTTACCCGCCGCCACTTCCCCGATATGCTCCATGTGGGCGACATAACCAAACTCAACGGCGCGGAACTGCCGCCCGTTGAAATAATCGCGTTCGGTTCGCCGTGCCAAGATTTATCACAGGCGCACGGCGGCAACCGAAAGGGGCTTGCCGGGGAGCGGAGCGGCCTGTTCATGGAAGCAATCAGAATCATAAACGAAATGAGGTGTGCCACCAATGACGAGTACCCGCGTTACGCCATATGGGAGAACGTGCCGGGATGTTTTTCAAGCAATGCCCGGCGTGACTATCAAGCCGTGCTTGCGGCGTTCGCAGAGGCCGATATTCCAATGCCTGAATCTGACCGATGGGCAACAGCCGGATTGGTGCGAAGCAACCGCGCTCATATCGCTTGGTGCGTATATGATGCCTGCCGGGGATTTGGGCTTGCCCAAAGACGGAAAAGAGTGTTTGTTGTCTGCGATTTTGGAAAAGGAAGCCCCGAAGAAATACTCCTTGTCCCCAAAAGCCTGCACTGGTATCCTCCGCAGAGCTTCATTGAGGGGGAAAGCCTTGCCGCCGCTGTTGAAAGCGGCGTTGGAAGCGCAGAACACATAGTAGCGTTTAACGGCGGAGCGTCCCCGCAGGCCGGGAGTATCGCTTGCAGCGACAGCGTTTCCCCCACGTTGAAATCCGCGTCCAGCGGATTACGGACACCCTGTGTATGCGAACCGGCTATCGCCCGGACGTTGACGGCAAGGGGCGACTCCAGCCCATGCGCCGACCGGGGGCAGAATGTCGTCGCGTTTGGCGTACACCAAAACCAAAACGGCGATATATCGACAGCGGAAACCGCCTACACCCTCATGCAAAACGGGAACACCACGGGACGCAACGCGCCGCTTGTTGCATTGCCATCTGCCGCTTATGGCTTTGATTTACAGCAAATCACCAGCAAGACCAACCGTTCCAGCTTGAAAGAAGTACAACCGTCCCTTTGCGCGGCGGGAAGCCCGCACGTTGTACATCCCGAAATCGCCGGGACGCTTTGCGCTTCGGCGGCGGGTTTGTCCCGTCCGGCAGGAATGGCAAGTGAAACAGATTTGACCGTCGCCTACTGTTTGCAGGGCAATATGATAGGCCGCGAGGAACAAAACGGCCCCGCTGGGGGCGGCGTGAATGAGAATGTCAGCTACACCTTAAACGGGACAGACCACCATGCCGTCGCCGTGGATTGCCGCAACCTCAGAGAAATCGAGGAAGTGTCCGGCACATTACAGTCAAAGACAACGCCGGGGTACTCCCTTAATTATCAAAACCCCATCCGGGACGGATATATCGTTCGCCGCTTAACCCCAACCGAATGTGAACGGCTGATGGGGTTCCCGGACGGGTACACCGCCAGCGGGCATGACGGACAGCCGATCAGCGACAGCAAACGCTACTCCATGTTGGGAAACAGCATTGCCACGCCCTGCGCCGCTTATATCATGCAGGGAATTGTGGAGCAATACGCAAAGGAGGCCGCCGATGGGGACTGAATGGATTAGGGGCGTTCATGTCAGGTCAGACGGCGTATATCTCCACTCCAAAAGCAACAACGATGACCGTCCCTATCGTCTATGGCATTGCGACAGCCTGACAAAGATTTATCAAACCGAGGGACAGCAAGGGCTTGACCGCGAGATTGTCCGTATGCTTTACGAGTATGCCGAAATCCGGGGGTGTCATCCCAGCATGGAGCGATACCGCCCTTGTGTGTTGGCGCAGGGACGTTTTAGCATTGAACACGCCGAAATCCTAAACGCCGAATACGCGAAGCTGACCCCGGAGGATTTGGCTACAAAGTGGTTTCCTGCCGAGCGGCAGACAAGCGCAATGCGGGCGTATAAGCAATTCGCGGACATCGAGCGGGACAAATATTATACCCTGCTTGCAGGGTGCGCCGCGCCGCTTGGCAGAAACAAAACAGACCGCCGCCGGGATGAAGGGGCGCGGTGAAAGGAGCGAAAATGGAAGTCAAGATAAATCGTGAAATCCGCGACTACACCGAATCCATGTTTTTCGGCTTATCGTTACGTCAATTCATATTCTCTATTCTTGCCTGCGGCGTGGCCGTGGGCATTTACTTTGGGTTGAAAGACTACCTCGGAACCGAAACAGTATCGTGGATGTGCGTGTTGGGAGCCGTGCCGTTCGCGGTGATGGGCTTTATCAAGTATAACTCCATGACCGCCGAGCAGTTTATTATGGCGTGGATTAAGAGCGAGTTTCTGATGCCGAAAAAGCTGACATTCGGCGCAAGAAACAGCTATTATGAACTTTTGAAAGGGGGCGAGAAGCCTTGATTAAGACCCTGCGAAACCTGTTCAAACAGGAGAAAACCACGCTCACTGTGCCTAAAACCGTTCAAGACGCCATACCGATACAGGCGGTGTACGAGGACGGCATTTTTGAAGTGGGGAGCGGGCGGCGTGTCGCCGCTGCCAATGTCGCGCACGGCACGGGACGATGGATTAGCAATTTACTTCCGTTCGGCAGTAAAACATCCGCTCAATTATACAGCAAAACATATCGCTTTGACGATATAAACTACGCCGTGGCGTCCAAAGAGGACAAAGAAGCGATGTTTTTGGAGTATTCCGAACTGCTGAACTCCCTCGACAGCGGCGCGACCACAAAAATCACCGTCAACAACCGCCGTATCAACAAGAGCGATTTTGAGAAGAAAATCCTGATACCCATGCAAGAGGACGGGCTGGATATTTACCGCAAAGAGTACAATCAAATGCTGCTCGACAAAATCAACGGCGGCAACGGTATCATACAAGAGAAATACATCACGGTCAGCGTGATGAAAAAGGACATCGAGGAAGCCCGCGCCTACTTTGCCCGGATCGGCAACGACCTTATGACCCACTTTAACCGGCTGGGATCTGTCTGTGTTGAATTGGATGTGACCGACCGCTTGCGTATCATCCACGACTTCTACCGGGTGGGCGAGGAAACCAGCTTTAGGTTCGACCTATCCGAAACCATGCGGAAAGGACATGACTTCAAGGATTTTATCTGCCCGGAAACGCTGGAATACGAGCGCGACCATTTCCGCATAGGCGACAAATGGGGGCGGGTACTGTTCCTCCGGGAGTATGCGTCCTTTATTAAGGATAGCATGGTATCAGAGCTTTGCGACATGAACAGGAACATGATGTTTTCCATTGACATCATCCCTGTCCCGACCGACGAGGCCGTGCGGGAAGTGGAAAACCGATTGCTCGGCGTTGAAACCAACATCACCAATTTCCAGCGCAAGCAGAATGAGCGCAATAATTTCTCCGCTGTCATTCCCTACGACATGGAGCAGCAGAGGAAGGAAACCCGCGAATTTCTTGATGACCTCACGGCCCGCGACCAGCGGATGATGTTTGCCACCGTGACGCTCACCCACATTGCCGACACAAAGGAGCAGCTTAACAACGATACCGAAGCCCTGTTGACCACTGCGCGGAAGCACCTTTGTCAATTTGCCGCGCTGAAATATCAGCAGATGGACGGGTTGAATACTGTCTTGCCGTTCGGATTGCGGAAAATCAACGCCCTGCGGACGCTCACGACTGAGAGCCTTGCGGTGCTGATACCGTTCCGGGCGCAAGAAATCAACCACAGCGGCGGCGTATATCAGGGCGTGAACGTCATCAGCAAGAATCCCATATTTGTGAACCGTAAAGCCCTGCTCAATGGCAACGGTTTCATTTTCGGGGTTCCGGGGAGCGGTAAATCTATGACCGCCAAGCGCGAGGAAGTCAGCATTTTACTCTCCGACCCCAACGCCGATGTAATTTTGATTGATCCCGAACGGGAGTACACGCCCCTTGTCAACGCTTTCGGCGGCGAGATCATCCAAATATCCGCGACCAGCCACGCCCATATCAACGCAATGGACATCAACAGCGAATACGGGGACGGCGCGAATCCTGTCATATTGAAATCGGAGTTTATCCTATCCCTGTGCGAACAGCTTATCGGCGGGCGGGGGCAGAGTTTGGGAGCCAAGCAAAAATCCCTCATAGACCGTTGTACCGCCAACGTCTACAGGGACTATATCCAACGCGAGTACACAGGCAACCCGCCGACCTTGCGGGACTTCCGTGAGGAATTACTGCGGCAGACGGAGCCGGAAGCACAGGAGATCGCCCTTGCGATTGAACTGTTCACGGACGGTTCGCTCAACACGTTTGCAAAGAAAACCAATGTGAATGTGGAGAGCCGCTTAATCTGCTATGACATTTTAGATTTGGGTAAACAGCTACAATCAATCGGTATGCTGGTGGTGCTGGACAACATCCTCAACCGTATCACCGCCAACCGCGCCAAAGGCCGGAACACTTATATCTTCATAGACGAAATCTACCTTTTGTTCCAGCATGAGTACAGCGCGAATTTCCTGTTTACCTTGTGGAAGCGGGTGAGGAAGTACGGCGCGTTTTGTACGGGTATCACGCAAAATGTGGACGATATGCTACAGAGCCATACCGCCCGGACGATGCTGGCGAACAGCGAGTTTATCGTCATGCTGAATCAGGCCAGTACGGACAGAATCAAACTGGCCGAACTGCTGAACATTTCGGACTTGCAGTTAAGCTATATCACCAACGTGGACGCTGGCTGCGGTCTGATTAAGGTGGGGAGTGCGCTTGTGCCTTTCCAAGATCGGATGCCGAAAAACCGTATCTATAAATTATGCAGTACGAAACCGGGGGAGGTTTTTGTGTAGCAGATCGAAAAAGCAAGCCGGAGGGTTATGCCTTCGGCTTGCTTTGTTGTTTAGTCCGTCATTTCAATGGCGGTTCCACAACATTTCTCTACGCAAACGCCACATTCGGTACACTTGTCATAGTCAATGATAATTCTGCCGTATGGATTTGGTTCACAAGCGTTTGAATTATCACCGCAATCGCAATCACAGCCGCATCCCGATGAAGAATTACACACAACGGTTTTATCCATAATGGGTTCGTCAACCTCTATGTAGCGGATTGCGTCAGCAGGGCAGATATTCAATACGGTACACGCAGTTTTACTTGCACCGCATTTTTTATCATTTACTTTTGGCTTCATTATAACACCCCTTATATTTTGTTGGCTTCATTATACCGCAATGCTTTGAAAAAATCTACCGTTTCGGATGCCCGGAGCGTTTTTATTTTTTTTGCAAAACGGGAGGAATCAAACCCCGGAACACCATCAAACGCATATTTTCCGCAAGCCAAGCGAAACATATAATAACGAATACTTTTTGCGGGAGGAACATCATTATGCGTAATTATCCCAAAGCGTTGCTTGACCCGGCGCAGTGTGCCGTCGTCATAATCGACCATCAGCCCCAAATGTACTTTGGCGTAGAGGGTACAACACGCTGCGGTATTGAGAACAATGTTGTCGGGCTGGCGAAAGCGGCGCAGCTTTTCAATGTGCCTTGCATACTCACCACAGTAGCCGCCCAAACATTCTCCGGGCCGATGGTCTCAAAAGTGCAATCCGTCTACCCGCAGGAGGTTCCCATCGACCGCACGGCCATCAACTGCTGGGAAGACGCCAATTTGAAAAAGGCGGTTGAAGGGACAAAACGTAAGCGCATCATTCTTGCGGGCCTGTGGACGGAGGCTTGTGTGACGTTCCCCGCCCTGTGTATGTTAGAGGACGGGTATGAAGTCTTTGTCGCCGCCGATGCCTGCGGCGGCGCGTCCAAAGCGGCTCACGATATGGCCATTCTCCGCATGGTTCACGCCCATGTTACGCCGATGACTTGGATGCAGGTCATGTTGGAGTGGCAGCGCGATTGGAACAACAAAGAAACCTACGAGGGTGTTATGGCGATTGTCAAAGAACATGGCGGCGCGTATGGTCTTGGCGTGGAATACAGCGAAAGTATGTTGAAAAAATAATCATATAGCGCCTATAGCACAGAGCCATACTCCGGGAAACCGGGGTATGGCATTTTTTTATGGAACAGGAGGTATCAATCCCATGCCAAAGGGAATCAAAACCCGATCCACCGTCAAAGACATCAAGACCATCGACAAAGCCGCCAATCTCGGCGGGCATATGAAAAACAGTTTCATCCGTTCCAAGCGAAGCGCGGAATCGACACAGGACACAGGCTATCACTCCCCGACCGATTATGCTTCCGACAATGTTTCCAGCCGCACCGGGGGCGTGGCACAGGAAGCGGCGCACCGGGTAAAGGGAAAACTGCGCCATCCGCTCCAAAAGGCGCGGAACAGTATGGAACGGGCAAAAGAGCATTTCCGTACTATGCGGAATCAAACTCCCAAAGCGCGGAAACAGGCGGCGGCGCAAGCGCAAAAAACGGCTGATACCGCGAAAAAGACCGCCGACACGTTGAAAACCAAAGCGGAACAGGCGCGGAAAACAGCGGAGAAAGCGAAAACAGCGGTCACGGACGCCAAGCGAACCTTGCAGCAGACCCGGCAAGCTGGCCGTCAGTCCGTACAGACCGCACGGCAAACGGCGAAAACGGGCATACAGGCCGAACGGGGCATTAAGTCCTCCGCTAAAACCGTTAAGGCCACAGGCAAAGGCACGGTGAAAACCGTCAAGAAGTCGGTCAAGACCGCCGAACGGACGGCAAAAACCGCTGTGAAAACGGCGCAGCGCACAGCCAAGACAGCCCAGCAGACGGCAAAAGCCACCGCGAAAGCGGCAAGGCTGGCGGTACAGGTAAGCAGGGCGGCGGCGAAAGCCGCCGTTGTCGCCACAAAAGCTACCGTCAGGGCGACAATGGCAATGATTAAGGCCGCCATCGCCGCTATTCAAGGGTTTGTCGCCATCATCGCGGCGGGCGGTTGGGTGGTTATCCTGATTATCATAATCATCTGCCTGATCGGGCTGCTAATCGGTTCCATCTTCGGGATATTCTTCTCCGGCGAAGATAGCGGCACAGGCCGTTCCATGCCCGCCGTTGTTGCCGAACTGACGGATGAGTTTTATGAGAAAGCGGAGGACATCAAAAGTAAAAATACTTATGATGTGCTGGACGAATCCGCGATGTTCATTGATTGGCGGGAGATACTGGCGGTTTATGCCGTCAAGGTCAACACCGACCCGGATAACGCCGCCGAGGTTGCCACGCTGGATGATGACAAGGTGGATAAATTGCGCGGCACACTCAATGACATGGTTA
>Ga0082212_10008994_pt1 | contig 12933 bp, 5 predicted proteins | sample TergutNt197P3_FD_71548 | JGI IMG/M metagenome (GOLD analysis project Ga0082212, IMG submission 71548) | Neocapritermes taracua P3 segment gut microbial communities from Petit-Saut dam, French Guiana - Nt197 P3 | ecosystem: Host-associated > Arthropoda: Insects > Digestive system > Gut ... | reverse complement strand
TTTTTTCGGTGGCAACCAATTCGCCTTCGGACGGCACATGGCTGATGGGCCAACACGCAACGTCCGCAAATAGAATACCGGAACAAAGACAAGTCATGGAGAACATTATACCTACTCGATCAGCAAATTCTCCTCCCCCTTTGGGAATTCGTTTGCATGTTGCCACAAGCAGGTAGGTTGCCGACCTTTTGCGGCGAAAACCATCACAAGAAAAAACCAATTTGTGCCCGATTACAGTATAACTTGTATGTTTGCCTGCATTTGAGTACAATCAAGGTCGCCCATGGTTCGCCGGAGGTTAATGAAAAGACTCATGAACAATCCTATCCAAATTGGTCCCTATCGTTGCGGCACGCAGGAAAATCTTCTTGTGATCGCAGGTCCCTGTGCGCTTCAAGCCGAATACAACAGTATCATTGCCAATGAATTGGCACGACTCAATGACCAATTGCCTATCAACGTTGTCTTCAAAGGTTCGTTTGACAAGGCAAACCGTTCCAGTATTGAAACCGCTCGCGGTTGCGGTTTGGACTTCGGTTTGGAAATGCTCGCCAATATCAAATCACAATCAGGACTGCCCATTACAACCGATATTCACGAGACGTCTCAAGCCGAACCCGTTGGACAAGTGTGCGATCTGATCCAGATTCCCGCCTTTCTTTCGCGACAAACGGACCTGCTTGTTGCGGCGGCAAAGACAGGAAAGCCAGTCCACGTCAAAAAGGGACAGTTCATGTCGCCGCAGGACATGGGAAACGTCGTCAAAAAGTTGGAAGAATCCGGTTGTCAGAATGTTTTACTGTGCGAACGCGGGACATTTTTTGGATACGGACGCTTGGTCAACGATATGCAGTCGCTCATCATTATGCGGCAGTTTGGCGTGCCGATTTGCTTCGATGCCACGCACAGTGTTCAGGAGCCGGGCGGATTGGGAAATTCGACCGGCGGCAATCGACAAATGATCGAACCACTGGCACGAGGAGCGATTGCGGTAGGCATTGATGCACTGTTTCTCGAGACACATCCTGACCCGGAAAAATCCCCTTCCGACGCTGCCAACATGCTGCCGCTCGATCAACTCGAGCAGGTTTTGACCCGAATTTTGCGCATTCGTGCGGCGGTTTAGAATTGCCGACGGCACCACGGGATTGCGCCGGACACCATTCCAAATATTTGGTCATCTCCGCAATATCCTTTTCTTCGTCATCCTCGTACTCATCCGTTTTTTCTTCGCATATTTTGCATATTCTTCCCGTTTTTTTTAGAATTTCACTTGCCCGCATGTTATAGTAAGGACGATGGGTAATTTGTATCGGTAAGAAAAAAGAGGTAATCTCATGACCAGCATTTTTGACAGAATCGTAGCCGTTTTAGACATTTCACAGAAGAACAACAATTTCGCTACCCAAAAAGACTCCCAACGCCGCAGACGTGGTCGCACATGCCGAATCGAGGAACTCGAAAACCGGGAAATGCTCTCGGTTACAGCCTTTGAATTTGCCGCTATCAAGGCGCAAAATGCCGATCTCAACCTCGGCGATTTTGGCGATTATAATATCATTGAAATCAAAGCCGATTACCTCTCCGAAGGCGCATTATGCGATGCCCTTCTCGAAGCGGGAACCACCGCCAAAGACGACATGATCGTTCTTCGCACAAACACCACACAAAACAATATCGCGCTCAGTTCGCACTTGAACATCGATATCGACACCGCTATCTGGGGAAGCGTTATCATCGTTGGTTTTGGCGATGAAAAACTTACGATTGACGCTGCCGGAGAGTCGAGAGTATTCAATATCGGCTCTACCTCGACCGTTGCAATGGCGGGACTGACCATCACGGGAGGAAATGCTGGAGAAAACCTCAATGGCGGCGGAATTCTCAATGCTGGCAATTTGACGATAACAAACTGCACCATCGAAGGTAACGAGGCTATAGAAAGTAACGGTGGCGGGCTTCACAATACCGGTACGGTCATCTTGACACGCTCCTACATCACCGAGAATACGGCTGATTCCGGCGGCGGAATTTATAATGACGGCATCATGACCGTCATAAATTGCTTGGTTGCAGAAAACAAGGCTGATTCCGGCGGCGGAATTTACCATAATAGCAGCAGCCACACTATAAGCAGCACCATAACGAATTGTACGATTGTCGGAAACGAGGCGGATTCTGCTGGCGGCGGAATTAGCACCGCAGTTGGTAGTAGTCTGACCATTAACAACACAATTGTTGTGACCAACTCTGCTGCAATCGGTCCCGAGGTCCAGGGTACATTTTCCGGTTCGGACAATATCACTACCGGAGGCGATCCGGGGTTTGCCGATGCTGCAAATGGAGATTATCGTCTTGACGCGGGGTCTATAGCCATTGACGCTGGTAACAACGCCCTCGCCGTCGATGCGGCGGGCAATCCGCTGACGATGGATTTGGATGGTTTTGCGCGATTCAACGGCACCGTTGACATCGGGGCATACGAATATGGAGCCGCCCTCGTCGTACCGACTCCCGTTGCGGAGAAAAACAACGAAACTACCATCCGTATTACGTGGAACATCGTAGCGCATGCCGACAGATACGAGATTGTGTATGATGGACCCGCCACGGGTACGGTTATCACAACGAGCGGCATGGGCAACATGTCCGCCATTGACATTGTTGGTCTCGAACCGGGAGACTATCTCGTTCGCATCAAAGCATTGGCAGCGGAGTTCAGTGGATACGAAGACTCTGCATTCTCGCTTTACGTTCCTGTTACCGTTGCTCCAGACATCATCGTCTTGGACATGCCGGTTGTTACTTTGGCAACGAATGGTGCTGATCCCACCCACGAAATTATCGTTTCATGGGTTTCCATAACGGATGCGGACAGATACCTTGTCGAGTGGCACGATGGTACGAAATGGCAGAGCGACTACGTTACGGCTCCAGAAAACTCGTACACCATTACAGGCTTGCCGAACACGACCTATATTGTGTATGTTACTGCTGTAACTGATAGTCCCCTGCACGACAATTCGGACCGTTCGGAGGTGAAAGTCATCAAGACCGCCGACTGGACACCGCTGGATTCGCCGGTTACTATTTTGGAGCCGGGTGAGGACGCAACCTCTGAAATCAAGGTTTTGTGGGATGCGGTGGACGATGCCGTAGAATATCTTATTGAATACTCAACCGATGGCTTGGATTGGACAGCATTTGCGAGGACCGATGAGACCGAGATCACCATTGATGAACTCGAACCGAACACGGTTTATCTTGTCCGCGTTACTGCCCTGGCAGCCGCTGGTGATACCATTTACAAGGATTCAGAACCATCGGCGGTGCAAGTGCTTAAGACAGACGATCTGTACCTGCTGGACACACCGGTTGTTACCTTGGAACCGGGGGATGATGCAACGACGGAAATCAAGGTTTCGTGGATTGCGGTGGACGATGCCGATCTGTATGAAATCGAATACTTCGATGGTTCGGATTGGGTGTTCTTTAATTCTACGGACGAGACCGAATTTACCCTCACGGGACTCGAACCGAACACCATTTATTCCATACGCGTTATCGCAGTTCCTGCTTCCACGGACACGCAACGTGTGCAATCGGAACCATCAGCGGTGCAAGTGCTTAAGACCGACGATCTGTACCAACTGGACTCGCCGTTTATTACCTTGGAACCGGGCGATGATGCGACCACTGAAATCAAGGTTTCGTGGGATGCGGTGGACGATGCCGATCTATACGAAATCGAATACTTCTATGGTTGGGATTGGATACTCCTTTGTTCTACAGACGAGACCGAATTCACATTTACAGCACTCGAACCGAACACGTTCTATTCCCTACGTGTTATTGCGGTTCCTGCCGATACGGACACGCAACGTGTGAAATCGGAACCTTCGGAGGTGCAAGTGCTTAAGACAGACGATTTGTACCTGCTGGACACACCGGTTGTTGTCTTGGAACCGGGGGATGACGCAACGACGGAAATCAAGGTTTCGTGGGATGCGGTGGACGATGCCGATCTGTACGAAATCGAATACTTCAATGGTTGGGATTGGGTGCTCTTTGATTCTACAGATGAGATCGAGTTCACCCTCACAGGACTCGAACCGAACACGGTCTATTCCATACGCGTTATTGCAGTTCCAGCCGATACGGATACGCAACGTGTGAAATCGGAACCTTCGGCGGTGCAAGTGCTCAAGACAGACGATTTATACCAACTGGATTCACCAGTTGTTACCTTGGAACCGGGGGATGACGCAACGACGGAAATCGGGGTTTCGTGGGATGCGGTGGACGATGCCGTAGCGTACCTTGTTGAATACTCAATCGACGGCTTGGATTGGGTAGCGTTTGTGATGACCGATGAGACCGAGATCATCATTGATGGTCTCGAACCGAATACGGTTTATCTTGTCCGTGTTACCGCCCTGATTGACGAAGAGGATACCATTCACAAAGATTCGGAACCTTCCATAGCGGAAAAGTTCCAGACAGACGATCTGTACCAACTCGACACGCCGGTTATTACCTTGGAAGACGGAGAAGATGCCACCACCGAAATCAAAGTTTCGTGGGATGTGGTCGATGGTGCCGTAGCGTACCTTGTTGAATACTCAACCGATGGTGTGGATTGGACACCCTTTGACCTGGATTGGGAAACTCTTGAACCTACGGAGGAAGACAGGTACGAGATCACCATTGATGGTCTCGAACTGAACACGGTCTATCTCGTCCGTGTTACCGCCCTGATTGACGCAGAGGATACCACTCACAAAGATTCGGAGACTTCGGCGGTGAAGTTTTTCCAGACTGCCGATTCGACGAAACTTAACGCGCCGGAAGTAAGTTTGTCGGAAAATAGCGACGCTCCTACCCATAGTATTGACGTTTCTTGGGAACCCGTCCCCCATGCTGCCGGGTACAAAGTCGAGTATTCGACCGATGGTTTGGATTGGCAATCACTGACCGTACCTGCGGAGCAGTACAACGAAGAAACGGATGAGACCGAGAACATCACGGGGGTTACACTTGATGAACTTTTTCCCAACACGGTTTATCTTGTTCGCGTTACCGCCTTGATTGCCGACGATGATATTGTTCACAAAGATTCGGAGCCTTCGGCAGTGAAGTTGCTCATGACGGAAAGCGTGCCCCAACTGGAGCAGCCGGAAATCATTGGAGTCGTGGCACTCGACATCAGCCGAATCAAGGTTACATGGACAGCCGTAGAGAATGCCGAGGCATACATGGTTGTGTATTCGGACAAAGCGGACTTTGTTTCTTTCAGTACGGTCAAAGTCAGCGCAGGTGCCGGTGACGAATGCGAATATATCATTGACGGACTCGAAGCGGACACATTGTACTTTATCCGAGTCATAGCATGTGCGGCTCATGTTGCTGATTCCAAGCCGTCGGAGGTGGTGTCTGAACGGACGTATCCTCTCCCGATAGACCGACCGACCATCGAAACCATCACAGTCGAGTCGGCGACTGCTGTTTCGCTTTCTTGGACAAGAGTAACCGGTGCAACGAGTTATGAAGTCCGATACAGTCTCGATGGCGGTAAAACTTGGATTTTGGGAACTACGACGACGGAAGATTTTACTACCATTAATAAACTTGCCGCCGACACGAACTATGTGTTCCAAGTCCGGGCGGTGAAGGCAGGCGGTGAGGTATCCCCGTGGTCGGAAGAGTTCGTTGCCGCGAGGACAGACCCCGCAGCAGCAGGTGCTGTCGCAGCGGCAAAGCCCAAGAAGGTCTGGGTGTCCAACGGAGTGAACAAGCCCAGCATCAGCACTGTTACGCTCAACGTAACCGGTGCTGCTGGTCAGGTAACCGCTTCGTACATCGTTTCTTGCACCTCCGATCCGATGTTAAAATTCTCCTATACCGTTGCAGTGGACAAGATATTCATCATCGGTCTGTCCCCAAAAACAAAATACACGTTTATGGTGCAGGCGGTGAATAAAGACGGCAATATATCCAGTGCCGTTACGGTCAAGGCGACAACGGTGAAGTATTCCGCCGTCAAATCGCTCAAAGTGGTCAAAGGAACGTCAACGCAAAACACCATTACGCTTACTTGGAATCCAGCGACAACAAAAGCAAAAACGGATGGCTATATCGTTGAAGTGTGGGATGCCAGCGGTCAGACTCTCATTAATCAACAAAGATTAGACGGTGCCGGCAAGACAAGTGTGACGGTTAATGGATTATCGGCTGGGACGAAATATACGTTCATTGTGAGAGCCACCGAGGGAGAACACATCTCCGCCGCCGCCAAAGTCAAAGCCACAACGTTGAAATACACTTCGGTTGCTGTATTGAGATACACGGGCAAAGACACTGAAGGAAAGGCTCTGCTGTCATGGAACGCAAGTCCGAACATTTTCACCACTGGTTACGAAGTTTACTATATGGTCGGTGGTGTCGAAACACTGCTAATCGATGGTTACATTGACGGCAGAACCAGCGTCGAAGATGGCAACGTTGACGGCATTACACGAGTTGGCGGTGCTTTTACAATGCCTGCCGGTTGGATTTCAGGAGACATCTTCGTTCGCGCTGTCATCAAAGACGGAGATATCCTGATTGCCACATCGCTGGCATCAAAGGTGAGAGTCACACTCTAAAAAACTTGCAATCGACAAAGAATATGGTACCCTGCTCTGCCGCCATGCTTATCCTTGGTGCCGGTCCGGCAGGACTCGCCTGCGGTATCATGTCCGCATTGTGCGGCGAAAAAGCGGTTGTTCTGGAAAAGAACAGTCAACCGGGAGTGAAACTGCGTCTTGCCGGTTCAGGACAATGCAATCTCACTCACGGCGGACCAACGGTGCGTTTTTTCGAGCATTACGGCGACGCAAAAAAATCCCGATTCGTCAAACCGGCTTTGTCCCGCCATTCAAATCATGACATTGTCCGCTGGTTTACAGAGGTCGGCGTTCCTCTTTTTGAGCGGGAAGACGGAAAAATCTTTCCCTGCTCTTTGCAAAGTGGCGATGTTCTTCAAGCACTCATCGATCAACTCGAGACCAACGGCGGGCTCCTCCGAACCAATGTCAAGGTTCATGCCGTTCGGCAAACCGAAAACCGTTTTTGTGTCGAAACCAATCAAGGAGACTTTACCTCAGATCGGCTGGCGATTGCGACAGGCGGAATGTCCTATCCGCAAACGGGTTCGACCGGCGACGGATACCGCTGGGCAGCGCAATTAGGACATCGAATTGTTCTCCCGCGCCCCGCTTTGACTCCGGTGATTGTTGACCACTATCCCTTTTCCGAAGCGTCAGGGCTTTCCTTCAAAAACGTTCCGATTGATGTTTATCGTCACGGCAAAAAAGTCCGGCAAGGGAGCGGCGACGTTTTGCTAACACATCGCGGTCTCTCTGGACCGGGAATCCTTGATTTGAGCCGTTACCTTGAACCGGAAGACGCACTCCGGCTGCCGATTTGCCCGAGTATCGATGCTTTCAAATTGGAATTGTTGTTCAGCGGCAAAAAATTGTTGAAAAATGCACTTGCACCGCTTGGTATTCCTGACCGATTCTTGCAGTTACTCTTCTCGGAACTTGAGATTCCTTCGGACACACCGGCAGCAGAGGTTGATCGTGAGACCCGAAAGCGACTGAAAAATGCGTTCGAGGGATTTTCGTTTGTTGTTCAGCGTCTTGGCGGTTTTGAGGAGGCGATGGCAACTTGCGGCGGCGTTGCATTGGAAGAGGTGAATCCGCGAACGATGGAGTCTCGGCTCGTTCCCGGTTTGTTCTTCTGTGGTGAGGTTTTGGACATCGACGGCGACACCGGCGGATACAATATTCAGTTTGCACTCTCATCGGGCTTCACCGCCGGAGGAGGATTGCAATGTTCCCTCTCCCCTTAATGGCTCTGATAAATTATTCCATCAAAAATCCATATTCATAGACTTTCGGTTCAATTTTTGCCGCCAACGTTTTCAGTGCCGAACGCAAATCGGCAATCAGGTTATTGTACGTCTCGTCCTCGGACTTATTATTCATCGTTCCCCTGTCATTGCGCCCTTGAAAATGTTCCCGAATGTCATACAGACTGGCATTCACATTACACTTCGGTTGCGTATGATAGTACGTCCAAAGTTTTCTGCCTGCCTTGAAAACGGCTTTGGCTTCGGCGGAAAATATCAGTTTTTTTGTCTTGTGTTCGTTAGAAAATAAATCCCCATTTGTACGTTCAATTTTTCCGGCGATGTAGTCGGTCATAAAGTTACTTTTGAATTTCCTCCGGGCATTGACTTCGGTTTCTGTAAACGGAATCCAGTGATTAACGCTGTATTGCGACGAGATGTTATTGTTGAATAACGTGTAAGCAAGGCAATCTGTCCGAAATTCCCTATCGGTTTTCCAACCGTCATTCGGATAAAGGAATTGGTCACGGTCATTGAGCCAGTCGGCGGGAATGACTTTGCGGACGGCAAAAGAGATTGCAACCTTTATCAAATTTTTGTTTGATATAAACACATGTAAACCGCCGCACTTTTTGTACTGTTCTACATTGTTAATAAAAACATTTCTTTGATGTTGAAAGTCCGGGGCAGCCGCTTCAAAATGTCCAATGGGGATGACATTTCCATTGCCGTTTCCGTTACCATTTTCTTTTGTGAACAACGTCAGAGGTTCTGATTTGTCAAAACAATGAAAAGTTTTTTTGCCTTCAAAACACCCATTGTTATCGTAAATATCTGCTGTTTTTTTCCTAAACAGCACTTTTTTTGAAGTATCCCAAATGAAAAAACCGATGGGAAATTTTCCTGAAACATTGTCGAATGTGGTGGCAGGAACCAAAAAAAGTTTTAGGAGGCTTGCCCGGAAACTATGCCGCAAATTTTTGAAGTTGCTCGATTGCAACACTTTCAATTTTGAAAAATGGGCGATCTTACAACCTCCGATCTCACAGTAAATTCTCACTAGAAATTGAGCAAAGACCTCATTGGACGCTTTCCCCAATATGTCTTTGTACCGTTCCTTTGTTTTGTGCAAAGCGGCAACGCCCGTTTTGTTTGCCCCAGTTCCAGACCGTTGCTTGATGTTTCCTCCTTCAGCATACGGCGGATTGATATAAATAATTAACTTTTTGCGTTTGTTTTCGTCCTCAATCACATCCCGCAAGTCTTCCGGGAGTTTGGAAAAATCGTCATTCAAAAAATCGAACTGAAAAACGTGGTCATCCAACAGGTTTGCTCCGTTTTCGATGCGTTGGTGCATCACGTCGACATCCGCTTGGTCAAGCGTGGAAGCCCAAACGTTGTACTTGTTGGTCAAACCAACCAACAGGTTGCCCGTCCCGGCTGCACAGTCCCAAACATAATACTCATCCTGCCAATTCACGCCCAGCGTGTCCACTATGTACTGCTGCGAAAGTTCCACCCAGATTCTCGGTGTGAAAAACGACCCCTTGCGCTCCCTTATATCTTGCGGCACGAGCAAGTCTCGACGTTCGATGATGTAATCCCAATACTCCTCGAGCGGCGGTCGTTCGTAGATTGCCCAAAATTGCTTGTGTGCCTTTTGGTTGTCCGTGAAATCCGCCTTCTTGGTGTTGAAAAAACCAGCATCATCAATTTTCCTGTCCAATTCGTAATGGTCGGATTTGAGCAACACGAACAATTTTTCTTTGAGCGTTTCGTTTTCCCGTGAGAGCAAATCGGCAAGATAAAATTCGCCGTCGTGAATGCCGGCTTTCTTCGCTCGATCCCAATCGACCGCAATGGTCGGCTTCACCACGTCCAGCCACCGATTGTAAATGCTGATGAAATTGTTTTTGTCAATGCGGGTTTTCGTAATATCCGACTTGCCGACAATAAAATTGTCGCGGATGAATTGTTTCAGTTCGCTTTCGTTTTTCTCGAAGTCGAAGGTATAGGTATTTGCCGTAGGTAGGTTGCCGACCCTTTCGAGCATGTTCTCGATCACCTCATGCACCTGTTTGAATTCGCGGGTATTGTGATTCGATGGTGCGATTTTCCAATTAAAATCGTTTTGATAGAAAATTTCCTGAACGGCATAGTAAGGGACGAAGGCGATTTTTTCCCGATCGAAGCAACCGAGAAACGGCGGCGGAGTGATTTTGTCAAATATCCTTGCCTTGCCGATGGTAAGAACGAGTTGCGTAAGCATTTCGCAAACGTCGGTTTGGGCGGCTTTTGCTTCTGCCCACAAAAAATACTGTCGTCTGTCTGCAACGGAAAAATCTATCTTTTCGATCACGCCGGTACAGTCGAATTTCCCGAAAAAGTCATGTGCAACCTTAATTTTCAATGACTCTTCTTGTATTTTTGGGTATTTCATAGCAGGCACTCACAAGATCGTACATCCGCTCGGGTATTATATCATACTTTCCCTTTTAATTTGCCCTCGTTTCAGGCGTTCAGGCAACGTGGAAATTGAGCCACCACCTTGATTTTGCATGTTTCCCCCTGTACAATATCACACTTATTTAACGATAAGAATGTTGAGGTCAGAGGGTATTATTCGAGTAAAGGTTCACAATGCGAAAAAAAAGTATTCAAACAGAGTTAACTGCCGTTCTCATCGTTGTTGCATTCCTTGGCATGACTGCCGTTTTCGTGTTGAGTTACATTGCCATGCGCAGCAATATTTTGGAGGAATTACTCGCCAAAACGCACAACGCGGCGACGGTGGAAGCCCAAAAAATTAACACATGGTTTGTACAAAACATCACCTTCACCGAAACCGTCGGAACGTCTCTGGCACAAATCAGTGACCGCGATTTGGCTCTGCAAATGCTCGTGCAACATGAAGCCGAAAATCCAGAGGACATTACCGTGTACATTGGTTTGTCCGATGACACCGGAATTTTTTCCAAAAATGCACCTGATTTTGCCAAATGGCACGCAACCCAGCGTGGCTGGTATAAGTCTGCAATGGCGGCAAAGGGAAAAATCGTCATTACAGCACCTTACCAGGACACTCTGACTGATCCGCCGGCGACGGTCATCACCATTACCAAAGATATGGGCAAATTCGGCGGTCTTGATGCGGCAGTCGGCATTGATTTAGACATAACAACAGTTGTCGAAACTATTGGTAAAATCGAAACACACGGCGGTTATGCGTTTTTAGTCGATCAAAATGGACATATCGTTGCCCACCCCGATGAACGGTTTGCACCGGTTGGAGATGATTTTTATGCGATCTCCGACACCGCACACCCAAACCATACGCCGGTTTATACGGAAATTTTTCCGGCAACGAAACCCGTGTACAGCCTTACAGATTATGACGGCGTGAATCGTTACCTCTTTCCGTGCATTGTTGATTCTTCCGGTTGGATACTCTACGCTGCAGTTCCTCATTCCGCCGTAGCAAAAACGATTAATCCTGACCTCACGACGATTGTTACCGCACTTTCATTTTTACTCGCTGCGGCAGTCGTCGTAGGTCTGGTGATCCGCCGCATGGTGGTAACACCGTTGGTGCAGGTTGTTGAGGCAGGCTCCAAAATTGCTCACGGAAATTTAGACGTTGCCCTCAAAGCGGACAGCGGAAATGAATTGGGACAACTTGTGGAGCAGTTTGGGTATATCATTGAGACATCAAAAATGCAGGCGAGTGTTCTCGAAGCCGTTTCACGGCGGGATTTCACTGTGCATATCGAACCAAGAAGTCCCAACGACACTATAAACATCGCTATCCAAACGATGATCGAGACGATCAACAAAGTGTTGCATGACATCATTGGAAGTGCAGACCAAGTCTATTCGAGTGCGCAACAGATTTCCGACGGTGCGCAGGGATTGGCACAGAGTTCATCAGAACAGACCGAATCGGTTCAGGAACTTGCCGCATCGACAACCAAAATAGCAACCCAAACAAAATCGAACGCAGGCATGGCGGAGCACGCTGCCAAACTTGCCGATACGATCAAGGAGAGAGCAGAAACAGGCAACCGCCAGATGAACGAAATGATGACTGCCGTTTCGGAAATCAATCAAGCCAGTCACAGTATCGGTAATGTAATCAAGGTGATTGACGACATTGCTTTCCAAACGAATCTGCTTGCGCTCAATGCCGCAGTGGAGGCGGCAAGAGCCGGTCAGCACGGTAAAGGCTTTGCCGTTGTCGCAGAGGAAGTCCGTAATCTTGCGTCGAAAAGTGCAGAAGCCGCACGCAATACCGGTGAGTTGATCGCTAATTCGATACAGAAGGCAGAGTTGGGGGCGCGTATCGCTCAGGAAACCGTTGCCAGTTTTGAAGTCATCGTATCCGGCATCAATGACAGCAGTCGAATCGTTTCGGACATTGCCAAGTCCTCGGAGGAGCAATCTTTGGGTATCGAAGAAATCCATAACAGTATTGACCATGTGGCGCATATTGTCGAGCAAAACAGTGTGACTGCCAAACAAAGTGCCGCCGCTTCAAAGGAATTAACCGAACAGTCCGTCCTATTACGGGAACTCACGTCGCAATTCAAACTACAAGGTGCAATATCTTGAGGTATTCACGCAACGTCAGGCTTTCGCCGGTAAGTTTTATACCACGTCTCCACCGGCGGACTTGTGTCCGTCGCCCTTTTGTTTGTTGCGCACTCTTACAATTGAGATTCTGTTTGTCATTTCCGCCCCCGATCAGGTCGAAGGCAAACTCCGGCGGGAATCCATAGAAACGGGATTCACGTCTTTCGTCTGGATTCCTGCCTTCGCAGGAATGACGGGATAGAGAACACAAAGACCACCGAGTTGTCGGTATATCTCTTTGAATTGGAGCGATGGATAATCCGGCAAATGATAGCACCTACTCTCTTCGCAAGTTGAGCGACGGTGACCGTTGCGATTGCCGGTGCCAATTTCGCCACGCCTCCTTGTCGAATCCAAAATTGACGCTTGTCAACTTACACAATGCCGATAGCACCACCGGATTTTCAATC
>Ga0082212_10008993_pt1 | contig 12933 bp, 5 predicted proteins | sample TergutNt197P3_FD_71548 | JGI IMG/M metagenome (GOLD analysis project Ga0082212, IMG submission 71548) | Neocapritermes taracua P3 segment gut microbial communities from Petit-Saut dam, French Guiana - Nt197 P3 | ecosystem: Host-associated > Arthropoda: Insects > Digestive system > Gut ... | reverse complement strand
CCGCAGGAGCATCTGGTCCTGGCGGTTAGAACCACCCGATCCTCCAAGAAGAGCGGCCATATCCAGCGCGGCCATGCCTATTTTTTCCGTGTGCTGGACCAGCACAATCGCCTCGGAAACGTAACGATCGGATGAAAACATCCAATAGCCCAGGGTCAGCAGGGCAAGGATGGCAATGGCTCTGCGCAGCCACCGGAATGTCGAGCGGACGCGCGAAGCGCCTTTGTCCTGACCGCCGGATGCGTCCACTTCACGCGGGTTGACGGCAATGGCCGCCCGCAGCAGCCGCAACAGCTCGCGAACGCGCGAAGCGCCTTTGTCCTGACCGCCGGATGCGGGCGAAAGCCCGGTCCGCGCCGTGTCTGTTTCCCGTATTGGCGTCATCGCGTAATGCTTTCCTTATACGTGCACAGCGCGTCATCAATCTGGTCGAACCATACAGCCTTGCCGCCGCCAAGCCAGATTCCGGACTGGCAGAAGGTCTTGAGCGTGGACTCATCATGGGACGTCATGATGATGCTGGCCTGGTCCGCCAGTTTCCTGAAGGCGTCAGCGGCTTTTTTTCTGAAGGCCGCATCCCCGGCGCTGGTGACCTCGTCGGAAATGTACACATCAAAGTCGAAGGCCAGTGACAGGGCGAATTGCAGGCGGGAGCGCATCCCGGAAGAATATGTATGCACCGGATCTTCAAAAGCCGCGCCCAGCTCGGCGAAATCCTGGATGCGTTCAAGACGCTGCGCCAGATCGCCGTGGTGACCATGAATGCGGCAGATGAACCTGGCGTTTTGCCGTCCGCTGAGCGTGCCTTCCAGCCCGCCGTTGCCCATGGGCCAGGATACGCGGCAGCGTCTTTCCACCCGCCCTTTGTTGGGGTAATCGGCACCGCCGATAATCCGCAGCAGGGTTGATTTGCCCGAGCCATTGGCGCCGATGAGCCCCACGCTTCGCCTTGCCGGAATGTTGATATTGACGCCGCGCAACACCCACGGTCCCATGCCGCGCCGGGTCATATAGCGCTTATGCACGTCTTCCACTACGATCATTGCATCACCAGCCTGGTTTCATAGGCGCGGTACAAAGCCATCCCCAAAAGGACAAGGCACAAGGCCCACAGGTACAGGTAACCGAGACTCACCCCGGGCGTGGCCTGGTAGTTAGCGAAAAAACCCGACCGGGCGGCTTCAAGGCCGTGCGCAACAGGATTCAACAACAGCCAGTCGCGGTACGGCGGGGGAATGGAAATTATGGGCATGATCACGCCTGAAACCAGATACAAAGGCATCAGGATGATCTGCAAAATATGGCTCGTTTCCGGTACGAGTCGCATAAGCACTGACCCGACAAGGCCGTAGCCCAGGCCAAGCAGCCATAGCCCGGCCACGGCGGCCATAACAACCAACGGATCGTGAGGTAGCGGATTGCGCCCCAAAAAGACCGTCGCAAATAAAACAAACAGGGCGATAAAGAGCATCAAAAAGGCCTCAACTCCGGCCCGTACAAAAGACACGTCAAAGGGTCGCACCTGGCGGAAAGCAAAAAACGCCCGGTTGCAGTCAATGGAGTGCATGGTCTGCACAGCGGTGCGCCGGAACAGAAAAAAGGACAGCATGCCCACCATGATCCACAACATGACGTCGACTCCACCCATGCTTCTTCTACGCAGGACTGTCCACACGAAGGACATGAATGCGATATGCGTGATCGGCTCCACCGCCAGCCACGCCCATGCGGCCCGCATGCCGAAAAGCCGATCCAGGGTCTCGCGCAGAAAAATCGCGTGCCAGACTCGCAAAGTAGTGGAAAAGGGATTGGCCATGCGCGTCATGATCATTTTTCGAGAGCCTTGATCAGGACGGTGGTATTTATTGCGGGCGCAATCGCAATGCCGACAAGCCGCAGAAATTTTTCCAGCTCGGCTGCCGTGGCGTTCGCCACATATATTACATCGCGATCCTGGACGGGAAAATTCTGGGTCACGAAAAACGAAGCCGGGTCGCGAAAATCCACCCGGTAGACTACGGGCTTCGTGCCGCCGGTTACCTCCACTGTGTTGTCGTCGGCAAGCAGGCGAGCGTTTTCAAAGCGGAACAGAAACACTCCCCGCTCGTCGGAGCGGCTTTCGTTAAGCCCGCCGGAACGGGCCAGGGCCTGGGCCAGCGAGATGCCCTGTGCCTCAAAGGGAATTTCCTGGTTGCTCCCCGCGGCGCCGAACACGGAAAAACTTTTTGGCTGGAACAACGCCGTCACCACATCGCCGGGCATAAGGAGAATATTCTGCGCGGGGTCGCGTATGATAAGGTCCAGCGGCATGGCAGCGGTGGCGGACTTGCGCGAGAGTTGCACCGACATGCGGGTGACGGGATGCGCAATCCCGCCCGCTCCGGCAATGGCGTCCAGAAGCCGTTCCCCTTTAGGCGTAAGGGGAATTTGCGTGCTGCGCGCCGTGTCGCCGATGACGGTCGCCCTGGACGCGTTATTCTCGACGACGCGCACAATCACCTGGGGCTTATTGGCCTGCCTTTTCAGCCGCTCCGTTATTTCATCCTCGATCATGCGTACTGATCGCCCGGCCACGGCAATGCGGCCTACAAAAGGCATGTTTATCTGGCCGTCTTCCATGACCATTTGCGGCGGCAGCGTCTCGGCGCGCGTGGCTTTCGTTCCCACTTGAACGCCCATTTCGGCGCTGCCAAAAAGCATGGGTGGCGGCGCTTCCCAGATCGCCACTTCGACGACGTCGCCCGGCAGGACAAGATACTCCAGGGGGCTTTCGAGGCTGAACACATCGGAAAACCGGTCGATTTTATAAGCGGCCATCAGTCGCCTGGTGAACGCGTCGTCGACGTTTACAAGGGTTATGCCTTCCAGGTTGTCTGAAGTCTCCGCCCGCTGAACCTCGCGACGGCTCGGCCCGTGGGCAGGCATGGCAGCGCAGTTGGAAAATACAGCGGCCAAAAGACCCAGCCCAAGCAGGAGGCGCAAACGGTAAAAAACGCTGCTTCGCCTCATCGGTTTGCTCCTTCAACGCGCCAGGCGTATAAGCGTACGGCAGGCATCCCGTATCCCCTGTTCACTGTGTTCGGAGGAAAGAAAGAAGCGCAGGCGCGCGGCTTTTTCCTCTACCGCCGGATGAATTATCGGCTGCGCGTTGATCCCGTTCTCAAATAAGCGATTGGACAGGGTGACCGCCTTTCGCGAACCGCCCAGGATCACGGGAACCACGGAAAAGCCCCGGGACGTTCCCGTATCCAGTCCGCCTTCGCGCACAAGCCGCAAAAACAACTGCCCCCGCTCCCTCAGTCGCAACGCCCGCTCCGGCTCGCGCAGCATGACGCGCAGGGCCGCAAGTGACGCGGCCGCCAGCGGCGGCGATACGCCCACGCTATACACAAAACCCGATGCGGTATGCCGCAGAATGTCCGTCAACGTCTTTGTTCCGGCAATATAGCCCCCGCAGCCGGCCAGCGTTTTGCTGAGTGTGCCCATCCAGATGTCCACTTCCGTTCCGGGCAGACCGTAATGATCCCTTATGCCACCCCCCGATTCGCCGAGCACGCCCAGGGCATGGGCTTCGTCCACCATTAAAAAGACCTGATGGCGTTTTTTAACGGCAATCAGCGCTGGAAGGTCGGGGATGTCGCCGTCCATGCTGTACAAGCTTTCCACAACCACGAGCACACGCTCAAAACGCGGGCGCAGTTCGCCCAAAAGCGCGTCCAGGGCGGAAATGTCGTTGTGGGCGAAGGAGCGCCGGCAGGCTCCCGACAGCTTAATCCCTTCCAGAACGCTGTTGTGGATGAGGCTGTCGTGGACGACGAGATCTCTGGGCCCGAAAAGCGTGCTGATGACCGCAACGTTGGCGGCATGGCCGCTGACAAACACCAGGCAATCGTCAACCTCGTAGAGTTGGGCCAGGGCTTCTTCGAGCCAGCGTTGCACAGGCCGTTCACCCGCCACAAGGCGGCTGGCGGAAGCCGACGTGCCGTACGTTTCAATGGCCTTTACGGCAGCCGCGTTCACCTCGGGGTGTCCGACCAGCCCCAGGTAATTGTAATGGGAAAAATTTATGTATTCCTTTCCGCCGATTCGCGTTACAGGGCCGGATACGCCTTCATGGGTTTTGAAGAACGGATTGGCGATACCGAAATGATCCGCCGCCGCTTCAAGCAGGCGGGTGTGTTCATAGCCGGGATGATACCTGAAACTGAGAGGCTCGGAAGGTGTTCTTCCCCCGTTGCGCCCGCTCAAAGCTCTCTCGTCCGCATCGTGGCAACTCTGGGCCTTGCGTCCGAGCACCCGGTTGAGAAGTTGCGCCGACGACTTGAATCCGGAATCCGGCACGCGCATCATGAGGTTTCTTCCGCGGCGCCGCTTGCTTGCGCGGCTATGGCGGCCAGCTCGTTGTCCGTAAATGCTTCCCCGTGGATGTCGGCGATCTCTTTGACGCTTTTGGTCGCCTTGTCTTCCTCTGCGTCTTTCTCTGCGTCTTCCCCGTTCGTCAGCCTGGCCGTTATCCGGGCCGCGATTTTGTCGATGGTTGGAGCGTCCTGAAGCATCATGGCCGGCAGGCGTATGCCGAAACGTTGTTCCAGCCCCAAGGCAAGCTCCACAGCCATAAGGGAGTCCATCCCCAGTGATTGCAGCGCGCGCCCTGGTTCGATGCTTTCCGCCCGCAGCGACAACACCCGCGCGACTTCGTCAATAATCAGGCCTCGCGCGAGTTCCGTGATTTCGTCGCGGGTTTTTCCGGCAATCATGGCCTGGATGTCAAGGGAATCATCCGCGACCGCCGCCGCGCTTGCGCCTCGTAACACAAGAGCGAAGCGGGTTTTTTCGACGCGGGGCAGCATGCGGCTTATGGCGCCCCATTCGAGATTGGCAAGAATGCGCGGACTTCCATCGCCGGTAAGGATGGGGCCAAGCCGCTCCAGGGCTTCGGCGGATGCGAGGGCCGGACGTCCCAGATGCTGCTCAAGGCTTTTTTTCACCGATTCCCGCCGCTCCAGATAGCCTGTATCGCCTATCGGCCCCCAGGCGACGCAGGCAGCCGGCAAGCCCATGCGGCGGCGCAGCAAAACCAGCCCCTCCAATCCCGTATTGGCGGCCACATAATTGGCCTGTCCGGGGTTGCCCAGCGCCGCGCTCACCGAAGAGTACAAAATAAAATGTTCCAACGGGTCGTTTATGGTGGCCTGGTGCAAATGCCATGCTCCATAAAGCTTGGGAGACAGCGCCGCCTCCAGGCTTTGGGCGTCGAGGCGCTCCAGGATGCGATCGTCGTATACCGCTGCCGCGTGAACTATGCCCTTGAGCGGCGGCATGGTTTCGCGCGCGCGCCGGACCAGGGCGGCGACCTCTTCGGCATCGGCCATATCGCACGACTTCGCGCATGCCCGCACTCCGAGAGCGGCAAATTCCGCGATAATATCTTCCGCGCCGGGGGTTTTATCGCCGCGACGGCTCACAAGCACAAGATGACGCGCGCCCAAATCAGCCAGCCTGCGCGCCGTGGCCAGTCCAAACCCGCTTAATCCGCCGGTGATCAGCCATGTGCAGGCGCCGTCAAGCGCTGGTTGAGAGGAACTATCCTCTTCGGGAACGGGGACAGGAGGAACTTTGTCGAAGGAAACAACTATTTTGCCCACATGCCGCGACTGCTGCATGGTTCGAAACGCTTCCAGCGCCTGGTCGGCCGGGAACGCCAGGCTCGGCAACGGAGAGAAAATTCCTTCGCGGAACAGGCCCATGACTTCCTTGAAAACGTCGGCCGCCAGCCGTGGGCGGCCTATAAGCAACTGGTCGACATCGACGGCGAAGTAGGTGATGTTATCCTTGAACGGGCGCAGGCCCAAAGTGGTGTTTTCCACAAAGTCGCGCTTGCCCAGTTCTATGAAGCGGCCGAAGGGTTTGAGCGTGGATACGCTGCGGCGCATTGCTTCTCCGGCCAGGGAGTTGAGCACCACGTCCACCCCCGCGCCGTTTGAGGCGGCCAGGACATCTCGCTCAAACGCCAGGCTGCGCGAATTGAAAACATTGCGGACGCCGAGCAAGCCGAGAAGATCGCGTTTTGCGTCGCTTCCAGCTGTGGCGAAAATTTCAGCCCCCAGGTGGCGAGCAACCTGAATGGCCGCAAGGCCTACCCCCCCGGCGGCGCCGTGAATCAGCAGTTTTTCGCCCGGCTGCAGCTGCGCGAGATGCTTCATTGAATAATACGCTGTAAAAAACGCCGTCGGCGCCGTAGCCGCCGTCGCTGGGTCCCACTGCTCCGGCAGACGCGTCACCGCGCGGGCGGGAGTAATCACATGGCTGGCGAAACTGGCCGGGGCGAACCCTACCACGGCATCGCCCGGCTCGAAATCCCGCACTCCGTCCCCCACCTTCGTAACAACGCCGGAGAACTCGATACCGAGATTTGCTCCGGCAAAACCATTTTCCACCGCATAGCCGGGCAAAAAACCCATCGCCAGCATGATGTCGCGGAAATTGAGACCCACGCACAAAACCCGCGCTTCGATCTCGTCGTGAGCGGGTACGCTTTCGCCCGAGGCTCGCCAGACAAGATTGCGCAGCTGTCCCGGCGCGGCGCAATCCAGACGAAAGCGCTCGCAACGCTCCAGGTCTGGCGGAATATCCTCAGCGTCTTCACGTAACATAAGCGCGTACCTCGCAAGAGGCGCGAGCAGAATTTCGTTGCATCCGTCCGGGCGCAAAAATTCTTTTTCCAGCCTGTCGATCATGGCCGCGTCGGAAAAACCGCCGGGCGCGTCCACGAGCGTACAGCGCAAAGCCGGGCATTCGTTCATCACGACGCGCCCAAAACCCCATACCGCGCACTGGGCCGGACTTGGCGTTCCCGATTCGCGCGAATCCACCGGCGCGCCACCCTTGGTCACAATCCACAGGCGAGGCGCGGCTTCGTTCAAACTGGCAAGTTCCCGCGCATGGTTCAACAGGGAGGATACTGTGTTGTGGGCGGCATCCGGCGCGTCGTCAGCGCCGCGCATGAACGCCACATGGTCAAAACCTGCGACGCTTGCCTCTTCCCCGCCATGGACGACCACGACCCGCTGCCCCATGACCTGCAAGCGTTCACGCAATCCCGCCGCCATGCCGGCGGAGGCGGTGTCGGCCAGCAGCAGCCATGCGGCAGCCGAAGGCATCGGCAGCATCACCTCTTCCTCTTGCGGCCGTTTGGCCAGGACGATGTACGCTCCCTCGGCAAGTTCTCCGGCGGCCGGCTCGGTTGATGTCCGACTATCGACAAACCCCTCGTCGACGAGCGCGCGATCCCACGCCGAAGGCGCAAACAAAGACGACGCATGTTCTTTTGGGTTCGCCGCGTCTTCCCGCCACCATGCCGGATCGAGTCCTTCCAGAAAATCCGCGCTCCAATCCGGGTAACGCTCCGCCAAAAGTAAAAGGCCGCCCGGCGCTGTTTTCAGCCTGACATCCGCGAGAGCGGCGCGAACATCATCGGCTCGATGGAGCACATGGCGGAGGATGACGACGTCAAACAGCTCCGGAAGGTCCGCCCCGCCGCCGGTAAGCTCCCACTTCGCGGCTTCAAACCCGATCACGCTTACGGCGATATGTTTTCCGTAACGGGTTACAGCCTGTTCAAAACCTTCGGGATCGGACAGGGCCATCACATGCTGGAACCTGTCTTCGGCAAGAACGCTCCTGAGAGTTTCCGTCAAATCATCGGCGAAAGCGGAAATTTCCAGAACGCGCAAGCGGCGCCCTTCCGGCCAGCCGCCCGCGATCCGGGCGATGACGTCTTTTATGGCCGCGCCGGCACCGAGGTATGCCGGATCGGCTCGCCGCAGGGCGGTCAGCACGTGATCCTGCCTGATTTTTTCCAGAAGATCTACTCCGTCGATTCGCCCGGAAAGAACGTCTGCCAGGCGAAGCCCAACGCGCCCCAACGGAATCAGTTGCGCCAGGCATTCCGGCGCGTCCCGCAGGAGGCCCCGCCAAATTTCGCATGAGGGAAGGATATCCTCGCTTTCCACGACGACCAGGCGATCTCCTTCCATGCGCAAAAGGCCCTCACTTAACAAAAGGCGCTTCATCCATTGCGCATATGGAGCGTCAGGCGGACTCCATCCCCCGGACCTGTCGTCGAGCAGAGAGCGAAAGGCCTCCTGGGCGTATGACAAAGCCATTGCTTCCAAAAAGGGCAGGGTTTGCGCGTACCACTTTTCGCGCTCATGTCCGCTATCGGCCAGGGCGGTCTTGAGACGTTCGGCCAACTCCTCCGTGGCCGGCATTTGGGCGAACAGACATTCGGACGGATGGGGAGACAGCCAGGGCACGGTTTTCCATGACGATATCCTGGCTTTTTCAGATCTCGCTGGAGAAGCGGCCTTAAAACGGCATTCGGAAGCCCTGGCAACAAGGTTGCCGGCCTCGTCAAGCATCTCGAAATCCGCTGTCAGGTAACGCGGTCCGCCGCGCCGGACGCGGGCGCGTATGAGGCTTATGTCTCCCTGGCGAAACCGTTCAACCCGGCCTGTGCCCGAGGGCAGAAAGACCTCGCCTGCCTTTAACCCGGTATCGTCCGCGTACAACGCAAGTAGCGAATGAAAGCAGGCGTCCAATGCGGCCGGAGACAGACAACAGGCGTCCCGATAATCCATGGCGGCATCGCGGTGAACTTCAAGGCTGTCGCCGGCAGCATGCACGGACTTCACGGTTCGGAACGCGGGACCATATTCCAGGCCCAGCGCCTGGGCCATGGCGTAAAGCCTTGCACCGTCCGTGCGCGTCGCGGCATCGGGCAATTCGGTCATGCGAGCCGAAGGCACGCGGTCCGTAGTCGAGAGCACGCGCCCGGCCGCGTGTTGCGTCCATTCTCCAGCCTCAAGACGCGGGCGGCTCATTATGCGGAAAGAACCGTCGCGCGTATCGAGATGACAGCGCACGCACTGCGCGCGGTCGCCGTCAAACACCATGGGCACGGCAATATCGAGAAATTCGACAACCAGGTGTTCTCCGCCTAACCACGCCCGCGCGGCGGCCAGAGCCATTTCCACATAGCACGCGCCGGGAAAAACGACGGCGTCACCCACCTTGTGGTCGTTTAACCATTGCTGGATAGCGGGATCCAGAATGTTCTCCCAGGTCGTTTCCACAACATCCAGGCGCCACCCCAGCAGAGGATGGGCGCGCCGCTGCTCAAGCCGGCGTTCAGCGGTTTGCGGATGCCAATAACGCTCCTTCCGCCACGGATAAGTCGGCAGGCTTACGCGGACGCCTTTAGCGGGAAAAAACGCACCAAAACCCGGATGATTTGAGGTCGCATGCACCCGCATGGCTGTTTCGACAATGCGGTTTATTCCGGGATCGTCGCGCAACAAGCTGGGAAAAACACGCGCTTTTGCGTCGAAAGCGGTCGCGCATTCGCTGATGTAGCGCCGCAGGACAGCATTTGGGCCAATTTCCACAAATACCCGACACCCTTTGGCCAGCAATACGTTCATGGCGTCATGGAAGCCGACCGGGCAGCGGACGTTGCGCCACCAGTACTCGCTGTCTAACTCTTCGCCGGAGAGGATCTCTCCTGTAACCGAGGATACAAACGCGGCGGATGTGGATTGGGAGGGAGACAGCCCTTTTAGCTTTTCTCGCAGCGTGTCGCGGATCGCGTCCATGCTTTTGCTGTGGAACGCGTAATCAAGGTCCAGCGGGCGAAAAAAGCGCCCCTGGGCCGTCGCTTGTTCGCCTATGCGCGACAAATTCTCCATGCCGCCGGATAAAGTGACGTTTTGGGGGGAGTTGATGCCGGCGATTTCCACATCATCTATGCCCAGGTCTTCGATCAACGCCTGGGCTTCTTTTTTCGAAAGCCCCGCGGCGGCCATGCGCCCCGATCCTCTGGTCAGCTCCTGCGCCTGGCTTCTGGCGCAGATCACGCGTATGGCCTGTTCCCTGTCAAGCGATCCGGCGGCCCAGGCCGCCGCAATCTCGCCCACGCTGTGCCCCATGACCGCTTTGGGAACAATGCCGTATTCCCGCAGAAGCATGGTTACGGCAAGCTGAATGGCGAACAGAAGAGGCTGGCTTACGGTTGTATCGTCAGACAAATCCGGGCGATCATCCCGCAAGGCTTCCAGCAGCGAGAAACCGGTCAGCGGGCGCATGCAGGCGTCCAACTCCTCCATGACGCGGACAAAAACAGGGGATTCGTCAAGCAGGGCGCACCCCATTCCGGACCACTGGGCGCCGTTTCCAGAGTAGATGAAGGCTATATCGCCGCTTTCCGGCAGGGCCTCTTCCATAAAAGCGTCGGTTGACGCGCCGTTGTCGGCAAACTGGCACAGCGAATCAATAATCGCCGTGGGAGTGGCTCCATGGACCACGAGGCGTTTTTCCAGGCAATCCCGGTGGAAGGCGGCGGTATAGGCAATATCGTAGTAGTCCGCCGACGATGCATTCTTCAGAAATCCGGCATACTCGCCTGCCAGAGCGCGCAGCGCGGCGTCCGTCGCGGCTGACAGCCGCAGCGGCGGGACGGGAATGGCGTCGGCGCGCTTGCCGGTGGCGGGCGCATGAAATTCCCGCACGATCACCTGGGCGTTTACTCCCCCGAAACCAAAGGAGTTCACAACAGCGGTGAGAGGCTGTCCGTCATTTCTTTCCAGCGGCGTATATTTATCGACATATCGCAGGTTGAGGCCGCGAAAATCAATCTGGGGATTTGGCGTATATGTGAACGGCGCCGGAGGCAGCGCGCGATTTTTCAGAGCAAGCACGGCTTTGATCAGTCCGGCTACACCCGCCGCCGGTTCCATATGGCCCAGGTTGGCTTTGACCGAACTGATAAACAGGGGACGGCCGCGCCCTTTGCCATAGACCGTTCCGATGGATGCAGCTTCCACGGGATCGCCGACGGCTGTGCCGGCGCTGTGGGCTTCGACAAAATCGACCTGGCGTGGATCAATGCCGCTTCCGGCCGCCACCTCGCGCATAAGTTCAGCCTGCCCGGCCACGCTTGGGATGGTGATGCCCGTTTTGCGAGCGCCGTCGGTATTGATGCCGCCGGCCACGATCACGGCATGAACAGGGTCGCCGTCCGCAAGTGCCTGCGACAGGGGTTTCAGCATAAGAACAGCGGCGCCTTCAGAGCGCACATACCCGTTAGCCGCCGCGTCAAAAGGCCGGCAATGACCGTCCGGCGACAGCATTGAGGCTTTGCTGAAACCGATAAAGCCATAGGGATGCAGCAGCAGGCTGACTCCTCCGGCAAGAGCGACGGGAATCTCGCCGGAATGTATGGCCTGGCACGCGTAGTGTAAAGCCGCCATTGAAGAAGAACAGGCTGTATCTATCGCTAAAGACGGGCCGCGCAAATCAAAAACGTAAGACAGCCTGTTTGCGGTTATGCTGACCGCGCTACCGGTCATAGAGTGAGCGGATATGCTCGCCAGATCTTCAAGTTCGTACAGATTATAGTCATGGCTGGATATGCCTATATAGACGCCACACCTGGAACCCCTAAGCGATCTGGAAGGGATTCCCGCGTTCTCCATCGCCTCATAAGACAATTCCATTAAAAGACGCTGCTGGGGATCAAGCCCGGCCGCTTCACGCGGTGATATGCCAAAAAAGCCGGCATCAAACAGATCAATATCCTCAAGGATTCCGGCGGAAAAGGTAACACTTCGCCCCGGCTCGGCCCTATCGCAATGCTGTAATTCCTGAACAGGCCAACGTTCTTCAGGAATGCGCGTGACGTAGCTTTTTCCCTTTATCAAAGCATCCCAAAATGTTTGCTCATCCCGGATATTACCGGGAAAACGGAACGCAAAGCCGACTATGGCGACGCCGGTTTCGGAATTTTCTTTTATATCGCCCCGTCTCGTTTTCAGATGAAACCTCGCTATCTTTGATTGTTAAAGCTACATACACATGAAATTATGCCGAGAACATTGCAGCCTCAAACCCGTTTTTGAATACTATATGATGAAGAGTCTATCGGAATTCCTACACACCCCCAGTAGTGGTAGCTTATGGATCACAGAAGCTGGGGACTCGCTGTAGGTTCTATATCTATTGTGAAAACGTCGGATGCTGCTCAACTTAGATTGACGACGTTATTAGCGCGGAAAACCTTGTATCAAAAAACGCAATGGATATAAAAGTAACGCAATATGGATCACAAGGCAAGCCTTATAAAATATAGATGCGTTATTTTGATGACAAGGGCAATACGTAGTGAAATAAAGAGGTTTCGCCTTCCTGGATCAGGATCAAGCACCAATAACCCACAATGTAGTGGACTTCCTGAATCTGTAGCCAAGCTTACAGGTTATACAGACATTGAAATGGCAAAAATCGTGCTTCGTGCGCCGGGTTGCCTTAAAACGCGCCACGCTCGTAACAGATTGATGCTATGCAAAGGAAAGCCAACTATCACCCAAAAAATGCTCGTCAAAACTTCCATCAAAAATTTTTTGTTGGCATTTTTGTCGGCACATCAATAACTTCATTCGATATTTCTTAAATTTTATGCGTAATTACAAGCATTTTCGGTGCTGTAGCCCATCCTGAAGTCAAAACCGTGGCTTTCCTGTAAATATGGAAGCCCCGGTTTTCGTTTCAGGAATGATCGTCCGCCGTTGCCGGCCTTTGATGATTATTTCCACCTCCTGAAAGATCGCTTCCAGAAACTCTGGGTATGCTTTCTCCATAGGCTCCGTCATCGTCTCGCTGAATGTGACCAGATCCAGAACTTCGACGGCGAATATATGGATCTCTTCTTCCGCCGGAAGTTTTATCCCCAGCCGCCGACCAAGCTCCATAGCGGTGGCAAAATTTACATCGTGAATATTGCTGAGGTTCATCGTTTCGCGCAGCGCGGCCGACGTGAAACGATGCCAGTCGCCGGGAATGCTACCGGCGGTGCGAATCGAATCGAGGATTATTGCCCGG
>Ga0082212_10008992_pt1 | contig 12934 bp, 6 predicted proteins | sample TergutNt197P3_FD_71548 | JGI IMG/M metagenome (GOLD analysis project Ga0082212, IMG submission 71548) | Neocapritermes taracua P3 segment gut microbial communities from Petit-Saut dam, French Guiana - Nt197 P3 | ecosystem: Host-associated > Arthropoda: Insects > Digestive system > Gut ... | reverse complement strand
GAAACAGCCACTTTTGCCTGCGGTTTTGTGCATGAAATGCTGGATGTGTCGATAAACAAGGTGGATATTTTCGCCAGGCAGATAAACGCGACCGGAGACGCCGGAGCGACAGCCGCCGGGTTTTCCTGTTATCTCTTAGCCGGAGAATCCAAAAGCGTAAAGGATATAACCATATCCGTTAAGGAATCCATACTTGCCAGACAGCAATCTGACGGAACCGAGGTGATCACCGGAGCTTACGGATTCGCTCAGTTGTTTGACAGTTTGAGTACTTCGCGTATTACAGTCGGCTCAATAGCCGCAGAGAATAAAAATCTGTCTGTCAGATATAATTTCATGACCGAAGCGGCGGGTTTCGGAGAAGTTTACAACGGAGCTGCCGGCAAGGTTTCCGGTAACACCCTTCGCGTAAACGGCGGAATAACGGCGTCCTCCGCCGGTCAGTTAAGCGTGAGCGGAGGTTATCTCTGTGATTCCGAACTTTTTTCAACCAAAAATAACATAATAGAAGTTCTTGGTAATATGACAGCCAAGGGCGGCAGCCTGGCGATTCAAGGTCCTTATGACACGGATGCCGTGCGTATTTCAGGCTTTTCTCTCGGAACCGCCTATGTCGACGCCGCTGAGGACAGACTTTTTGTATCGGGTATTATAAGCGCCGAAGCCGGCGAAAAAGGAAATATCAGCTCCGCCGGGTTTACATTGAAAGGGAATAACATCTCAAGAGCCACGGTATTGATTGGCGGTATGACCGCTAAAGCGTCGGAAGGGAAGGTTTCGGTTTCCGGGTTTTCAACAGAAATAGCTGAAAACGCGATTCAAAAAAACAACTATATCAGAGTTGACGGCAATATTGAGGCTGACGGGTTTGAAGACCTGTCGGTCGCGGGTTACTCTGCCGACAGGCTGGATAATGGCGCGGCGGTACTTGATTCTACCGTCAATGTCAGAAAAAATATAAAAGCGTCATCAGCTGGGGAAACTCCTGAAGTCTATATCGCCGGGTTTATCAAAGAGGCGGCGGACGCTCAGTTGCTGCGTAACACGGCGGTGATATCCGGGAATATTGAAATAACTGGTTCTGCACCGAAAGACGCGATTTCTCAGGCAGGAGTTTTTATCTGCGAAGCCGCGGGCGGCGAGATACAAAATAACGCCGTCTTGTTCACAGGAAACATAAACATCGATTCAAGACTAAAAGGTTATGCTGCGAAATCCAACTTCGCCGCCGTGCTCTCAGGCTCAAAACTGACGGGAAACGCGATATTCGGTCCTTGCGGCCTGGAAAAAAGTCCGAAGGATTTTCTCGTCGGAGCACTTAAACCCATAGATGAAACGTACTCTGTTACCGAAAATGTATATGTGGCGATGCTTGGAGACGAGAGGGTCTCTCATCCTCTGGATTTCACCATGGCTGGGGGAAAACCTGTTGTATCTCCTAAGGAACTGACAAGACCCCTGCCGGCGTTAACTTCAATCATGAAAACAGAAGCGGTATATGAGCTGTCGGATAAACGCGAAGGTACATTATCATTTTCGGAGAATCAGCGCGGAAGCGTAACTTCAGTAAAAAACGCTAATGTTGTAACACTTACGCGTAACAATCTCATGGGCAGTTCCGACGAACTTTTGCCCTACGTCACAGTGTACAGCAAAAACAATGCCGGAACTGTTGTACGCGACATAATCGGAACGCAGTCCCCGCAAATAAAAACCATTTCGGGAATTGTTTTTTACGATAACAATAATAATGGCAGATTTGATTCCAATGACAGTTATCTGCCCAGTATAACCATTGAAGTTGCGGTAAAAGGAGTCACGGTAAAAACCGTTAACACAAACAATGCCGGTAAATACTCTTTTTCACCTCCGTTGGTTTCCGCCGTAGCCGAAGATTATTATCTCAATATTAAAATGCCCGAGCGATATATTGCAAGCAAACACAGCGTCAATAAGTTCAGAGACGGAACATATGTCATAGCTGATATAAAGTACGGCAGCAATTATGATAATATAAACGGAGCTCTGACAATCCCGAAGGTTTATACTGTTGATTTTATTGTTAACGGCGGAAGCGCTGTCGGAACTCAGAACGTGAATGAAAGTTCAAAGGTGACGCGTCCGTCCGATCCTTTGAGAGAGGGCTATGTTTTCGGCGGATGGTATTCCGATTCCGGGTTCGCTGCATTATATGAATTCTCTAATCCGGTTTTTGAGAATCTCATGCTCTACGCGAAATGGGTGGAGATACCGCGTGATATAATCTTTTCAGTCAGCTACAACGCCGGAGCCAACGCCGCCGGAAAACTACCCGAGACGTCGCTGTTCGCTGTCGGCGATACCGTTGAGGTGTCCAGGATGACGCCGGTTCGCGAGGGTTATCTGTTCTCCGGTTGGCAGTCGGATTATGATAACGCAGTACTCAATGCGGGAGAAAAGTTCAAAATGCCGTCCTCAGACGTGGGGCTGACCGCTCTTTGGGAAGCAATGGAAATGACCTTCACCGTAACATTTGATACCGCCGGCGGAAGTGAAATCAAACCTGTTTACGGAGTAAAATACGCGGGAAAAATATCCGAACCCGAGACCCCTTCGAGGAACGCCTATACCTTTGACGGATGGTTTACGGACGAAACCCGCAATATAAGCTGGGACTTTTTCAACGACAGCGTCATGAACGATATGATACTTTACGCGAAATGGAATTATAACGGAGCGGACTATTTTTCACCCGGAGGCAGCACAAGCGTTATCAAAGATCAGGGCTTCCCGCTTTCGGGAATAGAATCTGGCAGATGGGGTTTGGCTAACCTTATATTCGCCGTGACCTGCATTATTCTCGCAATTGCTATGACGTCAAAAGCAATCAAAGGGTTTTCTCCGCGGGAACAAACGCGGTCAATAATTAAGGTTCTGCTCTCGTTTTTGGGTATAGCTGTGGCGATAGCTTCAAGTATCTTTTTCCTTGCTACTGCCGAGTTTCCGAAAGGAATAGCGGTCATAGACCGCTGGACCTGGGTCATGGTGCTGCTTGCCGCCGCTGAAATAATCTTTCTGAGCGGCTTTAAAAAACCAAAAGAAGAGTAAATAAATTCTACTCAATGACGGAGTTGAAGATTTCCGTGACTGCAGAGACGTCGAGCGGCATATAACCGCTGACAAGCGTACCTCCGTTGGCGTCCATACAACGTTTTATTATCATATTTAAATCGGTTTTCGGAAGACCGAGTTCGCGTAAGGTAAGCGGCATCCCCAATGATCTTATCCAGGCGCGGAAACGTTCGAGACCGTCGAGGGCGGTTGCCTTAGGGTCGGCGATATCCGGGAAGGCTCCGAAAACCCTTACGCCGAGTTGCGCAACGCGCGCGACCTGAACCGGATTTCCGGTTTCGGCGATATACTGCAGCCAGGCCGGCATCATAACAGCGAGTCCGGCGCCGTGAGCGGTATCGTAATAACCGCTCAGCTGAGACTCTAACGCGTGTTCTCCGCCTCTCACTCCTTCGCGGCCAATCCCGGTTATGTCGTTGTGACTGAAAGAACCCGCGAGCATGAGCTCGGCGCGCGATTCATAATCCTGCGGACATCTGACAGCTTTAGGACCGAATCTGACTACAGTCCTTAACAGCCCTTCGGCGAACTCGTCGCCGAGAGCGCTTGAGGGAGCGATAAAAAACCGTGACAGGGTGTGAGCGAATATATCCGCGGCGCCCGCGCCGGTTTGATATGCCGAAACCGTATAGGTGAGTTCTGGGTTCATTATAGCGAACACCGGGCGGCAGGGTTCCCACATAAATCCTTTTTTCTGCCGTGTAGCGTCGTCAACAAGCACGCTAGAGCGGCTTGTTTCGCTGCCCGCAGCCGCTATTGTATGTATCACGCCTACCGGCGCCATTTTTTTTGCTTCCGTCCCGTTATAAAATTGCCAGTAATCTCCGTCATTAGCGAGCGCAAGAGCAATACCTTTTGCGGTGTCAATTGCGCTACCTCCGCCCGCCGCAAGCATGAAATCGACATTTTCGGCAAGCGCGAGGCGATACCCGCTCTCAACCAACGATCGCAGGGGATTGGGTCTGACTCCCGCGAGTTCAATAAAATCGATTCCGCCGCCGCGCAGAGAATCCGTTATTCGGTCATACAGTCCTGATTTTTTTATTGAACCGCTGCCATAGACAAACATAACCTTAGAACCGCCGTGCTTTTTTATCAAACCGGCAACGTTGTTCTCGGTACCTTTACCGAATACTATCTCGGTATACAACCTCAGTGAAAAATTTGAGAATTGCTTCATTGTTTTGTCCCCTTTGCTTTTATTTCATTAATTTTACCAAAAAGCGGTATTATCTACAACATCGTATCATGACGGATGACTAAGAGCAGAAAATATGTTATACTTTCGTTGCTTTTAACTTATTTGGTTATGGTTTTCTATTATGAGGTATTATGGATATATTGAGAAACAAACGAGGATTTATCTGCGATATGGACGGCGTCATCTACCACGGGAACCGGCTTATCCCGGGCGTTGGAGAGTTTGTGGACTGGCTGTACCGAAACGACAAGAAGTTTATGTTTTTGACCAATTCCAGCGGGAGATCACCGAAAGAACTGCAGCAGAAGCTCGGGCGCATGGGTCTTGAGGTGGATGAAACGCATTTTTATACCAGCGCGCTTGCCACGGCGAAGTTCATTTCCTCGCAATCTCCGGGCTGTTCGGCATATGTAATCGGAGAACCGGGGCTTTACAACGCTCTTTACGATGCGGGAATAACCATAAATGACGTCAATCCCGATTATGTCGTTATAGGTGAAACAAACAATTACAATTACGACAATATCTGTTCAGCCACCTCGCTTGTGCTCGCGGGGGCAAAACTTATAGGAACCAACAGCGATATCACAGGACCCTCAGAAAACGGTCTTATACCGGCCTGCCGCGCGTTAATTTCACCTATTGAGCTTGCCACAAACAAAAAAGCGTATTTTGTAGGCAAACCCAATCCTCTTATGATGCGTTCCTGCCTGCGGCGACTCGGAGTTCATTCCGACGAATCGGTTATAATAGGCGACCGTATGGATACCGATATAATTTCGGGTATTGAAAGCGGTCTTGACACGGTTCTTGTATTGAGCGGAGTTACGTCAATTAAATCGATAGATGATTACCCTTACCGGCCGAGGCTGGTTGTCGAAAGCGTAGCGGATATACCGAAATTACACGATGCGCTGTCCTAAAAGTACCGATGACCATTTTATGGAGCGGGTTTCATCAAGCTAAAGCGCTTGCAGGGCAGCCCGTATCTTTTCATAATCAATGTCTTCCGGAAGAGTACAGTCGGCGCCCAGTATAAATCTGTTACTGAAACTGATTCCGTCGATCAGATCTTTGACTTCTTGTTTGATTTCGTCTTCGGTTCCTTCGACAAGTACGCCGGAACGGTTATTCATACCTCCGAGTATTACTTTATCAGGGAAAACAGCCGCTCCTTTGTTTAAATCGTATTCTCCGTTGTGACAGTCCCAGTTTATCGCGGAAAGCGGAAAGTCTTTATAGTATTCAAGTTCCGTATCCGGCCCGCAGATATGTAGTATGTTGAAATTACTGCGTTCAGCTGCGGCGCGGCATATAAAGAGGTCGGGCCTGCCGACAACGCTCTCAAAAACTTCTCTATCAAAGCGCCGCTTTTCAGAACCTTTACTCGAAAAGAAAATCCCGTCGGCTCCCGCTGCTATGCAGTCTGCCGCATATTCAGAGATTGATTCCGCCATTGCCATGAAAGCGCCGGAGACGGTTTTTAGATCTCCTGCAATTTGGCTTTCAATTACATCATAGCCCATAGGCAGTCCAACCGTCCTAAGAGGGTCAAAAATGGTGGTAAATATAACGGTTTCTCCCGCGAGTTTATCGGCTATCCTGCTGATAAGCTCGCGCTGCGCCACGCGTTCCGGAGCGTTCCTTTTGGGCGGAATATACCTTTTCCAATCGGAAGCTTTGCCAATATCAAAGGAGTAGTGTATCTCCTCCATGATCTTGAGAAAACCAAGCCCCGCTTCCCGATATAAATCCGTATGAGCTTTTACAGCCGCTGCCGCGAACCATTTACATTCGGGAAAATGATGCCAAAAACTACCCGGAGTCCGGTCATATTCTTCACCTTTAAAACAGTTGAGCACATTTGTCCGATTATTCATATATTTTCTCCTAAGAAAGAATATCATCCTGCAGCAAAGTTGAGCTTGCCCGTTCAACTACCTGCCTGATAACTATTGAGGGTTGGTATTTTTCAATCACTTTATCCGGTTCATAACTTGCGGTATTGCGGTTTATTTCGATAACTTCGCAGAACTGTGAACAAAAATAACCGCGAAGCGCGGCGAAATACGAGTCTCCTATAACAACTACGGTTCGTTTATCCGCCGCGTTACCGGTATGCCTTAATATTCCGGGAGCTATCTCTTCGCTTGTGAATTCCGGATTTTCGCCGTTATATAATACTTCATACTCATAATCGTCGTTGCAAAAATCTTCTATACCTGCCATAACCGCGAGGTCCTTAGACGGCTTGACTTGAGCTATCTCGCAATCACCCGGCTCGGGCAAGCCTATGCCGAGACTCAAAAAGACCTCTCTTGCGGCAATATATCCTCCGATTCCGTTCCAATGCGTATCATACTTGTGGTAAACGCGGTAGTCGTCTTTGCTTTTTATAAGTTCATTTTTTGGATAAATCACATTATCAGTTTCTCTAACCAAATAATCGGCCAGAACGTCCGTTCTGCTGTTTTGAACCCGCCGGGAACTTATATATCCCGGAAGAAAATCGCTGTAAACAGCTTCTTTGTTGGGGATAATAAGAACACGAAGCTCAATTCCCGCGTCTGACAGACTTTTTGTTCTCGCGTTAATTCCGCTCGCTATTCTGTTCATTTCCTCTGAAGAAAACGAAGTAACGCCGGTCACATCGCTGATAGGATTGTCCAAACCTATATTATTGAAAAACAGCCACCCGTCGCTTCCTACGACGACTAACGGACTCGCGGTCGTGTTAAATAACCGCATAAAAACAAGTGAATGAAGCGTTATAATCTGATTCTTAAGCGGTAAATGGTCGTTGAAATATTCCCTGAAATAATAGGGCTTGTTCCGCCATGACGCATTTATGACTTCGTTGAAAGACGTCAGTTCACGGTTTTCATGATTACCGGACTCAACCATGTCGCTCGAAAACGGAAAAGCTATCATAGGAGGTACAATAAATAATAGAAAAACAATAATTAAAATCCGTTGTTTCATCTTTATGTCTGCTTACCCGCCTTCCGTTAATATTATGTTTACTCAATCAAAATCTGAAATAAATAAACGGATTGTAACTGCCTATGGTAATGGTAGTAACCGACAATATAAATAGAAAGATAAGAACGCTGATGTGAAGAAGTCCGGTTTTGGTTTCATCAAACAGCGAATATTTGAGTTTAGGGAATATACTCTGAAGCAGGCCGCTTCCTGCTAAAGCCGTTATCGCCGCGAGAATGGTTACCGGACTTCCCACCGTTTGAAAATAGAAATTCGGATTTCCTTTAGAAAAAGAAAACATTCTAACAATGGTATTTACCGCTGCTGTTATGCTTCCGGCGCGGAAAAACACCCAACCGAAATATACAACAAGCAGTGTTGCAACTCTGCGGAAGATGGAGCTTAAAAGATACCGGAAAGGCTTGTACAAGGCATTTTTATTGCTGAATATCCGTTCGACAGTAATAAAAAGCCAATGCCAAAGTCCCCAAACTATAAAATTAAGACCTGCTCCGTGCCATAAACCGGTCAACGCGAAGACAATAAACATATTTATGATAGTACGAGCTTTACCTTTGCGGTTACCCCCTAAAGGAAAATACACATTGAGACGGAACCAGTCTGACAGAGAAATATGCCAACGTCTCCAAAATTCAGTGATCGAGCGGGAAAGATAAGGATAGTTAAAGTTTTCGCGAAATTTAAAACCGAACATTCTTCCTAAACCTATCGCCATGTCGGAATATCCTGAAAAATCATAATAAATCTGCAGAGCATAGAATAAATACGCTAACCAGATATATCCGGAGGCAAGTTCGTTTAGTTCTACCGCCAGAATACCGTCTGCCGCCGCCGCGAGGGTATTTGCAATTAGAGCCTTCTTTGATAAACCCCAGATAAATCGTTTTATACCGTAAGCTGTGTCTGCGGGAGTGAAGTTTCTTTCGGAAATCTGATGCTCAATATCGCCGTAGTTGACTATTGGTCCGGCGATAAGCTGCGGAAAGAATGAAATATAAAGCGCGAGCTTGAAAGGGTTCTTTTGGAGTTTTACCTTTTTTCTGTATAAATCGATAATATAGGACATAATTTGAAAGGTAAAAAAAGAAATCCCGATAGGCAGCGCGATATTTCTTAATGAAAGGACCGTTCGTCCGGTAACTGCTTTTAACATCAGCGCTGCGAAATCAAAGTATTTGAAATAACCGAGTAATGCGATATTTACGCACAGTGAAACAGCCAGAAAAACGCGGCGCCAAAGACCTCTCGCGGCATCGATACAAAAACCCGCGGTATAATTGAAACTAATCGAAACGAGCATCAAAACAATATATACTGGTTCACCGAAAGTATAAAACAGAAGGCTTGATAGCAATAGCCAGCCATTCACTGCTTTTTTTGGCAATAAGCGGCTGCCTATGAAAACGCAAGGCAGAAACAGCCACAGAAATTCCATAGAAGAAAATACCATATAAGTATTATATCATAATCTTTTCTGCCAAGGAGAATTGTCATAGATACCGGAAAAAAATTCTATTATTTTTCTTTTCATGTATGTTATAATTATACGAAAAAAGAGTTTATTACGGAGAGGGACTGATGAAAGAAGTAACGCTGTTCGCCGACGCGACTTGTGATCTTCCCGAAGAGCTTGTTGAAGAATATAACGTAAAACTCATTCCGGGTACGGTCATTCTTCAAGGCAAAGAGTACATCGATAACGTGAGTATTACTCCTAATGAGATGTACAGGATTTATCGGGAGAAGAAGGTGCTGCCAAAGTCGGCGGCTACCAATACAGATACTTATCTCAAACTTATTTCACCGGAACTTGATAAGGGCAAAGAAGCGGTCGTCATAAATCTGAGCAGCGGTATCTCGGCAAGTCATCAGGCGGCGGTCGCCGCGGCAGGACAGCGGGAGGGGATATACACCGTCGATTCCAAAAGTCTCTCAACCGGTGTGGGACATTTGGTTATAGAAGCAGGTGAACTGATAAAACACGGACTGCCTGCAAAAGACGTCGCCGAAATGACCGGAAAACTTGTGCCAAAAGTACGTACAAGTTTTGTACTTGATACTCTTGAATTTATGCGGGCGGGGGGACGCTGCTCTGCTATTGCAGCAATTGGAGCTAATCTGCTGGGATTAAAACCCTGTATAGAAATGGATCCCGAAGGATCGCTGCAGGCTACAAAAAAATACAGAGGCAGCCTCGAAAAGGTTCTGCCGCTGTATATCAAAGATCAGCTTTTAAATAATAAAAATATCAGAACAGACAAAATATTCATTACATATTCTTCAAGTATTCCGGACATTTTCGAACTCGTTGTCTCGTCTATCCAAAAGACTGTAAAGTTTGATAAAGTCTACGGCTCACAGGCAAGCTGCGTTATTTCTACCCACTGCGGACCGGGAACGTTCGGTATTCTGTTTATGGTGGAATAATATAAAAGCGCGGACGCGGATCGGAACATCTGTTATAATTTTATGAAGTGATCTATATTATTTACAATTTCATCAAACTCACTGTGCAGGAGTTGTTCGGAAATAGCGGTGAGAAGGTCTTTGGTGGATTTTGACCAGGAAAGACCGCCAAGCAGAACCAGCGCGTCGTCGATGGTCTTTTCATCGAACTCGTCGCAGGCGGCTTTGATTTCAAGCAGTTTTTCACGAAGCAGCGCGGTGTCCTGGTCTTCGCCGCCGGCGTCCTGCTCGGGGGAGAGTTCTTCGGTCAGGGATCTAAGCGATTCAAGGAAATCCGGAGTTTCGGTTCTGAGTAGGTCAAGGTTCCCTTCGCGTCCGGCTGTTTCAAGCTTGAGCGCTTGTGCGGACAGTTCGGTTTTGCCTATGTTCGCAAGAGCGCTTTTTATGCCGTGTACGTTTATTATATAAGCCCGAAGTTCTTCAGCGTCATCCCAACTGTTTTTATGCGCTATCCCGTCGAGTATCACCAACGCTTTTCGCGCGTCTCTGGCGAATACTTCGGCAAATCGCGGGTCAATCGCGGGGACTTGTGTTTCTTCCGTCGTCTGTTCTTTTTTCTGAGCCGCTTGGTCTTTTGCCGCCCGTATGACTTCGGGTTTTTGTTTGTCGCGTATTAGTTTGTTGAGTACGGTGTTTAGCTGCCGGATATCTATAGGTTTTGATATGAAGTCGTCAAATCCGCTGCCTAAGAATATTTCGGACTGTCCGGCTACGGCGTTGGCTGTCAGCGCTACTATCGGGTTTTGATATCCCATACCGCGTATTCTTTGTGTTGCTTCTATTCCGTCCATCTGCGGCATCATGTGATCCATGAAGATGATATCGTATTCCTTACCGCTTTTTACCTTATCTATCGCTTCAAATCCGCTGTTAGCCGATTCTATCTTGAGTTCGTAAGCCGACATGAGTCCCTGCGCGACATAAATATTGGTTTCTACGTCGTCTACTATCAGTACTTTACCGTAAGGCATGGGTTCTCGGGATATCTGTACGCGTTTCATCTGTGACATGCTGCTGGTGCGGAACTGATGAAGATTATCCGCCATTTCTTTGCCCAGTATTTCTGAGTTTATCCTGCCCTGGGGAAGACGTACCGTGAACTCCGAGCCTTTCTTGGGTTCGCTTTGTATTTCTATGTTCCCGTTCATCAGCTTTATCAGATTACGCGTTATGCTCATGCCAAGTCCGGTTCCCTCGGTTGTGCGGTTGGCTTCCATATTAAAACGTGAATATTCATCAAACAGCTTGTCTACCTGTTCTTTTGTCATTCCCTGCCCGGTGTCCTTTACGCTGACTATCAGCGTAACCGTACCGTCGTCATTTTGTTCGGATTGTGAGCTTACCGACAGCCTCACCGTGCCTTCAGACGTGTACTTGAAGGCGTTGGAAAGTATGTTGTTGAGTATCTGTTTGACCCGAAGTTCATCCCCCATAAGCAATGAGGGCAGGTTTTCGTCAACTTCTATCTCAAATTCAATGGGCTTGCTTCCTATCCTCATCATATTCAACTGCGCGGTGTCGCTTATGAAGCTCGCTATCTCATATTTGTCTATGACCAGCTCGAGCTTTCCCGCTTCTATCTTGGATAGATCAAGTATGTCGTTTATGATGCCTAATAACAGATCTCCCGATGTGTATATCTTGCTGAGCGCTTCCTTTAAATTATCGTCAAGCTTTTCGTTCTGCAGCTGTATCTCCGTTATCCCCAGTATCGCGTTCATAGGCGTGCGTATCTCGTGACTCATGGTGCTCAGGAAAGCGCTTTTCGCTTGGTTTGCCGCCTCTGCCTCTATTCGATGCCTTTCGGAATCGAGAAGTATATTTTTTGATTCTGTAATGTCAACAAGCGAACCGGCGACATGCAGCGGATTACCTTTATTGTCGCGTATGGTGTCACCCGAAGAGTGGAAATAAGCGTACTCGCCGTCTTTCTTCAAAAGTTGGTATTCAACATCATAAGGTGAACTGCCGGTCGTGTCGAGTATATGCTTTGAGAGAGCGTCCAACACCCTATCCTTGTCGTCAGGATGAAGGATCCTGCTCCAACTGCCCAATAAATTCGGGAAATCCTTTTCATTGGTATATCCGAGCATGTATCTGAAATCATCCGACCATGTGAAACTGTTTGCGGGATTGACGGGATCATTCCGTATGACCTCCATGTCCCATAAGCCTATTTTTGTGGCTTGCACCATCAGATTTAGTTTGGTGAGTTGGAGTTTGTTAAGCTCCTGCGCTGCTTCAAGGGCATGAAACCCCGCTTCGGATTTTGTGAGCGCTTCCTTCAAATCTTGCTGAAGCTGTAGAATTTCGGTCATATCATCGGTATTGCCGACTACGCCGGTAACTTCGCCGTCCTCATTACGAATCGGGGTTGTTCGTGAACGGAACATCTTCCCCTCAACATCGGATATCCAATCCTGAGGTCCTTCGATTATTGTTTTCTGAACGTTTTCAATTATATCTTCATGCCTGTCGCTGTCTTTTGCTTTGCTCAGATTTTTTCCTTCCATAAAAGAAGGAGTGAACCCTAAACTGCTGATATATTGACCGTCATAAAGCGTTATGGTGTTGTCTTTATCAACGCTCCAAATAATGCCGGGGTAGTTGGAAACGACGGTTTTAAGGCGCGACGCGGTGGATTCGATTTCCTGTATCATGCGTTTTTGCTCGCGCAGGTCGCGTGTGTAAACGGCGATTAGGTTTTCGCCCTTGAACGCGACGCGCACGATTGTGATTTCCATCGGCAGCGGTTCGCCGTCGAGGTTTCGGTACATCCATTCCTCGATGATTGTTTCGCCCGTTTCCATTACCTGGATTAGCTGGGCGCGCGACTTCTCGCGCGAGTTGCTGCCGTCGGGCTGGAATTCGGGCGTTACCTCGGCGTGCCGTTCGAGGTATTCTTCCTTGCTTGACATTCCGAACAGGCGCAGGGACTCGTGGTTGCAATCGATGATTTTGAAATTCTTGTCCCAGAAATGCGCGCCGATTGGCGTGGTGTCAAGCAAAAGTTTCAGGCGTTCGTCCGCCTCGTGGAGCTGTTCGGCGAGGACGAGTTCCTCATGCGCGGCGAGCGCCTTCGCGTGTTCCGCGCTCGCCTGTTCCATCATGTTTACGATGCAGCTTGACGGGATATTTACGCCGAGCGCGATT
>Ga0082212_10008991_pt1 | contig 12935 bp, 11 predicted proteins | sample TergutNt197P3_FD_71548 | JGI IMG/M metagenome (GOLD analysis project Ga0082212, IMG submission 71548) | Neocapritermes taracua P3 segment gut microbial communities from Petit-Saut dam, French Guiana - Nt197 P3 | ecosystem: Host-associated > Arthropoda: Insects > Digestive system > Gut ... | reverse complement strand
CGGACGAGCCATGTCAGAACTGGGGATCAGGATCATAGCAGCTCGCTCACCGCAAGCCAAAGGGCGTATTGAGCGCCTGTGGGGAACGCTGCAGAGCCGTCTGCCGGTAGAGTTCGAGATTAATGGCATCAGGGACATCGACGCCGCCAACAATTTTCTGAGCCATTACATATTCGCTTTCAACAGCGAGTTCGCAGTAGAGCCGGAAGACAGCGACAGTGTTTTCCTGCCGCTTGAAGACGGGATAGTCCTCGACCATATCCTCTGCATAAAGGAAACGAGAAAGCTCGATAATGGGCAGATTTTTACCTACGGGGGGAAGTCGTATCAGATTGAAAATTCCAATTACTCAAACTGGCTGCCACCGAGAGCTGAAATTACGGTAATGATCTCGCCGAGCTTCGGGATCAGGGCGGCATACAAGAATTTGGTTTTTGAAACAAAACCCGTAAAACCAAAGAAGAAAACGACTGCGGTTGAGCCTATCGAAAAATCCGCCGAGGCTCCAAGCGCCTATAGGTCAAAGCATGCCTTTGCCCCAAATGATGGATTGCAGTATCAGCGCGGCCTTCAAACTTATCTTGAGGTTTTCGAGATAGTCCAAGAGATATTCGAGCGACCTTGCATCAAGCCGAGAAGCAAGCTTCCGGACATACCTTACGGAAATTACTCCACGAGAAGCATATGTTTTGACGACGAATTTAGCGATCACATTCAAGCCTGATGGAGAGGCTCTGGTAGCAGCCGCCCCGTTCCGGCTTCGGGCGTGGCGAGGCTGGCGGATGCCAGCCGGGGGAATGGGGTGGCTGCGGATACCAAGGGGTGACATTTTCGCTGATTAATTAACACATCTACAGGGTGACATTTTTTCTGGTTATTGACAGTAAATTTTCGACCATAGTCATTCGGCTAAAAACGCTGTTGAACTATTGCCCGCGGTGAAGTATAATGCTGCCAGCGCTGTGTTACTAGCGCCGCCATATGTAGCGGAGCAGATATCAAAGGCGATTGAACCGGTACCAGAGGCTGCATGGGGAGGGATTAAGGCCGGGTGTTGACCCGGCGCCTTGTATGAGTTATTTATCATTGACGGACTATGAGACCGCGAGCCCGGAGGCGCGGGCCGAGTTTGACGACCAAATCGAAAAACACGGCCGGATCACGAATATGAAGCGCACATTGCTGCATAACGTCCCTGCTTTCAAGGCGTATATGGAATGGTATACGCTAAGGGACTTGATGATACCGTTCCTGGACGAAAGGGCCATATCAATATTTGCCCACGCCATATCCACAGGGAACGAATGCCTGATCTGCAGCACATTTTTCCGAAAAATACTCATGGACGCGGGCGACGACCCCGACGACCTTATACTTTCCGACGTCGAAAAACTCCTCGTTGACTTCGGCGCCGCTATCACGCGCAACCCCCACGGCGTCCCGGAGGAAATCTATGAAAGCCTGAAGGAGCGATTCACCGACGAGCAGCTTGTGCTGATAATAAGCTTCGCGGGTATTATGATCGCGACGAATACGTTCAATACCGTTGCGAAAGTACCGTTGGACGAAGTTTTGTACGATTATAAGAGTCAGGGTTAAGTATCCGGCGTCCGGAGTCAGGCGTCAGGAGTCAGGGTCAAGGATTCGGGGGTCCGGAGTCAGGCGCCAGGGTCAAGGATTCGGGGTTTTGTAGTCAGGCGCCAGGAGTCAGGGAGAACGGTATGGGAGAATTTTCCGGCAAAACGGTTTTTATCACGGGGGCGGCTCACGGGCAGGGCCGGGCGGCGGCGCTCGCTTTTGCTGAAGAAGGCGCGAATATAGTCGCGTTCGATGTGGCGGGCAACCTTGAGTATCCATCCTATGAATTTGGTTCGGCTGCTGAACTAGACGCGCTGAAAGCCGAGATAGAAGCGCTTGGCGTCTGCGCCGTTACGGTGGCAGGCGACGTTCGAGACGATATCGCAGTTACTGCGGCTGTGGACGCTGCGATCGCCGCATTTTCACGTATCGATGTCCTTTTCAACAACGCGGGAATTTGCGCCTATGCGGAAATAGATACTATGACCGATGACGCATGGAACACGATGATCGACATAAATCTTAAGGGTCCCATGAACGTCGCCAGGCGTGTCGTACCCCACATGAAAGCTGCGAAAAGCGGAGTGATAATAAACAATTCATCTGTTATGGGGCTGCGCGGTGGAAACAGGCTCTCCCATTATGTCGCTTCAAAATGGGGGCTCACAGGCTTAACAAAGGCGTGGGCCATCGAGCTTGCCCCGTTCGGCATTCGCGTCGTGAGCATTCATCCGACAGGGGTGAACACGCCCATGAACGACGGCCTCGCGGCGATGGAAGGGGCAACTCCGATGGAAATCGCGGAACGCAGCGCAGGGAACCTGCTTCCTGTCCCGTGGGTGGAACCGGAAGATGTGGCGAACATGGTATTATATCTTGCAAGCGAAAAAGCGCGGTATGTGACGGGGGCGCAGTTTACCTTAGACGCGGGGTTGTTGACTGTCTAGAGGCGGCTGCCTCCAGTCGTTGGGATTATTGGTCATTATGGAGGTGCGTGGCGTGGAATCAAGCAGAAACGGCATCATAGATCAAAAATTGAAGGTTACCCTGGGCGGGCTGCCGCAAAAAATCCACATTAAAACGCGCGACGAGTCGCTGCCTGTTTTACTTTTCCTGCACGGCGGGCCGGGAGTGATAAACCGCCACAGCGTCATGAAAACCCATACTGACCTATTGGACACTTTTACGCTTGTCGCGTGGGATCAGCGCGGGAGCGGGGGCTCTTATTGGGGGGCGCCTGAAGAGACGCTTACGGTCACGCAGATGACTGACGACGCCGCGCAGCTTGTGGAATGGCTTTGCGGGCGTTTCAAAAAAGACAAGCTGTTCATAATCGGCGGCAGTTGGGGGAGCGAGCTCGGGACGCACCTGGCTTACCGTTATCCGGCAAAAATAGCGGCGTATGTGGGTTTCGGGCAGGTCGTGAACGGCCCGAAAAATGAAGACATTTCGTATCAGTTCTCGCTCGACGCCGCCAGGGCGGCGGGCGATGAAGAAGCGGTGAAGCGGCTCGACACTCTGGGTCCGCCGGAAAACGGCGTCTATAAAGGCGGGTTTGACGGGCTGATGATTCAGCGAAGGGTCATGATGAAATATGGCGGTTACTCGCCTGATGAGAAGAAGCGCGGGTTTTTCAGCACTCAAGTAAAGCCTATCCTCCTGTCCGGTGAATACTCACCGGGCGACCTGATCGGCGTTATCAAGGGGTATAAGTATGTTCTGAAGGCTATGTGGGGCGAGGTTGCGGGGAGCGACCTCGCGAGCGAATGCCCGGAGTTCGAGGTACCGTATTTCATCTTCGACGGGCGGCTGGACTTCAACACGCCGGCTTCGCTGGTCGAGGAATACTTTGAAACGATAAAAGCCCCCCGCAAGGAGCTTATATGGTTCGAGTCGTCCGGCCACAACCCGATGGGCGACGAGCCGGAGCTTTTCAAATCGACGTTGAGGGCAAAACTGTCGGAGGTCGCCGAATCAGAGCGCGCCTCTGGGATCAGGGTCTAGGGTCTAGGAGTTAGGAGTTAGGGTCCAGGAGTTAGGGGCGGAGGTCGCCGGGCAGTAATACCGTATTTACCAATATTGGCGGCATAACGCCGCTGGGAGGAATGGTTTTTTGTATGAGTTCTGAGGTTACGGCAACCGGCGGCGCAGGCGCCGGGATCGGTCCAAAAATCGCGGCGGAGACGCCAAAAATCAAATTCAAAGAGAAGTTCGGGTTCCTGACCTTTTCGGGCGCCAACAACATCATTTATCAGTTCAGGAACCTGTATTATCTGTTTTTCCTGACAAACGTCCTTAAAGTCAGCATGAAGTGGGCGGGGATAATATTCTTTGCCGGCACATTCTGGGACGCGATCAACGATCCTATGATCGGGTACTGGGCGCTGAACCGCAAGTTCAAAAACGGCGAGAAGCTGCGGCCTTTCACGTTGTGGCACGCGGTCCCGTGGGCAGCGACTGTCGTTCTTCTCTTTACGGATTTCGGCACGACCGCCGTGATCGCGACCGCTATCGCGTTGTTCCTTTATCTGCTTTTCCAAATGTTTAATACGACGATCAGCCTGCCGTACAACGGCATGAGCGGCCTTGCTACAAACCGGGAGTCCGACAGGCGTTCTATTAATGTTTTCCGCAATCTCGGCGGATGCATAGGCTCGGCAATCGGCGCGGTCGCCTGCCTGCCGCTGCTGAAACTCTTCGGGGCGCTGGACGACACGGGGAACCTGAACCCCGGCGGCGCTTCGCGTGGTTTTCTGATCGTCGCTTCTATTATGGGCGTCATCATGATCATTGGCAGCGTGTTCCATTACGCTACGACGAAAGAGCGCGTCAGGCAGATATCCGATGAAGACGAACGGCTCACTCCGAAAAGGATCTTCAAAATGCTGTTCCAGTGCCGCTCATGGTGGTACAATACTGTGTATATAATATGCTACGGCGTGATCAATTTCCTGCTGATGTCAAGCCTGACGTATTACGCCACTTATGTACTGGGCAGCACCGCTTCGGCGACAATGATCCAGGCGGCGTACCTTATCGTATCAGTTCTCACATCTTTTATTGTGAGCCCGCTGGACAAACTGCTTGGAAGGCGTAAATGCATGCTGTTCAGCGCGCTGATCGCGATAGTCGGCAAGATATGGTTTATCCTCCAGCCGGCTTCGATCGGCGCTATCTATGTCAACGCGATCACGGTCGGTATTTCTGTCACCTTTGCCTATGTGCTGTTCAACACAAACCGCAATAATATCGTCGAGATCGTCGAGGCGCAAAACGGCCGCAGGATCGACAGTATGATAGCGACGACCGACAATCTGGCAAGTAAAACGGCGGTCGCCGCGGCTTCGCTTCTAAGCACAGCGCTTCTCGGCAGCGCCGGATATAACGCGGATCTCAAGGCACAGCCGACGTCTGTGATCAACGTGATATACTTTATGTTGGGCTGGGCCCCGGCGATCGCTTCCGCGATAATGGCAGCCGCCGCGTTTTTCCTGCCAATCGAGAAAGAGTTCGCAAGCGCAAAAGAAAAGCTTGCAAGCTTAAGCGCCGCGGATAAATAAGCCGCGGATAAATGAATCGTGGCAAACCAGGAAAATACCGATTAGGTGTCATTCTGATCAACTCCTTTGCGCAAAGGAGTTTGTGAAGAGATCTCAATGCATTGCAATACAGGCACAAAGTGTCATTCTTCGCAAGTTAAGAATGACACTTTGTGCAGCAAATAGAGACGCCGGAATGGCATTTGTTCAGTGTTTTCCTAGCACCGGCGCATCAGCCGGGTGTAAAATTGAATGGTTTTCTCAAGCTGTTCAAAGGTTATGCGTTCGTTGTGCCCGTGGATAAGCGCGCGCTCTTCTTTGCTCAGCGCCATGGCTGAGAACCGGTACACGTGGTCGCTGATCCGGCAGTAATGCCTCGAATCGCTGCACGCGTACATGAGATACGGCGATACTATGCTCCCGGGCCACGTTTGCGAAACCGCTTCGACCAGCGCGTCCCACATCCTGCCGTCAGGGCGCGAGTCGGGCGACGGATTCATGCCGTACAATTCGTTGAACCCGATATCCGGGTCGCCGGCGGCCGCTTTGAGATAAGCAAGCGCGCTGCCTGTCGTCTCCCCGCCGATAAGCCGGAGATTTGCGGTCATCTTTGCGGACGGCGGGATAACATTTGACGCGTTGCTGCCTTCCATCATCGTAAACGCGCACGTGGTACGCAGCATGGCGTTGATTTCGCCCCCGCGCTTTTTGAATATGGCGCCGAATGCCGGCATAAAACACCGGAGATTCGCGAATACGATCTTATAAACGAAAGACGAATGCCGCCCCAGCGTGTCGAACATCGCCGCCACAGGCGGCGTTAATTTTGCCTTGAACGGTTTATTTTCGATCCGGGTGACAGCCCTTGCAAGAAAGCCCACCGGCGTGTGCGGCGGCGGGTATGACGCGTGGCCGCCCTTCCCTTCTATGGCGAGTTCCACTTCCAACAAGCCCTTTTCCGCAGTACCAATGAGCGCGCACGGTTTTTTAACACCCGGGAACATCCCTTCCACAACTGCGCCGCCCTCGTCGAGGACCATCGCCGGCGCCACTCCCCTTCTTTTCAATTCATCCACTATAGCCGGGGCTGACTCGCCCGCTATTTCTTCATCGCCGGCAAACGCGAAGTACATGTCGTTTTCCGGGACAAAGCCCGTCTTGATAAGGTTTTCGGCTGTTTCCATTATCCCGCAGAGCGTGCCCTTTGTATCGAGAGTCCCCCTCCCCCACAAGACGCCGTCTTCAATGACCCCCTCAAAGGCCGGTTTCTCCCACGCCGCCTCGTCCGCCGGTACGACGTCATAGTGCGACATAAATACAACGGGCGCGGCGCTGCTTTTACCTTTGAGCTTGTACAGCAGGCCGCTGGGGCCTATCCTTTCAACGTCGCATGTCTTTCGCGTGTTCGGATACATTTCCTCCAGCAGTTCCCGGAATTTGCCGAACTCTTCCGGCAGCACAAGGTTCTCGTCATGGGATGAAACGGTTTTGCAGCGGATCATCCGCGCAAGGCGCGCCGCCGCGCCGGGAATATCGGCGCCGGCTTCTTCTTCTTCCGTAATTGCTGTTTCCTGAGGTTTGAACGCCGCCGCGCGTATCAGCAATACAGCGATAAATACGATCAATGCGCCGGGAATTATCAGTAACCACAACATAGCGACCCTCCGTATAGGGCGCCGCACGCGCCCCGTTATTATTCAAGTAAGCCCATTATATCACAGCAAACCGGAAAATGGTATGGTGCAGTTCAGGGCTCAACGTGTATATTGACACGGCGGGCGGCGTGTTGTATAATCCAGCCAGATGAAGTAAAAACCAATTAACTAAACAGGAGGAACAAAATGAAGAAAAAATGGTTAGCCGTATTACTCGCGCTTGTCTTTGTTTTCGTACTGTTCGCAGGGTGCGACAAAGACAAAGGCGGCAGTGACGCAGGCAGTACCGCCGCTAACAGCAGGGACGCTGACGGCAGGGTCGCCGTAGGTTATCAGAAAGACATGGCAAAAGACGTCATAAAGATCCGCGCGGTACGCCCGATAACGGGAGACAGCGCGCTGTTCGAGCAGACGGCGTTCGGCCCGCAGTACAAAATGTGGGAAGATGAAATCAACCAGTCCGGCGGGCTGTATGTAAGGTCGCTGGACCGCAAAGTCCGCGTCGAGATCACCGCCACCGACGACACATCCGACATGGACAAAACCAGGCAGCTCCTGGAGCAGATCCTCGCTAATGAGAAACCCGACCTCATCCTCGCGCCCGAGGGGACAGCCAGGCTGTTTGCCGCGACCCCGATCGTGCAAAAATACGGGTATCTCATGGTTGCCGCTGAAGGCGGCGCGAAAGACCTCGCGGTCGAGTTTGAAAACATGAGGAAAGGCGGCGAGACCGTCGGCGTATTCTCTGTCCTTAGCTATTCCGAGACACAAGTCCCGGCGCTCGTCAAGCTGTTTGAAGAGCTCGGCGTAAAATCCGTCTACTGCGCTTATATCAACGACCTGCACGGCATCGAATACTGGAACTACACTGAGCAAAAGCTCAGGGAAGTCGGAGTCGAGATCAAAGGCAGCGAGCTCGTCGACCCGGCGGACCCCAACGGCGACGTCATCATCAATAACGCGATGGCGAGCGGCGCGCAGGCTTTCCTCGGCTACATGTACCCGCCGCAGGCGATCCCTGTAACAATGACTGCCGCCGCGCTCAACTACATGCCGGACATGTACCTTCTGGGCCCGGGCCTCTGCTATGACTTTTTCAGCGTCTTCGCTTTCGGTGATTTTTCTCAGGATTCGCTTGAAGGTATAATGGGATGGGGCGGCTGGAATGAGAAATCAGACCCATTCGGCGACGGCAGGGCCAAAGCATACAGCGAGCATTTCCGCGAATACTGGCGCGCAAAGGGCTTGTTCTGGAGGAATGAAGACAAGACCCCGAGCGGCGCCCCCGACGACCAGATGGTATTTCAGGACTGGTGGGGCCACATCTGCTATTATTCGGTTATGCAGGTGCTGCAGCAAGCGGTCGAGAACGCCGGCGAACTGGATGAGAACGGCGTCCTGGTACAATCGACGCTTATCGACTACATCGCCAACAACACATTTGACACGGTGATGCACCCGCAGCTCAAGTTCACAAACAACATCCTTCTCGACGATATGTACCTCGGCAACGTCGGTCAGTGGCAAAACGGTATCTTCGAAGTGATCGATAATGACTCCCGCAGGACCGCCCCGCCGATATTCCCGTTCCCGGGTTGGTGGCAGGGATAAATCAACAGCGTATATAGATGACGAATACTCTTTAAAGTAAAAGACAGGGATGACATCAAGAATACCCCCGGGAATCACAACGGGTTTCCGGGGGTTACGCAAACAAACGTTTCACTCGGACCAAAAACCTGAAAGTCTATTTACCGGAACCCCGGAACTCATAATTCAAAACTCAAAACTCGGACCGTGAAACGGTTCGTCCGGAGGGGAGTTGGATCAATGTCAGTGTCAGCCATACTCTTGATTCTGATCAATGGATGCGTAATGGGCAGCATCTACGCCCTGATGGCGATGGGGATGAGCACGCAGTACGGAGTAGCCCGTATTCTCAACATCGCTCATGGCGAATTCATTGTTTTCGCCGGCTTCGTAACGTTCATGCTGCAGATCCGGACAAATCTGCACCCGCTGGTCGGCCTGGCGATAGCCATCCCGGTCATTTTCGTTATAACGTTTATTTTGCATATAACGATATACAGGCGGGTAAAAAGGATGTCGCCGAACATGGGCGTTTTTGAAGGGAACGCGATCCTCGTGGCATTCGGGATATATTTTATCGCGCAAAACCTTATCCAGAGCAACTTCGGCTCGGCGCCCGCCGCATACCCTTTCATGTCATACGCTATAAACATCGGCGGTGCGGCCATAGCCGCGAAAGGGCTGTTCGTCATGTTGATGTCGATCGTCATCTGCGTCTTATATAACCTCTTTTTGTCGCAGACGCGGCTCGGAAAAGCCATTCGCGCGGCGGCGCAGAACCCTCAGGCAGCTTCGCTTTTCGGCGTTAAGATAAACACCGTAATGGCTCTGTGTTTCGCCATCGGCGGTGTTTTGGCCGCTTGCGCCGGCGTACTGTACAGCATGAACGACGCGTTTTCCGCCGTACACGGCATGCAATTCACGACGCTGGCTATCATCATCGTCGTGTTCGGCGGCCTCGGCAGCGTAAAGGGCGCTATAATCGGCGGGTTTATAATGGGTGTGGTCGGCTACGCGATAGGGCTCTATGTCGATACCGTGTTCATGATCGCTGCGTTTTATATCATAATACTGATTTTGCTGATCGTCAGGCCAAAAGGCCTCTTTGGGAGGTGAAAGTTTGAAAACAGGTTTTCAAACCCGGTTTTTGTGCCTTTCCAACCTTAGTGGAGTGTCGTATATGCAGCATCGGCGCAAATTCCCGAATAAGGAAGGGATGGTTTAGTGTGGAGCTTATAAAGACTACTTTCTGGAATACCACGCCCGCGAAGATCCAGTCGATCGCAATAATTATCGCGTTCGCGTTCATGGCGCTGTTTATCCCGAACTTTACAGGCACGTACACGCCGCTCTTTATCGCGTATATAATGAGTTATGTAGTGATGTCGCTTTCATGGAACTTCTTCTCAGGCAAATCAGGCTATATTTCGCTGGCGACAGGCGCGTTTTACGGTCTCGGGATGTATGTGCAGGCAATATACGGCCGCCAGTTCCCGCTGGTCGCGACTATGCTAATTTCGGCAGCGGTCGCTTTTGCCGTCGGCTATGGCGTAGGCGTTGTGACACTGCGGCTCAGGGGGATATACTTCACTATATTCACCTTTGGCCTCACGCTGGCCCTGAACAAATTCGTCCACTGGTACGAAGGGCTTTTTACCAGAACGAAAGGCCGCATGGTAAAGTCGGTCGATAACTTCACTATTTTTTACGCTATGCTGATAGTAACCTTGATCATCATAGTCGCTATGCTTATACTTAACAGAGCGCGGTTCGGTCTGAAGCTCAGGTCGATAGGGCAAAATGAGGACAGCGCGCAGCATATCGGCGTCAACACAACGAGGACAAAGGTGCTGGCGTTCGCGATAAGCGCGGCCCCGGTAGGAGCGGTCGGCGCGCTGATGTGTACGGCGACAGGCTATATCGACGCTGATATCGCTTTTAAAATGAACGCGAGCTTTTTCCCTGTCCTCATGGTCATATTCGGCGGTATCGGTACTATGTACGGCCCGATAATAGGGGCTGCGATATTCTATGTGCTTCAGGACTACCTTATCAAAGCGACGCCGTTTTATATGATCATCTTCGGCGTGATCATGGTCCTTATAGTTTTGGTGATGCCCAAGGGCGTTTTTGGAACTATCGAATCATTTGTTTCAAAAAAGCGCGAGGCTGACGGGCACGGCGGCAACGGACCCGGAGATAACGGGTACGAAGACAACAGCCTCGGAGATAACGGGTACGGAGGCGATGCGCGCGGAGCCAACGGGCGCGTGGATATCGAGCGGGAGGAGGCGACCGGCGATGCCTGATATTGAGCGAGTGATTGTCGGCGAGGGCGTTACCAAGCGGTTCGGCGGTATGACGGCGGTGGACCGCGTCGACTTCGAATTGCGCAAAGGCGAGATACTCGGCCTCATCGGCCCCAATGGCGCGGGAAAAACCACGCTGTTCAACTGTATCTCCGGTTTTCTTTCGGCGGACGAGGGGACGATCACCCTCAACGGTACAAAAATCAGCAAGCTGAACCCCGACAGGATATGCCATCTCGGCTTGGGCCGCACTTTTCAGGCGGCGCAGAACTTCCCCGATTTTTCAGTGCGTGAGAATGTGCGTATGGGCGCGCTTTTCGGCAAAAAAGGGGTGAGTTATTCCGAAGCGGACAGGCTCACCGATGAAATCATAGCTTTTACGGGCCTCGGGAAATATTCCGGTATGGCCGTACCCGATATGCCTCTCGCGGTGCAGAAGCGCATCGAGGTAGCGCGCGCCCTCGCGACGAAGCCGGGCGTTATGATGCTCGACGAGATGATGGCCGGCCTGAACCCCGCCGAGGTGGACGAGGCGATGGAACTAGTCAGGCGCATCCGCAGCGGCGGCGTTACTATATTAATGATCGAGCATGTAATGAAAGCCATTATGTCCATATGCGACCGCATAATCGTCCTGCATCACGGAGTGCTGATTGCCGAGGGCACGCCGGATCAGGTTGCGAACGACCCGCAAGTCATCGAGGTATATCTCGGAGAGGAGGATGAGTAGCAATGTCGATACTTGAAGTTAAAGGCGTCAATGTCGGTTACGGCAATCTGCAGGTACTTTGGGACGTCAATATGAAAATCGAGGAAGGCCGGCTGGTCGCGCTGCTTGGCGCTAACGGCGCAGGCAAGACTACGCTGCTCAATACCATAACGGGTATGCTGAAACCGATATCGGGGGAAGTATCATTTAACGGGGAGCGTATCGACCATCTTCCGCCCGATAAAATCATCGAAAGAGGGCTTTCATATCTGCCGGAGGGCGGCAGCCTCTTCCCTGATATGAGTATAAAAGAAAATCTTGAAATGGGCGCGTACCACCATAAATTCTGGTCCGGGCGCAAAGCGGGGCTTGAGCGCGTGTATGAGCTTTTTCCCGTCCTGCGGGAACGGAAAAGGCAGCTCGCCAAGACTATGAGCGGAGGCGAACGCCAGATGCTGGCGATGGGACGCGCGCTGATGTCGGGGCCGTCGCTTTGCCTGTTTGACGAGTTATCGTACGGCCTTTCACCGAAGATAGTACAGGCTGTGTTTAAAATCGTCAGGCAGCTCCACGACGAGGGCATCACGGTTTTCCTCGTCGAACAGAACGTCCGGCAGACCCTGAAAATCGCCGACTACGCCTATGTTATCGAAAACGGCCGCATAGTAAAAGAGGGCGAGGGCGCCGCTCTGCTCGAGGACGATTACGTCAGGCAGGCGTATTTGGGGGTTTGATGAGAGTTGAGTGTGGAGCGTGACGCCTGGAGTGTTAAGTACGGAGTGTCGAGCGTTATAAACGAGAAGGGTGGAGCCGTTATGGTCAAAGATTGGGATAAAATCAGGAAACTGGCGGTGCAGTACGCCGACGATAATATAAATAACCGCTGCATGAACTGTTCTGAGTCGGTATTTGAAGCGCTTATACGAAGCGGAGCTGTCGACGCCCCGTTGGATGTGTCCGCCGTGTCCTTCGCGACGGGGTTCGGCGGCGGGGGTGGCGGCGTAGGGTTCACCTGCGGTGCGCTTTCGTCCGGGATACTGGCGTGCGGCGTCGCGCACGGCAGGAAGGATCCGGCTTCGACGACCAACAGGATGGAGCTTAAAGAAACTCTCTATAAGCGCTACAACAATCTGGTCAGCGACTTCGTCGAGGTTGCGGGCAGCGGCCTTTGCAGGGAGATAATCGACGCTTTCCCCGAGGGTTACAACGATCCTCAAACAAGGCCGAACTGCATCAGGATAGTCGCAGCGGCCGCCGGGATAGCGGTCGACTATATAAAAATGAGCGCTGAAGAGGCGGCTGAATTAGAGTACGACCCGGCTGTCGTAGGTATTAAGAACTGGATATAGCGCTCCGCTCCGGCGCCAGGCGCCAGGCGCCCGAGGCCAGGGGCCAGGGGTCAGGGAACGGGGCTCCCTTTGCAAGGATGGTCGCTGTTGACCGTCCGCCCATTAGTACCTTACGGACAAAGAAAGCTAATAAAAAACACGAATTTCTTTGTCCGTAGTGAGGTGCTCGCCGCGTTTGCGCGGCGCGTGAGCAAGCAGTAAGTAAT
>Ga0082212_10008990_pt1 | contig 12935 bp, 11 predicted proteins | sample TergutNt197P3_FD_71548 | JGI IMG/M metagenome (GOLD analysis project Ga0082212, IMG submission 71548) | Neocapritermes taracua P3 segment gut microbial communities from Petit-Saut dam, French Guiana - Nt197 P3 | ecosystem: Host-associated > Arthropoda: Insects > Digestive system > Gut ... | reverse complement strand
AAGCCGCATTTATTGCCGAAAAAGAAGCCGAATACCGCGATGCCTTCGCAAACCCCTACATTGCAGCACGCTACGGATATATTGATGATGTAATTGAACCGCGCAACACCCGATTCCGCGTTATTCGCGCTTTAGAATCATTGAAAAATAAACGCTTGGAAAATCCTGCCAAAAAACATGATAATTTGCCGTTGTAAAAAATTAAAAATTAAAAATTAAAAATTATGAAGCCAGAAGCCAGAAGTAAGAAGTATTTTTCCTTTCTCCTTTTCTCCTTTCTCCTTTCTCCTTTTCTCCTTTCTCCTTTTCTCCATTGTTCCGCACAACAAATTACAGACTTGAAAATCAATGAAATTCTTATCAATAATATAGATAATTTGGTGGATGATTACGGACAACATGTGCCATGGGTGGAAATAATTAATACTGCCTATAACAGTGTGAATATTGCCGAATGTTATTTAACGAATGACACCACCGGATTATCTTCTAAAAGCTCTAAAGATAAAGGGCATTGGTACAAAATTCCAAAGGGCGACCCTAAAACACTTATTCCGGCACGCGGTTTTCTCATTTTCTATTTGGATGGCAAACCTACTCATGGTCCATTCCATACTAATTTCGATCCGAGCACTTCTATATCAAATAATTATGTAGCATTAATTCATTCGAATGGACAACAATTGATAGATTTCTTTGCTTATCCCGATTCATTGCGCCATGCAAGCAAATCATACGGATATATTAGAGATTACGGGCAGGAAATCATTGTTTGGCATGGAGAAGAAACGTCCAATTTGGCGATGCTTGACCATTTTACCCCCGGCTCTACCAACATTTATGAAAATATTGCCACTAAGGCAGAACAAATTCAAGAAAAAGACAAATTCGGAGTTGGTATGGCAATCATTGCCATTTCGGTTGTATTTATAGCCTTATTCGTTATTTTTCTAATATTGAAGATCTTTGGAAGATGGGTAAGTAAAATAAAACTGGGTACTATTTTACATGGGCACGGACATGGTGGGCAGGCAGTTGCTCAGTCCGCACCCGTTGCTCCTGCCGCAAAAAAAGATACAAGATTGAGAATTGATAACAGTGAAGAATTAGCGGCAATGATCATGGCGCTACATCTTTATTTGAATGAATATAGAGATGAAGAGAGTGAAATAGTTACCATTGATATGCCTTCTGCCCGATACTCTCCATGGGCTCAAAAAAACCTTGTAATGAAACGGGTACAACGGCGCAGATAATTTTATATTTTCACTTTTCCCTGTAAAAACTTGCCGGTATAAGAGTTTTCACATTTTACAATCTCATCCGGCGTGCCTTCAAAGATAAGGTATCCGCCTTTTTCGCCGCCTTCGGGTCCTAAATCTATTACCCAATCGGCACACTTAATTAATTCGGGGTTGTGTTCAATAACAATGATAGAATGCCCAATTTCAATGAGTTTGTTAAACGAATGATGCAAACTGTTAATGTCGTGAAAATGAAGTCCTGTGGTGGGCTCATCAAAAATAAACAGCAGATTTTTTTGGGTGTTTCCGTGACAAAGATAAAATGCCAATTTTACCCGCTGTGCCTCGCCGCCGGATAGGGTAGAGGAGGACTGCCCCATTTTGAGATACCCTAACCCCACCTCTTGCAACGGCGCAAGTTTGTTAATAATAGCAGATACGGTTTTAGAGGCAGGCAACTTCTCAAAAAACTCACGCGCCTGATCTATGGTCATTTGCAAAATATCTGCAATAGAAATATGGTTAATTTTTACATCCAGCACTTCATCTTTGAACCGGCTGCCGTTACAGTCGGTGCACACCAAGTCCACATCTGCCATAAACTGCATCTCCACGTGAATAACGCCTTCCCCTTCGCAGGTTTCGCAGCGCCCGCCCGGCACATTAAAAGAGAAAAATCCGGGTTTATAATTGCGCTGTTTCGCTAATGGCTGCTGCGCGTATAGTTCTCTAATATCATCATATACCTTTATATAAGTGGCAGGATTTGACCTCGACGAGCGCCCGATAGGATTTTGATCTACTAAAACCACATCCGTTATGGTTTCTTTGGAAAGATACAAATTAGGAACATTGTTTAACTCTTGTCCTGCAATATATTGTATCTTTTTTTGTAAAGCCGGATAAAGCGCCTCTTTAATCAGCGTACTTTTTCCCGAACCGCTCACGCCGGTTACCACAGTGAAAATATCCAAAGGAAATTTTACGGTAATATTCTTTAAATTATGGATTTTGGCATTTTTAACCTCCACATAATTACGCCACTTTCGCCGACTTTTGGGCAATGGAATAGTCATATCCGTAAGATAAGCAGATGTAAGATTATTAGGCGTTTGCAACAACTCCTCGAGCGTTCCTGTAAAAACAATTTTTCCGCCTAACCGCCCTGCTTTCGGTCCAATATCAATAATGTAATCGGCTGCGCGGATAATCTCTTCGTCGTGCTCTACTACGACAACGGTGTTGCCAATGTCACGCAATCGTTTCAATACACGAATCAGGTTTTGGGTATCGCGGGGGTGCAAGCCGATGCTGGGCTCATCTAAAATGTAGAGCGAACCTACCAAGCTGCTGCCCAGCGAAGTAGCCAAATTGATGCGCTGCGATTCGCCACCCGACAAGGTTTTGCTTAAACGGTTCAGCGTTAAGTACCCTAATCCAACATCCAACAGAAAACGTAAACGGTTTTCTAATTCGTTAATTAACTGTTTGGCAATCCTCTTTTCGTTTTCCGAACTATATTCAAATTTTTCAAAAAAAAGATGCAACTCGTCAATGGGCATTTGTACCATATCTGATATTGACTTTCCCTGAATTTTAACGTAGTTGGCGTCTTTACGAACACGAGCGCCTCTGCATTCGGGGCATAGCGTGCGGCCCCTGTAACGCGCAATGAGTACGCGATTTTGCACTTTATATCCCTCCTCTTCCAAAATCTTAAAAAAGCGAAGAATCCCAATCACCTCATCATTTCCATTCCACAACAAGTCAAACTCTTGCTCCGTGAGTTGCTCTATTGGTCTGTGAATAGGAAAGTTATATTTTGCGCTATGTTTAATAAAATGATGTTTAAAGTTTTGCATCTTTTCGCCACGCCAACACACTACCGCGTCATCAAACAGCGATTTAGACTTGTCTGGGATGGTCAGTTCCGGTGAAACGCCGTCCACATAGCCGGTTCCGCCACAAACAGGGCACGCCCCGTAAGGATTGTTGAAACTGAAAAACAGCGGCGCGGGCTCTTCAAAAGCAATTCCATCCATCTCAAAGAGATTGCTAAACCGGCGTTGCGTAGTTTTATCGTTTTCCACTTGCACAATGGCTTCCCCTTTCCCCTCCTGAAAAGCGGTTTGAATAGAATCGGCAAGCCGCATTTTTTGCTCCTGAATATTCTCCGACTTAAAACGGTCGATGAGAATTTGCAGATCATCCGATTTGAGATTTGAAATTCTCCCCCGCTGGCGGGGGTAGGGGGTGGATTTGGGATTTGAGATTTGAGATTTGGGATTGGCGAGGAGGTCATCAATTTCACAAATATTTTTGTTTAACAGCAGGCGGCTGAATCCTTGCATTTTCAATATTTCCAACTGTTGTTGCAGGGTTCTTCCGGGCGCAATGATCAAAGGCGCTAAAATATAAATACGGCTATTAGGAGATGTTTTTTCGATGTAAGTAATAACATCCTGAATGTTTTCCTGTTTCACTTCTTTGCCGCTGATGGGCGAGAAAGTTTTTCCAATTCTTGCAAAGAGTAATTTTAAATATTCATAAATTTCTGTGGAAGTGCCTACCGTAGAGCGCGGGTTTCGCGAAATAACGCGCTGTTCAATCGCAATGGCGGGCGGAATCCCTTTAATGTACTCTACTTCCGGTTTGGAAAGTTTGCCCATAAACTGCCGTGCATAAGAACTCAAACTTTCCACATAGCGCCGCTGCCCTTCTGCATACAGGGTATCAAATGCCAAAGAAGACTTGCCCGAACCGGAAAGCCCCGTAATCACAACTAATTGATTGCGAGGAATGGAAACGTCTATATTTTGAAGGTTGTTGGCGCGTGCGCCCTTTATTTCGATATATTGCATATTTGCAAAAAATCATTAAGTTGTTTAGTGGCTAACGCCCTGTGGCTGATACTGTTTTTTTCCACATCTGTCATCTCGGCAAAAGTTTTATCATACCCCAACGGCTTAAAAACCGGATCATACCCAAATCCGTTTGTTCCTTTTTCATTTTCAATGATTTCCCCTTCAATTTTGCCTTCAAAAAAATAGGTTTCGTCATTTAAAATGAGTGCGATGACAGTTTTAAAACACGCTTTTCGGTTTGTAATGCCTTGCAACTCGCGCAACACTTTGTCAATATTATCTTTAAAAGCGCAATGTTCGCCTGCATACCGCGCAGAGTACACGCCGGGTCTGCCGTTCAATGCTTCAATTTCCAAACCGGTGTCATCGGCAAAACAGTTACAATGAAAACGGTCGTGCACATACTTTGCTTTTTGCAAAGCATTTGCAATTAATGTATTTCCGGTTTCGGGAATTTCGTCGAAACAACCTAATTCATTAAGGCTAATAATAGAAAAACGAGCGCCTGCAATAGCACGCACTTCGTTTAATTTGTGAGCATTGTTCGTCGCAAAAACGAGTTCCACACTATACTTCAATGGCTTGTTTACCTCTGTAGTAACCGCATTCGGGGCAAATTCTGTGGGTAAGAATCGCAGCGCCGCAATGGTTGCAAGTGGTTAAGTGAGGAGCCGTGATAAAATCGTGCGACCTTCTTTTGTCTCTACGTTGTGCGGAATGGTTTCTTTTTGGATTCGGCATAATATATTAGTGTTTAATGATTAATGGTTAATGGTTAATGGTTAATTTATTCTTACTTCTGGCTTCTTACTTCTGGCTTCTCAATTCTTTCAAAGCGTCCCATCTGGGGTCGGTTTCGGTAGTGTGTTGTTCATCATCTTCTTTTGGGGCGAGTTCGGCGAGTTTTTTTAGCATTTCAGGGTTGCAAGTGGGGTTTCCGTTTTCATCGTCAGGATGCAGGAACTGTGTGGGCAGCGCCAGTTCAATTCCTTCATATAAAAAGTGCGTCAGGTCTAACTCATACGCTTTTTCGTGAAGTTGCCAAATATTGTCGCCGTTATCAAACGACTCGTCAATATGAGGAACGAGATTCACCACTAAAAAGTCAGAAAAATCTAATGGGATGGTCAAAAAATCGAGGCATCTGTCACAACAAACGGTAACATTGCCTTTAAAATGGAATTGCAACGACAACATATTCGCGCTTTTTTCCATTTCAATTTGCACATTGAGGAGTCCATCTTCAATTTCGTTCAGTTTAGTAAGTTCAAAGAACGCTTTATCACAAATCATTGAATATTTGTGATTTCCAACTTCAACGCCGGAAAGCCTCAGCACATATTCATCACATTTATCGGTCATTTTCACAGCGTTTTATTTTGGGGCGCAAATATATAGTTTTTATGTTCTTAATGGAGGTATGGGCTAAGAAAAGGCTAATTCTTTGTTTCTTGTGCTGAAAAAAAAGAATTAATCTCCAAAAAAGCGATTCTCAATATATTGTTTTTTTTCTATTTTTGCAGACTAAATCAGATTACGATGAATACAGATAATATCGTTAGATATTCCGATGAAGAACTCCACGAGTTTAAAATTCTCATCGAAGAAAAAATTGCGGAAGCCAAACAAGGAATGGAAATCTACTTGGAAGCATACAGCAATGTAGGGAATGACACCACCGACACTTCGCCCACCTTCAAAATCCTGGAAGAGGGCAATCAAGTGCTGTCCAAAGAGGAAAACAGCCGTTTGGCAAATCGTTTGGATAAATATGTCAAAAATTTGGAAGCCGCTTTAGTGCGCATTGAAAATAAAACCTACGGCATTTGTCGCGTCACAGGAGAACTTATTCCTAAAGAACGTCTCAAATGCGTACCTCATGCCACCCTTTCATTTGATGCCAAACTAAATGAAAAAAAGTAGTATCGCTTTACTGATCATTTTCTCTATCGTTCTTATTGACCAGATTACAAAAATTTTGGTCAAAACAACCATGTCGCTCGGCGAAGCATTGCCTGTATTCGGAAATTGGTTCTACATTTTCTTCGTGGAAAATGAAGGAATGGCATTTGGTATCAGTTTTGGGGCAAATATCGGCAAACTGTTGCTCTCGCTTGTGCGTATTGTAGTGGCAGGATTTTTAATATATTACCTATTTACCATTATTAATAGGAAACAAGCCCGTTGGAGTGTGGTCATTATTTTATCATTAATTATTGCAGGCGCTCTCGGCAATATTATTGATTCTCTTTTCTATGGAGTAATTTGGCATTATGCTCCATTTCTATACGGAAGGGTAGTAGATATGTTCTATTTTAAACTGTTCTTCATACCCAATTGGGTTCCACTTTGGGGAGGCAGTTACTTCTTCCCCGCCATCTTCAACGTGGCAGATGCCTGTACCTCTGTCGGCATCTTTGCCATCATTATCTGGAATAAACAATTCTTTGCTCAAAAAAAAGAAGAAATTATTGAACCCTGATAAATCCTTAAACACATCATATTATGGAAAAACCTACCGGAGTCATTCAAAAAATTATTGAAAGTTTACAACAAGTAAACGCATTAGATTACTACTCACCTATCGAAAAAGATATTATTCTGCATAACCTACGAGCGGCTTATATGATATTTCTGAATATTCAGGTAGATGAACAATGTGCCGAAAACAGAGTGGAGATGTTGTTTGGAGAAGAGGAGCCAGAAGAAAGAAGTCAGGAGTCAGAAGTCAGAAGTCAGAAGTCTGAAGTCAGAAGTCAGAAGTCTGAAGAAAGAAGTCAGGAGTCAGAAGTCAGAAGTCAGAAGTCAGAAGTCAGAAGTCAGAAGTCAGAAGAAAGAAGTCAGGAGCCAGAAGAAAGAAGTCAGGAGTCAGAAGAAAGAAGTCAGGAGTCAGAAGAAAGAAGTCAGGAGCCAGAAGAAAGAAGTCAGGAGTCAGAAGAAAGAAGTCAGGAGCCAGAAGAAAGAAGTCAGGAGCCAGAAGAAAGAAGTAAGGAGTCAGAAGAAAGAAGTAAGGAGTCAGAAGAAAGAAGTCAGGAGCCAGAAGAGTTTGTAGAAGAAGAGATAGTAGAAGAATTTATTGAAAATGAACCCTTAGTAACTGAGGTCCCCTTAGTAGAGGGATATATTGAAAATGAAATTGTTGATGAAGTAGTTGTAGATGAACCCTTAGTAGATGAGGCTCCCTTAGTAGAAGAAATTATTGAAACCGAACCTGTTGTACAGGAACCTTTAGAGGATGATCTTTTGGAATTTATTCCGGATGCAAAACCGCAAACGAATTTGTTGTTCGACAACTTGGATATACCTAAACCGGAGAAAAAATCTCTCAACGATTTATTAAACGAAAAGAGAGATGACAATTCTTTAGGCGCACGGTTTCAGCAATCTTCTATTACCGATTTAACAAAAGCCATTGCCATAAACGAGAAGTTTACCTTTATTCGCGAGTTATTTCACAATAGCGGCGTAGATTTCAGCGATGCCATTCAAAAACTTAATGAGTGTGATAATATTGATTCCGCTTTCCTTTTTATGGAAGAATTAAAACATCAATATCTTTGGGATACAACCTCTTCTGTATATCTCACACTTTGCGATCTGGTAAGAAGACGTTTTTTATAATATTGGAAGAAACGATTTTTTAACAAATTTAATATTTTTGCAAATTGTAATCAAAAAAATTACTAATGAAAATTTCATACCATTGGCTCAAACAATACACTAACTTCGATTTAACTCCCGAAGAAACAAGCATCTATTTAACTAATTGCGGATTAGAAGTAGAATCCATCGAAAAATTTGAAACGGTTAAAGGCGGTTTGCAGGGCATCTTTATAGGAGAAGTACTCACTCGCGAAGCGCATCCCGATTCTGACCACCTTTCGGTTACTACCGTTGATATTGGCGCTGAACAACCTCTTAACATTGTTTGCGGTGCGCCCAATGTGCGTAAAGGATTGAAGGTAGCCGTGGCTACTGTGGGAACAACGCTTTATGATAACGATGAACCATTTTCTATCAAAAAATCAAAAATTAGAGGTGTTGCTTCCGAAGGTATGATCTGTTCCGAAAAGGAGATGCAGTTAGGCGATAATCATGAGGGAATTATGGAATTGGACGAGCAAGCTATCGTTGGACAGCCCGCCGCAAAATATTTTAATATTGAAGAAGATTATATTTTTGAAATAGGATTAACCCCCAATCGAAGCGATGCCATTTCGCATATTGGCGTAGCCAGAGACCTTTACGCGGCATGTAAACAGAATGACATTCATTGCACTACCCCGATTCTTACATTTATTGAAAGTTTTATCCCTTCAAAACGAAAACCATCTATTACCATTACTATCGAAAACAAAAATGCGTGCCAAAGATATACAGGGATTTGTTTGGAAAATGTAGAAATAACAGAATCTCCCGATTGGCTCAAAAACAGATTGCTCTCCGTGGGCGTGCGCCCCGTTAATAATGTTGTAGATGTTACACAGTTTGTAATGTTGGAAACCGGACACCCGCTTCATGCTTTCGACTCCGATAAAATTACCGGACGAAAAATCGTTGTCAAAACACTGCCCCAAGATACCTCTTTTATAACTTTAGATGATAGAGAAATAAAATTGCACGAAGAAGATTTAATGATTTGTAATGCCACACAAGGTATGTGTATTGCAGGGGTTTATGGTGGTAAAGAATCCGGAATTACGGAAACCACAAAAAATGTATTCCTTGAAAGCGCTTATTTTAACCCTGTTTTCATTCGTAAAACAGCCAAAAGACATGGCTTGAAAACAGATGCCGCTTTCCGCTTTGAACGCGGGTGCGATATCAATATGACCGTTTATGCCGTTCAGAGGGCTACACAATTATTGGTAAAATTGGCAAATGCAGTGGTGGCTTCCGAAGTGATTGATGAATATCCTACTATTGTTGAACCTCCGATTATTCCACTTACCGTTGAAGATGTGGCTGCTGTTGCCGGTAAAGTCATTGATTTGCAAACAATTTCATCTATTCTTATCAATCTTGGATTTGAAAATACGACCATCAGCGAAAATAAACTATCCGTTACCATACCTCTTAATAAACATGATGTTACACGACCTATTGACTTGATTGAAGAGGTATTGCGTATTTATGGATACGACAATATTGATATTCCCGCTGAAATTAGATACTTTTTACATAGCAAACCCGTTCCGACATTTCAAAAACTTCAAAAATCTCTTTCACAATATTTAGCCCATAACGGTTTTTGTGAAATGGTAAATAATTCGCTTACGAAAAGAGAATATGCTACTATTTTTAATTATATTGATGATAATAAGAGCGTTCCATTAGTAAATCCGTTGAGCAGCGAATTGAATGCCATGCGCCAGTCTCTACTGTTTTCGGGATTGGAAACTATTGTTAGAAATCTTAATAATAAAAATAACAACCTCAAACTCTTTGAATTTGGAAAATCATACCATATTGTTAATAAAGAATGTACAGATGTTTTGCAGTGTTATTCGGAAAAAGAATGCCTCACACTGTTTGCAACCGGAAAAACACACGATGAAAGTTGGATTGCACAACCTAAAGATATGGATACCTTCTTCTTGAAAAACTTTCTTGAAAATATTTTTCATAAAACCGGAACCCATTTTGATACTGTAACTTGTGAAAATGAAGAGATTTTTATTGACTCCTTATCATATATAAATAACAATCAATCTATTGCGAAAATTGGTCAAGTGCACCCTAAAATTTTAAAACATTTTGACATAAAAAAACAGGTGTATTATGCAGAAGTAAATGTAAAACAACTCTTTGAAGACGACTTGAAAAACAAGACCCTATATGCTCCTTTCGCGACAACTCCTCCTATTAGCAGAGATTTGGCGTTGGTGGTAAATAAAGAGGTTACATACCAACAGTTAGAAAAAGTAGCCGCACAGTTTGGTTCCCGTCATATCAAAAAAGTTTCGCTGTTTGATGTTTACGAAGGAGATAAACTTCCGGAAGGCAAAAAACAGTACGCTTTAAACTTTGTGTTGCAACACCCCGATAAAACCATGACCGATGAAGAAATTAACAAAATTATGGACAAATTGATAAGTGCCTTTGAACGCGAGTGCGGAGCAACATTGCGGTAAACACTCTGTGAAACTCTGCGAAATCTTGTGTCTCTGTGTTAAAAAACTCAGCACAAAGACACAGGAAACACAAAGAAACACAGAAAAACCTATAAATCATAAATTATGAATATTTTAATCGCTTCCGACCACGCCGGCTTTGAATTAAAACAGTTTATCATCTCAACATTAACAAATTTTAACTGGCAAGACGAGGGCTGTTTCTCATCAGACAGCGTAGATTATCCTGATTTTGCACACAAAGTAGCAATCTATATTTCAGAAGGCTTCGAAAAAAAAGGGATTCTGATTTGCGGCTCCGGAAACGGTATGCAGATGGCGGCAAATAAACATCCTAATATAAGAGCAGCGCTGTGTTGGAATAAGGAGATTGCTACATTGGCACGCTTGCATAATAATGCCAATATTTTGGTAATGCCCGCACGCTTTATCTCAAAAGAGGAAGCCTATGAAATCATTACCGCTTTTTTTGAAACATCCTTTGAAGGCGGTCGCCACGAAAACCGTGTGAATAAAATAAATCTGTAAACACCATTATTCCGACCGTAAGGAGGAATCTCGAACCATATACGAAATAGATGAACTTTTTCGATAACTATTTGCGGACTCACCCTACCACCCTTTTTTTAGCGCCTATGGAGGAAGTTACTAATACTGCCTTTCGTCGTATCTGCAAAAGTATGGGCGCGGATGTATTAGTCTCTGAGTTTGTTTCTTCCGAAGCGTTGATTAGAGATGTGCAAAAGAGTTTCGACAAGATGGCATTTGATGATACGGAGCGACCATTTGGCATTCAAATCTTCGGACACGATGAAAACTCGTTGGTAAAAGCCGCGCAGGTTGCCGAAGAACAACACCCTGATTTCATAGATATTAACTGGGGCTGTCCTGTAAAAAAAGTGGTGGCAAAAGGCGCCGGTTCCGCTATATTAAAAGATATTCCTAAAATGGTTGCTTGCACCAAAGCGGTTGTAAACGCCGTGAAATTGCCCGTTTCAGTAAAAACACGTTTGGGCTGGGATATGAACGACCGACCCATCGTTTCCGCAGCCGAACAACTACAAGATGTAGGTATTCAAGCAATCACCATTCACGGAAGAACGCGCTCGCAAATCTATTCCGGCGTGGCAAACTGGAATTTGATTGGCGAAGTAAAAAACAACCCTCGAATGAAAATCCCTATAATCGGAAATGGCGATATTACCTCCGGCGAAAAAGCAGTTTTGTTTAAACAACGATACGGCGTAGATGCCCTTATGATTGGACGCGCCGCCATTGGAAATCCTTGGGTTTTTCAGGAAATTAAATGTGCGTTTGAAAATAAAACATTTATGCCGCCTACTTTCGATGAACGTGTAGATATTATGTTAAAACATCTTAAAACTTCTATTCCTTTAATCGGCGAAAAGAAAGCGTGCCTTGAAATTCGACGACACTATGCGGGGTATTTCAAAGGAATCAGCCATTTTAAGCAAGTGCGCTTAGAGTTAATGAAAGCAACTACATTCCAGGAAATTGAAACAACCCTATCAAAAATATAAAGACCACCCCCTGCCTCCGCCAGCGGGGGAGAATCTCAAATCTCAAATCTCAAATCTCAAATCCCAAATCCCAAATCTCATATCTATCCCTGCTTCTCAGTCAAATAGTTCCAAAATCGTTTGGGCATAAATTGGCGTTGCAACTGCAGATTTTTGCGCTCTTTTATAGAGATGGAATGCAGATATTTGCGCCAACCGGTTTGAAAATACAACTCATCTGCGGCGAGTACATCTTGTTGGAGTTTGCCGGTTTTAAAATCTATTTGTAAATCTTCAAAATGCACCATCTCTGTTTTTTGCAAATTGTAATATAGGGCATATTTGCGTTTGATGTCGTAAATTACCCATTGCTGGTCGGCAAAACGGTCTTCAAAATGGTCGGCTACCATCGGCAAAACGTTGTATATCGGTTTTATTGCTGCAAAATAATAGGCATCTGCCGTTTTTTGGAAACGCACAAACTGCCGCATCCGCTCCGCTTCCCGTTGCACTTTTCTGAAAATCTTAGACAACTCCAGCACATCCGTATCCGCAAAATTCAACTCTATAGTTTTGGTAGCCATAAACGCTTTGCAGATATAATTGAAAAGCAACATTTCAATCCCTTCCAACTCTGACAGCCAACAGGTAAACAACATCTGAATCGCAGATTTCGAGATTTTTTTCCGCAAGCCTGCTACCACACGATTGGCTTTCTGCTCATCGGTTTCTACCTGATAATTTTCTGTAAAAAGTTGCGAAACCTCCTGTTTGAAAATCTGTTGCGGAAACTGTTTTTGCGCAAATGCTTCAAACACACAGGTAAATAAACCTTCAAAAGTGCCGTCGTAGGTAAAAGATAGAGATGGGTTTGTTTGCATTACCATTATTTCAAAAGCCATTTAAAGATATTTTTGGCAAAGATAAAAATATCTCCGGCACTTATCTCTTATAAAAAAAAGCAAATCTCAATTAATTCTTTATCACTTTCTTCGTAACAACCCCACTTTCCGTAGCAATTTTTACGAAGTAAGTTCCGGCGGGCAAATGCGAAATATCAATTAGATTTGAGATATGAGATTTGGGATATGAGATTTGAGATAATTTTTTACCGGAAACATCAATAATTTCAATACTCTTAATTATTAATTTTTCATTATTAATTATTAATTG
>Ga0082212_10008988_pt1 | contig 12937 bp, 15 predicted proteins | sample TergutNt197P3_FD_71548 | JGI IMG/M metagenome (GOLD analysis project Ga0082212, IMG submission 71548) | Neocapritermes taracua P3 segment gut microbial communities from Petit-Saut dam, French Guiana - Nt197 P3 | ecosystem: Host-associated > Arthropoda: Insects > Digestive system > Gut ... | reverse complement strand
CTGTATGTCCATATCACCTAGCGCTATGCGTATCGTCCTTACGGTCATTATCGCCCCGCGCCGTGCGCATACTACCAGCAAACGTAGCATCGAAGCCGCTATTAGCGCTTTTCTTCTTCATTTTCCCAGCAATGAACGCCGCCAGCTTCTTTGTCATACGATCCACCAAACCGCCGCCGCCAACCACCGTCGGCTGCCACGCCTCCGCCGCCGCCCCGGCGCGCTCATCCGCTTTCTCAGCAAAGTTTTCCGCCTCTAGCGTATCGATCACCGTCATCGACTGATTCGTAACGCCGATTACATAAACCTTCCCGGCAATCTCGACAATACAAAAACTCTTATCCTTCGAAATCGCAAAACGATCCAGCATATTAATATTCCGGTTGCGCTTCCTCCCACGCCGCGCACCCGAAGACTTAACGCCGACATAATACGTCACATAATATGCCCCGACAATAATAACAATAGTCCCAATAATAAAAGACACAACCTGAAACCCTGAAGGCATCCCACTATCCCCTCACCAACTAAAGCGGTCTGCGGACCGCGATTAAATTAGCAACTCTCCACTTTAACTACACCTGCATCCGCATTATATCATTATAAGCATCAATAACCTTATTCCTAATCTGAAGCGCGAGATTCAACGAAATCTCCGCCTTGGCGGCATCCAGCAAAAGCCCCGACATATCGTCCGCCTGACCAGCCAAAAGCTCAAGCGCCGAAAACTTATCGTCAGCATCAGTCTGAACCGCCGTCTTCAATGACTCAGTCAGAATATCAGCAAAATTCCCAACCGCCACATCCCCGGAAGATATCACAGGATTCCCATCAAGCAGATTTATCAAATTCGACGAAAGAGGATTCACAGTCATAAAAAACTCTCCTTTACAACAAGCACCCCAACCACATCATCGCAACCCTCGTCCTCATTATGCATTATTAATTGTGCATTATGCATTGAGCTTAGGAAATGATGCATTATAAAATAATGCATCACTTCCCAAGCTCCAACGTCTTCACCGCCATATCCTTAAAGGTGTTCAGCGCGGTGATATTCGCCTCATACGCCCTGTACGCCGCCATCATGTCGACCATTTCCTGAACGACTTCCACATTCGGCATCCTGACATAACCGTTCTCATCCGCGTCGGGATGCGTCGGGTTGTAGTCATATTTGAAATCCGACTCATCTTCCTTAATTTCAATGACGCGCACTCCGCCAACCGCATGGCTCGCTCTGTTGTAGAACCCGGATACATGACCGTCGCGCCCCACTTTCGTAACGCGGAGCCCGTCTGCCGCAGGCTGCACTCCGCCCCAGGATGTATGCAGCGTGGAACCGAACGAAGAATAGGGTCTGTTGTTCTTGAACCTGTTGTAAGTGGAATCACGTGTCTTTTCCTGGTAAACCACATACTTCCTGCGGTACGGCCCGCCGTTCTCCGTTCTTGTTGTGTTACTGCTGGCAATGTTCTCAGCTACGACGTCCATGCGGAGTCTTGATGCGGTGAGGCCTGATGCGCTTATGCTCATTGAATCAAGAAATGCCATATAGGTCACCTTCCTTCAGTAATCGCCATCTTCAGCCTGCGAAGCTCGCTGTTCATCTTCTCAAGCAGTGTATTGTAATAGAGGCTGTTCTGCGCCAGCTTAACATTCTCGGACTCGATGTCTACGTTGTTCTCGTCCATTCTCATCGACAGATCCTCGCGCCTGACGACACGCGGCTCAGTGTCAAAAAAATCATTGTAGCTCCCGATCTGGATGTGCCCCTCGTGCGTCCTTGCGCCTTTGAAGCTATCCATCGGACCGATATCGATATGGTTCTTGTTCGTCTTTGCGCCTTTGAACCCGCTCCCGTACAATGACTGCGCTAAAAGCGATTCGAACTCCACATCGGAAGCTTTGAATCCGGGCGTTTCAACATTCGCGATGTTGTTTCTTATGACCGCGTTGCGAGTCCAAGCGGCTGAAAGCCCCCTTTGCAGGAGGTCGACCGGTTTAAACATTTTCTCAAACAAAGCTTTCACCTCAAATCAATGGTTCACCCGCACTCACAGGCCGACTCTGAGATAATCAAACTCTCGTCTCTTCTGCAACCCTCGTCCACTAGCCACTAGCCACTAGCCACTAACTGCTAGCCGCTAACTTCTACTTCACCCGCCGGTAAATAGCCGGCGCGATCTGCTGAAAATCGCCGCTGATGCCGGATAGTGTTTCACTCAGGCCGATAAAAAGATAACCCCCGACTTCAAGCACGTCGTGAAACCGCTTTGCGAGGGCAGCCTTTGTCGGAACATCGAAATAAATCATAACGTTCCTACAGAATATTATGTGAAACCTTTTCTTGAACTTGCTGAAGTTGTTCATAAGGTTGAACTGGCCGAAAACGACGTCCTTGGCCATTGTGTCGGTGACCTTGTACTCCTCAGCGCCGACCTTCGTGAAGTACTTTGACTGCCATGATTTTTGCAGATGCTCGAAATGCTCCTCCGGATACACGCCTTGCCTCGCCATGTCGAGAACTTTCGTCGAAATGTCTGTAGCCAGAACAGTTGTGTCCCAGCTCCTTTTTGTGCTGCCGAAATACTCGTTGAGCACCATAACTATCGTATAAGCCTCTTCGCCCGAGGCGCAGCCCGCGCTCCATATGCGCAAATCATGGTCGCGGATGGTAGAAGTCCAGTAAGGGAGCGCCGTGTCCACCATGAATTTATAATGCGTCTCCTCACGCATGAAATATGTATAGTTCGTCGTGAGCTTCGTCATCAGCTCATTGATTTTTGCCCCGCTCTTATCGGCCATGACGTCGTCAAGATAATCATGGAACCCTTCAAAGTCTGACTGCGCTATCGTATTGGTAAGGCGGCTCTCGATAAGGGCTCTTTTTTTCTCGAGATTGACTCCAAAATTCGACTTTATAAAGTCACGCAGCTTAAAAAATTCGCGGTCTTCAATATGCATTGCGCATTCTCCAAAACAACATACTTTTTATTGCGGCAGTTGCTGGCTATCGACGTCTACTTCAAAGACTTTGTAAACGTCGATGAGCTGCTTGACGTTCCCGCCGGCGAGCCCGACTGCTTTGATAAAGTAGTTCTTCATGCTGTTCCCTGTAGTTTTAGGAGGCTCTTGAATGCTCTCGTCGTCGATGTTTGTGACATCCTCGACTCCGTCGACAAGGATACCAACGCTCATATCGTCCAGACTGAGCACTATTATGCACGTTGTTTCTGTGTACTCGATCCCGCCTTGCCCGAACCGCATCCCCATGTCGATAACAGGAACAACAGTGCCGCGCAGGTTGATGATGCCCTTCACATAAGCGTGCGTATGCGGCACAAGCGTGATTTCCTGAACGCTGATGATCTCCACGACATAGCTTATTTCAATACCGTACGCGACGTCTCCCACAAGAAAGGTGAGGTACTTCCCGAGCATAACGTCTTCGACTACCAGATCGATATCCGCCAAATCCTGCATTTATGTCACCATCCTTTTATTGTTAAGTAACTAAATTATTGTCTAAAGCATCAAATCCAGCAAGAGGCCTCTTATATCGTCCACCCTGTGCAGTATGCCGATATTATCCGCCTGGCCGCTGATCACTTCCTTCCCCAACTCGTCGAGCTTCTCGTCGACGGTCTGCACAGTGGCGATGAATCGCCGTCTGCCGCGGGAAGCGTATGCGTCTTCCTTTGAGAAAGTATATCCGTTGCTGACGATTTCGTCAAGGAATTCTCTTATCAGTTGACGATATTTTTCGAATTCTTTCACATCGACGCGTTCGGAGAGGCGCGCTCCCTGCTCGTCGATGCTTTTTATCATATCCTGCAGCTTTGCGGAATGCTTTTCCTGCGTGAGGTCCGTCAGGGTCCTTTGGAACGTCGTTTCCGCCCCGCCGCGCGCGGCGCGCACATCAGACCCGCGCGCAGGAAAGCGCCCCGGATCCGCTGTATTTATGCTATTTATTTTAACACCCATAGCTCACACCCTGTTTAGTACTCCTGACCCCTGACCCCTGAACCCTGACCCCTGATTCCTGAATCACGTTTTCTTGTCAAAATGCGCGGAACTGTCGCCGCCGTGCTGGGCATACCGCCCGAGGCTCTTTCTCTTGAGGCTAAGACTGCCTATCTGGCGGATGAACTCTTCTGTTTTCTCCGTCGCGTTGCCGAGATTCCTTTTATTTGCCTCGGAGCACTGCTCCAGCAGCTCGACAAAACGCTCCGCCGCCGTCTCTATTGCGGCGATCTTCCCGCCTCCTGCGGAATTGGCAAACGATGCGTAAGATTGCATCAGGGCTTCTGATTCCTGATGCAATCCGTTTATCTTGTTTATTATCTCCTGCCCTTTGTCAAGAGATTTATTGAAGCTTTCAAGATCGTCCGCGGCAAGCATTTTTGACTGTTCCCCCGAAATGGAAACTACTTGCCCGGCAAGCTCCGCCGCCTCTCCAAGCAACTCAAGCAGCCGCTTCTCCTGTGGATAACCTCCCAAAACACTGACTCCTAGTAAAAATATTCAAAACGCGTCGTTTTCCGTGCTTGGCCCGGAATCTGCCAAACAGGTTCATCCCTCTTTCAAATACAAGCTGCCTTTGTTCGAGATGCTTATTTCGTTCCATGCTTCTCTGAGGTCGCCGACTATTTCAAGCAAAGGCTCAAGGAGCTTCTCGTCCTTTTTCATATTGGCTTCTTCGAGGGTCTTGATGATGAACTCATAGAGGTCCAGAAGATTTTCAGAAATTTCATAGTTCATGTCAAGGCTGTTTACAAGCTCCGCCACAATGAGCTGCGCTTTTATCAGGTGGTCGTGCGCGCTCTGGACGTCGTTTTTCGCGATTTTTCTGCGCCCGACAAGGATATTCTTTTTCAGCGCGTCATAAAGCATTACAATGACGTCGATCGGATTCGCAGTAAGGACGTCCTGCTGCCTGTATGCATCCTGGGGCCGAGAATTGATTGAAATCGTATCCCTCATAATTACCTCGCTAAACAGTTATTAAACTACTGATTCTACTGCAACAACTACTGTTTGTTCTGCCCAAGCATTGACATGAACCAGTCGCTCTGTTCCTGGAGCTTCGAGAGCGCCGTTTCCATCGCGGCAAATTTCAGATAGAGTTTCTCTTCTTCTTCCCACATTTTTTGCGTAAGCCTTTCGATCTGGTCGTTTTCGCGCTTGATGGACGTCTCCAGGCTGGAAAGCGAGATCGCCTGCGTTCCGTTCATATACCCTAGCAGCGAATCTTCCATGCGCCAGAGCAGCCCTCTTTCATCATACACTTTTGAATCGGAGCCGCCCATGAAGATCTCCATGACTTTCACCGGGTCTCTCTCAAGGGCTTCTTTGAGCCTGACCTCGTCGAGGATTATCTGCCCCGCGTTGCCTTCAAGATAGGAACCAGTCTTCAGGCCGATGTCCGCGGGCGAGAGCCCTGCGCTCTTAACGCTGTCGTACAGCGAATTGCGGAGGGTTGTGATAATATTCTGCAGGCCCGGGTCGTTCCAGAGCATACCTTTTTTTGCAATGGCTTCCCACTCTTCTATCTGCTTATCCGTCATCACGGATTTTTCCTCTTCGGTCAGCGGGCCGTATGCTCTCTCCTTTGATGTTTTGCTCTCCTTGGTCATGTCTTCGAGTTTTTTAATAAGGATGTTGAACCCTTCTACAAAGTTCCTTATTTTCTCGACGGCGTCCGTCGCGTCGCGTTTGAATGTCACAGTGATCAGGTTGTCGTCTATCAGCGCGCCATCTTCGTCATAAATCGGCTTGGTAGTCTCGTTGAGAGTGATGGTCACGCCCGGCCTGATCTCCCATGTGTTCGTCCTGCTCTCTCTCCACTCGAACGACTCTCCGATTTTTACCTGCACCCTTGCAAGAGAGCCGCCTTCATACGAGCCGTTCATTATGCCGAACGCCTGCATCCCGCCGACCCTGATCGTCGATTTGCCGACTTGGTTGGACTCGAGCTTAAACGCGTCCGACATGCGGTCGTAAGTCATCGTGACGCCCGCGTTGCTGGAGTTGACCGTATCGAGCATTTCTTCCAGAGTCATCTCTTTGGTTATTTCGATGGTCCTGGAGTTAATTGTGATATATGCCCTGCCAAACGTGTCGAACACCATCCCGCTGGGGATAGCGTTGAATTTGCTTACGATATTGCTGGTCCCCGCGGTGTTTATGCCTTTGTTTACGTCTGCGTTCCTCAGCGTGACGTCGCTGAGTGAGCCATTGATATTGACCGCTTCGCCTATCTTGAACACGTCTTCAAGCCCGGTCAGCGCTCTTATCTTCTCATTCACCTCGGCAAGCGTATCGTTTCTGTTGATAGTCACAGTCGGGCACGGCACACCGTCGATCGAGTCTATGTCCGCGTAATCAAGCTTGATGGTCCTGTCGCCGGAAAGCCCGGCCTCGCTTGCGGCAGCCTGAATTTTCCTATTTATTGCAGCGAGGTTGTCGCTGTCCTTTAACGAAATCGTCACACCGTTGATCTCGACGCTTTCGCCGTCATATATGAGCCCGCGCCCCGCGTATATGCTCTTGATGAGCCCGACTGCCCCGTTCACCCCGGCAGCGCTGTCGTGGTGTTCGCTGATGTCCGACTGAGAAATATCCACAACGCCGATGCCCGCGCCGAAATCGACCGAGCCGTAAAAATCCAGCGAGTTCGATAGCGCATTGTTGTTCGCGGCGATTTCGCCGATGTTGTACACAACGTCGCGCTCGTAGACAATAGACGTCTTGCCGTTTATTGTCATGCTGCCATATTTCTCGTCTCTGAAAACGCCGTTCTCATAATAGCCGGACTCCATCCTCACCTGCTGGCCTGCGCCTGTCTGACCCTGCTGGCCTGCCTGGAAAATCTTGTAGTTGATGTAGCCGATGATGTCTGTGATTTTATTCGTGCCTACAAGTTCGCCGGCTCCGTCTACCGAACCTATCGGGGTTCCGTCCATGCCCAAAACGAACTGGAACTCCTTGCCTATCACCGCGCCGGCGGCATTTTTGACGTCTCCGTCTATCACCATGCCCGTTGTGAGCACAGTGTTGATCTCAGCAAGATTAAGAGTTACATCCGTTCTGTTGATATTGACGTTTGCATTGCCGTTCGCGTTAAAGGAAATGTTCCAGTTAGTAGTCACCAGATTCCCGATCTTGTCTGTCATGTTGAAGCCGTTGCCGCTTCTTGACGCGCCGATGGAACTGGAAACGGAGTTGGCGACCGCAAGGCTCTCGACCTGCCCTATCACCAAAGTACCCGTAGTTGCGTTGATATTGGTAGATATAGATACAGCCCCGGCATTAGCGGGGTTTCTGCTTGTGACGCTGGCGATGGTCGAGTTATAGACGCTGGAGTTTCTCATCGCGTCGGCGCCCATGACTGTCAGATATTTCCACCTGAAGTCTGTAAGGTCGTTGCTGACGCTTTTTAGCGACTCCTGCTTCCATTCAAACTTTTTCATCGCGCGGAATCTGGTGTCTATCCTCATCTGGCTGAGCCTCATCATCTGCTTGATGATAGTATCGGTCTCCATGCCTGACGACAGCCCCATCAACCTTAGCTTTGTGTAGTTATTCACCGGGTTAATAGCCATTGTTAATGCACCTCAAATCCTTTTGAAAATACTGATAGCTCCTTCTATACGTATATATCGTCATTTTTACATAGAATCTTTATGGTATTATATCACAACTTTTTACTGAATTTTTTCAGAATACCGTTAAAATCGTCAATACTTGCAGAACCGCTGCCTGTCCAGGATCCGTACGCATAGTCGATATCGGCCTGCAGTCCCAGCCGTGTGCCCGCGTTCCCGCGTATCTTTTTCGTCAGGCGGACGATGATTTCTTCAGCATGCTTCTTGCGCAGCTCGACGAAAAGCACCATGAAAACCCCGTCGCCTGCATAAGCCGGCTCGTCCGTCTCGCGCATTGCGCCGCGTATCGTCCTTGCCGTAGCGCGTAAAAGCTGCTCCATCCGCCCGCTTTCGCGCGCGACTCGCTCATTGTCGCGGGTGGGGTGCGCACCGTTCCCGGATGCGCTGCCGCCGGGATCGCTGTCTGCGACCTTTATCGCGGCAAATGTCAGCGTCCCGCCGAAACGGCTCTGCCTGTAAAGCTCGCGCGAGGCAGCCTTTCGCATCCCCGCAAGGCTGAGCATGTTGAATTCCGGATGCCGCTCGGAAACATATTCCTCCCAGCGCTTGGCAATATCGCGCCGCCGACCCGCTTCAAACCGCTCTTCAAACGCGCGCGTCAGGTCTCCTACGCCCTTGTATCCCAGGAAAACCTTCCACGCCCCGTTTTCGCTTATCATTAGCTTTTCCACGTCGCCTGAGCGGGCGGTGTTGTCCACCAGGTCGTCCTCGTTGACGACTACGTGGAACTTGCGCGCGAGGATCGTTTCACCGTCGTTGAACTTGACCGTTGTGCCGGCGGAGTTCCCGGTTATGAAAAACTCCTTCATAAGATAAAGCCGCGCGACAGACTCGCGCCACTCGATAAAGCTGTCCATGGTCGTTTGCTTTTTATCATATTCGCTCAAACACTTGTATGCTGCGGGGTAGTCGCAAGCGCCGAGGGCTTTAAAGTACTCATAAAGAACCGCGTAAGCCTCCTTGTCCGCCTCCGCTGAGCGGGCGTTTTCCGCAGCCCTGCGCACAGTCGTGCCGGAAGCGCGCGACTCGGGGTTTGAGTACCTTCTTGCGTAGCGCGGATACCCCTGGCGGTCGCGAAAAGCGGATTCGCGCCTGAATTTTTCTCGAAGCGCCGAATATGCCGCGTTGATATTCTTCATTAGCTCTTCGGATTTCGGGTCTGAGCTAACGTCCGGATGGTGCAGTCTGCAAAGCCTCTTGTAGGACGAGGTGATGTCCGCGATTCCCGCGCCGGCGTTTACGCCTAATATTTTGTAACACTCAAAAAGACTTAGCACGTAGTCATCACCTTATATTTGTTATTTCCCGGATACCCGCTGAACAATTTCAATTTTTGATACTATTCGTGGACAAAATATCTCACATTTTTCAGCCCGTTGGAGCCGTATATGTTTGTGATATGAGTGTAGTTGAACACCTTGGAACCTGCCTGGGCTACCGTGACCCCGCGTACTGAGTCATAACCGCCGTCTTCAGACGGGCAGACTACCTGCACGTGCCCGATTTCGCCTGCGGTGGTGACAGCCGGCCTGCCTGAGTTGGCGTAGAACTGCGCAGTCTCCGCGTCGACTTCCCGCCACCCGTATGCCGGCCCATGCTCTCTGAGCCACGCGTCGATCGCGATTGCCCCCAGTTCCCTTGTTCCCCTTATATCCGGGTAATATCTGGGTTCGCCTGTTTCGGGGTCTGTATAGTGCGGGATCTCCGCGCCCATCGCAGCAGTGACGTCCCACATGAAAATATTGCAGTAGGTATACCCGTCCCTGAAAGGAGTGTACCTGCTGGCAGTCTCAACGTTGAACTGGTCGATAACCGCGCGGTATCGCGCGGGGTCTCTGTCGCCTTCCAGGTTCACTATTGCGGGAACCGCAGGCTTCCATATCTCGAGAGGAAGGAATACTTCGCCTGTACCTGAGACGTCAGGTATCTTTGTGTTGAAGACTTCCCTGTCGATAGTGTCTAAAATAAACGGGCTGTACCCTGAAGACATTACGTTGCTCCGCAGCCCGTCCTTGTCTCCTTCTATCTGCCCGAGCATCGTAGCCATCATTTGCATTATCATCGAAAAGTCGCCGCCCTCGTTGCCCTGCATCATAATGCAAAGCAGCATGAGGGCTATTTGCGCGTCTGAGACTTCGCCGGTGGAGGCTGCGGCAAGGATTGCCTGCTCAATGCCCTGGGTTTGGAACGACCCGTACCCCGCGTCCATACCAGATAGGTTGGCTCCGGCGGTTACGCTCATCATCCGCGACTCTTCCATCATCGCTTCCGCAATAACAGACGCAAAGTCCAGATTGCTCTTCGCAGCTGCGTCAGCGGCGCTCTGCGGCACGTCCGCTACAGTGAAGACAGTTTGCCCTGCCGCCGCCTGCTGATACGCCTGCCCGGTATGCTCCGCCGGTTCCTGGATCGCGTTCGCCAGAATGCTCGCAAATGCGTCGTCGGCTTTTTGCGGCTTGTCCGCAGAGTCGATGATTCCGGTCGTTCTGTTATTTTCTATGCGTTCAGGCCTTATGTATCTGCCCGCGGATGCATTGACCATTCCTCCGGTATATGTCATATCGCTCCTCACTCTGTCGTCTTGGTTGAGTTCCGGCAACGGAGAATTATTTCCGCGTTACTGCCGGTAATTATCGCACATCGCCGCCTTGATTTCAATACAAAAAATTTGCGCTAAGTATTTATGCCTTACCGTACTTATGTATTCCCGGTCTCCTGGCCCCTAACTTCTGAGCCCTCGCATCCCCCGTCTCCTGACCCCTGACCCCTGACCCCTGTCCCCTGTTCCCTGACGCCTAACCTCCGGCGCTTCTCATCTTCTCACCGAACCTGCGGTCCATTTCTCCGACGAATGCCAGTATTTTCGCTACGGCTTCATACATTTCAGGTGGTATTTCATCACCTACGCTGATTTTTGAGAGCATGGAGGTAAGGCTTGGGTCCGGCAGCACAGGCACGCCGGATTCTCTTGCGATCTCAATGATTTTGCTTGCTACATATCCTTCGCCGAACGCAGCAAGGACCGGCGCGTCGTTATCGGCCGGGTCGTAGCTTATTGCCGCGGCCCGTGTGGGCCTTCCGGCGTTTTTCTCCTCATCGCTCACATCAACACCAACTCTCAAACCTCACGCCTTTCTGCTCCCGGCTTCTCCCTCCCCGCTCATCACTCCTCAAACGACATAATCGATCCGGCCGGCAGAAAGCCTGTCCAGCAGCCTCAGAGCTGTCAGCGGGGAGGTAGGTTCCTCCGCTTTCTCCGGAAATGTTATGTCTGTGCTCACAAGGCGAAATCCGGCTTCCTCCAGCATTTCATGTAGCAGCACCGTATTGCTTTTAAAGAAATCCTTTTCGTCAGCGCCGCTGACTTCCATCCGTACCGAAACGTCTTTGTTCCTTATGTTCAGCAGCGCCTCCCAGTGCCCCATGTATTCGAGGTCAAGCGCCAGCAGTATGTTCACGTTATCCGGGTCGATCTTTTTCCCTCCGCCCTTGCGTTTGAAAATGTATAGCTCCGCAGTCCTGCGCTGTTCGCCGAGAGTTACAGGGAGCTGCATGTATGTAAACTGCTCGATGCTGTTCATTAGCCTCACGTGATCCATCAGCCTGCGCGTCTGATCGGCCATTTCCGCTCTCGCCGGCGGCGCTGCCCGCGCTATCGCCTCTTCCAATAATGCCAGACGGGCAAAGATTTCCTGCCTCGCGCTTTTCAGTCTTTCTCCGGCGTCCGCACCGCTCCTGTCGATCCTTGTCAGAAGTTTGGCGAGCAAGTCGGCAAGCTTTTCGTTGTCGCCGGCCTTTATATCCGCGCTATCTTCCGCGACCCTTTGCAGCATATCCGAAAATCTTTCAATAGCGGATGGAGGAGTTCCGCGGAACTCAGGGAGCTCCGCAACAGCAGCTGCAAGCTGTGCGCTGATACTCGTGAATTGCGGACTTCGAACGGAAGCCTCCGTTTCTTGAAAACCTGCTTGCGTTCTCGCCAAGCCTGCCCCCTGCCCCCTCGCATCCCCCGTCTCCTGACCCCTCGTATCCCCCGTCTCCTGTCCCCTGACCCCTAACACCTGGCCCCTCGTATCCACCGTCTCCTGCCCCCTCGTATCCCCCGTCTCCACTAAATCCTGTTTCCTAGTTCCTAAATCCTGCGCGCTTACAGCGCGCTGCTCCTGACCCCCGGTCACCGTTCCCTGTTCACCGGCAATCTCCTGTTCCGCAAGCCCTTGCGTAGATATTTCTACCCTTGAGACGACATTTTGTGAATTTTCTTCAACATTTGAGTCAATTCTGAATTGCATATCGCTGCCATCTTGTGATATAATCCGTGCATCAGGCTGCGCGGGCTGCTGCGGATCGTTTATTTGACGCGTTGTCAGGCTGCTTATGAACGATAAGAATACTGTAAGCGGCGACTCCTGAGCCGGAATGCCGCCGGAGGCGTTTTCAGCGCCGGACGTTGCAGCAGGCATATCCTGCGCTGCCGTTCCCGCCTCAGCAGGGCGAACCGCATCCGCCGCTCTGTCAGCTCCGTTGTTCCCGCTGTTTTGAATATTTTCCGGCATATTGAGAAGCTCAAGCAGTTTGCCGACCATAGCATCCGTTTTTTCGTTACTCGACAGGAGGGCTATGGCCGCGTTTACCAAGCTGTCATCGCTTTGAAGGTTGTTTTCGGCTATGAACGCAGCCTCTTCAAGCGACATTTCAGGGTATCGTTCCATCAGGCCGCGCATCACGCGGGCCGAATCTTCCGACACGGTCATATTCAGCTGAGCAAGTTTCTCCGCAAAAGGCGCAAGGCTTTTATCTTCAAAATCACGGGTAAGCATCGCAAGGCTTTCAGCGCTCCCTGCCGGTATCCCTTCCCTGACCGAGAGATAGATAACCCCCTCCTCTTTCCCCGTCACCTGAAGGAACAACTCGTCTCCGGGCGAAAGCGCAACGCCGGATTCAAGCCTCGCCCTGAATATTTGTCCCCCTTCAGAGCGCATAACGACCGCGCCTTTGTCACCGGACAGCACTTCGGCCTTTATGACGTCGCCCTCATCCAATGAGTGTGTATAAGCGCCTGCCCGGGCCCTGACTTGCAAAACACTACTATCGGGCAGTTGCGGCATATCTATACGCATGATCCCTAATCTCCTACCTCTAGGCGCGAGTATTCTCTGCGGAGAATACATTTGCACCAAATAATTACCAACTGTCGCGCCTTCCATGGGGAACCAGTTCCCCCTATAGCGCTCCGTTTCCGAAAGTCCTGCACAAATCTTACGTCG